>Ga0209798_10001053_pt1 | contig 16849 bp, 14 predicted proteins | sample DOMMetBare3Fresh_FD_187475 | JGI IMG/M metagenome (GOLD analysis project Ga0209798, IMG submission 187475) | Wetland sediment microbial communities from St. Louis River estuary, USA, under dissolved organic matter induced mercury methylation -... | ecosystem: Environmental > Aquatic >...
AGTACCAAGAGCTTGAGCACCGAATCCGCAGCGAGAACCTCGCGTCGCGAGAGTGTCGAGCTCTCAACCGACGCAGCACCACGCAGCACCGTCGCCGCACCGACGCAGCACCCCGACGCAGCACCGGCGGCGGCGGCGATGCGCGACCCGACCGACGTGAAATCGCTCCACACGGTGGAGCAGTGCAGAGCACTCGGAACAGGGTCCGCCCTGGTCTGCGGACAGGGTCAGGTTCGGCGCTGTGGACGACTGGGGGGTGGACGAATAGCAGGGTTCGATCCGTCCACAACGGCCTTCGACGACCCGTTGTCCACAGCGGCAGAGGCGGCACGCGTGCACTGTCGGACTCGCGGGTCAACGTTGCCGTATGGCGACCTCGGCAGACCCCGACCCGACAGACCCCTTGCTCGACGACCTGCACCGGGTCATCGGGCTCGCACTGCGGGCTCGGCGCAGGGACCTGCGGCTCAGCCAGCGGGAGCTGGCTCGCGAGAGCGGGCTGGGGGCAGCGACGATCGCGCGGCTGGAGGGTGGCGGGGCGGTCTCGTTGAGCAGCGCCCAGCGGGCGCTCGCACAGGTCGGGCTGCGACTGGCGCCCGTTGACGCGTCGGGCTCCGTCTGGTCCGGCCGGCAGGCGATCGAGGACGACGTCCTCGGCGTCCGCGACCGCGCCGGACGGCGGCATCCGGCGCATCTGCAGCCCTACCGGGGTGGGGTCCCGACGTGGGGGGTCTGCCGCGCCATGAAGGAGGGTCGGCTCGCCGACGCGTTCGGACGCTTCCGCGGCTACACGTTCCGCGGCGACACGTTCCGCGGCGACGACTGGCTCGACGCGCTCGTCGACACGGCCGAACGGGCTGAACGGGCTGAACGGGCTGAACGGTGACGCGTCACTCCCACTCGATGGTGCCCGGGGGCTTGCTCGTGATGTCGAGGACGACCCGGTTGATCTCGGGGACCTCGTTCGTGATCCGCGTCGAGATCCGGGCGAGGAGCTCGTGCGGGAGGCGGGTCCAGTCGGCGGTCATGGCGTCCTCGCTCGAGACCGGACGCAGGACGACCGGATGGCCGTAGGTGCGCCCGTCGCCCTGGACACCGACCGAGCGGACGTCGGCGAGGAGCACGACGGGGCACTGCCAGATGTCGCGGTCCGTGCCGGCGGCGGACAGCTCTGCGCGGACGATCGCGTCGGCGGCGCGCAACGTGTCGAGGCGGTCGCGGGTCACCTCGCCGACGATCCGGATGCCGAGGCCGGGACCGGGGAACGGCTGTCGCTGGACGATCCCCTCGGGGAGCCCGAGCGACTCCCCGACGGCCCGGACCTCGTCCTTGAAGAGCGCCCGCAGCGGCTCCACGAGCTCGAACTGGAGGTCGTCGGGCAGGCCGCCCACGTTGTGGTGGCTCTTGATGTTCGCCGCGCCCTCGCCGCCACCGGACTCCACGACGTCCGGGTAGAGCGTGCCCTGGACGAGGAAGCGCACCTCCTCCCCGTGCGCGCCGGCCTCGACGACGACCTCGCGGGCGGCGTCCTCGAAGACACGGATGAACTCGCGGCCGATCGTCTTGCGCTTCTGCTCGGGGTCGGTGAGCCCGGCGAGCGCCTCGAGGAACCTCTTCTGCGCGTCGACGACCTTGAGCCGCACGCCGGTCGCGGCGACGAAGTCGCGCTCGACCTGCTCGGCCTCGCCCGCACGCAGAAGCCCGTGGTCGACGAAGACGCACGTGAGCCGGTCGCCGACGGCGCGCTGGACGAGGGCCGCCGCGACCGCGGAGTCGACACCGCCGGAGAGCCCGCAGATGACCCGCGCGCCACCGACCTGCGACGTGATCCGGGCGACCTGCTCGTCGATGACGTTGCCCGTCGTCCAGTCGGCGGTGACCCCGGCCCCGCGCAGGAGGAAGTTCGTGAGCACCTGCTTGCCGAACGTCGAGTGCTTGACCTCCGGATGCCACTGGACGCCGAAGAGGCGGCGCTCTCGATGCTCGAACGCCGCGACGGGCGCCCCCGAGGTCTCGGCGACGACCGTGAAGCCCTCGGGCGCCGCGTGCACGGCGTCGCCGTGGCTCATCCACACCGACTGCGTCATCGGCTGCGCGTGGACGAGGATCGAGCCGTCGGGGTCGACCTCGACCTGGGTGCCGCCGTACTCCCGCAGCCCCGTCCGGGCGACGTCGCCGCCGAGCGCGCGCGCCATGGCCTGGAAGCCGTAGCAGATGCCCAGCACCGGCACGCCCGCGTCGAAGAGCGCCGGGTCGACCTGCGGCGCGCCGTCCGCGTAGACGCTCGCCGGGCCGCCGGAGAGGATCACCGCCGACGGCCGCTTCGCGAGCATCCGGTCCAGCGGCATCGTGTGCGGCACGATCTCGGAGTACACGTTCGCCTCGCGGACACGGCGGGCGATGAGCTGGGCGTACTGCGCGCCGTAGTCGACGACGAGGACGGGTCGGTGCGCCTGTTCGGCGAGCACCTCCGCGGCGAGTGGTCCGTTGACCGGCTCAGCATTCACCGTCGTCAGCCTACTGACGCCGTCCGCCCGATCATCGGCCGGACCTGCCGCCGCACCCACGGCTCGGCGACGAACGACATGAACGGGATCGTCCCCGCGAGGACGACGCCCACCATCCGTGGGACGTCGAGCCGGGTCCGGAACCACAGGTCGACCGTGACGATGACGTACGCCAGGTACAGCCAGCCGTGGACGAGCGGCACCCAGGCCCCGCCGCCGGGCAGCACGGCCCCGATCCCCTCCTGCTCGAAGAGCGGCTCACCGGCGCCGCGCTGCGACACCTGCAGGACGACGTGGAGCGTGAGCAGCAGCAGGAAGACCCCCGTCGCGTAGGCGAGCACGCGGTACCGGGTCAGCGCGGCCTTCACAGGATGGCTCCTTCGGGGGTCGGTTCGGTCGGCTCATCATCCAGCACTCCGAGGTGGTCGTCGCGCACGAGCCGCCACCACATGAAGAGGCCGAACGCCGCGAAGACGAACCACTGGAGCGCGTACGACAGGTTGCGCAGGTCGAGCCCGCCGCGCCCCTGCGGGATGGGCGGGACGGCCCGCAGCGACGGCGGGACCGCCGGGACGTCGGCCGTCCCGGCGCCGTCGCCGGTGGTCGCCCGGTAGCCCGTGAGGACGACGTACCCGGTCAGCAGCGGCCACGGCCACCGCTCGATGAGCTGCGTGAGGTCGACCCGGTCCACCTCGCCGTCGGGCAGCCCGCTCGTCCGGCCCGGGGCCCGGTCGGCGGGGGGCTCCGCGGGCCGCAGGTAGCCGGTGAGCGCGACCCGCCCGGCGGGGACCGCCCCGACGACCACGGCCGGGTCGTCGGAGGTCGCCACCCAGCCGCGGACGACGCCGACGGCCGAGCCGTCGTCGAGGACGAGCGGGGTGAGCACCCACCAGCCGGACTCGTCACCGAGCCTGCGGTCGGCGACGAGGACCTGGCGGGCCGCGTCGTAGCTGCCCTCGGCCACGACCGCCCGGTCCGCGGCAGCGCCGGTGAACGTCTGCCGGGCCCGCAGGACGTCCCCGATCGGTACCGGCGAACGCGCCAGCGTGCGCTCGACGTTCGACTCGGCGTTGTCGTGCGCCCGGTCCCACTGCCACTGCCCGAGCCGGGCCATCAGGGCGGCCGCCGCGAGGACGACGACGAAGAGCGCGAGCCACCGGGGCTTGAGGGCGGTGCGCAGCACGGTCCACGGTAACCCGCCGCCGGAAACTCGTTCGCGCCGGCCACCATCGGTTGCTTAGCGTGGTGGCTCGTGCTCTCCCTGCCCGACGCCTGTCCCGGGCGACCCGATGCGCGGTCGCCGGGGCGGTACCTGCTGTGGCTGGCCAGCCGGCAGTGGCGCACCCTCACGGTCGGGATCGGTCTCGGCGTCGTCTGGACGCTCGCGCAGGCCGTCGTCCCCTGGGCCGTCGGCCGGACCGTCGACGAGGGCGTCGCGAGCGGGGACCTCGGGGCGCTCGCCCGCTGGTGCGGTGTCCTGCTCGTGCTCGGTGCCGGGCAGACCGTCACCGGGGTCCTGCGGCACCGCTTCGCGGTGTGGAACTGGCTCCAGGCCTACCAGCGGACGGCCCAGGGCCTCATGCACCACGTCGCCGGCAGCGGCACGGCCGTGACTGCCCGGACGACGACGGGGGAGGTCGTCTCGACCGTCGCCAACGACGGGCCACGGATCGCCGACCTCTACGACGTCGCGCAGCGCTTCGTCGGCGCGGTCGTCGCCTTCGGTGTGGTCGCCGTCCTGCTCCTGCGGATCGACGAGGTTCTCGGGCTGCTCGTCCTCGTCGGGGTCCCGCTGCTCACCGCGACCCTCGCGCTCGTCGTCCGGCCCCTGCAGGCACGCCAGCACGCGCAGCGCGAGGCCGAGGGCCGGCTGACGGCGATGGGCGCCGACACCGTCGCCGGGCTGCGCGTGCTCAAGGGCATCGGCGGCGAGGCGCAGTTCGTCGAGCGCTACACCGCGCGCAGCCAGGCCGTCCGGGTCGCGGGCGTCCGGGTCGCGGGGGTCCAGGCGACCCTCGACGCCGCGCAGGTCCTGCTGCCCGGCGCGTTCGTCGTCGTCCTCACCTGGCTCGGTGCGCACGCAGCGGTCGAGGGCCGGATCACCGCAGGCGACCTCGTGACGCTCTACGGCTACGCCGCCTTCCTCACGATGCCGCTCGGCACCGCGACCGAGGCGCTCGGCAAGGCGGTCCGGGCCAGGGTCGCCGCGACCCGGGTGGTCGCGGTCCTGCGGGTCCGGCCGCAGCACGAGCGGGACGACCCGGCGCCCGGCGTCCGGCTGCCGCCCGACGCCGACGTCACCGACCCGGTCTCCGGCCTCGTCGTGCCGGCCGGGACGACGACGGCGCTCGTCGCGCCCGACCCCGAGGCGGCCGCCGCGGTCGCCTACCGGCTCGCCCGGCTCGAGACGGACCGGCCCGCCGACGACGGCGACGTCCCCGCCCTGCCCGCGCCGCGGGTCGGCGGGGTCGCCGTCGACGCGGTCGACGTGACCACGTTGCGCGCGCACGTCCTTGTCAGCGAGGCCGAGCCCCGGCTCTTCACCGGCACGCTGCGGGCCGAGGTGGACCCGCACAGCCGGCACACCGACGCCGAGGTGCTCGGTGCGTTGCACGTGGCGGACGCGCACGACGTCCTCGACGCGCTGCCCGAGGGGCTCGACGGCGCCGTCGAGGAGCGCGGCCGCTCGTTCTCGGGCGGCCAGCGGCAGCGGGTCGTGCTCGCACGCGCCGTCCTCGCCGACCCCGAGGTGCTCGTGCTCGTCGAGCCGACGTCGGCCGTCGACGCCCACACCGAGGCCCGGATCGCGCAGCGGCTCGCCGCCGCCCGGGCCGGCCGGACGACGCTCGTCACCACCGCGAGCCCGCTCCTGCTCGACGTCTGCGACGAGGTCGCGTTCCTCGTCGACGGCGCCGTCGTCGCGCGGGGCCCGCACTCGCACCTGCTGAGAACCGTCCCGGCCTACCGGGACACCGTCACCCGAGGGGAGGAGCCGTGACGAGCCTGCCGGTCGCGGACGCCCGGACGACGCGGGCGGCCGCCCGAGCCCTGCTCCGCCGGCACCGCCGGCCGATGCGTGCCGTCCTGGTCCTGCATGCCCTCGCGGCCCTCGCGGGCCTGGCCGGACCGGCGATCGTCGGGCAGCTCGTGGACGGCGTGGTCACCGGTACGCGGTCCGGCACCGTCGACGTCCTCGTCGGGGTGCTCGCCGCCGCGCTCGCCGTCCAGGTCGGGCTGACCTGGGCGGCTCGGCGGGCGTCGTTCGTCCTGGCCGAGACCGTGTTCGCGCGGCTGCGCGAGGACTTCCTCGCCGCGGTGACGCGGCTGCCGCTGTCGACGGTCGAGCGCGCGGGGTCCGGCGACCTGGTGTCCCGGACGACGAACGACGTCGAGGCCGTGAGCTACTCGGTCCGCTACGCCGTCCCGCGGATCGGCGTCGCGCTCGTCACGTGCGCGCTCACCCTGGTGGCGCTCGTGCTCGCCGGTCCGCAGATCTCGCCCGCGCTGCTGGTCGCCGTCCCGCTGCTGTGGGCCGGCGGCGCGTGGTACCTGCGCCGGGCGCGCGACGGCTACCTCGCCGAGATGGCCTCCTACGCGACGCTCAACGGCTCGGTCACCGAGACCGTCGAGTCGGCGCGGACGGTCTCGGCGGCCGGGCTCGCCGGACGCCGCAGGGCGCGCGCCGACGACGACCTGCGGCGCTCCTTCGCGGCCGAGCTCTACACGCTGCGGCTGCGCATGGTGTGGTTCCCGGCGACCGAGCTCGCGTACGTCCTGCCGATCGCGACGACGCTCGCCTGGGGCGGCTGGCTCGCGTCGGCCGGGCACGCGAGCGTCGGTCAGGTGACGGCGGTGACGCTCTACTGCGTCCAGCTCGTCGACCCGCTCGACGAGGTGCTGTCGTGGCTCGACGAGCTGCAGATCGGCGGCGCGTCGCTGGCCCGGATCGTCGGCGTCTCGCTCGTGCCCGACGACCGGACGGCGTCCGGCGTGCCGGCGTCGGACGAACGGCTGCGGGCGAGCGGGGTCCGGTACGCCTACCGGCCGGGCCACGACGTGCTGCACGGGATCGACCTCGACCTCGTTCCCGGCGAGCGGCTCGCCGTCGTCGGGCCGAGCGGCGCCGGCAAGTCGACGCTCGGACGGCTCCTCGCCGGGATCCACCCGCCCGGCGCCGGCCGGGTGACGGTCGGCGGCGTGCCGCTCGTGGACCTGCCGCTCGACGACCTGCGCGGTCACGTCGCGCTCGTCACGCAGGAGCACCACGTGTTCGTCGGCAGCCTCGCGGACAACCTGCGGCTGGCCCGCCCGGATGCCGACGACGCCGCGCTGCGCCGCGCGCTCGAGGCCGTCGACGCGGCCGGTTGGGCGGACGCGCTGCCGGACGGCGTCGCGACCGAGGTCGGGTCCGGCGGGCATCCGCTGACGCCCCCGCAGGCCCAGCAGGTCGCGCTCGCCCGGCTCGTCCTCGCCGACCCGCACACCCTCGTCCTCGACGAGGCGACGAGCCTGCTCGACCCGCGCTCCGCGCGGCACCTCGAGCGGTCCCTGTCGGCGGTGCTCACCGGTCGCACGGTCGTCGCGGTCGCGCACCGGCTGCACACCGCGCACGACGCCGACCGGGTGGCCGTCGTCGAGGACGGCCGGATCACCGAGATCGGTTCGCACGGCGAGCTGGTCCGGCTCGACGGCTCCTACGCGGCGCTGTGGCGCTCGTGGCGCGACGACAAGGTCACCGCACCGAGCTCCTGAAGGCGGGGTCGACGCCGGTCAGCTCGACGGAGCGCTGCCACAACCACGCCGCGGCGTCGTCGTCCCGCGCAGCGGCCGTCATCCCGACCCGCTCCGGGTGGCCGCGCTGCTCGCCGAAGCCATCCGGGCCGAAGTAGTCACCGCCGCGGGCCGCCGGGTCGCCGGCCGCGCGAAGCGTCGGCCCGGCACCCATCTCGGCGCTCTGCGCGAACACCCGGTTGCCCACCGCGGTGAGGACGGCGCCGAACCGGCTGCCGGACATCTGCGGCCCCACCGCCTGCAGGTTCGTCGCGGCGTAGCCGGGGTGGGCGGCGAGGCTGAGCAGCGGCGCGGCAGCCGCGTCGGCCCGGCGCTGGAGCTCGCGCATGAACAGCAGGTTCGCGAGCTTGGACTGCGCGTAGGCGCCCCACGGCCGGTAGCGCCGCTCCCCCATCAGGTCGTCGCGGTCGAGCCGGCCCATCCTGTGGGCGCCGCTCGACACGGTGACGACCCGGGCCGGGCCGCCGGCGACACCGCCCGTCTCGCCGGATGCGAGCAGCAGGGGCAGCAGCAGCCCGGTGAGCGCGAAGTGCCCGAGGTGGTTCGTGCCGAGCTGCATCTCGAACCCCTGGGCCGTCGTCCGGCGCGGGATCGCCATGACCCCGGCGTTGTTGACGAGCAGCCCGAGCGCCGTCCCGGCCGTTGTGAGGTCGTCGCCGAGGGCCTGCGCGAAGCTGCGCACCGACGCGACGTCGGCGAGGTCGAGGGTGCGCAGCTCGGCGGACGCCCCGGGCACCCGGACCCGGACCTGGCCCAGCGCCACGTCGCCGCGGACGGTGTCGCGGCAGGCGAGCACGACGTGCGCGCCGGCCCGGGCGAGCCCGACAGACGTCTCGAGACCGAGGCCCGAGTTCGCTCCGGTGACGACCGCGGTCGTGCCGGTCAGGTCGGGCAGGCGGGCAGGGGTCCAGCGGTCGCTCACGTGACCCACCCTGCCACGCCACCGCGTCAGGGCCAGGGCAGACGCAGCCGTCGAGCGGTCCGGAGCAGCCCGTTGAAGACACCGGCGACCCGCTCCGGGCCCTGGCCGTAGAGGACGCCGAGGCCGACGACGCGCTGGACGGCGATCGTCTGCGGCTCGGTGAACCGCAGCAGCCCCTCGCGGCCGTGCCGGCGGCCGACGCCGGACGCCTCGCGGCCGCCCATCGGCGCGGCGGCGCTGCCCCACGTGACCGTGTAGGCCTCGTTGACGCTCACGGTGCCGGCCGTCACCTGCCGGGCGATCCGCCGTCCGCGGTGCACGTCGTGGGTCCAGACGGCCGCGTTGAGCCCGAACTCGCCGGCGTTGACCAGCGCCAGGGCCTCGGCGTCGGAGGCCACCCGGTAGACGGCGACGACGGGCCCGAACGTCTCCTCCGCGTAGCACCTCGCGGTCACCGGCACCCCGTCGAGCACGGTCGGCTCGTAGAAGTACGGCCCGACGTCGGGTCGCGCCCGGCCGCCGGCGAGCACGCGCGCACCGGCCCGGACGGCGTCCTCGACGTGCCCGCTCACCTTGGCGAGCTGGGCGGCCGAGGTGAGGCTGCCGATGTCGCCGCCGAAGTCGAGCCCGGCCGACAGGCGCATCCGCGAGACCCGGTCCACGAACCGGTCGAGGAAGGCCTCCGCCACGGCCTCGTGGAGGACGAGCCGCTCGATCCCGATGCACTGCTGGCCGGTGTTGTTGAAGCAGTCCCGGACCAGGCCCTCCGCGGCGCGGTCGAGGTCGGCGTCGTCGGCGACGTAGGCGCCGTTCTTGCCGCCCAGCTCGAGGCTGGCACCGATGAGCCGCTCCCCCGCCCGCCGGCCGACGACCCGGCCGGTCGCGGTCGAGCCGGTGAAGCAGATGTAGTCGACCGTGTCGACGAGCGCGCCGCCGACGGTCGGGCCGTCGCCGAGGACGACCTGGAGCACGCCGTCCGGCAGACCGGCCTCGGCGAGGAGCCGGGCGCCCCACAGCGCCGTGAGCGCCGTCTGGTTGTCGGGCTTGAGGACGACGGCGTTCCCGGCCAGGAGCGCGGGCAGGCAGTCGCCGACCGACAGCACGAGCGGGAAGTTCCACGGTGCGACGACGCCGACGACGCCGCGCGGGTGGTTGACCTGGCTCACCCGGGTCAGGCCCGGGATGATCCCGCGGTGCGTGAGGTCGGCGAGCAGGCGGGGACCGGTCCTGGCCAGCCAGCGGCAGCTCATGGCGACGTCCGCGACCTCCTCGTACGCCGCGAGGCGGGACTTGCCCGTCTCCAGCTGGACGATGTCGAGGATCTCGGACTGCCGCTGCAGGACGCGGTCGTGGAACGTCAGCAGGACGCGTGCCCGGTCGTGCGGCGTCCGCTCGGCCCACGTGGCCTGCGCGGCGCGGGCGGCGGCCACGGCGCCGACGACGTCGCGCGGGGTGGACTGCGGCAGCTCGCCGAGCGGGGCCCCGGTCAGCGGCGTCCGGGTGGTCAGCCGCTCCGCGTCGTCGGCGACGACCGCGCGGGCGACGAGGCCGCGGACGGCACCCGGGTCGAGGGCCCAGGTCGCCGTGGGGTCGGACTCGGGATCGGCGAGGGCGCGCTCGGTGGCCATGCGTGCGAGCGTAAAGGCGCCCGGCGTCCGTGGCTACCCATGGGTAACCAGGCCCGAAGCCCGCGTCGGATCAGGGGCGCGGCTGGTGCGAGCGCGAGGGGTCGCGGCCGAGGAGCCGGGCGTGCAGGCCGACGGCGGCCGCGTCGACGACGTTCTCGGCGCCCTCGATCCACGACGCGAAGTCGAGCAGGTCGTCCGACGTCAGCGTGAGACCGTCGTGGACCTCGAGCGCCTCGGCGGGCACGTCGATCCGCTCGGCGACGACACCGCCGAGGGTGAGCAGGCGGACGACCTCGTCGCCGGCCGGCTTGCGGACCTGCGAGACGCAGGACGTGCAGTCGAACGCGTAGAAGGAGCGGCTGCGCACGGCGTGGACGACGAGCCTGACCTGGTCCTTCGTCAGCTCGACGTCGCCGCAGGTGGGGCAGGCGGCCTTGATGATCGTCATGGGATGACCCCCCGTTCAGGTGGTGTGTCCCGACCTGCTTCGGCACCGCGGGAGGATCCCTTTAGTCACGCCTCGCCCGGCCTAGGCGAGGGGCACGATCTCGGGGGCGCCGAGCCGGACGGCGTCCGCGGTCTCGTCGTCGGACTGCGTCTGCGAGGCGCGCTCGGCGGCGACCCGGGCCTCGTAGTGCTGGACCTCGCGGTCGACCTGGGACGGCGACCAGCCGAGGACCGAGCCCATGAGGCGGGCGGCGTGCGGGGCGGTGGTGACACCGCGGTCCCAGGTCTCGATGGAGATCCGGGTGCGGCGGGCCAGGACGTCGTCGAGGTGCCGGGCGCCCTCGTGCGACGCCGCGTAGACGACCTCGGCGCACAGGTAGTCGTCGGCCCCGGGCAGCGCCCTGGCGAGCCCGGCGTCGGCGGTGCAGAGCGCGATGACGTCGTCCGCCATCGAGCCGTAGCGGTGCAGGAGGTGCTCGACGCGGGCCACGTGCAGGCCGGCGCGGGCCGCCGTCCGGGCGCGGCCGTTCCAGGCGGCGCGGTAGCCCTCGGCGCCGAGCAGCGGGACCTCGTCGGTGCAGCACGCGGCCACCCGGAAGTCGAGCGCCCGGGCCACCTCGTCGATGGCGTCCTTGGCCATCACCCGGTACGTCGTGTACTTGCCGCCGGCGACGACGACGAGGCCCGGCGTCGGGTGCGCGATGACGTGCTCGCGGGACAGCTTCGACGTCGAGTCGCTCTCGCCGGACAGCAGCGGGCGCAGGCCGGCGTAGACACCCTCGACGTCCTCGCGGGTCAACGGCGTCGCGAGCACCGAGTTGACGTGCTCGAGCAGGTAGTCGATGTCGGTCGAGGACGCCGCCGGATGGGCCTTGTCGAGGTCCCAGTCGGTGTCCGTCGTGCCGACGATCCAGTGCCGGCCCCAGGGGATCACGAAGAGCACCGACTTCTCGGTGCGCAGGATCATCCCGGTCGTCGACTGGATCCGGTCGCGCGGGACGACCAGGTGGATGCCCTTGCTCGCGCGGACCTTGAACTGGCCGCGCTCGCCGACCATCGCCTGGGTCTCGTCGGTCCACACCCCGGTCGCGTTGACGACCTGCTCGGCGTGGATCTCGAACTCCTCGCCGTGCTCGAGGTCACGGACCCGGACGCCGACGACCCGCTCGCCCTCGCGGAGGAACCCGACGACCCTCGTACGGTTCGCGACCCGAGCGCCGTACGCGGCCGCCGTCCGGACGATGTTCATCGTGTGCCGGGCGTCGTCGAGCTGACCGTCGTAGTACTGGACGGCGCCGACCAGCGAGCTCTTCTTGAGGCTCGGTGCCGCCCGCAGGGCCTGGGTCCGGGTCAGGTGCCGGTGGAACGGCAGCCCGGCGCCGTGGCCGCCGGTGCGAGCCATCAGGTCGTACAGGGTGACCCCGGCGGCGACGTACGGCCGCTCCCAGCCGCGGTGGGTCAGCGGGTAGAGGAACTTCACCGGCTGCGCGAGGTGCGGCGCGAGCCGGGTCAGGATGAGCCCGCGCTCGCGCAACGCCTCGCGGACCAGGGCGAAGTCGAGCATCTCGAGGTAGCGCAGCCCGCCGTGGATGAGCTTGCTGCTGCGCGACGAGGTCCCGCTGGCCCAGTCGCGGGCCTCGACGAGCGCCACGGACAGGCCGCGCGTCGCGGCGTCCAGCGCCGTGCCCGCCCCCACGACTCCGCCGCCGACGACGAGCACGTCGAACGACGTGCTGCGCATCGCGTCGAGGCTGGCCTGGCGCTCGACGGGACCGAGCCGCCCGCGCCGGGACAGCGGCTCCACGTCGGGAGTCGCACTGCTCGGCGCCGCGGGTCCCAGGTTGCTCATGACCTCCACCCTAGGACGGCGCGGGGTCGGCCGCCCTGCTACACGTCCCGGTGCGGCCGGGTCGCGTGAGGTCACGGCCGCGGGATCGTCGCGCAGCGGCTGCTGCCCTCCGCCCGCCGTTCAGCCGGTCGCGAGCGTGCGCCGGTAGTCGGCGATGACACCGTCGATCTCGTGCGCCGCCTCGGTGAGCTCGGCGAGGTCGGCGTCGGTGTAGTGCCGCGGCTGGAACGTCAGCACGCAGTGGCCACCGACGACGTGGCCGGCCTCGCTGACCAGCGGCACGCCGAGGTAGCTGCGGACGCCGTCGATCGTCACGAGCGGGTTGTCCTTCTGGAGGTCGTCGCCCGAGGCGTCCTCGACGACGTACGGCCGGCCGGTGCCGACGAGCTGGGCGCAGAACGCCCACTCCGCCGGCGTCCCGCCGGTCTGCGCGATCCAGCCCTCGAGACCGGCGCTGCCGACGACGAGCTGGGCGGAGTCGAGGACGACCGTCACCAGGCCGACGTCGAGGCCGAGCCGGTGCCGGGTGCGTGCGGCGATCTCGTCGAGGCGTCGGCGCAGCTCGGGGTGGTCGAGGTCGATCGCGGCGACGTCGCGCAGCCGCTCGGGGTCGGTGAGGGCCGCCCGGGTGCGGGCCGTGACGTCCGTGGGGGTGCTGTTCGTCGGCATACCGTCCGTGCTCATGTCGACTCCTGCCTCATGATCCGTTGGGCCTCGGCGAGATGACGGAACGCCGTCAGGCGGATGGTCAGGGCACGTGCGGCGAGACCCAGCACGGGGTCGGGGTCGGCCGCCATGGCAGCGACGAGCGCCTCGACGGCGTCCTCGCCGGTGTCCCGGCCGGACAGCCGCGCCCGCGCGAGCAGCTGCGACCACACGACGTCCGCACGGTCGAGGCAGACGTGGTCGACGAGGGTTCGCGCCTCGGCGAGGTCCGGCCGGACCAGGCCGTACGCGTCGACGGCGGACGGGCCGGCAGCGGCCGGCTCGTGCCGGGGCCTGGGGTTGACGTGGACGGTCATGGCGGCTCCTCAGAACCGGAAGCGGGAGACGAGGGTCTGCAGGCTTGCGGCGTACTGCGCGACGTCGTCCGAGGCGTCCTTGCTCGCCCGGGCGCCCAGCGTCGTCGCCTCGCCGACCTCGGCGACCGCGGCGACGACCCGGATCACCTCGGTGCTGCCGGCCGCCGCGACGCCGAGCGAGCGGGACATGTCCGAGGTCGTGGCGGCCTGTTCCTCGACCGCCGCGGCGATGACGAGGCTGAACTCGTTGATCTGGCCGATCACCTCGCGGATCGCCCCCACCGCGGCCGCGGCGGCGCTGCTCGTCGTGCGCAGCGTCCCGATCCGTTCGGTGATGTCCCCGGTCGCCCGCGCGGTCTCCTGGGCGAGCTGCTTGACCTCGTCCGCGACGACGGCGAACCCCTTGCCGGCGGCACCGGCCCGGGCCGCCTCGATGGTCGCGTTGAGGGCGAGCAGGTTCGTCTGCTCGGCGATGCTCGTGATGAGCTTGACGACGCCGTCGATCTCCGCGCTCGCGGCGCCGAGGGCGGTGATGTGCTCGTCCGCGGTCTGGGCGGCGACGACCGACTCCTGCGCGACCTCGGCAGCCCGGGCGGCGTTCGCCGCGATCTCCGAGACGGACGAGGCCATCTCCGTCGATCCGGCCATGACGGACTGGACGCTCACGTCGACCTCGGAGGACGCGGCGCGCGCGGTCGCGGCACGGTCCGCGGCGTCCTGGGCGCCCGCGTGCAGGTCGCCGGACACCCGGGACAGCTCGCCGGCGGCGGCGCCGAGCGCACCGCCGGTCGTGGCGAGCTCGCCGAGCATCGCCCGCAGGGAGCCGATCGCCGTGTCGAGCCCGTCGGCCATGGCGCCGAACTCGTCGCGCCGGTCCAGGCCGCACGTGCCGGTGAGGTCGCCGGCGGCCAGCGACCGGGAGACCGCCGAGACCGTCCGCAACGGGCGGACGATGCTCTTCGCGATGAGCTGGCCGAAGCCGACGAGCAGGAGGACCGCGGTGAGGAGGACGACCCCGACGGACCAGGTCGCGGAGTCGCGAGCGGACTCGACGGCCGCCGTGGCCTGCCGCACCTGCGCGCCGAGCGCGTCCCCGATGCCCGGCATCTTCTCCTCGACGGCCGTGAACGACGTCCGGAAGTCCGCGGTGCTCGCGAGCGTCGCCCGGCCCCTGAGACCGTCGTCGATCGCCGCCTGGGCCTGGCGGAGGTAGTCGTCGACCAGCGGCGACACCGTCTCGGCCGCGGCCCGGACGTCCGCGGGCATGTCCGCCGCCTGGAACGTCGTCACGCCGTCCCGGAGGACCTTGGCGTGCGCGGTGAAGTCGGCCTCGGCCTCGCGGGCGGCCTCGCCGCCGCCGGCGATGATGACCTGCTGGACGTCGCCGCGGACGGCGTCGTGCGCCATGTCCGCCTCGAGCGAGAGCCGGGTGAGCTGCTGGAGCGACTGGAGGCGCTGCGCCTCGCCGGTCGCCGACCGCAGACCCTCGAGCCCGACGAGGCCGACGAGCGCGACGCAGACCAGCGCGAGCGCGAAGACGGTGCCGAGCTTGACGGCGATGCTCCGGTCGTCGAGCCAGCCGGTCAACCCTGCCCTGCCACGTGCCGCAGGCACCTGGCCGTCCCCCGCCGAGTGCGTGGCTGTCACCACGGGTGGTCTCCTGACTGCGCGCGCCGATGAACCTGCTTCGGAGCAGGTATCGGCGCGGCAGGTCACGACTTGACCCCGCAGGTCACCCCGACCGGCGATGCGAACGGTCCCGGCCTGGAGCGGCAGGAGATACGGGTCAGCTGGGCCGGTACGGCGAGACGACGACCTCGACGCGCTGGAACTCCTTGAGGTCGGAGTAGCCGGTCGTCGCCATCGACCGGCGCAGCGCGCCGACGAGGTTCGTCGTCCCGTCGGCGACCCGGCCCGGGCCGAGGAGGATCTCCTCGAGCGACCCGACGGTGCCCACGTGGACCCGTTCGCCGCGCGGGACGAGCGGGTGATGGGCCTCCGGGCCCCAGTGGAACCCCCGGCCCGGCGCCTCGACGGCGCGGGCGAGGGCCGCACCGAGCATGACGGCGTCCGCGCCGCAGGCGACCGCCTTGACGACCTCGCCGGACCGGCCCATCCCGCCGTCCGCGATGACGTGGACGTACCTGCCGCCGGACTCGTCCATGTAGTCCCGGCGGGCGGCCGCGACGTCCGCGATCGCCGTCGCCATCGGCGCGTGGATCCCCAGCGTCGTCCGGGTCGTGTGCGTCGCGCCGCCACCGAAGCCGACGAGGACGCCCGCCGCCCCGGTGCGCATGAGGTGCAGCGCCGCGGTGTACGTCGCGCAGCCGCCGACGACGACCGGCACGTCGAGCTCGTAGATGAACCGCTTGAGGTTGAGCGGCTCGGCGCGGCCGGAGACGTGCTCCGCGCTCACCGTCGTGCCGCGGATGACGAACAGGTCGACGCCCGCGTCGACGACGGCCTTCCACAGCTGCTGGGTGCGCTGCGGGGTGAGCGCCCCGGCGACGGTGACGCCGGCCTCGCGCATCTCCTTGACCCGCGCCGCGATCAGGTCCGGCTTGATCTCCTCGGCGTAGATCTGCTGCATCCGGGCCGTCGCGGCCGTCGGGTCGAGCGAGGCGATCTCGGCCAGCAGCGGCTCCGGCTGCTCGTAGCGGGTCCAGAGGCCCTCGAGGTCGAGGACGCCCAGACCGCCGAGCTGACCCAGCGCGACCGAGGTCGCGGGTGACATCACCGAGTCCATCGGGGCGGCGACCACGGGCAGCTCGAACCGGTAGGCGTCGATCTGCCAGGCGACCGAGACCTCCTCGGGGTCGCGGGTGCGCCGGCTCGGCACGATGGCGACGTCGTCGAAGGTGTAGGCGCGGCGGCCGCGCTTGCCGCGCCCGATCTCGATCTCGTTCACACCTGCAAGGCTAGCGGTGGCGGTCCGACCCGCCTCTCTGCGCCACAACGCAACCAGAACTCGGCCCTGGCGGCCCTCGGTGCGGCCAGACCCGGGTTGTGGTTGCGCTGTGGCCGCCCTGTGGACGACGGCCGACACCGCCGGCCCGGATCGGGAACCCTGCCCGTGTGCTGACTGCTCGTGAGGTGGTGCGCCGGCTCGGCGGCCGGGCCACCTACGCGGAGGTGACGCGGTACGCCACCCGGGCGTCCGTGCGCCGGGCGCTCGCCTCAGGCGACCTCCACAGGCCCCGCCGCGGCATCTATGCCCTGCCCGCGCTCCCGGCCGCCCGCACCGCGGCGGCCCGGCTCGGCGGCGTGCTGTCCCACACCTCGGCAGCCCGGGAGCTCGGCCTCGAGCTCGGCCACGCCGAGGACGCCGTGCACGTCACCGTGCCGCGCGGCGGTCGCGTCGTGCCGCAGCCCGGCGTCGTGGCGCACTGGAAGGCGCTCCCGGCCGAGGACGTCACGGGCGACGTCACGACCCCGCTGCGCACGGTCCTCGACTGCGCGACCGTCCTGCCGTTCCCGCAGGCGCTCGCCGTGGCCGACAGCGCTCTGCAGCTCAAGTACGTGGGTGCCGAGGAGCTCGTCACGGCCGCGCGCTCGCGGCGGGGACCCGGTCGGGCGGCGTGCCTGCGGGTCGCGACCTGGGCAGACCACCGGGCCGGGTCCCCGCCGCGAGCGCGCGGCCGTGACAAGCTCCTCGGCACCCACGTACTTGAGCTGCAGAGCGC
>Ga0209798_10001054_pt1 | contig 16843 bp, 16 predicted proteins | sample DOMMetBare3Fresh_FD_187475 | JGI IMG/M metagenome (GOLD analysis project Ga0209798, IMG submission 187475) | Wetland sediment microbial communities from St. Louis River estuary, USA, under dissolved organic matter induced mercury methylation -... | ecosystem: Environmental > Aquatic >...
CAGGCCTATGAGGGTGCCTGGCTGGAACTGGGCAGGGCCCAATCCAGCGGACAGGTCGATCGACTCGACCGGTACTTCACCGGCCCGGCGCTCGAGTTTGCCCGATCACAGCCGGTGGGAGCAGCTTCCGTGGTCGAGACCGGTTTCCACCGCTTGTCGGCCGGGTACCTCCACCCCGAAGAGTGGCTGGTAGAGATCTCCGATCGGGATCTCGAGGTGGCGAGAACGGTCGGTGAGGCGCAGCTGGAGACGGTGGAGACGTACCGGGTGGTCATGGTCATCGAGCGGGGGCGGTGGATGGTGTATTCCATGGTGAGGGCAGTCGAGTCATGAGCGGTATCGACCTCGTACTCGTCTCGGCCCACCCGCCGAGCCGTTCGAGCCTCACCGAATACGGCTTTCATCTCGCCGAGGCACTCCGCCGGCATCCGGGGGTCGGCCGCCTGACGGTTCTCTCCGACGAATTGGACGAAGGCGTCTATCCGCCTGGAGTCGAGGCGGGGTGGGGGTTGGACCGTATGGACAATCCCCTCCGGCTGGTGGCCCGGATACGGCGCACGCCGCCACAGGCTGTGATTTTCAACCTGCAGAACGCCAGCTTCGGGCGGCACCCGGTGCCCGCCGCCGTCGGGCTGGCGACCCCGGCCTTGTGCCGTCTGGCCGGCGTCCCCTCGGTTGTGATCCTCCACAACCTGGCCGACATGATCGCCCCGGAGCAGGTCGGCTTCGGTGGCAATCGGGTGTGGAGGCTGGCCTACCGATTGGGCGGGAGGTTTCTGACCTGGTTGCTGCTCCGGGCGAACCTGGTCACCGTCACCGTTCCCCGTTATGTCGAGTTCCTCGTTGCCCGGTATCGGGCGGGCAACGTCGAGCACGTCCCCCACGGATCGTTCGGGCCGGTGGTGAGGGATCCGGGAGTCCCGGACGTGGTCCGGCTGTTGGCCTTCGGCAAGTTCGGGACCTACAAACGGGTCGAGGTACTGCTGGAGGCAGCCGAGATACTGGCCAAACGGGGCGTGGAGTTGGAGGTGGTGGTGGCGGGGACCGACAACCCGAATGCGACCGGGTACCTGCAGGGAGTCGCCGGCCGCTTCTCCCATCTGAGCAATGTCCGTTTCACCGGCTATGTCGAGGAGGAGGACCTTCCCGACCTGTTCGCCTCCTGTTGGGCGGTGGTGATGCCATACACCTCGACCACCGGCGCCTCGGGGGTGTTGCACCAAGCCGGGGAACATGCCCGGGCGGTGATCATGCCTGCAATCGGCGACTTCCTGGATCTGATGCACGAGCAGGGGTTCGAGGGCGAGCAGTTTCAACCCGACGACGCCGACTCCCTGGCCGGGGCGGTTCAGCGCCTGATCGATGAACCGGACAGACACCGGGCGATCGGGGAGGCCAATCGCCGCGCTGCCGGGGCCGTGTCGATGGACGACGTGGCCGAGTCGTTGGTGAACTTGGTCACTCGGGCGACGAACGGTCGCGGAAGAAGAGCCGGGTCTGGTTGAGCCGGCGGCGGACGTAGACCACCTCGTCGCTGAGGTGGTGGATGATTCCCAATCCATACCCGTGAACGGTCGGTTCGTCCGGCACCTTCACCGGAGCCGAGGGGTCGAAAGTGATCCCGTCGTATGCCACCTCTACCACCGTCCGCCCGGCGTCGCCCCACACCATGATGGCGATTGGCGAGCGACACTCCCCGTGAGTGATGGCGTTGACACACAACTCGTGCACCGCCAGCTCCACCCTGGAACGAGTCGTCGCCTCCGGGATCGCCGGCGCCAGATGGCCCGGGAGGGCGCGTAGCGCTTCGAGGTCTGGGGGCAATTCGAATCTGAGGATGCCTTCCGCGGTGGCTCGAATGGCGAGCAGGGTCTGGTCGTCGTCCTGCTCGCGGCCGTCGGCGTGGGCGTCCACCGCCGCCAGGATCCGATCCACCCAGGCCGACGCCTCCTTGTCGTCCCCATCGTCGATCAGGCCCTTCAGCCGCTCCAGCCCGAACAGGTCACCGACGGGTGATCGCTGGTCGGTGATGCCATCGGAGGCAACCAGCACCAGATCGCCGGGGTCGAGCACGACTTCGGTCGTGTCCCCGCTGGTCAACTGGAGCACACCGATCGGGGCGTCGGTCGGAGTGACGAGACGGGGAGGCCTCCCCCACGGCCGGTGGATCACGAGCCCGTGCCCGGCGTTGGCAGTCACCATGCGACGCGGCTCGATTCGGGCCACAACCGCGGTGGTGAACATGCCTACATCGGTGAAAGGTTGGTAGAGGTCCTCGGCGGCTCGGGCCATGATCAGCTCAGGCGTGGGGGTGGGCAGGAACTCCACCTTGGCGGAGATGGTGGAGAGGGTGAGTGAGGTGAGGATGGCTGCCGGGAGACCTTTGCCGGAGACATCACCGACCACGACCAGCGTGGCGTCGGGACCGGCCGGTAGGAATTCGTAGAAGTCCCCGCCCACGATGCGGGCCGGCCGGCTGGTGGCGTCGAGGTCGAGCCCCTCGATGGATGGAACCGGGCGGCGGGTGAGTACCGCCTGCTGGACCCGCGAGGCGATTTCGTACTCCTCCTCGATCCGCGCCTGATGGAGGGACTGTTCGTGAGCGAGGGCGTTCTCGATGGCCGTCGCCAGGTGGGCGGCCACCAGTTGGATCAGGTCGATCAGATCCTCGTCGAGGAGGGCGGGGATCGTCATCGTGGAATGGGCGGTCAGGGTGGGAATGGTGACGAGGCGCTCGGCCTCGGACTTGGGCGCTCCACTCTCGGCACGGTGGATGGCCTCGGCGGTCCGGATCTCCAGCGAGATCCGGGAGACGGCCATCGCCTTTCGCGCCCGGTCTGTGATCGCCTGGATCGCTTCGGAGCTGGTGAGACCGGCCGGCATGGATGTGATGTCGGCCAGGCGCTCGAGGAGCGATCGCTGGAAGTCGATCCTCCGCATCCCATCGGCAACGGCCGCGATCGTCTCGATCTCGCTTTCGACCGCGACCCGGCGCAACGGTCCCAGCCACTCGATCACGATCCCCGCCGAATCGATCTGCTGTGGTTCGGCGGAGCGAACTCCGTGAATCCACTCCTCATCGACTGCCTTCAGGTGGAGAAAGGTGGCGCCGGCTTCGACCAGCCGCTGCCCGGCCCGTTCCACGACCCGGGTCAGCGTGCTCTGGGCGTTCACGGCTCGATGGCGAAGGCGCGATCGAGTCGCGTCAGTTCGAGGATGACGCGGACTGCGTCGGTGGGTGATCGCAGGATCAGATCGCCCTTGCTCGCCTGCTGCAGTTTCAGGGCCTGAACCAGGGTGGCCAGCCCGGTGGAATCGATGAACTCCACCGCCGAGAGGTCGACCACCACGGTTGCCCCCGGGGCCGCCACCCGGGTGAGGGCCTCCGACACGGCGGGAGCGGCGAAGGCGTCGAAGCGACCGTTGAGGTGGAGTTGGTTCAGTTCCGGGCGTTCGAGAAGATGCATGGGTGAAGGGCTCGGTTGTCGATGCTATCGACCCTGGCTACTTCTTGGGGGTCTTCGTCGCCTTGGCCTGGGCGGCTCCGTTGTCCACCGAGGGATTGCCAACGGTCGAACGGCTGAAGTCCACCTCGTCGAGGTACATCGAGAATGCCTCGCCACCGGTCCCGACGATCGTGGTGGCTACGGCCAGTTGGTCGGGCCATCCGGGGTAGGCCACCGGGTTCGTCTCGAGCCGGATCTGCGACGTGTGGCCGTCCACCTTGAACGAGGTGTAGCGGACCTGGCCGGTCGTGGTGATGGTTCCCACCAGTTCCACCTTGTGCCACACCCCCGGGCTGAGGTCGCGGCTGACACCGAGGTCCACGAACTTGGTCCCGTCCCAGAACCGCCAGGTGTTGGTCGTACCCTGGTTGATCCACTCGACGGCCCACTCGTACCGGGTCTGGTTCCGCCAGGCGCTCATGCTGAACTGGACGGCGTCGGCCGTGGCACTGCCTCCACCCGGTTGGTAGTTGAAGTCGAGATTCAGCTTGAAGGTGTTGGCAGTGAGGTCGGGAAGCAGGTTGCGGTAGACATGGGCAAACTCCGAGGAGTCGCCTCCCGAGTGCCGGTAGTCCACGAGGAGGCTCTGGGCGGAGGCGGTCAGGCCGGTGATCGGGGCACCCCCGCACCACACCCCCCACTGGGCAACGTCATCGTCGAGATCGACGGTGGCGGCGGTCGGGAGAGCACTGGGGCCACCACAGGCCCATGCCGGAGCGGCGCCCCAGGACAGCATGAGCACGAGGACGGACAGGAACAAACGATTCGAACGCGATGCCAAGCGCTTCATGTCCGGATGATCGGCATTCGGCGTTCAGAACTTGAACGGGCGCGGGAACAAATCAGCGACCGGCGATCGGACCCTGCCGCTCGATCGTCACCCAGACGTCGCGGAGCCGGAGGCGGCGGATCACTGCGACCCGGTCTCCCGGCTGGAACGTGAACACGGTGCCTCTGGACGGATTGAGGGTCACCTGGCCGGCGAGGATGACACCGATCGGGACCATCTGATCGGCGACCAGTCCGGCTACGACCGACCCGTAGGGGGTGGTGCATGGCCCTACCTCGACGGTGTCGACGATCGGCCCATCCGCATCGAAGAGTTCGCCATACACCGGGCTCAGCTCCCGGTCACGTGAGGCGTGGACGAGCATTCGACTGGCGAGGGTGTCGGTGATGACGAAATCACCCTTGGCCCTGGCCCGGGCCAGCGGAGCCAGTTCGCTGTCGAAGAGATGGGTGACAATCCGTCCTGCCCCCATCTGGCCGTTGTCCCTGGCCCGATCGAGGGTCAGAAGCGTCAGAAGCGTCATGGCGTCGGCCTCGTCGTTGGTCAGACCGTGCGAGTAGCCGAGCACGGCCACCACATCGGCCCCCAGGTCGGAGATCATGCCGAGGATCTGGGCCGGGTCGTGTTTGGTGTGTGTGAAGCCGCCTTTCACCGACCACGACCAGGTGGGCAGGCCGTCACGCAACAACGTCGAGTCGGCCATGACCTGGACCCGGGAACCTTCCGGCAGATAGGCCGAGAGTCGATCGAGGACACCCGGCGCCATGTCGTTCCAACCGATCATCACGATCCGGCTTGGTTCGGGCACCACCGGAAGGGCGGTCACCGCCTCGTACACCTCGCTACTCCGGGTGGGGCGTGACCCGGCACGTTCTGCGATCACGACCAGGCGGTCCCGGGGGGTGATCACCCGATCGGGGAGCGGGAGCAGTTCGGGAACCGAGTCGGGGCCAACCACTCCCAGTACCGCCATCCCGTCGCCGGCCAGCATCGATTCGTAGAAGGGAAAGCCGACCAGGTCCCCGGGCGGGACCACATACAGCTCGTGTCCACCGAACGAGAGGAGGTCGTCGAACACCTGTGCCATTCCCGGCGCCCTGACCGCCTGGGCGAACATGTCGGACACCACCTCGCCCACGATCACCGTGGCGATGCCGCCGCCGGTGGACGCCACCAACGACTTGGCGACCCTGGCATTGACCAGTTCGGCCACCACGTGCGCCTCATCCGGCTCCACCTCGTTGGCCGCCAGCGCCCTGCGAACCGCCACTGCGTCGACATAGCTGCCCTCCGAGAGGACGATCACCGAGCGAGCGCCGTCGACGCCGACCAGTTCGAGGTCGGACCGCAGCGACGGATTCCCGGTACGAAACAGCACCCGGCGGCGGTCACGACCGGGATGGCGGGCCCTGAACTCGTCCTCCATCTCTTGCTTGTCCCGATCGGCCAGCACCACCACCGATACCTTCCGACCCGGGCCACCGTCGGCCAGCAACTCGTCGATCACGGCCATGAGCCGGGGCGACCACCCCACCACCACCGTGTGATCATTCTCCAGCACCCGGCTGCGACCCCGGCGCAGCTCGTCTAACCGTTTGGTGACGGCGGCGACCAGGACACCGATCAGGGAACCCGTCAGGAACACGCCTGCGAACACGAAGAGGAAGGTGGCGGCCCGGGCCACCCAGCCGCCGTCGACGATCCCGCCGGCGCCGATGGCGATCAGGAATGCCTGCCAGAACGACTCGACCGGGCCGGATCGACCATCGAACTCGATCCCGAGTGCCCAAAAGACCAATCCCCCCGCCACGGCCAGCAGCACCGCGATCCACACCACCCACCCGATGGCGGCGGCGGAGCCGCGTGACAACAGCCGGTCGAACCAGTACCGGAACCGATCCTGCCACGTCACCGCCTGCCCCATGTCAGAAAGGTACCCCGTTCGGGGGAACGATGAACGATGAACGATGAACGAGGAACAGGAACGAGGAACGATGAACGATGAACGAGGAACGGAAGATGGTGTTGAAGGTTGAAAGTTCAAGGTTGAACGTGAACTTCGAACCGACCGATGAACGAGGAACGATGAACGATGAACGAAAGACGGGGTGAGGGTCGAACGTTCAAGGTTGAACGCGAACTTTGAACTTTGAACTTTGAACCTGGCCGCCGACTGCCGACTGCCGATTGCCGATTGCTGATGGCTGACTGCTGACTGCTGAACCGCTGAACCGACTGGTGACCGGTGTCCGCTGATCCGCCTAGGCTGGCGGTATGGACGATCTGACCATCCGGGGTGGTGCCGGTCTCTACGAGGCGGCGGCGGTGGCGGCGGTGGTCACCGAGTTGCTGGCGGAAGAGGAGATGGCGCGGGCGTTGCCGCCCCGTCAGCCGATCCCGCCGGCCTGGGTGAGGTCGGGACAGCCGCCACCGTTTGGCCGCTTCGCCCCGCCGGTGATGCCCGAATGAGCATCTCGGCCTGCAGTTGTACGCATAGGGCACAACAGGAGGAACGATGACAACGCCTTCAGCGTCACCGGCGCCGTTTGGCACGGCTTTTGGCCCGATGATCTCGGTCGCCCGCTGGAACGGCGAGAACTGGGATGGCCCCGGGCTCGAGCCGACGGCCCCCTTGTCCTTTCACCCGGCCACCCACGCCCTTCACTACGGCAGTGCCTGCTTCGAGGGTCTCAAAGCCCACCTCGGGGTCGACGGGAGGGTCCGGATCTTTCGGAGCGCGGCCCATGTCGACCGCATGCGCCATTCGGCCTCGATCATCTACCTGCCGGAGCCCCCGGCTGAGATGTTGTCCGAGATGATCCAGATGGCGGTCGAGGCGAATCTCGCCCAGGTTCCGCCGGCGCCCGGATCCCTCTATCTGCGACCCACCCTGCTCGGAACCGAGCCCAACATCGGTGCCGCCGCCTCACCCTCGAAGACCGCTCTGCTCTATGTGTTGACCAGCCCGGTGGGCGATTACTTCTCCGGTGGGGTGCGACCGCTCAAGCTTCTGATCGAAACCGAGCGGCTGAGGACCACTCCCCAGTTCGGGATGGTCAAGTCGGGCGCAAACTACGCCATGGCTCTGGGGCCGACGCTGGCCGCCAAGCGTCATTTCGGAGTGGATCAGGTGCTGTTTGCCCCCAACGGGCAGGTTCAAGAGACCGGTGCCGCCAATTTCATGCTCATCGATGGCGAGCGGGTGGTGACGCCGGCGCTCACCGACTCGTTCCTGCACGGCGTGACCCGGGCGTCGCTGCTCCAGCTTGCCTCCGATCTCGGATACCGGGTGGAGGAGCGAACCGTGTCAGTGCAGGAGGTGGTCGAGTGGGCCGCCCGGCCCGATGGCGAGGCCGCGTTGTCGGGCACTGCCGCCGTGCTCTCGCCGGTGGGGACCTTCTTTCACGATGGCGAGGAGCTGCTGGTGGGCTCGGGGGAGGTGGGCTCCCACAGCCTGCGTCTGCGCAAGGCGCTGACCGACATCCACGGTGGGATCGCCCCTGACCCCTACGGATGGACCACTCTGGTCGAGTGACCGGTCATCACCCCGGGGTCAGGCCCGGTCGGTGGCGCGTCGCACCAACAGGTTGATCTCGTCCAGGCCGAGAACCCGCGCCGTCAGCAGGTACACGGCCAGGACCGCCAGGGAGCCCGCCGCCAGTTGACCCAGCGTGGCGGCGGTGGTCGAACCCGGAACCAGCCGCATCACCAGCCACCCGGCCCCGCCGGCCAGCCCCGCACCCACCACCGTCTTCCCCATGCTCAGCAGGGTGGCGCGGTCAGACCCCTCCCGGTACCACATGAGTGCGATGGCCGCCGTGTAGGCCAGCATCCCCACCACCGAAACCGTGGCGATCCCGGGCCCTCCCCAGCGGGGCGTCACCACGAAGAGGGCCGGGACGGTGACGGCGGTCACCCCGGTCCCGATCAACACCGGCAGCCACATGCGGCGCTGGGAGTAGAACGCCCGGCTGAACACCTGGTGAGCGCTCCACAACGGTATCGACAGGGCATAGATGGCGAGGAGCGAGGCCACGAAGACGGTGTCCTCCGGTCCGAACCGCCCCCGCTGGTAGGCGAGGCGGACGAGGGGAGTGGCGAGGGCGATCACGGCCGCCATGGCCAGTCCCGACACCGCCACCGCCGAGCGAACCGAACGCTCGACCGTTTGGCGGAAGTCGGCGGGGCGGTTCTCGGAGAAGAGGCGGGCGAGGAACGGGTAGGCCGCCACTCCCGCTGCTTGGGCGATGACCCCGACCGGGAGCATGTTGAGCTGGCGGGCCGCCACCAGTCCCGACACCGTTCCGCTGTCTGCCAGTTGACCGAACCACCGGGGCCACTGTTCGTCGAGGGCCACCGCCGATTGTCCGATCATCAGTGGGAGGGCGAGTCCGAAGTATTCGCGTACCGCCGGGTGGCGGAGCCGGGAACCGTCGAGCAGCCGCACTCCGAGCCTCGCCGCCCCCCACCACTGGAGGGCGAAGTTCCCCACCACCGCTCCGGCCAGACCCCCCCACATGAAGGCCTCCGGGGTGGGGTCGCCGGCCCACCAGCCGATCAGACCACCGAGGATGATGCCGGCGTTGTAGATCAGCGGGGCGAGGGTGGGGACCAGAAATCGCCGGTGGGTGTACTGGACCGCCATCAGCAGCGTCCCGGCTGCGAAGAACACCTGTGAGGCGAGGGCGATCCGCATCATCGCCGCCAGCCGGTCGACGTCTCCCGAGAAGCGCGGGAAGAAGAAGAGGCTGATGGGGCGGGCCGCCGCCATCGTCACCAGCGTCAGCGCCAGCATGGCCCCGGTGACGAGGGTGAAGACGGAGGCGAAGGACTCCTGGATCCCCCGGCGGTCGTCAGCGGCGAGGTGACGGGCCAGGATCGGGACCAGCGTTATCGACAGATAACCGCCCGCCATCATGAAGAAGATCCAGTCGGGGATGGTGAAGGCCGCCTGGTAGAGGTCGTTGTCGGGCCCGAGTCCGAACAACCCGTTGATGAGGACACTGCGCCCGAAGCCGAGCAATCGGGAGACCAGAACGCCGGCTGCCACGATGGAAGCAGCCTTGGCGATCGTCACGGTCTCGCTCATCCGCCGCCCCGGCGACCGGCCAGTTCCTCGAGGATGTGATCGGGGACGCTCAGCCCGACCTTGCCCGATCCGAGCATGACGTCGGGTTTGTAGCTCCCGTGGTAGTCCGACCCACCGGAGGGCACGAGCCCGAACCGCCGGGCCATCGCCGTGAGCCCCGAGCGACCGTCGGCCTCGTAGGTCCCGTAGTGGCACTCGATCCCCACCAGACCCGCCGCCACCAACCGCTCCATCAGGTCGGCGAACTCGAAGCGGTTGTCGACGCCAAGGGTGTGGGGGTGGGCCAGGATGGGCACGCCGCCCGCCTCGACGGCCAGGGAGATCCCTTCCTCGGGGGTGAGCCGGTCCCGACCGAAATAGGCAGGCGCCCCCTTGGCCAGGTAGAGGTTGAAGGCCTCCTGGATGTCACCGACGTATCCCTTGCGGACGAGGATGGCGGCTATGTGGGGGCGACCCACCGATCCCGTTCCCGCCTCCGCCAGCAACTCCTCCAGCGAGACGTCCATGTCGAGTTCGTGGAGCCTGGCCAGGATCCGATCGTTGCGCGATGAGCGTGCCTCCTGCAACGCCGCCAGCCGGTCTTGGAGCGGGCCCGGTCCTGGTTCGAGCCACAACACCACCAGGTGCATTCCCCCCTTGTCCCATTCGAGGGACAACTCGACCCCGGGTATCAGTTCGACCCCCACCCGGTTGGCCGCCTCCGCCGCCTCCTCTATGCCTTCCAGCGTGTCGTGGTCGGTGAGAGCAATCGTCGTGAGGCGCGCCTCGACCGCCTCGGCCATCAGTCCAGCCGGGCTGCTGGAGCCGTCCGAGGCCGTTGAGTGGGTGTGGAGATCGACCGCCATCGAGGGGGCAGGCTACCGCCGGGTCCGAGCGGCCGCCGCCGCCTCAGCCGCCGATGGTTATCCGCTCGATGTATACGGTCTCGACCGGCAGGCTCAGCTCACCCTGGCCGGGACGCGCCACCGTCGGCAAGGCCGCAATCGTCTTGACCACGTCCATCCCCTCCGTGACCCGTCCGATCACGGTGAAGGAGTTGGGAAGGGCGGCGGCGTCGGGCCCGCTGACGATGAAGAACTGGCTCCCGGTGGTCCCCCGCCCGGCGTTGGCCATTGCCACCACTCCTTCCTCGTAGACGAAGTCGTCGGGTGGGAACTCGTCGGGGAGGTTGTAGCCGGGTCCGCCGAATCCGGAGGAGAGCGGGTCACCGCCCTGGATCATGAAGCCATCCACGACCCTGTGGAACACGGTTCCGTCGTAGAAGCCTTCCCGCGCCAGGAACACGAAAGAACTGACCGTCTGCGGCGCCATCGCCGGATCGAGCGCCACGGTGATGTCTCCGCATGAGGTGGTGAGCACCGCCTCGACCGGGCCTTCCAGGCTCTGATCTTCCGGTTCGCCGAAGGTGTCCTGGGCGGCCGGGGGTGGAAGGGCGCCCTCACAGGCTGTGGGCTGTCCCCGGTACTTCTCGTAGTCGGGTGGGAGCGTGGAGTCTTCTTCGCCGAGGTTGGCGGTCAGCAACAACACCACCGCCACCGCCGCCCCGACCCCGAGGGCGGTCCACACCCGGCGGAAGGTCTCGCGCTTGGCCTGCTGCTTCGCCTTGATCTGCCGCTGGGCGACCCTGGCCTCTTTCTGGCGTTGGCGTTTGTCCGTCATGCGGACGGGGATGATAGGGAGTCGCCGGCGTCAACCGGTCGGCGAGCCGTTGCGGGGTTGGATTGAGACCTCCAGGGCCCGGGGTAGACTCGTCGAGTCCCCCAGATAGGTCAGAGTTGGCGCTGGTCGTCCAGAAATATGGTGGCACCTCGGTTGGCACTCCCGAGCGGATCGGCCGGGTGGCCGAGCGCGTCGTCGGCACCCGCCTGGAGGGGAACGACGTGGTAGTGGTCGTCTCCGCCATGGGTCACAGCACCGACGAGCTCATCGAACTCGCCCAAGCCGTCTCCCCGCATCCGCCGGCCCGCGAGATGGACATGCTGCTCACGGCCGGAGAGCGCATCTCCATGGCGTTGGTGGCGATGGCCATCATCGACCGGGGAGTCGATGCCGTCTCGTTCACCGGATCGCAGGCCGGGATCCTGACCGAGGGCGAACACGGCTCGGCCAAAATCGCCGAGATCCGTGGTCAGCGGGTCCGTGAGAGCCTCGACCAGGGCAAGGTGGTCATCGTTGCCGGATTCCAGGGGGTCGACCCGGTCACCAAGGAGATCACCACGATCGGCCGGGGTGGTTCGGATGCCACCGCAGTGGCGCTCGCTGCCGCCCTCGGTGCCGACGTGTGCGAGATCTACACCGACGTGGACGGCGTCTACACCGCCGACCCGCGCATCGTTCCTTCGGCCCGCAAACTCGACGAGATCGGCTTCGAGGAGATGCTCGAACTGTCGGCCTCGGGGGCAGGGGTCCTCATGAGTCGTTCGGTCGAGTTCGGCCGCCGCTTCAACATCCCGATTCACGTTCGCTCTTCGTTCAATGATCACCAGGGCACCTGGGTGAAGGAGACCACCATGGAAGAGGCCATCATCAGCGGAATCGCCCACGACACCTCCGAGGCCAAAGTGACCGTGCGCGGCGTCCCCGACCAGCCGGGGGTGGCGGCGGCACTCTTCGAGCCGATGGCCGCCCAGGGGATCAATGTCGACATGATCGTTCAGAACGTGTCGCAGGAGGGAAGCACCGACATCAGCTTCACGGTGTCGAAAGCTGCGGTCGAGAGTGCCCGTGCCATCGCCACCCGGGTGGCGGCCGATGTGTCGGCGGCGGGGGTCGAGATCGACGCCGGCATCGCCAAGGTCTCGCTGGTGGGGGCGGGAATGAAGTCACATCCGGGGGTGGCGGCCAAGGTGTTCCGGGTGCTGGCCGATGCCGGGATCAACATCGGCATGATCTCGACGTCCACCATTCGGATCTCTTGCGTGGTGGCGGGCGAAGACGTCGAGGCGGCGGTACAGACCCTGCACAAGGCATTCGAACCACCCATGATCGAGTCGGAGGAGGGAGCATGAGACTGGCAATCGTCGGCGCCACCGGTGCAGTGGGTCGCACCATGCTCGAGATCGTCGTCGAGCGGGGATTCCCGGCCGACGATCTCCGCCTCTTCGCCTCGGAGCGCTCGGCCGGCACCAAGGTGGACACCCCGTGGGGGAAGATCGAGGTCGAGGACCTGGCCGTGTCCGACCCGGCGGGAGTAGACATCGCCCTCTTCTCGGCCGGCGGTGATCGTTCCCGGCGCTTTGCCCCGGCGTTTGCGGCGGCGGGTGCGGTGGTGGTCGACAACTCCTCGGCCTTTCGGATGGAGCCCGATGTGCCGCTCGTCGTCGCCCAGGTGAACGACCACGCCGTCAGTGACCGGCCCCGGGGGATCATCGCCAATCCCAACTGCACCACGATGGATCTGATGATGGCGGCCGGTCCCTTGCACCGATTGGCCGGCCTGTCCTCGCTGGTGGCCACCTCCTACCAGTCCGTGTCCGGTTCCGGTATGCGGGGCATGGACGAATTGCTCCGTCAGACCGACGCCTTGCGGGTCGATCCAGAATCCCTCCAGAAGGGCGGATGGGAGGACCCGGGCGCCGAGGTCTACAAGCGGCCGATCGGCTTCAACGTGATTCCCTTCGCCGGGAACGAGACCGATCTCGGGTACACCGACGAGGAGTGGAAACTCGTCAACGAGACCCGCAAGATCCTCGAGTCGCCTTCGATCAGGGTGGAACCGACCTGTGTCCGTGTGCCGGTGATGGTGGGGCACGGGATCGCCGCCACGTTGCGCTTCGACCGCCCGGTCTCACTCGACGAAGCGCGGGCCGCCCTGGCGTCGGCCCCCGGCCTGCAGTTGTGGGAGGACAGGATCCCCACCCCGCTCGACAGCGCCGGTATCGATGACGTGCTGGTGGGGCGGCTAAGGGCGACCATCGGTGAACCCGGCGGGATCAACCTGTGGGTGGTGGGCGACAACCTGCGCAAAGGCGCCGCCCTGAACGCAGTACAGATCGGCGAACTGGTGGCCGCCGGAGCCTGAGCCAAGGGTTCCCGAGGCTCAGGCTCCCTTGGTCAAGGGGCCGACTGCGATCATGAAGACAGGTCGCGCCGGTCGAATCTCCATCCGGAGGCGAACGCCGCCAGCACCCCCACGAACGGCATCCACACGAACACGGCCCTCCACCCGCCTCCCAGCGGCCCCCCGGCGAGCGCCTGCTGGAACGGCGAGACGATGCGCCACGTCTCGAGCTCCTCGATGAAGACACCCGCCACGTACAGGAGGTAGGAGGCGGTCGCCAGGGCCGAGGCGGTGCCGAGGGCGAGGCCGCGGTGCCCGCTGAAGGCGCCGACCGCCAGGGCGATCAACCCGAACTCGATTCCCAGGAAGGCCATCACCGCCGAGGCCATCAGCGCCTCACCGGTCGGGACGCCCATGCCGAACAGTGCCGAGGTCATCCAGGTGGCCAGGAAGGTGACCAGCCCCAGTCCGCTCACCGTGGTGACGAGGGCGAGAGCCTTGTCGAGGAGGATGCGGTACCGCGGCACCGAGACGCTGGCCAGCACTTCCAGAGTGCCGACCTCCTCCTCACCCGCCACCAGACGGGCGCCCCGCGAGATTCCGAACACCAGGAAGATGATCGGAAGCATCAGCGAGAAGAGTTCGACGTTGAAGAAGCCGGCGCCCGACGTCATCGCCTCGATCTGGAAGAGCTTGCGCATTGCCTCCGGATAGGCATCGACGAAGGCGGCGATGTCGGGCATGTCCTTCATGAAAGGCCAGAAGGCGCCCATGATCCCTACGGTGAGGATGACTCCGATCGACCAGCCGATGAACCCTCTCCGTTGGTCCCGGAGATCCTTGAAATAGATGGTCGTTCGCATCATGACTCCTGGTAGTGGCTGAGGAAGATGTCCTCGAGGTCGGCCTCGTGCGTCCTGACCCGCTCGATCCCCATCGGGCCGAGTAGCCGGAACAGGCCGGCGGCGGATCCTTCGACGGTGATCAGGGCGGTCCGTCCATCCATGAGCACGTCCCGGATTCCCGGAGCGGCGATCACCGTCTCGGTGGTCACGGGTTGGGAGAACTCAATCTCGATGCGGTGGGTGGCGCGTTGTTTGAGCGTCTCCAGCCGTTCCGTGAGGACGAGACGTCCCCTCCGCAGGATCGCCACCGTGTCGGCCACGGCTTCGACCTCGGCCAGGATGTGGCTCGACAGGAACACCGTCCGGGCCGCATCCTTCGCCTCCCGCACCAAGGCGAGGAACTCCTGTTGGACGAGTGGGTCGAGACCGCTGGTCGGCTCGTCGAGGATGAGGAGCTCGGGCTCGTGCATGAAGGCCTGGATCAGACCCACCTTCTGGCGGTTCCCATGCGAGAGGTCACCGATGTGGCGGTCGAGCGGCAGGTCCAACCGGTCGGCGAGGGCGAGCATCACGTTCTGGTCGTCGTGTCGCCTCAGATCGAGCAGGAACCGGAGGTATTCGGCGCCTGTCAGGTTCTTGTAGCCGACGAAATCTCCCGGCAGATAGCCGACCCGGCGCTGAACGGCCTGGCGCTGGGACACGCTGTCCAGACCCAGCACCCGGGCGGAGCCGGCGGTGGGCCGGAGCAACCCCATCAGCAGGCGGATGGTGGTGGTCTTGCCGGCCCCGTTCGGACCCAGGTAGCCGAAGACGGAACCGGCCGGAACCTGCAAGTCGAGAGCCTCGAGCGCGAGGTTCTTCCCATAGTGTTTGGTCAGCCCCTCGGTTGAGATGGTCGCCGTCAGGGCGACATCGTCAAGCGGGGAGCGTTCGACGGTGGCTGTCGCCATCGGCTCTCCTTCCTCACTTCTCGGATCAACCTACGTCCGACCACCGCCGCCCACCACGGCCATAAGGCCCTTGGGCCGTGGCGTGGCAAGTGCCAAACGGCCCTTTCCGGGCGTGAGGGGCCGCCGCACAATATGGGTGCGCAGTCATCTGCGTGAACAAAGGAGGTGGGTATGCAGACATTGCATCCCGCTGACAGGGTGATCCGGCCCGACCGGGTCGAGGTACCTGCCGAACTCGAGGCCGAGATCCGCGGTATCGAGGTCGGTCGGCCCCGTGGTCGGGGTCTGTGGTGGGCCGTCGCCGCCCTGGTCGTTGCGATAGCTGCCGTCGTCCTGTGGCCGGCGGCCACCGCTGCCGAGGTCCACGACTCGTGGATGAACGTGCCGGTCGGGCTCATGCCGATCGAGTCCGAGATACACGATTCGTGGTTCACCGTGCCGGCCGATCGGATCCCGACGCTGACTCGAATCACGTCGCCGATCCCGGCTCGCATCATCGGCTTCGAGCTGCACGACTCATGGATGACGGCTCCTGCCGGGCTGATGCCGATGGGGTTCGAGATCCACGACTCATGGGTGACGGTCACCCCGTGACCTGAGAGGGGCGGCAATCCACCGCCCCTCTCCCTGGGCATTCGCCTGGCCCGGGGGTTCCCGCTCCCACCGGTCGATTCGCCGACTCGCCACAGACCCGGAACCAAACCAGAGGGCCGCCCTCGGTGGTCGGCTCACCTGATGGGTGGAGCGTCGCCTTCCTTACGACGTCGGGTCCTCGACTCTGGGGCGTTGTCAGCCGCGGTCGGAGCGGCGACTGCGCCGGGTCGCCTTGCGGGCAAAACGGGACAGAATCTCGCGATCGTCGTCTTCCACGCCAAGCATGGCCAGGATCCCCCCGTAGACGGCGACGACCGCGATCCCCTGGATCAGAGCCGGGAAGAAGTCCGAACCTATCGGGTAGAGACGCTGGAGCCCGATGCCGACGCCGAAGGCGACGCCCCCTGCCGCCATCGGCTTCCAGTAGGCGCGCCACGACGGCGCCACCCGTTCGAACACCCAGACCTCGGCCATCCTGGCGAGGTTGACCAGGGCGATCGAGATGAGGTAGGCGTATGCCGCCCCCAACACCCCCATCCTGGGCACGAGGATGGCGTTTGTAACGCCAAGGCTGAGCACGTTGAGCACGGAGTTGGCCACCTTGGCCCTGGTGTGGCCGGTCATGTCGACGAGCGACCCGCAGATCCCGGTGGCGGCGTTCACCAACTCGGCCACGGCCATAACGATCAGCGCCGGGGCGGCGATTGCGTACTCCTCGCCGAATATGGCCAGCACCGACTCTGGGTAGAGGGTCATGGCCATGAAGAACGGCAGGTTCGTGGTCACCAGCCAGCGGGTGGTCGTGGTGTAGACATGGCTCAGCCCCTCTCGGTCCTTGCGGTCGTGGAGTTGGGCGAGCAACGGCTTCACGGCGACGATCACCGCCCGGTAGACGGCGTGTCCGATGTAATTGATGTGTCCCACGATGGAGAAGAGGCCGGCGCTGGCCACCGAGGCCGTCGAGCCGAGCAGGAAGATGGCGATGTTGCGCTGGAACTGGCCGAGCAGCCCGGAGATCCAGAGGGGGAGGGCGAAGCGAAATACCCCCGAGATGTCGCGCCGCACCGCC
>Ga0209798_10001055_pt1 | contig 16824 bp, 15 predicted proteins | sample DOMMetBare3Fresh_FD_187475 | JGI IMG/M metagenome (GOLD analysis project Ga0209798, IMG submission 187475) | Wetland sediment microbial communities from St. Louis River estuary, USA, under dissolved organic matter induced mercury methylation -... | ecosystem: Environmental > Aquatic >...
CATGACGATGGCGCGGCCAAACTGGGCGGCGGTATGGGCAAGAACGGAAGCCAGGGCTTCGCCGTCGCGCAGGTGGAGATGCCAGTCGTCGGGGCGGGTCAGGGTAATTTGCATGCTGTATTTCTCACGGGGATCTCCCGCGATTTTAACAGGCTGTCGCCCGCCCCGGCGGGATTAGCCGGCGGGTTCGGGCTTCAATGCACACGAAATCGACCGCTCAGCCGTCCTTGAGCGCCAGCGCCCGTTCATAGAGCGCATTCTTGGCGGCACCGGTAATGGCGGCGGCCAGCTTGGCCGCCTGCTTGACCGGCAGGCCGTCGGCGAGCAGCAATTTGAGGACGCGCTCGCCTTCGCCATCGTCGCCGCCGGCCGGCGCGCCGGACACCATCAGGACGAATTCGCCGCGCTGCCGGTTCGAATCGCCTTTCAGCCATTCCAGCGCTTCGCCGAGCGAACAGGAATGGATCGACTCGAACAGCTTGGTCAGTTCGCGACCGATGACCAGCGTGCGCTCGCCGAGCACGTTGGCGAGATCGGCGACGGTCTCCAGCACGCGGTGTGGCGCTTCGTAGAACACCAGCGCACAAGGGGTTTCGCGCAAGGCCTCGATCGCCTGTCGGCGCTGGCCACCCTTGCTGGGCAGGAAACCATAGAACAGGAAATGCTCGTCGAGCAGGCCGGAGGCGGACAGGGCCGTGGTCGCGGCACAGGGGCCGGGCAAGGGCACCACCTTGCAACCGGCGGCACGCACCGCGGCAACGACACGGGCGCCGGGGTCGGAAATGCCGGGGGTGCCGGCATCGGAAATCAGCGCTACCGCCTCGCCGGCCTGCAGGCGTTCGATGATGCGCACCGCGGCTTCGTGTTCGTTGTGCTGGTGCGCCGGCAGCGTCCGCGCCTGCGAGCCGAGCTGCTTGAGCAGCGGGCCGCTATGCCGGGTGTCCTCGGCGGCCACCCAGGGCACGCTGCGCAGGATTTCCTCGGCGCGCCGGGTCAGGTCGGCCATATTCCCGAGCGGCGTCGGGACAACATACAATGCAGCGGATTCTTCCGTCATATCCCAGGGCATGCAAGCAAAGACCAACGATACCACCACGACGCGCGGCCGCGAAGCCGAAGCGCTGGCGGCACGCATTCTGGAAAAGCGCGGCCTGCGCATCGTCGAGCGCAATTTCCGGGTACGCGGCGGCGAAATCGACCTGATCTGCCGCGACGGCAGAACGCTGGTCTTCGTCGAAGTACGCCTGCGCAGCCGGAGCGATTTCGGCGGCGCCGGGGCCAGCATCACCACCGACAAGCAACGCCGCATCATCCTCGCCGCCCAGCACTATTTGGCCGGCCGGCCCGATTGCGACTGCCGCTTCGATTGCATCCTGCTCGCCAGCCTCGATGAACGGCAGGCCCAATGGCTGAAAAATGCGTTTTCTGCTGACGCTTAGCCTGGCCCTCTGGCTGCATGCGGCACAAGCCGACAGCGTGCGCTTGCTGATACAAAGCTCGCCGCTGGCCGGCAGCCAGTACTACGCACTCGGCGCCTACTGGCTGGAACTAAAAGTCGGCGACCGCCTCGAACTGATCCGCGAACCGGAAAACCGCCACGACCCGCAGGCCATCCGCATCGAATGGCGCGGCCACAAGCTCGGTTATGTGCCGCGCGCCGAAAACCAGGCGATTGCCGCCGCACTCGACCGGGGCGACAAACTGGTCGCCAGCATTTCCCGCCTCACCGACCACCCGAATCCCTGGCGACGGGTCGAGTTCGAGGTCTTCATTGAGCTGTGATGTAGAATGGCTTGATTAATCGCCACAAATTGCCGAAAGAATATGGATCTGATTGCCCGCATCGCCAAGCATTTCGAAGACAGCGCCCAAACCAAACTCAATGCCGTCGAAATGATGGCCGCCCCGATTGCCGCTGCCGTCGAAACGATGTTCAACAGCCTGATCAACGGCGGCAAGATCCTCGCCTGCGGCAACGGCGGCTCGGCCGGCGACTCGCAGCACTTCGCCGCCGAACTGATCGGCCGCTTCGAAGCCGAGCGCCAGGAACTGGCCGCCATCGCCCTGACCACCGACAGCTCCATCCTGACCGCCGTCGGCAACGACTACTCCTTCAACCAGATTTTCTCCAAGCAGGTACGGGGTCTCGGCCATGCCGGCGACGTGCTGCTGGCGATCTCCACCTCCGGCAATTCCGCCAATGTCATCGAGGCCATCAAGGCCGCCCACGAAGCCGACATGCGCATCATTGCACTGACCGGTAAGGGCGGCGGCGAAATCGGCGAAATGCTGCTCGACGACGACATCCATCTTTGCGTGCCGGCCGACCGGACGGCGCGAATTCAAGAAACTCACCTGCTCGTCATCCATTGCCTGTGCGATGGCATCGACGCACTACTTCTGGGAGTCGAATGATGCAAAAAACCAAACTCAGCCTTGCCGCTGCCGCCTTCGTCCTCGCCCTGCCCATGTTGCAGGGCTGCGTCCCTGCCATCATCGTCGGCGGCGCCGCTGCTGGCGTCATGTCGGCCCACGACCGCCGCTCGACCGGCACCCAGGCCGACGACGAAACCACCGAATGGAAGGCTGCCGCCCACGTCCCCTCGCAATACAAGGACGGCTCGCATCTCAACTTCACCTCCTACAATCGCATCCTGCTGATCACCGGCGAAGCCTACAACGAAGAAGCGAAGCAGGCCATCGGCGAAGCCGCCAGCCGCATCGAAGGCGTCCGCCTGGTGCATAACGAAATCACCGTCGGCCCGATCTCCTCGCTCGGCTCGCGCAGCACCGACTCCTTCATCGACTCCAAGGTCAAGGCCCGCCTGGTCGACTCCAACCAGATCTCGGCCAACCACATCAAGGTCGTCACCGAAAAGGCCGTCACCCACCTGATGGGCATCGTCACCGAACGCGAAGCCAAGGTCGCCGTCACCATCGCCCGCACCACCGACGGCGTCCGCAAGGTGGTCAACGTCATGGAAGTCCTGCCCGACACCGACGTCCGCCGCATCGACAACGCCGCCCTCGGCTCCCGCACCGCACCGCCGGCTGCGGCACCGGTGGAGAACCGGTAAGCGGTTAGTCATTTGGCCTGAAGACGGGCTGGAAATGGAAAGGGCTGATTCCTCACGGAATCAGCCCTTTTTGTTTCGATGCGGTTTGTTTTCTATTCGTTCTTGGCGCGCCCGAAACGATGAATCTGGGCAATGGTCAGAAACGGCGATGATTATCTAGCCAGAGCCTAAAGAGGTCGTTGCCCTATTTTGCCTATCCTGAGTTACCTGCCATTCGCGATAGCTCTCAATTTCACCTCCGCCAGCCACTTCATCAACCAAACCAAGTAGTTGAGCATCTGCAGGGGAGAGAATGTGTTCGCCTTCAAATAACTCTCTGCAAAGCGATACACAGAAAAGCCAAAATAATTGCGCATACGGCATTGCATCTGTTGCAAACCGTACGCGTTGTTCATCAGGGAGCTCTTTGACATGCTGACCAAAGAACACCAGTGGATGCCGAAGCATTAACCGCAAAGCCGAACTGCGATGCTTTTCATCGCTCATTGATTCGATTAACAAAAAATTTCGCGTCACTTCATCTAAATTTTTGCCAAAACGTCGATCAGTTCCATCCAATTCTGCGACTAACAAAGTCATGAACAGCTTTAAATCATCGATGGAGTCATCAAGGGATTCAGATTTATAGCCTAGTAATTTATGGAGATGACGTGCGCCATCAAGTAACCCAGGCACTCTCGAGCCTTTAACTCGGAACGTTGGTCTAGTGATAGCTAGATTACGTAAAACCACCCACTTCCCTAGACGGTTTAGTACGCTATCGATCAGGCCATCATTTATGTGACTGAGTTTGGCGTACAAAGTCGTGGCAAAGCTTGCAATGTCCACAAAGTGAACACCATCCTTAGGGTTGGCAGCTTCACCAAGGCTGTTCCGATACTGAGCAAGCTTCTTCGGCCACTTTTCCGTTATTTCGGAAAATTTCGGGGTCAAATCGATGTATACCCACACGAGCCTTCGAATTATTTCGTTTGCAAGCCGTAGCGCAAAGCGATCATTCTCCGCCTGAAGGGATTTTGCGAGGTCCATCGCCTTCGACGGGGTAACATCTTCTACCTCACTGAAACGCACATCGTGACAAAGAATTTTCGAATGGCTGAGTGCTACAGAATAGTCGGCAAAAGCAAGTAAATTTGCGGCAGCACTGTAAGCGCGGTTCGTTGATACGGCGACGATTTTTCCAAAACTCCGACCTTGAGTTGGCCCGCGCAACAACCCCAACAAGGTTTCGAGTGATGCCAGCGATCCGCCTGGGCTATCAATACCAACTGTAATAGCTTCAGTGCTCTCTTGTCGAAGCCGCAGAATACTTGGTGCGAGGCGCCTGACCAGACTGTCAGTAAGCGGCTCGTCAATGAATATGGCTCGATCCCAGTTTGCAGTTTGATCTTTTGTGTCGACAGTCATCATTAGCCCTACCCCCCGTCCAAGTAACACGGAGGATTATGGATACATGTAGATTAAAACGCCCAACGGATTACTTGCTTGGCATTTCTCAAACAACAAAAACAATATATTAAATTTCCCACACTACCCACCACTCACCGCCCGACACTGCCCCTTGTAATGCCGCTCCGCCGCGCTATCGAGTCGCATGGTCGAGGCGACCCGGCTTTCGCATTCTTCGTACAGCTGGCGCGTGCCGACATAGCAATTGACCTTGCGGTGCGCCTCTTCATTGGGTGACAGGCCGGTGGTGGCGGTGACAGCCATCAGGCAGGCGTGGATGCGGTCTCGTGGCTCCGGGTCATGGGCGTTGCCGCGCTGCGGGTTGGCTTCGGCGGCAAGGTAGCGCGGCGCTTGCCCGCGTTCGCGCTCGCGGCTGGCGACGAATTCGCGCTGCCGCTCCAGATCGGCCTGCGCCTGGCGCAGTTGGCGGGCCTCGATGCTGTCGCTCTGCGCCACCGATGAGGTGACGTAGCCTTCTTCGCACGGCGTGGCGGAGATGACGGCAAGGCCGCGCTTGCCCTTGCAGCGGTAGGCATCGGCCGATGCCGGCTGGCTGAGCACGGCGAGTTGCAGGATGCCGGCCAGCGCCAGTCCCTGGCCGATGGCGATAATTTTTTGTTGCCTCATGCCCCTCCCAAGCGGATTCCCGTGCATTTGAACGCGGCCTTAATTTAGGCGAACAGCATTATCCAAAACAGGTAATACGTCACAGCTTTCAGCATTTACCGGCCAAGCGGGCATGAAAAAGCCGCTTCCCGAGGGAGCGGCTTTTGGGGGCTGGCTTGGCGGCCGGGCCTGATCGGCCCCGGCCGGCGCAGACGTGCTAGACGGTGAACTTGCCGACCTGTCTCTTGAGGTTGTTGGCGATGCCTTCGAGTTGCTGGGCGGTGGCCGAGGTGGCGCGGATGGTGACGGTGGTTTCTTCGACCATGTTGGCGATCTGCTCGACGCGCTGCGAGATGGAGGTGCTGGCGGTGCTTTGCTCGCGGGTGGCATCGGCGACTTCGCCGATGCGCTCCAGCGTGCGGCGGGCGCCGTCTTCGATGGCGCGCAGGGATTCGGAGGCGGAGGCGGCCAGGTCGACGCCTTCGCGCACTTCCGGCAGCGCGGCGTGCATGGCTTCGACGGCACCGACCGTTTCGCCCTGGATACCGGCGATCATCTGTTCGATTTCGGCGGTGGCGGTGGAGGTCCGTTCGGCCAGCTTGCGCACTTCGTCCGCCACCACGGCAAAGCCGCGCCCGGCCTCGCCGGCCCGCGCCGCTTCGATGGCGGCATTGAGGGCGAGCAGGTTGGTCTGGCCGGCGATGTCCTTGATCACCCCGGCAATCGAGGAGATCTGGTTGGCACGCTCTTCCAGCGCCTGGATACGGCCGGAGGCGTCGGAAACGGTGTTCGAGATGCGCTGGATGGCCTGCGCTGCCTGCCCGACGCGGCCGCTGCCCTGCCCGGCCAGTTGCACGGCCTGCTCGGAATCGTGCGAGGTGTCGCGGGCACTATCCGAGATGTGGCAGGAGCTGACGGTGAGTTGTTCGACCGCCGCCGCCATCGCAGAGGTGGCGTCGGATTGCTGGCCGGCGGCGCTGGCGACTTCGTTGGCGGCGCGGGAGATCTGCGCCGCATTCTTGACCAGACTGTTGGCGTCGTTGTTGATCTCGCGGATCAGCGAACGCAGGGCGGTGACCATGTTGCCGAGCGAGAAGAGCAGGCTGCCGGCCGGGGCGCGGTCGATGCTGGCAGTCAGATCGCCAGCCGCCACCCGTTCCATGATGTCGCTGGCCTCCTTGGGTTCGCCACCCAATTGTTGCAGCACGCTGGTACCGATCGTCCAGCCGGCCAGGCTGAGCAGGAAGAGCAGGCCGAGCGAGATGCCGCCGAGCACCATGGCGCCCTGCTTGAAGGCGGTGTCGATATCGTCGATGTAGATGCCGGTGCCGAGCGACCAGCCCCAGGGCGCGAAATAGCCGATGTAGCCGAGCTTGGGTTCCGGCTCGGGCTGCCCGGCCTTGGGGAACCAGTATTCGATGAAACCGCCGCCGGCCTTGCCCAGCGCCACCATGTCGCGCACCAGGTATTTGCCGCGCGCATCCTTCATCTCGCTGACGTCCTTGCCTTCGTTCTCCGGCTTGGTCGGAATCAGCATGTAGCGGTGCGTGTCGTCGAGAATGAAGAAGTAGTTGCCAGCGTCGTAGCGCTGCGCCCGCAGCACTTCACGCGCCGACTTCTTGGCTTCTTCTTCCGACAGCTTGCCGTCGGCAACCAGTTTCTGGTGGTAAGTCAGCACGCCCTGGGCCGACTCGATCAGGTTCAGCGTCTTCTGTTTGCGGTCTTCCAGCATCGTCGATTTGATGTGGAAAAGCGCCGTCACACAGAGAATCAGCAGGCCGATCAGGGTCAGCCCGACCAGCAATTGCATGCGTGTCGAGACACGCAATGAGTTCAGAAATTTCACGATCAGCCCCAGGTATCAGACCCGGAAGCCCCCATGAGCAGTCAGGTCATTCAAGGGCGGAAATGATATATGACTTTGGCAATATAAAACCCGGCTTCAAGGCCAACTACGTGATATCCACAATAGCCGAAAATCCTTGTGGCAGAATGGTTTTCTAATATTCGCCAGCCGCCCGCAATCAGTCAAAACCAGGGGCGCAGCCGGCTCCTGACGAGATCTAAAGCAGGCCCTTCAAACTCAGGTATGCCAGTCGCTTCATTTCGAGTTTCGCCTTGCTGACCGTATCCAGCGTCAGGCCAACCGAAAGGAAAATGGCGGCAATCACCCCCAAGCCAGACGCCAGCACTGCAGTCGGAAACCGCGGCACCAAGCCGGTTTCGAAACACTTGCCCCCTGGACTGAGCAGGGAAGGATTTTACGAAACGGCGCGACATCACTCGCAAGCTAGACAGGATATCGGTGAATTGGCTGCCGAATATCGCACTCACAATTCAGCAAAACATCCGTTGAACGACATAGCCCTTGCCCAGCCGGTTTCCCTTTCGCACAAGGGTGCCGGAATCTTGTAGCAGAAAAGCATAAAGCGTAACCTCTCGACCTCCACCCATTCCTCGTGCCTCAATACCAAAAATGAATCAAACATCACGAAAAACGAACTTTTCTTTGATAGTCTTGTTATTGATCATGTTGTTTGGGGCTTTTTTTAGAGTCAACGCCAGTCTGCATACCCAAGTTGACACCCCCCTACGTTCAGATGCGAGTAAGTATTTTAGTTACGCATTTAATTTGCGTCATAGCGGCGTGTACTCTCCAGAACCACGTTTTGCGACGAAAGATAGCCTTGGGGCACCAATTGCGGATGCCCTATGCTCACCAGGCTATCCGATTGCCCTACTGCCGTTTGCTGGCGAAATCCCAACTGATCGAACGATTCTGAACATCACACTGATGCAGGCACTGCTTGGGATCCTGATGATCCCTTTGACTTATTTAATTGCCCGTCGCGCAACTCCTGAGCACTGGGCTCTATTACCTACTGCGTTGGTTGCAATCTCGCCACAACTCATCAACATGGGCGTTTATATTTTGAGTGAGTCGCTGTTTTCATTTCTCATGCTACTCGCCATTTATTGCATGACTATCCAATTCGAAAAAGCTGACCGAATTAGCATCGCTGTGATAAGCGGTATATTAGTCGGGGCCGCCGCACTGACTCGGCCAACCTTACAATACCTGTTGCCATTTATCTTTATCGGGGTATTACCGCTGCTTCCGGGAAAGATTGCCTGGCGGCATGGCATTGGAATGACATTTGGTTTTTTGGCGATATATATTCCATGGATCATCAGAAATATCATTTCTCTGGGAATTGTTACAGATCAAACGTTGTCAATCACCACAATCGTGCACGGCCACTACCCAAATTTCATGTTTCTGAATCAGCCAGATAGCCTTGGTTACCCTTATCGATTCGACCCACAGATAACCGAACTTTCATCAAGTATGGGAGCCGCACTTAGTGGTATTTGGCAGCGTGTCCTTGAGTCGCCCTGGGAATATATCGAGTGGTACCTTGTAGGCAAACCGCTTGCTTTTTTCGCATGGGGCGATGTCGCTTCAGCAGGTGACATCTTCACCTATCCAACGCTAAGCAGCCCCTACTACGGCATTCCTCTATTTACGCTAACGAAAGGCTTGATGGGGTATTTGCATTACATTCTGGTGGCATTGGCCTTGATTGTAACAATGGCCTTCGTCATTCCTTCGCTCAGAAACCGAATCAAACTCCATAACTGCGCCACCGTTCAACTACTGGTCTGCATTCTGGTTTATTTTTTAGCGATACACACAGTTGGTTTTCCGATTGCCCGCTATTGCGTCCCTCTACTTCCAGTAATCTTCCTACTGGCCACCTACGGAATAGTTACTCTGCTTAAGCATCACGCCTTGGCACCCGCCTCGCGCTGATCGAGATAGGCCGCCAGCGCATCGAACTGGCGGGCCGCATGACCACTGTCGTCGACAATGGTCTGGCTGAACAAGCGACGAACCGTATTGGCGGTGATTTCGGTGGCGTTGGGGTCGAAGCTGCGGCCATCCGGCGTGGTGATCTGGCCGCTCATGCCATAACGGGTCAGGGCGATCATGTTCATGCCTTCCGCAGCCGCGTAATTGCCCAGGGCGATCATTTCGTCGTACATCGCCTTTTCCTGATCGCTCAGCGCCGACATCGTATTGACGAAGCCGCCGGTTTTCTGGACGTAATCGATCTCGGAACTGGTCCAGGTCTTGGAGTCCTTGGTGGTGATTTCGGCCAGACGCGCGTCATTTTTCTGCAGATAGGCGACATCGTCGGCCGTTCGTTCCAGCGCCGATTTGGCCTTGATGGCATTGAGACGCTGCTCGACGGCCGATGCAGCTGCCACGCCTGAGTCAGCGGCCAGCGCCTGGCTGCCGGCCGCTGAAATGGTCACCCGGTCGGCAAGGCTTGCCGTTGTCGCGGCGCTGCTTTGCCGCTGTTGCGGCAAGGTTTTCTGTACACCGTAGGCGGCGGCCAAGCTGCCTGCTGTCTGAATGATCATTGCTCTCTCCTGACGATCTATCTGCCAGGTTCATTGCAAACGGCATGCCACGACGCCGGAGGCTAGTCCGGCCGCACCGCCGGCACCGGGAAGATGCGGTCGTAGGCCAGGTTGTAGAAGAAGGCGTAGATGACGTAGAAGACCACCAGCCCGATATCGACAATGAAGGCTTGCCAGAGGCTGATCGAAAGATAGCCGGCAACCATGGGTAAGGTCAGCATCAATAGCCCCAATTCAAAAGACACGGCATGCACGACGCGCTCGCGGTAATTCTTTTGCAAACGGCCGCGCCACTTGAGCATCAGCTTGTCGAACATGACGTTGTAGAGATAGTTCCAGCCGGTGGCGACAAAGGAAATGGCGACGCCGAGAATGCCCATGTGCACGACATCGAGGTCGAATACCCAGCTGGCCAGCGGGGCGCACAAAATCAGGCCGATGACTTCAAAGCCGATGGCATGACGGATGCGATCAGAGCGTGTTCTCATGTTCTCTCATTTATTCGCGGCCATGGACAATGTCGCCCCCGGAGCTTTTCCACCCCGGGGGCCCGTGCAGCACGCCAGCCTAGTTTGCGCCGCCGCCCATGGCCTTGTAGAAGGTCACCTGATTGGTCAAGCCGGCCAGACGGACGGAAATCAGGTTTTGCTGCGCAGTGTACTCGGCACGTTGCGAATCAAGAACCGCCAGGTAGCTATCCACCCCCTTGTCGAAACGCGCCCGAGACAGGCGATGGCTGGCCGAGGTCGCTTCGACCAGTGCTTGCTGCGCCGCCAGCTGCTCTTGCAAAGGAGCGTTCTGGACCAGCGTGTCGGCGACTTCGCGGAAGGCTGTCTGGATGGCCTTTTCATACTGCGCCAAGGTAATTTGCTGCTGGACCTTGGCGGCATCAAGATTGGCCCTGATCCGCCCGGCATCGAAAATGGGCAGCGAGATCTGCGGCACGAAGCGCCAGGCCGACGAGCCGGAACCGAACAACTCGGAAAGCTGGTTGCTGGCCGAACCGCCGCTGGCCGTCAGCGTAATGCTCGGAAAGAAGGCTGCGCGGGCGGCGCCGATGTTGGCATTGGCCGCCTGCAACTGGCGCTCGGCCTGCAGCACATCGGGACGGCGCTGCAGGAGTTCGGACGGCAAGCCGCCCGGAATACCGGCAACACCGGCCACGCTGGCCAGCGAATTGACCTGCATGATCTCGACCGGCAGATCGCCCCCGGCCAGCAGCACCAGCGCATTGCGATCCTGCGCCAGTTGGCCGGTGTAGCGCGCCACATCGGCGCGGGCCGTCTCGACGCTGGTTTGCGCCTGATGCAGGTCGAGCGCCGAGGCGCTGCCCAACTCGAAACGCCGCTTGGTCAGTTCATACGTTGCCTGCTGGCTGCGCTGGGTCTCACTGGCCAACTGCAGGCGTTCGCTGTCGGCGGCCAGCGTCAGGTAGGCCGTCGCCACCTCGCCAACCAGGCTGATCTGCGCGCTGCGCTGCGCTTCTTCGGTGGCCATGAACTGGTACAGCACCTGATCCTTCAGGCTGCGAATACGCCCGAAGAAATCCAGCTCATAGGAGGCGAAGCCGAGGTTGGCGCTGTACTCGTGCGACACCGTCGCCTGCCCCGTGCCCGACAGACTGGCCGGAACGCGCTGGGCGGTACCGCTGCCGCTGGCGTTGATGCTGGGGAACAAGTCGGCGCGCTGGATCTGGTACTGGGCGCGGGCTTTTTCAATATTGAGCCCGGCGACACGCAGGTCGCGATTGTTCAGCAGCGTCAGCGCGATCAACTGGCGCAGCTTGGGGTCGGTAAAGTACTGCTCCCAACCGATGTCCGCCGGCAAGGCGGCGGCCGGCGCCACCGAACCGGCCGGCCATGCGGCCGGGAGCGGCGCGGCCGGGGTGAGGTAGTCGGGCGCCAGTGTGGCGCAGCCGCTGGCCAGGAGGGCTGCGACGACGGCAGCGAGGATAGTCCGGGGCATATCAGTGCTCCTCATGGGAAATCGGTGCCGTCTTGCCGGTGAAAAAACGGCGCACCGCAACGAAGAACAGCGGGACAAACAGCACGGCGAGGACGGTCGCCGTCAACATGCCGCCGATCACGCCGATACCGATCGCGTTCTGGGCGCCGGAACCGGCACCATTCGAAATGGCCAGCGGCAAGACGCCGAGAATGAAGGCCAGCGAGGTCATGATGATCGGCCGCAGGCGCAGGCGAACGGCTTCCAGCGTCGCATCGATCAGCGCCTTGCCTTGTTCCATCTGCTCCTTGGCGAACTCGATGATCAGGATGGCGTTCTTGGTCGATAGCCCGATGATCATCAGCAAGCCGACCTGGAAGTAGACGTCGTTCGACAAGCCGGCAAGCCAGGCGGCCCCCAGCGAACCGACGACACCGAGCGGCACCACCAGCATCACCGCGAAGGGGATCGACCAGCTTTCATAAAGTGCGGCCAGGCAAAGGAAGACGACCAACAAGGAAATGGCGTACAGGGCCGGCGCTTGCGAGCCCGACATGCGCTCCTGGTAGGACAGTCCGGTCCATTCGTAGCCGATGCCGGCCGGCAGTTTGGCCGCCATCGCTTCCATCTCCGCCATGGCTTCCCCGGTACTGCGCCCCGGTGCCGCATCGCCCATGATTTCGGCCGAGGCCAGCCCGTTGTAGCGCTCCAGGCGCGGCGAGCCATAGGACCAGTGAGCCGAGGCGAAGGCCGAGAAGGGCACCATGTCGCCGGCGCTATTCCGGATGAACCACTTGTTGAAGTCTTCCGGCTGCATCCGGGCCGACGCATCGCCCTGCAGGAAAACCCGCTTGACGCGGCCCTTGTCGATGAAGTCATTGACGTAGGAACTCCCCCAGGCGGTCTGCAGGGTGCTGTTTATAGCGGCCTGGCTCAGGCCCAACGCACCGGCCTTGGCCAGATCGATGTCGAGCTGGTATTCCGGCGTGTCTTCCTGGCCGTTGGGGCGCACGGCGATCAAGGCGGGATTTTGCGCCGCCATGCCCAGCAACTGGTTGCGAGCTTCCATCAGCTTCTCGTGGCCAAGTCCGCCACGGTCCTGCAGCTGAAAGTCGAAACCGGTCGCGTTGCCGAGCTCGACCACGGCCGGCGGCGCGAAGGCAAAGGCCATCGCATCGCGGAAGGTGGAGAAATAGCCCATGGCCCGACCGGCCACCGCCGCCACCTTGAGGTCCGGCCGCTTGCGTTCGCTCCAGTCCTTCAGGCTGGCAAAGGCCAGACCGGTGTTCTGGCCGCTCCCGCCAAAGCTGAAACCAATCACGGTAAACACCGAGTCGACGGCTTCCTTCTGATCTTCCAGGAAGTGATGCTCGACTTTCTCGATCACCTCCAGCGTCCGCTCGGCGGTCGAGCCGGCGGGCAGCGTCACCTGGGCCATCAGGAAGCCCTGGTCTTCATCCGGCAGGAAGGCAGTGGGCAGGCGCATGAACAAGGCGCCCATGCCGACGATGATCAGGCCGTAGATCAGCAGGTAGCGCTTGCTGCGCCCGAGCATCCGCTGAATCATCGACTGGCTGCCGCTGTTGGTGCGATCGAAGACGCGATTGAACCAGCCGAAAAAGCCGCCCAGCAGGCCGCCTTCGCCGGCCGAATGGCCTTTCTCAACCGGTTTGAGCAAGGTGGCGCACAAGGCCGGGGTGAGGATCAGCGCGACGATGACGGAGAGCACCATGGCGGAAACCAGGGTGATCGAGAACTGGCGATAGATGACGCCGGTCGAGCCGCCGAAGAAGGCCATCGGCACGAAGACGGCGGACAGGACGAGGGCGATGCCGATCAACGCGCCGGTGATCTGGCCCATCGATTTCCGCGTCGCTTCCTTGGGCGACAAGCCTTCCTCGGTCATCACCCGTTCGACGTTTTCGACGACGACGATGGCGTCATCGACCAGCAAGCCGATGGCCAGCACGACCCCGAACAGGGTCAGGGTGTTGATCGAATAGCCGGCTGCGGCGAGTACGCCAAAGGTGCCGAGCAGCACGACCGGGACGGCAATGGTCGGGATCAGCGTCGCACGGAAGTTCTGCAGGAAGAGATACATCACCAGGAAGACCAGGATGATGGCCTCGACCAGGGTCTTGATCACTTCCTCGATCGAAATCCTGACGAAGGGCGTGGTATCGTAGGCCACGACGGCCTTCATGCCGGCCGGGAAGAAGGGCGACAGGTCCTTCATCTTGGCATTGACCGCCTCGGCTGTAGCCAGCGCATTGGCGCCGGTCGCCAGCTTGATGGCCAGACCGGTGGCCGGCTTGCCGTTGTAGCGCGAAATCACGTCGTAGCTTTCGCCGCCCAGTTCGATCCGGGCGACATCGCGCAAATGTACCGTGGCACCGTTGGCGGTCGTGCGCAGGATGATGTTGCCGAACTGCTCGGGCGTTTGCAGGCGGCTCTGCGCGGTGACCGTGGCGTTGAGTTGCTGCCCCTTGAGCAAGGGCATGCCGCCCAGTTGCCCGGCCGAGACCTGGGCGTTCTGTGCCGTGATGGCATCGCTGACATCGCCGGTCGTCAGGCGATAATTTTGCAGCTTGGCCGGGTCGAGCCAGATGCGCATGGCGTACTTGCTGCCGAACAACTGGGTTTCGCCCACCCCGTTGATACGGGCGACGACATCCTGAACATTCGAGGCGACGTAATCGCCGAGATCGATGTCGGTCATGCTGCCGTCTTCGGAGACGAAGCCGAGAATCATCAGGAAGTTCGACGTCGCCTTGGCAACCTGTACCCCTTGCCGCTGCACTTCCTGCGGCAGCATCGGGGTGGCCAGGGCCAGCTTGTTCTGGACCTGGACCTGGGCGATGTCCGGGTTGGTACCGGTGTCGAAGGTCAGGGTGATGGTGACGGTTCCCGCCGAGTCGCTGGCCGAAGACATGTAGGCCAGGTGGTCGATCCCCTTCATCTTCTGTTCGATGACCTGGGTCACGGTGTCCTCGACCGTCTTGGCCGAAGCGCCGGGATAGCTGGCGCTGATCGAAACGGCCGGCGGCGCGATTGGCGGATACTGCGAAACCGGCAGCGTGCGGATGGCGAGCACGCCGGCCAGCATGATCACGATGGCGATCACCCAGGCAAAAATGGGCCGATCAATAAAAAAGCGCGACATGAGATGGCCTCCTTATTACGGCTTGCCGACGGCAGCAGCGGCGGCCTTGTCGGCCGAGAGCGCCGGCACGGGATTAATCGGCATGCCCGGACCGATCTTTTGCAAGCCATCGACGATCAACTTGTCGCCTGCCTTGAGGCCTTCGCTGACTAGCCACTTGTCACCAATGGTCCGCCGCGTCTTGAGCACGCGCAATTCGACCTTGTTGTCGGCACCGACCACCAGTGCCGTCGGATTGCCCTTGGTGTCGCGGGTCACGCCTTGCTGCGGCACCAGGATGGCACCATCCTCGCCGCCCTCTTCGAGCACGGCCCGGACATACATGCCGGGAAGCAGGTCCCCCTTGGGATTCGGGAAAACGGCACGGAGCGTGATGCTGCCCGTGCTTTGATCGACCGTGACATCGGAAAACTGCAGCTTGCCCGCTTGGGGATAGACACTACCGTCTTCGAGCATCAGCTTGACCGACGCCTGGTTGGCCCCGGCCGCCTTGAGCTGGCCGCTGGCCAGATCGCGCTTGAGACGCAGCAGTTCGGCACTGGACTGGGTCACATCGACATAAATCGTATCGAGTTGCTGCACGGTCGCCAGCGCGGCGGACTGCCCGGCCGTCACCAGCGCCCCGGGGGTGACGCTGGAGCGCCCGATCCGCCCCGAAATCGGCGCGGCGACGCGGGTGTAATCGAGATTGATGCGCGCCGTTTCAAGCGCGGCCTTGGCGGCCGCCACATCGGCTTGCGCCTGCTTGAGGGCGGCCTGGCTATCGTCGTTGTCTTGCTGGCTGACCGCCTTGATGGCGACCAGCTCTTCGTAGCGGGAAGCCTTGTTGCGGATGCTGATCAAGCTGGCTTCGGCCTTGGCCAGGCTGGCCCGGGCGCTGTCGTAGGTGGCCTGGTAGGTCGCCGGATCGATCTGGTACAGCGCTTGCCCGGCCTTGACATCGGCCCCCTCGACAAACAGTCGCTTCTGGATGATGCCACCGACCTGCGGACGCACTTCCGAGACCTGGAAGGCGGAGGTCCGGCCCGACAACTCCGTGGTCAAAGTGATGGTTTGCGCCTGGATATCGACGACACCGACATCCGGCGCCGAGGCGACAACTTCCGTATCGGCCTGCTGCACGCAACCGCTCAGGATCAGCCCGCCACATACCAACGCAGCACCAACCGGATGCTGCCACTTAATTCTGATTGCCATAGCCAACCTCGTTCCACGGTTAATAGGGGCGAATACTTTTACTGCACAACAAAGAATGAACGTTCACTCTAGTTAGAGCGTTCATTCTATATTAGAATTTAAACAAGCGCCAAGGCTTTACTCCACGAACGGAGTCGTCCCAAGGCGCGAAATATTGTGGCCATCGGATATCGACACTTGATTACAGGCCATCGAGGACGAAAAATTGTCCGACCAGACAGGAAACGCCAATGAACTCAACTGCTCACGAACACCCGCGCGAACAACCGCGGGCGGAATTACGCAAGATCCAGGTATTGGACGCCGCCACCGAGTGTTTCCGGCTGAATGGTTTCCACAACACCAGCATGGTGCAGATATCCAAGGCCGCCGGCATGAGCGTTGGTCACATCTACCACTACTTCGAAAACAAGGAAGCCATCATTTCGTCCATCGTGGACCGGGAGCTGCAGTATTTGCAGAGCATTATCCTGCGCATCAGGGAGCGGAGCGCGGGAGGAGACTTGCTCCGCGCGACGGCCGACGAGGCGCAGTACGCCGTCCATGAAATTCTGAACGATCAGAATGCGCCACTGATTCTCGAGATCATTGCCGAGGCCGCCCGCAACCCTTCAGTGGCAGCGATTGTTCAAGACTCGGATCGGCAGGCAATGGTGTACTTCAAGGGATTGATCGAAGACGGCTTGCGGCAGCGTGGTGTGGAGTTCAATGAACGAGACCTGGATGGCCCGCTAGAAGTCCTTTATGCCGTTTTCGAAGGCTTCAGCGTTCGCGTGATACGCAACCCGAAGATGGATCTCATCTCGGTGATCGGCGCCCTGCACCGAACGTTGGATTTCGTCATCGAAGAGCTGATTGCCAAGGCGTCGCATCGCGCCAAACAGCCCGGGTGACCGGCAAAACAAAAACGGGTTAGGTGTCGATCACCTAACCCGTTGATATTCTGGCGCGCCCAGCGCG
>Ga0209798_10001056_pt1 | contig 16820 bp, 15 predicted proteins | sample DOMMetBare3Fresh_FD_187475 | JGI IMG/M metagenome (GOLD analysis project Ga0209798, IMG submission 187475) | Wetland sediment microbial communities from St. Louis River estuary, USA, under dissolved organic matter induced mercury methylation -... | ecosystem: Environmental > Aquatic >...
TTCCTTGACTGAAAAAGATCGATCTGACGCAGTATTTGCTTTGAATTTAGGAGTCGATTATCTGGCATTATCGTTCGTAAGAAGAGCCGAAGATATTGATGAATTACGGGAATTGATCACAACAAACGGATACGATACGCACATAATTGCCAAAATTGAAAAACCTGAAGCTTTGATTAATGCACAAGCCATTATTCAAGCTGCCGATGCCATTATGATAGCCCGGGGCGATCTGGGTGTTGAATTGAATGCCGAAGATGTTCCCGTTGCTCAGCATCAACTCATCCGAAGAGCCAGAGCCCTGAACAAGCCGGTTATAGTCGCTACACAAATGCTGGAGTCGATGGTGGACAATTCTAGGCCGACCAGAGCTGAAGTCACCGATGTCTCCAATGCCGTCTATTCCGCCACTGATGCCGTCATGTTATCGGGTGAAACTGCCGCCGGCCGTTTTCCGGTTGAGACGGTTGCAATCATGGCGAGAATTATCAAACAAACCGAAGCGTTTATGCGCGAACAGGACGCTTTCGGCAAATTGACACATAGAGATGCTGAAATAAGACCTTTGCCATTCGGCGATGCCGTTGCCGATGCGACTGCGCAATTGTGTGCTGACCTGAGAGCAAAGGCTATTATTGGGATTACAAGTAGCGGTATGTCGGTTGTAACTTTAAGCTCGGCACGCCCATCCGCGCCTCTTATTGCAGTGACCGCTAGTATGCATGTTTGTCGGCGCATGAATCTTTATTGGGGTGTTGTACCGATATATTCTGAAGAGGCAGGCCACACCCACCCAAATAAACTGGCACGCGAGATTACAGTCAGAACCGGATTGGCTGTTCAAGGGGATAACATTATTGTTGTTCGCGGCTTTAATAAGGACAGAGAGCTCAATTCCCCCACGATAACCATGTTGACCCTATAGCTTGTTAAGATTTTATAGAAAATATCTCCAAATTCTGATAAATTCAAATTTAATAAATAAATGAACCGTGTTGAAAGGAATTGTTGTAATGTGAAAACATTTTTATAAAAAAGGGGGGAATAATGATCGCAATCGAAAATGAAATTCTGGTCACTCTTGCAGGTACTACCGCGATAGTGCTGATCACTGTTTATCAGATCTGGGCCATGAGTCGGGCCAAGTCCAAACATCACCGAAAAATGCTGGAGTTGGAGAATTCCTTAAACCATGCTGAACGCGTCAATATCAAAGAGTATTCTTTATCTTGCAGAAAGGAAAAATGCTCTTTATTCTGCAATGTCAGTTATTTATTTCAAATCATTTTCGGCGTTCTAGTATTCATCAGTTTTACCTGTTGGGCAGTGTATCTGGTAAGTGTGGGATTTATCGAATGGGCGCCCTTACCAGGCTCCTTGGCCCTGATCGGTCTGATGACGCCGATTATTGCCTGGAGAGGATTCAAGCACAGGCGCCAGGCTATGCACCGGCTTATCCACGATATAGAAACTAGCCAAAAAACAGAATTTAAGGAAGACAAAAAAATAGTCGAGCAACCCGGACAACCGGTTGAACTTAAACCAGCCTTGGTCGAACAAGAGATCACCGCAAAACCTGAACCCGTTCATGAAATAATCAAAGAAGCCGCTGTTTTACCTGAACAACAAATTAAAATCCAGGCAAAGCCGATCCGCATCGAAAAACAGAAACTTCCGCAAGATTCGATACTGAGGCGGCATTTTCTGACTCATCTTAGGTCTCAAATTGAGTCCGGCTATCCTTCCCGGCCGACCGATTCCATCCTTAAACGCCATTTCGATAACTTTATAGCCGCCGAAATGGAAAAATACGTGGACGGACCCATGGAGACGGCTTTTACCAGCAAAACCAGGACTCAAACAACTGCTAAACCTGTCGAACCGGCTCATACTATTACACCAGCATCAGCTTTGAGTGAGCCGCCAAGTTCGACTTATGCCAAAGCACAAAAGCAGAAACTGCCTCAAGATTCCATACTCAGACGTCATTTCTTAACTCAGCTTAGATTCCAGATTGAATCCGGTTATCCACCTAGGCCAACCGACTCCATTCTGAAACGCCATTACGATAATCTGATCGCTACTGAAATGGCAACACGGCTGGAAGCAATGGAGCTCTAATTGGATAATTTTTCGAAGCTTTACAGGATAAAAGTACGCCTCCTGTAAGGCTTCGGCAGATTTTTCCATAGCTCAGCGCTACTGGCATCGCCACAAATGTAAAATCTTGGCGCTGGTATGTTGGAACTACAAAGCCATAAATTCTGGCAATCACACTAACTCTTTTATCGAGCCAGCATCCAAATAACCTCGCATTGATAAATTTATCTAGAAAAAGCAAATGGCGATAGAAGTTTATTGGGGTAGCGGAAGTCCGTTTGCATGGCGGGTACTACTGACTCTTGAATTTAAGCAAGTGCCTTATGAAAGTAAGCGTTTGAGTTTTTCCGAAAAGGATCTCAAATCGGATGAGTTTTTAGCGATCAATCCTCGCGGCAAAGTCCCTGCGATATGCGATGACGGATTCACGCTGCATGAATCCATCGCTATCTTGTGCTATCTCGAAAAAAAATATCCCTTCCCCGCTTTATTTTACGGGAACGCAGCTGATCATGGTTTGATTTGGTGCGCCATTATGGAATGTCTGAATTATCTGGAACCGCAGATGGCCGCTTTTGCCGGAACTATTCTTTCGGGGCAGATTGAGGAAAAACGTCAGGAAGCCATTCAATCCCGGCAAACGGTTGAGCAGGAATTGACTCATATGAATGATATTCTTTCTCATCGTGGTTATCTGGTTGGAACAGCCTTATCAGCAGCTGATATCGTTGTCTATCCGGTTATCCAATTGCTATTGAGGGCGGCTAACAAGGACACTGCCGAAACGGTGGCCGGAACGCTTCGAAATATCGGTAAATATTATCCAGCGGTCTACGCTTGGTCCAACAAGATTGAAGCAATACCGGGCTACGATAGAACCTGTCCACCTCATTGGGCTTAAAATGCGCAGCCCAGTTGAAGCAGTAATGATAAAAGGCAAGTACCAGCCTTTTTGCCAGCTATGATCTGCAATTCCACTTCTATCACCGCTTCATTTATCTTAATTTTTTTTCTAATGCTGTTTGACAAGCCAAGCAGTATTGACAAGGTATAGCTTTTCTGCGGCTTTCCGGTATCGGTTCGCCGCATTCTTCACAATGCGTGGCCGATTCGCCGGTATACATCGATTTTCGCGTTTCTTCGACGAAAAGTGCTGTCATTTGCTCCATTCTTTCCATGATGGCGTCTGTTCCGCCCGCCCATGCTGTTGACATTGTTGATTTACCTTATGTATAAGCCATGAAATTATAATGTCCATCTGTTTCCAAATCTTAAACCAATTAGTCATCTCTAATTGACAAAAAGTTCCGTAATACTAGGAGCAAGTATTATCAGTTATGGCTCGTCGAAGTTACGGTTAAAAAGCAATTACATCAATGTCTTCGTATTTGTCCCTGGTGAAGCGCGGGGTGCATATTGCCAGGAAAATAAGATCTGAATTTCCGGTATTGGTGATCCGTTGCGGTGTATCAGGCGGTATTACCGCCACATCGCCCGTAACTAGCGGTTCAGGGTTTAATTTCCCCACTTCGACTAGGCCCTGGCCTTGAACAATTACATAGCGCTCCGTCACCCCTCTGAGCCGGTGAAGTCGGGTTGATACGCCGGGCTCAACTCGCGCGCGTGCAATCGAGGCGTTTTCGTCGTCGGGCGAATTCCACCACTCCGTGATATGGCAGCGCTCTTCAAAGTAGTATTCCGAAGCGGTTCCGTTGCGAATGATGCAGGGTTCTGTCATGATGGCTTAGCGTTCAATGTTAATTTCGTAAGAGTAGTAGACTAACTGGCTGAGCGAAGTAAAGCAACACAGTCATGCCGGTCCGCTGCAGCTTTGGTTGGCATATGTGGGTGAGCATGAAGCCCAAGCAACAACATTTAACCCATCGTTTTAAGGCTGGCCAGGTCGATTACAAACCGGTACTTGACATCGCTTTTTAACATGCGCTCGTAGGCCAGGTTAATCTGTTGTATCGGAATGATCTCTATATCAGAAACAATATGATGCTCAACGCAAAAATCCAGCATTTCCTGGGTTTCTTTTAAACCTCCGATCAATGAACCGGCTATTTGGCGGCGTTTGAAGATCAGGTTACCGATCGCAGGTGAAGGATGAGGATGGTCAGGTACACCGACGAGGCATAGTGTGCCATCGCGTTTCAGCAATTCAGTATAGCTATCCAGATTATGAGAAGCGGCCACGGTATTCAGGATAAAATCGAAACTGGCTCGATGTTTTTGCATGGCTTTAACATTGCTGGAAATAACTGCTTCATGCGCTCCCATTCGCTTGGCATCGTCTATTTTACCGGATGACGTGGTAAACAAAACGACTTGTGCACCCATGGCTCGAGCGAACTTAACACCCATGTGCCCTAATCCGCCCAAACCAACGATTCCCACTTTATCGCCGTTACCGATTTGCCAATGTTTCAGTGGTGAATAAGTGGTAATGCCTGCGCATAACAGCGGAGCTGCGGCGGCAAGATCGAGCTTATCGGAAATATGCAACACAAAATGTTGATCGACAACAATCTGTGAAGAATAGCCGCCGTAGGTGCTGCCCCCGGACATTTTATCGGGCGCGTTGTAGGTAAAAGTCGCCGCGTTACAAAACTGTTCCAGGTGATCGCTACAATCGGGACAAATCCGGCAAGAGTCGACCAGACAGCCAACGCCGACTCGATCACCGATGTTGAAGCCGGTGACCTCGTTACCCAAGCTAGTCACTGTGCCGACTATTTCATGACCCGGCACCATCGGATACAACGAACTGCCCCATTCATTGCGGGCTTGATGAATATCGGAATGACAAACACCGCAAAATAGAATTTCTATCTGAATGTCTGTAGGCCCAGGGTCACGGCGCTCAAAGCTGAAAGGGACTAGGGGCGAATGGTCGTCATGTGTTGCGTAACCATATGTTTTTTGCATGGGCTTTCTCCTTATTTAGCAGATGATCACGAAGGTTGATCATTTGTTAACATCTACGCATCGCGTACCAATTGAAAAGTACCGGTGAAACAAATCCCCAAAAGGTACGCGGTGCGGACCTACCCGTCTTCGCCGATGGGTGTGCCAGACCGTTTAGTGAAGCCTGCCCGGCTTAGAATCGTGTTCATGCCGATTTTCCGCTAAAGGCTTGCAAACAGATTATCAATCAACAGGCCGTTTGCATTTAAAAGATCAGCGGTTAATGCTGGTAGTGATTTTTATGTCACGATTCAGATAGCGTCCTTTTGGGGTTTTATTTGGACTTCAACTACCCATTATTATACCCTTTTAAGACGATACTATCTTTATATTTCAGATACTTGCGCTGTTTTTTCAGGCCCGAACTTTAGTATTTAAGACTATAAAATAAATAAAAATCTGATTTTCATATATTTAATCGCTGCATATGGCATATCATCCAGACGAGGGACATACAGTTATTGAGATTATGATGACATGAAGTTCCTTAACCGTTTTGACGCAATCATTTGAAATTCCAATACTTGCTTTCAGCTGCTCTCAGTGTTTGCACATTCCATGAATCATCTTTCATGTTAATCGAGATAGCCCCGCTGGCGGCTGCGTTCAGCCAAAATGCTTTAATATTTTTATACCGTGACAATACATCCTTGTGAGGATGGCCGAATTGATTTCGGTAACCGGCTGGAATCAATACATATTCGGGTTGAACGGTTTGCAGAAAGCCTAAAGTTGATGAGGTCTTGCTGCCATGATGCGGGGCAATCAGAACATCGGCTTTCAGGTTTTCACGATAAGTTTCAACCAGCCGGGATTCTGCCGTGGCTTCTATGTCTCCGGTCAACAACACGGTTCCATGTCCGGATTGAATTTTCAATACGCAGGAATTATCGTTTTCTGACGTAAACGGCGTCGGCGGCGGTGATAAAATCGTAAACTTGACCTCATCCCAGCTCCACGATTGACCGGCTGTACAAATAATCGGTGAATAATTGGCTAATTGCTGGGGTACGCTGGTCAGCACTTTGCCGGTAGGCATGCCAAGCAGTAAAGATTCTGCACCGCCGATATGATCATTATCGCCGTGGCTGATAATTAAGGTGTCAATCTTACTGATACCCTGATTGAATAAAAATGGCAGTAAAACGGTAAGGCCGATATCGCTATCGCTGGAAAATTTCGCGCCGGTATCAAAGACCAGCACATGTTTAGCAGTTTGCACTACTGCGGACAGTCCTTGACCGACATCCAACAACGTCATCGAGATATCGCCTGCTTCCGGTTGAGTTTTGTTTGGAAAAACCAGCGGCAACAACATGACCAATCCCAGCCATCGAGCCGGAATACCTTTAGGCGCAAGCAGTATTAGAATGCCTGGAATGGCAATCAATAATGTCCAAGCCGGAGGCATTGGATGGGTTATTGTCGCCATCGGCAAATTAGCCAGCTTTGCTAATAACCAACATAAACCCTGCAAGGCTTGGTCTACAGGAAATAGCAATGCTTTCGCCAACAACGGGAACAGAAAAAGGGTCATGATGGCCAGCAGAGATAAGGGTACGATTAGCAAGTTGATGACGGGAACGGCAATCAAATTTGCCACCGGTGCAATCAGCGAAACCTGCTGAAAAAAAAATAACAATAGCGGCGACAAACCGAGCGTAGTCATCCAGTTTATCTTGATGATACCTTCAAAGTAACCAGGTCTGCCCAAACGTCCTGCAACCGCATAAATAATAATGCCTACTGCCAGAAACGATAACCAAAAGCCTGCTGATAACACGGCTAACGGATCGTATGCCAGTACAATAACCAGCGCCATGGCCAAAGTATTGAACGGCCGGCTATTTCTTTGTGCAACAATGGCGACCATCACAACGGCCAGCATAATTACAGCCCGTTGTGCCGGTACTGAAAAACCAGTCAATGCGGCGTAAAAAACGGCAACAAGCAAAGCAGCAACTGCGGCCACTCTCTGCGGCGGAATAGATAAAATGCCTATCCACGCCCACAGGCGGAGAACTACAAAAAAAACCAAGCCTGCGACAAGACCGATGTGGGAGCCGGAGATAACAATCAGATGCGTGGTACCGGTTTTACGAAATAAATCCCATTGATTTTGGCTGATGGTGTTGCCCTCACCGATGGTCAGGGCTTTTATCAGTGCAAGATTGGGATCATCGGTTAGCATTTGGTCCAATCGGTCAACGATATTCTGACGCCATACGGCAAGGCTTGACCAGATCGAGTCCTGTTCCTGCAGCACAGGCCTGGGATTGGTCCGGACATAACCCGTCGCCCCGACGCCCTCGACAAACAACCAACGCTCATAATCGAATCCGCCAGCATTCAGCGTTCCGTGGGGGCGTTTTAATTTAACTGTAAAAGACCAATGTTGTCCGGCTTTAATGTCCTGATCAGGATAATACCAGGTTAATTTCAATCTGGCAGGCAACTTTTCGGGTGCCTTGACGACGATAAAATCGAATCGGCTTTGTTTTTCATCCTGCTTCGGCAAATTGGCAATATAGCCTTGAACCGGAATATCGACGCCTTCAAGCCGTTCTGGTAAACGGTCCGCCAGTCTCCCGGTTGCAAACCAAATTGCCCATAGCATGCCCATCACAAAAAACAGCCAACGCCAATAGAATCGCCAAATACTAATGACTGCGGCACAAGCACCTACTATCAGCCAAAGGCCATCCGGTAACACGGAGAATTGCTGAACAAGGACAATACCTGCCAGAAATGATAACGCGTAAACTATCATTGATCTTTCCGCTCATTTTGAGGTTGACGAAAACCTGATAAACTTAAGTTATCGATAACTACAACTATAAATAACGATGGCCAAAGAATATATACAAAAACTACTTCACAAATTCATACCAGACCACGACGTCATCAAACGGCACAAAAGCCTGCAGTTTCTGGGCGATAAACTGCATGAGCCGAATCTGTGGCATTTGAACCGGCGTTCGGTTGCCAAGGCATTTGCGGTAGGTTTGTTTTGCGCATGGATTCCCACGCCAACCCAGATGGCTTTTGCAGCGATTGGGGCGATTTATTTCCGGTCCAACATCCCACTCTCGGTCGGCCTGGTCTGGATCACCAATCCGGTCACGATGCCGCCTTTGTTTTATTTTGCATACCTGGTGGGACTTGAATTTTTGAACGTGCCAGCCGCCGACTTTTCGCTGGATGCAATTCTATCTGGCGATATTTTGCTGCCATTTCTAACCGGCTGTTTGATTGTGGGTATTGTATGTTCAGCGGCGGGTTATTTCGGCATCGACTATTTCTGGCGCTATCATGTCACAAAAAAATGGGCTACAAGAAGGGAAGCGCGTAAAAGTGCAGCGGCTAAAAAAAATCCTTTCCGATCGATGTATTGAATATCGACGGCGCATGAGTCTCTAGCTTGCCTGTCATTCGGTAATAACACCGTCTTCCATATGAAGCACCTTGCCTATTTTGATGGCCAGATCGTGATCGTGAGTAACTACCAGAAAACTGACCTTCAGTTCCTGGTTGAGATCCAACATTAACTGATAGACCTGTTCTGCCGTTTTACTGTCCAGATTTCCGGTCGGTTCATCGGCCAGAACCACGCTGGGCCTGTTTATCAATGCTCGGGCGACTGCCGTACGTTGCCGTTCACCACCCGATAATTCACCGGGTTTATGCGCCTCCCGATGACCCAAACCTACGTGCTGCAATAACTCACGGGCGCGCTTAATAGCCTCTTTGACGGGCAGGTCGGCAATTAACAAAGGCATGGCCACATTTTCCAATACCGTAAATTCTCCCAAGAGATGATGCGCCTGATAAATAAAACCCAATGACTTATTTCTTAATTTGGCTAAATTTGTGGCATTGGTTTTGTTAAGATTGACACCGTCCAATATGACTTCACCGCCACTGGCTTTTTCTAAACCGCCAAGCAGATGCAATAGCGTGCTCTTGCCGGAACCGGATGCACCCATAATTGCAACGCGCTCGCCGGCGCCAACTGTGAGATTAACTCCTTTTAAGACTTCAACATCGAGTTCACCTTGGCTATAGCGCTTGGTTAACTGCTTACACTGGAGAATGCTGGAGTTATTCATACCTGAGAACTTCCGCCGGGTTGACTTTGGACGCCTGCCAAGCAGGATAAAGAGTCGCCAATAATGACAGTAAAAAGGCCATGCCAGCGATCGCATAAACGTCCAACCAAATTAGCTTGGACGGCAAATAGCTGATGTAGTAGACATCGGCCGCCAGAAAATGGGCATTGAATAACTTTTCAATCGCCGGGACTATGGTTTCTACATTTAAAGCCAATGCGATTCCGCCTATGGTTCCCAACAATGTCCCGACTACACCGATAATGGTTCCCAATACCATAAAAATTCCCATCACCGAACCCGACGTCAGCCCCTGGGTTTTTAGAATGGCGATATCACCCCGTTTATCAGTGACTACCATAACCAGCGTGGAGACGATGTTAAATGCCGCCACGGCAACAATTAGCAGCAGGATGATGAACATGACGCGTTTTTCGGTTTGGATGGCCCGGAAGAAATTGCTGTGCGCCTGAGTCCAGTCACTCACCACATAGTCGCCAAAAAAAGCCTCAGCCATGGATCGCGTGATAGCTGGCGCATTGAACAGGTCGTCAAGCCTTATCCTTAATCCGGAAACTGCGTTTTCCATACGGAATAATTTGGCCGCATCATCTATATGGATTAGCGCCATATTACGGTCATACTCATACATGCCGACCTTAAAAATACCCACGATCGTAAATCGACGCATCCTGGGAACAATCCCGGCGGGGGTCGAATTAATCTGCGGGCTGATGATGGTGATTTTATCGCCCATCATGACACCGAGAAAATTGGCCAGTTCGGCTCCGAGAATAATGCTGTATTCACCGGCAATCAGGTCTGAAAGCTGGCCCGCTTGCATTTTTGCCGCAACTTCTGAAACCTTGCCTTCATAATCTGGCTGGATGCCATTTAACATCGTGCCGCTGACGCGCCGATCAGCATTAATCATGACTTGGCCAGTGATAAAGGGAGCCGATCCTTGAACATGTGGATAATTCTGTAATTTTTGATTCAGTTCCCGCCAGTTATCCAGTTGACCATTGTTGCCGGTGATCGAGGCATGCGACGTCATACCCAGAATGCGCTCGCGTAATTCGGCTTCAAAACCGTTCATGACCGATAACACGGTGATCAGCGCCGTGACACCGAGCGCAATGCCGAGTATGGAAGTTAACGTAATAAAAGAAATAAATTGGGTACGGCGTTTGGCCCGCGTGTATCGCAATCCGATATAAAATATTAAAGGTTTGAACATGAAAATTTTAATTAAAAGTATTCAGGGGCAACTATTCAACAGAGAGAACAGGGAATGTATCGAAAAGGTTGGTTTTATTTGCTCAAATGCAAGAGAGTTCCATTTCCAGGCGTTTCTTTGTATTCTCTTTGATAACAATACGTTGTTTTAAAACGTTATGGAAAAGTTAGCAATCAGGATTTCCTGCATTGAGGGCAAAAGCCATATAAATAGAAGCCGTGTCCGGTCAATTGATAGCCCAGCTTTTGGGCAATTTCCTTTTGCCGGGTTTCAATAAACTCATCGGTAAATTCATCCACTTTACCGCATTTCATACAAAGTATGTGATCATGATGATCCCCTTTGGACAATTCAAAGACGGAATTACCGCCCTCGAAGTGATGCCGCGTCACAAGACCGGCTGCTTCAAACTGGGTTAAAACCCGATACACGGTGGCAAGACCAATGTCTTCATCTTCACTCAGCAGAATTTTGTAAACCTTTTCAGCCGTTAAATGATGCTCATCGACCTGTTTTTCTAAAATTTGCAGTATCTTGACCCTGGGCAAAGTCACTTTAAGACCTGCATTCCTTAAATCATGAGATTCCAACATCATCCTCCGTTACGTCGTTGTCGACGCTTTATACTAGTGTGGGTAAATTGTAGCCATTTTTAAGCATTAATGACATGACTGATTTATAGGATAATATTTTAACATCCTGTATGATTTTACTATTTTAACACTTCTATTATCTGATGATGAGAAAGCTGCATTTTTTCATAGGTTTGCTCGGCAACCGCTCCGTCCATAGACCATCATTGTGGTGGCATTGTTTTCAATCGCTGTTGCCAGCGGTATTCGGTCACTCCCGGCCATGGCATGATCGTGCTCCTCTGCATAAGCCACAAGAATATGGCGAATGCAGAAATGACATGAGGAAATTATCTGTCCTTGCGATCATGACAAGCATGACACTGGTCTCCTGCACCAAGGTTATGAACAATTTGCCAGGGATTTACAGGCTGGAAGTTCAGCAAGGCAACATCGTCGATCAAGCCATGGTCGACCAGCTTCGCCCCAATATGAGCAAGCGCCAGGTTCTTTATATCATGGGTTCACCGATGGTGGTCGATGTTTTCCATCAAACACGCTGGGATTATATTTATTCTAACCAGCCTAGCGGCGAAGACAGAATACAAAAACGGATTTCATTATACTTTGAGAATGATCAAATTGTCGGCATACAAGGCGATTTCAAGCCTGGGACCCTGCCGGCACTTAAAGCGTCCGCCGAAACGACTGTCGATATACCAAAACGGGATATCGAAAGGACTCTTTGGGAAAAAATTACCGGCCTAGTCAGTGATGATGATGTCGAGGATGAAACAAGAAAAGACAAAGCCGCGTCAGACCCTGCTAACAATCAATTGCCATTATAACAGCTAGCATTCCTTATATCCTGTTATCAGCGATTGCACTTCGGTGGTGATTCCACGGTATGATTTAACAGCCTATTCAATGCAAAATGAGTCTGAGTGATTGGTATTTCTAAAGGAAAATGAAACCGATCAACAAGATGAATTCAGCTAAACCAACTTTCCGATTTTTGGCGAACCTCGGTAGAGCTAAAAGTTCAGCGAAGTTATTTATGTCTTGATCCTCCGCGTTATACAATTTGAAAGGGTGCGGGGGTATCCTACTTAAGTTCGATCCTCTTCAGCAGCGCGAATAAGTCACTATCGGTTGACAAGACAATCGTGGCATCCCGGTTAAGCACCTTGCGATAGGTTTCCATGCTTTTCATAAACTTGAAAAATTCGGTTGCTTCAGGTCGCTGTGTATAAGCTTTAGCGTAGATCTCGGTGGCTTTTGCATCGGCTTCGCCGCGTATTTCCTGCACTCGTTTGTAAGCCGTCGATTCTATTTCGTTGATATCGCGCTCTTTGTTGCCGGTGATGCGTGCGGCTTCACCTTCCCCTTCGGATCGGAAGCGCTGAGCAATTTGCAGGCGCTCGCTGATCATACGCTGATAGATACGCTCCAGCACTTCATGATTGTAATTTATCCGTTTAAAACGGACATCGAGCAGTTCAATGCCGAATTCAGACAGCTTTGGCGCAGCGGCATCGAATATACCTTTCTCGATGTTCAAGCGTCCAAAGCCGATGGGACGTAACAAGCCGAGCGTGGTTCCGCCCAAACCGGCGAGACTATCGTCCTGCTGGGGTTTGCGGTCTTTATCGGTGCGCACGACCTCAATCAGTTCATGGCGCGCAATAGCAGTGCGCGCCTCGCTGCCCAGTATATCCTCCAGACGCGATTGGGCGCTACGTTCATCCCTGAGCCTCAGGTAATAACGCATCGGATCGGTGATGCGCCAGCGCGCGAAAGTATCGACTTGCACATAGGTCTTGTCCTTGGTTGACATTTCGACCATCGGGCCATCCCACGCCAGATAACGCTTATCGAAGCGGTTGACTTGCTGAACTAAAGGCATTTTAAAATGCAGGCCCGGGTCGGTAATTGGGTTGCCGATGGGTCTTCCGAATTGGGTAATAATTACCTGTTCAGTCTGACTAACGGTATAGGCCGAAAGAAACAAGACAGTCGCCATGACAGCGGCCAACCACAAGCTATTTACAGGAGTAATCATTTTCGCAGCTCCAGTGGCGCAGCCGGCAAGGGCAGCAGCGGAAGTATTTGTTGCACTTTATCGTCAACGATAATCTGTTGCTTGGCTTGCGGTAATACATCGCCCAGCGTTTCAAGATATATACGGGTGCGAGTCACGTCCGGGGCCTTCACGTATTGCTCAAGAACGATACTGAAGGCGCTGACATCACCTTCCGCCTCATTAATTCGTTTAAACCGATAACCCTCGGCCGCACGTATTTTTTGGTCGGCCTCGCCGCGCGCCCTTGGGACCGCTTTATTGTATTCGCCATTAGCCAAGTTGATAAAATTTTCCCGGTCCTGCTGCGCCCTGTTTACTTCATTGAAGGAGGATTGCACCGGTTCTGGCGGATTGACATTCTTCAACTGAACTTGATTAATGGATACGCCGAGATGATAACGCTTTGCGAGTTCGCGCATCCTGTTCAGCACGGTATCCTCGATTTCTTGCCGCCCGATGGTGATAATTTCATCGACCGTCCGGTCGCCAACGACTTCCCGCATCATGGCTTCGGAAATATCGCGCAACGTTTGGCCCGGCTCGCGCACCGCGAAAAGATATTTTTCTGGCTCGGTGATACGATATTGCACGATCCATTCGACCAATGCCGAATTCAAATCGCCGGTAACCATGGATTTTTCTTTTTCCGGTTCAGTACCCGCCTGATCGGGATTGGTGAACCCGGAGGTGACGAAGCCGAACTCCAGCTTTTGTTGCCTTTGTGTTGGCACCGCAATAATACTGTCAATGCCGAAGGGAAACTTAGCGTGAAGACCGGGTGGGACTTTATTGATGAATTCTCCAAACCGAAGGACAATCCCTTCCGACTCGGCTGGAATTGTAAAAAAAGACGACCAAATGCCTATCATGATCAAGAGCAGCAGCATAAAAAACGGCTTCGGGACAGGGAACGAATCCGGGAGACGCTGCCAGATTGATATCTGATTATCCATGCATGATCCTCATTGCTTCATTCATCGGTCGATCAATAAAAAGTAGTTGCACAAGACCCGTTGCCCTCTTCATCAGATTAGGTTCAGCCATTGTTCTTTGGTTTTGTTTGGTGCCATCAACTGATGGCTATGGAGACAGAAAACTTTACTATTTGGACTTTGCTTTTTAGTCACCTTATGCACGGCATCTGGAAACTTGCCAAATACCTGAAGCATTTCATGGTGATTCAAAACACCTAATCAACAAAAAACTCTCAAGGCTTAATTGCGTAAGTTTCAGTATAGGTGTTACCTTGAGTGCAGACATTCCGACTGTTAGGGCTTTCGCATGACGTATCTGTAATCTCGGCTTTTAACATACCCGCTTTTTCAGGTATAAAATAAAACCTGAAGTTAGGATCAGAACTTATCGCAATGTCCGTTTTCGCAGTCAATATCGGTTTGTCGTTAAAAAAGACCCTGACTTTTTCTACAAAATGTGATTTTTTTAGAAACCTGCTAATCTGATCCATCTGCATACCCGTTACGTTAGGATGACTAATTAATAGCTGAACCAAGTTTGGCTCCGAGGTTTTGACGCCTTCATCCAGTCTAAATTTCATTTTACCTAACCGTTTCATCGCCGAATCAAGATCCGCACCTATCGGCGCCGAACAACCGCCAGAGGCCTTGACAAATTTCTTGGCCATGAATAGCCTGCCATCATTCATCTGTGCAATTGCTCGAATATAACTGTAAGTATTAACTCGAACCCTCATCGCCAAATCGGCTTTACCGCTTTCCGGACTAAATTCAAACTCACCCACGAACGGAAAAGGATTTTTATCAATTAAAACCAGAATTTTCTTAATATAGTTGTCTTTGGATTGCTTGACTTTAGAGATAATATTGACAGGGACAAGCGCGGGATCTTCTGCCCGGTAAGGCGCTTCAAGCTCGATAACGTCATTAGTCTCTGCTATTTTTTGCCCTGCAAAAAATTGGTCTTTCAAGACATTGTTCCATTCGACTTCTTCATTGTTAGCGGCAACAGTTAGAATTGGCATCAACACTAAAAAAATAAACTCTAGCCAGTAAATTTTAAATTTCATTTATTTTTTCACCGAAAGTTCGATAAGTAATAAAACCAGCATTGTAAATGCAGCACCATCTCCTCTTGTTGCTATAAATTAACAAAATTATTAATAATTTCATAAGTTCTTGCATGTCAAGTGCAGGCTTTAATGCGTCTAAAGACGTGTAAAAAACGCAAAAACTTTTGCAACGATCAATATTAACTATTAGGGGTGGCTGTTCCCGGAGAGACATTATGATTATAATGCTTTATCTTAAAAAACGCATTTAAACACGTGATTAAGATGGATACGAAGAAATGTCAGTAAAAAACTACTCTGGCAGTTAACCCTAATAGCTTAATGCCGCATTACGCTATGCTTGATCTTCTTGTCTATCGCAGTTGAACCCTTAAAGTTAGCTCATTATCGATATCTAAGGAAATTTAATATGCTCAAATGGCTGATTACACTATTTATGATCTTGACATTGCCTGGCTGCGGTTACAATACACTGCAAACTACCGACGAAAATATCAAGGCTGCTTGGGCGGAAGTATTGAATCAGTACCAGCGCCGTGCCGACTTGGTGCCCAATCTTGTCAATGTCGTTAAGGGTTATGCTGCACATGAAAAAGAAGTATTGACGGAAGTTACCGAAGCGCGCGCCAGAGTCGGTTCGATTCAGGCAACTCCGGAACTGATCAATGACGAAGAAGCGTTCAAGAAATTCATCGCCGCCCAGGGACAAATGACCAGCGCGATTTCCCGACTGTTAGGCGTTGCCGAAAATTATCCGCAACTGAAAGCCGATGGCCTGTTCCGTGATTTACAAGCGCAGCTGGAAGGCACCGAAAATCGGATCACGGTCGCGCGCAACCGGTATATCGCGGCAGTCAAGGACTACAACATTACCGTGCGTTCCTTTCCGAGCAATCTAACCGCCATGTTGTTTGGCCACAAGACCAAACCCAGCTTTACCGTGGAAAACGAACAAGCCATTGCCGTGCCACCAAAAGTTGATTTCAGCGCCCCTGCCCCGGCGCCCGCTCGTTAAGCGTATATATCCGCATGATGCGCAAGAGCTTAGTTATCGGATTACTTCTGCTATTGTTTACCAACGCTTGGGCCTTGGTCGGCGTCCCCAAGTTGTCAAGCCGCGTCACCGATCTGACTGGGACGCTCAGCGTTGAACAGATTTCAGCGTTGGAAAACAAACTAGCGGCTTTTGAAAGCAGGAAAGGTAGCCAGATTGCGGTTTTAATGATTCCTACGACACAACCGGAAGATATTGCCGAATATGGGATAAAAGTCGCCGATCTTTGGCAGGTGGGCAGGAACAGCACCGATGATGGCCTTATTTTGATTATCGCCAAGGACGACCGGAAGTTGCGAATTGAAGTTGGCTATGGCCTGGAAGGTGTGATTCCGGATGCCGTCGCCAAACGCATTATCAGTGAAACCATCACACCTTTTTTTCAAAAAAACGACTACGCTGGCGGCATCGATGCCGGTATTAATCAAATCATAGCGTTAATTGACGGCGAATCGTTGCCGCCACCCAAGCCGGAAACCGTTCAGGTCCAAAACGAAGGGATGTTCATGATGATCCTGTTTGGCGGCCTACTGGCCGGCGCTATATTGTCTGCTATTGTAGGACGTGTATTGGGAGGGACACTTGCTGGAATCGGCAGCGCTACGGTAGCGGCATTACTGTTTGGCTTTAGCATGGCGGTCATTA
>Ga0209798_10001057_pt1 | contig 16819 bp, 12 predicted proteins | sample DOMMetBare3Fresh_FD_187475 | JGI IMG/M metagenome (GOLD analysis project Ga0209798, IMG submission 187475) | Wetland sediment microbial communities from St. Louis River estuary, USA, under dissolved organic matter induced mercury methylation -... | ecosystem: Environmental > Aquatic >...
GTCGGGCCGCGGCCGGCCGTCCGGCGCCGGTCGTCAGTCGCTGGCCTGCAGCCAGGCCTGGCGCCGGCTGCCGCTGGCCTGGTAGCTGCCGCCGAACAGTCGTGCACCACGGTGCACGAACAGCAGCGCCAGCCGCGCCGCCTGCGCGTGGCCTTCGTCGGCCAATTCGGCCAGTGCGACGAATGCGTCCTGCCAGCGGCCGCCCTGCATCAGCTCGATCGCCTGCTCGAAACGCTGGATGCGGCCGAGGTGGGCGTTGGCCGCGCGCTGCATGCCGCGCGGATGGGCCAGCGCCGGGCCGGGAACGGGCATCGAAGTCCTGCGGTTCATCGGGTGCTCCTTGAAGTCGGCACCCTTGGGTTGCGTGCGTTGCGCCGGCGGTTCAACAAAGTTCTGCCACTCGTTCCGCAGCGCGATGGCTGCGCGTTGTGCCGTATGAGTCCGCGAAGGACCCTGCTGCACAGGAGCCGTTTCCACGCCTTCCTGGCACGCGGCACCAGGCTCGTGGCGCGTTGCTGATCCACGGCTTCAGTCGGCCAGCGCATGCCGCAGGCGCTCGATGCGTCGATCCAGGCCTGAGCCTGCGCCGGCATACAGCTTGGCGGCGATCTGCTGGGCTTCGGCCAGCGCGGCCTGGGCGGCGACGCGGTCCAAGCGCGTCAGCTCGACCAGGCCGCGTGTGCAAAGCAGGTCAGCCAGACACGGGCGATCGTCGATGTCACGCAGCGTTGCCTCGGCCTCGGCAAGGCGGGCGGCGGCTTCGCCGGTGCGACCCTCGCGAAACGCAACGGCGGCCAAGCCACCGACGGCGAGCGCCTCCATGCGGCGGTTCGGCGCCGCGCGGACGATCGCCAGCACCTGCTCGAACGACTCGCGCGCTCCTTCTGCGTCGCCATGCTCCAGCCGCGCCTCGCCGAGGCTGCGCAGCGCGAATGCCTCGACGCGCCGATTGCCGATCTCGCGCGTCAGCGCCAGCGCCGCCCCCAGCGTCGCCAGCGCGTCGTCGAGCAGGCCCTGGCCAAGCTCGAATTCGCCCATCCCATGCAACGTGACGGCCTCGGTGTCGCGGTCGCCCAGATCGCGCAGCAGCGCCAGCGCGGCGGCGAACGTCGCGCGCGCGGGCTCGGTGCGGCCCTGACCTCCCTGCAGGTCGGCCAGATTGCACAGCGTGATCGCCTCGTCGCGCTGGCTGCCGATCTCGCGCTCGATCGACAGCGCGGCTTCATAGTGCCTCAGCGCTTCGGCCGGGCGGCCTTGCTCATGGCGCACGATCGCCAGGTTGCCCAGCATTCGCGCCTCCAGCAGCCGGCTGCCGACTTCGCGGAAGCAATCGAGCGCCGCTGCGTAGTGAGCCTGCGCCAAGTCGAGCCGGTTGTCCCAGAGGCAGAAGTTGCCGAGCCGGCCGAGGATGCGCCCTTCCAGCCTGCGCTCGTTGACGGCACGCACGCGTTCCAGCGCCTGCTTGAGCCGGGCCTCCAGCCCTTCGGTGGCGCCGACTCGTATCAGCGCCTCGGCCTGACTGACCAGGGCCGTTTCGGCGAGCCGGACGTCCAGCCCTTCGATTGCCGCGACCTCCGCTCCGAGCGTCACCGCGATGCCGAACGGCCCCTGCAGCGCCAGCACCTCCCAGGCCGCGCGATAGCACGCGACCGCGGTCTCGCCATCGCGACGCGACACCGCGCGTCGGCAGGCAGCGACCAGATTGTCGAGGTCGTGCCGCAGCGCGTGCTGGCGCTGCATGCCGCCGTGGGTGGCGAGCGCCTCGATCGCGGCGTCGCTGCCGAAGGCGGCGAAGCAGCGGCCGTGGCGCTGCTGCAGCGCGCGTTCGGCATCGGCGCCATGCCGGCGCTGCTTCTCGGCCGCATATTCATGGATGCTGACGTACATGCCGAAGTACGGCTCCTCGAGTCCGTGGTGTGGCGGCACGACCTGACGCACCCAATGCCGCAGCAGGCTCTTGTCGACCAGCGCCTGCACGGCGTCGATGACCGGCGGCGCGTCGGGCCAGGGCGTGAGGTCGACTACCGCTTCGGCGGCCACGAGCGTGAACCCGCCTTCGAACACCGAGCATTGCTCGAACGCGGACTGTTCCCACTCAGTGAGCAGCTGCCACGACCAGTCGATTGCCGCACGCAGCGTCGCCTGGCGGCCGGTGCCGCCGCGCCCGGCCAATAGTTTGAAACGGTCGCGCAGCCGCAGCAGCAGCTGCGCTGGCGACAGCACGGCGATGCGCGCCGCCGCGAGCTCGATCGCGAGCGGCAGCCCGTCAAGCAGGCTCGTGACGTCGGCGACGACGGCCCGTTGCGCGTCGTCGAGCACGAAGTCGGGCCGTTGCGCACGCGAGCGCAAAACGAAGAGCTCAATCGCCGGCCCGTCCAGCGGCAGGGGCTCCACCGGCTGCACAACCTCGCCGGCCAGATTCAATCGCTCGCGGCTGGTGACCATGAAGGACGCCTCGGGCGCGCCGTCGAGCCAGCGCCCGACGGTGGCGGCGGCATGCTGCACGACCTGCTCGACGTTGTCGAGCACGACCAGGCAGCGGCCGTGGCCGGCAATCGCCTCCGCGAGCTGCGCTGCGGCATCGCTGGCACCGAGCCGCACGCCCAGCGCGTTGCCGGCGGCATAGTGGAGGCTGTCGAGCGTCGACGCCTCGGACAGGTCGCAGAACCACACGCCCCCCGGCCAGTCGCCAAGCCAGGCGTGACCGTAGCGAACGGCGAGCCGCGTCTTGCCGATCCCGCCCGGGCCGAGCAGCGTGACGAGCCGTGTGCCAGTGTCGAAGTGGCGAGCGATCGCCTGCAGGTCAGCGCCGCGACCGACGAACGCGTCGCGTTCAGCCGGCAGATGGCGCGGGATGAGGCGCACCGGTTGCCACAGATCGCCGCTGTGCACGACGCGGTACGACTTGTCGGCGTCGGCCGGCGGCGTGAAGCTGCAGTGCGGCACGGCGCCGAGCTCGAAAACCTCGACCGGCTCGTCGATCCCCTTGAGCCGATAGTAGCCGTGGCTGCGCATCTGAACTGCTGGGTCGAGCGCAGCACCTTCGAGCGCCTGGCGCGCCGCCGCGCTGAGCAGCGTCTGCCCGCCGCGTGCCATCGTCATGACGCGGGCGGCGAGCGGCTTCGCGAGGCCTTCGACCTCGATCGGCTTCGCGCCCAGTGCGACGTCGGCGGCGGACGCCGGACGCAAGACGACGGGGCCGACATGCAGCCCAGCACGTGCCGCGAGGCCGAGCTCGGCCAGCGCGGCGTGATAGTCCAGCGCATAACACGCCGCGTCGACCGCGGATTCGAATATCAGCAGGAAGCCGTCGGCGCGGTCGATCTCGCGCCCGTGGCGGCGGCGAAGCAGGTCACGCGCCCGGCGGTCGTGTTCGGTCCAGAGCGCGAGGGCCCGCCCGTCACCGAGCCGCTGCGTCGTCAGCGTGCTGTCGACCACGTCGGTGAGCAGCAACGCGACGACCTCGCACATCTCCACCTCCCCGGAACGGGCATTCTGGCGTTTCCGGCAACCGCCGGCAACGCCGTACTTGACTCGCGACATCGAGCGGACTTGCGTATCGGTCGGCGCCGACCGAATCGGGACATCACTCGAGCCGTCTGAGCGCTCGAATCTGGCACTCGGGGCGGAGTGACCTTGCGTTCCCGATATTGCTACCGGCTACGGAACCAGGACGAGTATCCAGTTGACGAGCCGGCGCGCATCGGCTTCGGTCACCACCACGGCGTTGGGCGGCATCGTCACGGCGCTGACCTTGCCGGCCCAGTGCCTGGAGTTCGGATCCGAGCCGGTCATCACGGTGCGCGTGAGCCGATCGGATGCGCCGGCGTCATCCCGGTACTTGATCGCAATCTCGCGCCAGGCCGGCGCAATCGGCGCAAGCCCGTCGGCGCGCTTGGGCACCGGGAGGATGCTGTGACACGACATGCAGCCGCTGTAGGTGGCCAACCTGAGCATGGCGGCGTCGTTCTCGGCCGGGGTCGCGCGTGCCGACGCGCCGCCGACCAGCAGCGCAACCAGGGCATAGGGCAGGATTCGCATCAGGCCGCTCTTCTGAATGGACGGCTCCACCCTATGCGATCGGCGGGCCCGCGACTTAACGCTCGTCAACCGCGGCACAACTCGGCGCGCGGGCAACCCATCGGCGACGATGCCCCGTCGGGGTCGGATGCAAACCAGCCGCGTCCAGGAGTAACCTTGGGCGCACCAGCCACCCGCTGGCGTATGTGCGGGCATTGATGTCGATGGGGGCCTTCGTCGCATGACCCTACGCACCCTCCTCTTCACCGACGTGGTGGACAGCACCCACCGGGTCGAGCGCCTCGGCGACACGCACGCCGCACAGGTGTGGGAGGCCCACGACCGCCGTTCGCGGGCACTCCTGGCTCGCCACCGTGGCCGCGAGATCGATCGCGCCGACGGCTTCTTCCTGTTGTTCGACGACCCGTCGGATGCCGTGCGCTACGCGCTCGAGTACCACGAGGCATTGGCGGATCTCGCGCTCAGCGCCAGGGTGGGCATCCACATCGGCCCGGTCACGCTGCGCGAGAACGCGCACGAGGACGTCGCCCGCGGCGCAAAGCCGGTCGAAGTCGAAGGCCTCGCCAAACCGCTCGCGGCGCGCATCATGGCGCTGGCGCGCGGCGGGCAGACGCTGATGAGCGCGGCGGTGCGAGATGCGCTTGCCGACACCCTTCCGTCGTGCGCACAGATCGAACGGCACGGCCACTACCGACTCAAGGGTATCGAGGAACCGGTCGAGGTCCTGGAGCTGGGGGTGCGAGATTGCTCTGCGTTCTCGCCGCCGGCGGATACCGACAAGGCCTACCGCGTGGTTCGCGCCGGGGACCTCTGGCGTCCGGTCCGCGAGGTCCGCCACCATCTGCCCGCCGAGCGCGATGCGTTCGTCGGCAGGACCTCGGAGCTGCGCGCGCTCGCCGCACGACTGGACGCCGGGGCCCGTCTGGTCACCGTCCTCGGCCCGGGCGGCACCGGCAAGACCCGCATCGTCCGCCGATACGGCTGGGCCTGGCTCGGCGATTGGCCGGGCGGCGTCTACTTCTGCGATCTGTCCGAGGCTCGTTCGCTCGACGGGATCTTCTTCGCTGTCGCTTCCGCGCTCGGGGTCCCGCTCGGCAAGGACGACCCCGCCGTGCAGCTCGGCCACGCCATCGCCGGCCGCGGCCGCTGCCTGATCATTGCCGACAACTTCGAGCAGGTCGTGCCGCACGCACCGGCAACCCTCGGCCGCTGGCTCGACCGGGCACCCGACGCAGCGTTCGTCGTCACCAGCCGAGAGCGGCTGCACCTGCAGGGCGAAGAGATCTTCCCGGTCGAGCCGCTGCCGCTGGCCATGGACGCCATCGACCTCTTCGTCGCTCGCGCCCGAGCGCAGAAGCCGGACTTCGTGCTCGGCGAGGGCAACCGCGCCGCGGTGGCCGACGTGGTGCGGCTGCTCGACGGCCTGCCGTTGGCCATCGAGCTCGCGGCCGCGCGGGTGCGGGTGCTTTCGCCGGCGCAGATGGTCGAGCGGATGCGCGACCGGTTCGGACTGCTCGCGGGCGCTCGCGGCGCGGCGGCGCGCCAGGCCACGCTCAGAGGCGCGATCGATTGGTCATGGGATCTGCTGTCGCCCTGGGAGAAGGCCGCCTTCGCTCAGTGCTCGATCTTCGACGGCGGGTTCACGCTCGAAGCCGCCGAGGCCGTGCTGGATCTGTCGCCATGGCCGCAGGCGCCGCCGGCCATCGATGTCGTGCAGGCGCTCGCCGACAAGAGCCTGCTGCGCACCTGGATACCCGCCGCGCAGAGCCGCTACGACATCGAGGAGCCCTACTTCGGCATGTACTTGAGCATCCATGAATACGCGGCGGAGAAGCTCGAGGCGAGCGGCCAGCCGATGAGTCGGCTGGCCGAGGATCGACACGGACGGTACTTCGCCCGCTTCGGCACCGACGACGCGATCGAGGCGCTGTCACTTCGCGGCGGCGTCAAGCGACGCCGCGAGCTCTCGCTGGAGCTCGGCAATCTCGTCGCCGCGTGCCGCCGGGCGCTGCGGCGCGCCGACGGCGTGCAAGCGGTTGCCACGTATCAAGCGATCTGGGAAGTGCTCGAGCTGCAAGGTCCCTGCACACTGGGGACCGATCTCGGCTCGCAGGTGCTCGCCCTCGACACACTCGATGCGTCGCAGCGCGCCGCGGCACTGCAGGCGCGCGCGACGGCGTGTCGCCGGGCCGGTCGCAGCGAAGAGGCCGCGGCCGGGTTCGAGCAAGCGCTCGCGCTTTCGCGCGCGGCCCGCAATCGGTACCGCGACGCGAGCATTCTCGTCATCCTGGGCAATCTGCGGCGCGATCAGGGGCGGATGGACGAGGCGCGGGCGCATCTCGAAGCCTCGCTCGCGATCGCGCGCGAAGTCGGCAACCGCCGCCTCGAAGGCAATCTGATCGGCAATCTCGGCATCCTTCACGCCGTCCAGGGCCGGCCGGAGGAAGCGCGCTCGCACTTCGAACGGGCGCTCGCCATCCACCGTGAGGTGGGCAACCGCCGCATCGAGGGCATCGACACGAGCAACCTCGGCAACGTGTGCCGCGAACAGGGAAGGCTGGAGGAGGCCGGGGCCCACTACCAGCAGGCCCTCGCGATTCATCGCGAGGTGGGCAACCGCCGCGACGAGGGCATCGTCATCGGCAACCTCGGCCTGCTCTGCGGCGACCAGGGCCGGCTGGACGAGGCACGCGAACGCTGCGAGGGCGCTCTCGCGATCGGCCGTGAGGTGGGCGATCGCGTATTCGAAGGCGTCATCCTCGGTGCGCTGTCCAATGTGCTTCGCGAGCAGGGCCGGATGGATGAGGCGCTGGTTCATTGCGACCAGGCGCTCGCCATCCATCGCGCGGTGGGCAACCGCCGCGCCGAGGGTGCCGAACTGGGCCGCCTGGGAAAACTTCTGGCCGCTCAGGGGCGGATCGGCGAAGCCCGTGACGCGCTGCGGCGGGGCGAAGCGCTGCTGCGCGAAGTCGGCGACCAGCTGGGGCTGGCCATCCTGCTGTGCGAATCAGGGTACGCCGAGCTGGCGGTCAACGATGTCGACGCCGCCCGCGCGGCACTCGCCGCGGCCGAGACGGTGTCACGGGCGATGGCCCTCGGCCCGCAGTCCGAGGCCGTCCGCGCGATCGCCGAGCTTCGCCAGGCGCTCGGATGAGCGTGGCAGGCGTCAAACCCGAAGTCCGCCGAGCGGACGCGCCGGTCACCCGGGCCGCTCAGCTCAGGATGTTGGTGTCTCCGCACACCGACAACGCCTGCCCCGAGACCGTTGCCGCGCGCGGACTGGCCAGGAAGACCACGTAATCGGCCAGTTGCTCGGGCGTCACGTACTGCTTGATCGAGGTGCCCGCGAAGGCGGCCTTCTCCACCTCGTCGAACGACACGCCGCGCGCCTGGGCCTTGGCATTCAACACGCGCTGCTGGCGCTCGCCGGCGACGATGCCGGGCAGCAGCGCGTTGACGCGGATGTGGTCGGGACCGAGCTCGATCGCCAGCGAACGCATCAGCCCGATCACACCCCACTTGGCGGCGGCGTACGGCGTGCGCAGCGCGAAACCCAGCCGCCCCGCCAGCGACGAGACGTTGACGATGCTGGCGTTGGCCGAAGCGCGCAGCGCCGGCACCGCCAGACGCACGCAGTTGAACTGGCCGGTCAGGTCGACGGCGATGCAGCGGTCCCAGGCTTCGGGGTCGATGGCGTCGACCTTGCCCGTCGGTCCGGCGATGCCGGCGTTGTTGACCAGGCAGTCCAGCCCGCCGAGCTGCGCCAGCGCGGCGTCGAACCAGCGTGCCACGTCGGTGCGCTGCGCCACGTCGCAGGCGCAGGCGTGCAGTGCGGGGTCGCTGTGCGCCAGCGCGGCCAGCGCGGCGGCGTCGACGTCGCACACCGCCACCCGCGCGCCCTCGCGCATGAACGCACGCGCGATCGCCAGCCCGATGCCGTTGGCGCCGGCCGAGATCATCACCCGCAAGCCCTGAATGCCGAGATCCATGTCGTGTGCCTCACTGTGGCGGCAGGACGCCGCGTGTTTCGATGAAGGCCGCCGTGCTGCCGATGTCTTCGAGCAGCGCGGCGCGCGCCGCCGCGCCGTCGCCACGCTCGATGGCGTCCACCATCGCCGCATGGCTGCGCACCGCGATGCCGCTGGCCAGGCGGCCGGGGCCGGCGCGCAGGTCGAGGTTGAGCACCGGGCCGATGCGCAGCCACAGGCCTTCGATGATGGCCGTCAGTGCCGGCATGCCGGCCGCGCGGTAGACGGCGAAGTGCAGGTTGGCGTTGGCGACGATGGCCGCATCGATGTCCGGAACGCGCCGCTTGCTTTCGCGGCGAAAGGCCGCGTCGTGGCGTCGCAGCGCGGTGCGCTCGCCCCCGCCGCGGCGCCGCGCCGCCTGTTCGGCGGCGAAGCCCTCGATCGTCTGCCGGATCGCGGTGAGCTCGCGGAACTGCGGCGCCGACATCAGCGGCACCTGCACCGAGCGCTTGGGCGTGACCTCGAGCGCACGCTCGGCCACCAGGCGCGCCACCGCGTCGCGCACCGGCTGCATCGACACGCCCAGCTGCAGCCCCAGGCTGCGCAACGACAGCCGATCCCCCGGGGCGAGCATGCCGGTGATCAGCTGGGCCCGCAGGCGGGTCAGCACCTGGGCGCCCAGCGTGGGGTCCGTGGCTTGCATCGGTGCGGCGTCGAGGTTCAAACCCGTCGTGTCCGGTCGGTCCGAAAGGCGGCTTGTCGAACGACGCTGCACCGTCGGTAGTGGCCCGTCTGGACAAGCGGCGAAGTTGCGGGCACGATAACTGTGATCACAGATTGTGGCAAGCGGGCACGGCCGAGGCAGCCGCCGGCGCAACCCGCATCGACCGCCGTGGTGAGTGACTCGACCCCATCCAAGGAGACAGGCATGAGCGAATCCATCGATACCCGTCGCCGCACCGTCCTGGCCGGCGCCACCGCCGGCGCGGCGACGCTAGGCTTTCCGGCGCTGATCCGCGCGCAGTCCGACGTGATCCGCATCGGGCATCTCACCCCGCGCACCGGCTTCCTGGGCCCGCTGGGCGAGTTCGCGGTGCAGGCCGCCGACATGGCGGTGGCCGAGATCAACGCCGCCGGCGGCATCAACGGCCGCAAGATCGAGTTGCTGAAGGAGGACTCGGTCAACCCGCAGACCGCCTCGACCAAGGCCGAGCGGATGATCGAGCGCGACAAGGTCGCCTGCATCATCGGCGAGATCTCGTCGGCCTCGGCGCTGACCATCAGCCAGGTCGCCGAGCGCACCAAGACGCTGTTCATCAACACCGGCGCCAACTCCGACGAACTGCGCGGCAAGGGCTGCAAGAAGTTCATGTTCCACATCGAGAGTCAGAACTCGATGTATGTGAAGACCTGCGGCCGCTCGTTGATGGCGCAAGGCATGGTCAAGGGCAAGAAGTGGTTCTCGCTGACGGCCGACTACGCCTTCGGCCACGACCTGCTGCGGGTGTCCAAGCGCTTCATGGCGGCCAACGGCGGCGACTTCGCCGCCGACAAGCTGGTGCCCACCGACGCCACCGACTTCTCCGGCCTGCTGCTGGAGATCCGCCGCGCCAAACCCGACCTGGTGATCTCGAACCTGGCCGGCAACCAGATCACCAGCTTCCTGAAGCAGTACACCGAGTTCGGCCTGACCTTCCCGGTGGCCGGCTTCGGCTTCGACACCGCGCTGGCCTGGGCCGCGGGCAAGGGCAACTTCCTCGGCACCTGGCCGGTGGTGTGGCACCACCTGATCGACACGCCGGCGACGAAGAAGTTCGTCGGCGATTTCACGAAGCTGTACAACCGGCCACCCGAGAACCAGGCCTGGGGCGACTACAACGCGATCAAGCTCACCGCGCAGGCGATGGCCGAGACCAAGTCGACCGATTCGGCCAAGCTGGTCGAGCACTTCGAGAAGGGCGCCACCTTCGGCCTGATGAAGACGCGCGAAGGTTACTTCCGCAAGGCCGACCACCAGATGATGCACGAGATGTACACCGTGCAGGCACTGCCCGCGGCCCAGATCAAGAACGCCTACGACATCTTCCGCTCCTCGGCACCGGTGCCCGGCCCGACCGAGTCGCTGGAAGTGATCGCCTCCACCGCCGAGGAGAACGAGTGCAAGATGGCCTGATCACGTGCTGTTTGTCCAGCACCTGCTGAACGGCCTGCTGGCCGGGGCCTACTACCTGCTGATCGCGCTCGGGCTGTCGCTGATCTTCTCGCTCGGCGGCATCGTCAACCTGGCGCACGGCGCGTTCTACGCGATCGGCGCCTACCTGGCGGTCAGCATCGGGTCCGCGCTCGGTTTCACCGGCGCGTTGCTGCTGTCGCCGTTGATTGTCGGCGTGCTCGGCGTTGTGATCGAGCGGCTGCTGTTTCGGCGCTTCTACAAGTCCGATCCGGCGCTGTCGCTGCTGCTGACCTTCGGCCTGGCGATGGTGGCCGAACAGGCGTTGCGCATGGTCTACGGCGCGCCGCCGCTGTCGTGGTCGATGCCCGAGGCGTTGCGCGGCCAGGTCTTCATCGGCGACTTCGTCTACCCGCGCTACCGGCTGCTGCTGCTGATGGTGGCGATGTCGTGCGTGGCCGGCCTGTGGGTCCTGCTGCAGCGCACGCCGTTCGGCCGCGTGGTACGCGCCGGCGTGCAGAACCCCGACATGGTCGGCGCGCTCGGCATCTCGCTGGAGCCCTACATGGCAGCGATCGCGTTCCTCGGCATCGGCCTGGCCGGGCTGGCCGGTGTGATGCTGGCGCCGATCTTCACGATCCACCCTGCGATGGGCGCCGAGATCATCACCTCGGCGTTCGTCGTCGTCGTCATCGGCGGGCTGGGCTCGTTCTGGGGCGTGGTGCTGGCCGCGCTGGTGGTCGGCCTGACCAAGGGCGTGGTCACTGCCGCCGGCTATTCGCAATATTCGGAGGCCGCGATCTACCTGCTGATGCTGCTGGTGCTGCTGGTGCGGCCGCGCGGCCTGTTCGGCGACCGCATCCAGCGCTTCGAGTAGCGATGCCCAAGACCCGCGACCTGCTCGTGGCCGCTTCGGCGCTGGTGCTGCTGCCGTTCGCGCTGTCGGCGATCGGCCTGGGCGTCACCTCGGCCACCGAGGTGGTGATCTTCGCGCTGGCCTGCATGGCGCTGAACATCCTGGTCGGCTACTCGGGCCTGACGTCGTTCGGACACGGCGCCTGGTTCGGGCTGGCCGCCTATGCGGCCGGCATGTCGCAGCGCGATCTGTTTGCGGGCGCGTTCTTCGCGCCGCTGGCGTTCGGCCTGGTCCTGGTGGTGGTGATCGCCTGGGCCTTCGGTTTCCTGATCCTGCGCCGCCGCGGCGTGTACTTTTCGCTGCTCACGCTCGCGCTGTCGGCGATGCTGTATTCGGTGGCCTTCCGCTGGACCGAGGTGACCGGCGGCGAGAACGGGCTGGGCGGCATCACGAGGCCGCAGCTGGGCGGCGTGTCGTTCGACAGCGCCGTGCCCTACTACGCGCTGGTGGCGGGCGTGGCGTTCGTGGCGGTGCTGGCGCTGTGGCGCTTTCATCGCTCGCCGCTGGGCACGGTGCTGGTGGCGATCCGCGAGAACGAGCAGCGGGCGCGCTTCGTCGGCTACCCGACCAACCGCGTCAAGCTGACCGCCTTCGTCGTCTCGGCCGGGTTGACCGGGCTGGCCGGCATGCTGCTCGCGTTCAACAACCGCATGACCTCGGCCGAACCGATCTCGGTGGCCTTCTCGGGCGAACTGCTGGCGATGGTGATCATCGGCGGCATGCGCTCGTTCCTGGGGCCCGCGCTCGGGGCGCTGTTCTTCGTCATCTTCCGCGACTCGTTGTCGCGGGTGACCGAGAACTGGCTGCTGTTCTTCGGCTGCCTGTTCGTGGCCTTCATCGTCTTCTCGCCCACCGGGCTGGTCGGCCTGTACGAGCGCGCCACGGCGCGCTGGCGCAAGACGGTCGAAGGCGACGCGGCGATGGCGCAGCGCCTGGCCGGCACGGTGACGCTGCCCGAGTTCCTGCGCCCGCCGCGCGGCGGCGACGACGCGATCCTGGTCGCCTCGGGCCTGGTGAAGAGCTTCGGCGGCATCCGCGCGCTGAAGGACATGTCGCTGCGCTTACGCGACCGCACGCTGCACGCGCTGATCGGCCCCAACGGCGCCGGCAAGACGACGGCATTCAACCTGATCTCGGGCCTGTTCGCCCCCGACCGCGGCACCGTCACGCTGGCCGGCCGCTCGATCGCCGGGTTATCGCCCGAGCACATCACCGAGGCCGGCGTCGGCCGCTCGTTCCAGATCACCAACCTGTTCGCCACGCTGTCGGTGGCCGAAAACATCCGGCTGGCGGTGCAGTCGCGCCACCCCAGGCGCTTCGCGGTCTGGGCCGACGCCGGCTCGCTGGCCGACGTCAACCGCGACACCGCGCAGGTGCTGCGCACGATGGGGCTGGCGGGCGTGGAGCAGGCGCAGGCGGCGTCGCTGTCCTACGGCGGGCAGCGCCTGCTCGACATGGCGCTCGCGCTGGCCACCCGCCCCCGCGTGCTGCTGCTCGACGAGCCGCTGGCCGGGCTGGCCGCGGCCGAACGCGAGCGCGTCGGTCAACTGATCAAGGGCATCTCGGCCGACCTGCCGGTGCTGCTGGTCGAGCACGACATCGACCGCGTGTTCGCGTTGGCCGATGCGGTGACGGTGATGAACGACGGCGAGGTGCTGGTCGACGGCAGCGTCGACGACGCGCGCGACTCGCCGCAGGTGCAGGCGGTGTACATCGGCGCCGGCTCGCACGCGCTGGCCGCCATCGAACGCCACAGTGCGGCGCTCCCAAGCGTCCTGCTCCAGCTCGACGGCGTCAACACCTTCTACGGCAAGAGCCACATCCTGCGCGATGTGAGCTTCGCGGTGCACGACCACGAGATCGTCGCGCTGCTCGGCCGCAACGGCGCCGGCAAATCGACGTTGCTCAAGACCATCATCGGCGTCAGCGCGCCGGCGTCGGGCCGCGTCACACTCGGCGGCGAAGCGCTGGAGCGCAGACCCTCGGCGGAGATCGCGCGCCGCGGCGTGGCCTACGTGCCGCAGGGCCGCGGGCTGTTCGCCGGCATGTCGGTGGCCGAGAACATGGAGCTCGGGCGCATCAAGCGGCGCAACATGGCCGGCAGCTACTGGGACGAGGACAAGATATTCAGCTTCTTCCCGCGCATCAAGGAACGCTGGCGCTCGCCGGCCGACTACCTGTCGGGCGGCGAGCAACAGATGGTGGCGGTGGCGCGTGCGCTGTCGGGCGACACCCGCGTGCTGCTGCTCGACGAGCCGTTCGAGGGCCTGGCGCCGGCCATCGTCGAGGAGCTGTTCGAGGCGTTCGACAAGCTGCGCCACGAGGTGGCGATCCTGATCGTCGACCACCATCTCGACCTGGCGCTGGCGCTGTCGGACCGCACGGTGGCGCTGGAGCGCGGCAGCGTCACGCACATCGGCGCCTCGGCGGCGCTGTCGCGCGACCTCGAACTCCGGCGCAAGGTGTTGTGGCTTTAGCAGATGAAGGCAGCAGCGATGGGCAATCAAACACAAACCGTCGGCATTGTCGGCGCCGGACTGATCGGCCGCTCGTGGGCCAACGTGTTCGCGCGCGCCGGCTGGCGGGTGCGCGTGTGGGACCCGAGCGATGCGCAGCGCGCCGCGGCGCATGCGCAGATCGCGCAGTCGCTGCACGAGTTGCAGGCGCACGGGCTCGTCGACGACGCGGCCGCCGCGGCGCGACGCGTGCAGGTGGTCGCCACGCTGGCCGACGCCGTGCGCGACGCCGACTACGTGCAGGAGAGCGGGCCCGAGACGCTGGAGATCAAGCGCAGCAGCTTCGCCGCGCTCGACGCCGCCGCGCCCGCGCACTGCGTGCTGGCCTCGTCGACCTCGGCCATCGTCGCGTCGCAGTTCACGGCCGACCTCGCCGGCCGCGCGCGCTGCATCGTCGCCCACCCGGTCAACCCGCCGCACCTGGTGCCGGTGGTCGAACTGTGCGGCGCGCCGTGGACCAGTGCCGACACCAAGGCCCGCGCCAGCGCGGTGATGCGCGCGGTGGGCCAGGTGCCGATCGACGTGAAGCGCGAGATCGACGGCTTCGTGCTCAACCGGTTGCAGGTCGCGTTGCTGACCGAAGCCTTCCGCCTGGTGCAGGACGGCGTCGTCAGCCCGCAGGACCTGGACCACACCATCGCCGACGGCCTGGGCCTGCGCTGGGCCTTCATGGGCCCGTTCGAGACCATCGAGCTCAATGCGCCCGGCGGCATTGCCGACTACTGTGAACGTTATGTACCCTGGTTCCGGCGCTATCTGGCCGACCTGCCGACAGCCCGGGTGTGGGACGACGAGCAGTGGCAAAGAGCCGCGCAGGCCTGGGGCCCGGCACCCGCGGCGAGCGACATCGCACGCAAGAGCCTGTGGCGCAACGACCGATTGGCGGCGCTGGCCGCGCACAAGCGAGGGCGCAAGCCCTGGCAGGATTAACCCAAGGAGAGCACCACCATGTCCACATCCTTCAAGCCCAAGCGCCGCAAGGTGATGATCACCTGCGCCGTCACCGGCGCGATCCACACGCCGAGCATGTCGCCGCACCTGCCGATCACCGCCGACGAGATCGCCGAGGCCGCGCTCGGCGCGCACGCGGCCGGCGCCGCGCTGGTGCACCTGCACGCCCGCGACCCGGTCAACGGCAAGCCCGACCAGCGGCCCGAGGCGTTCGCGCCGTTCCTCACGCGCATCCGCCAGGCGTGCGACGCGGTGATCAACATCACCACCGGCGGCGCGCCGACGATGAGCGTCGAGGAGCGGCTGCAGCCCTGCGCCTATTTCAAGCCCGAGGTGGCGTCGCTGAACATGGGTTCGATGAACTTCGGCCTGTTCCCGATGCTGGCGCGCTTCGCGCAGTTCAAGTTCGACTGGGAGCGTCCCTACCTCGAGGGATCGGACGACCGCATCTTCAAGAACACGTTCCGCGACATCGCCAACATCCTGACCACCTGCGCGGCCAACCGCACGCGCTTCGAGATCGAGTGCTACGACATCGGCCACCTGTACACGCTGCGCCACTTCGCCGACCGCGGGCTGGTCAAGCCGCCGTTCTTCATCCAGTCGGTGTTCGGCATCCTGGGCGGCATCGGACCGCACCCCGAGGACGTGGCACACATGAAGCGCACCGCCGATCGCCTGTTCGGCGACCAGTACTTCTGGAGCGTGCTCGGCGCCGGGCGCAACCAGCTGCCGATCGCCACGCAGTCGGTGGCGCTCGGTGGCAACGTGCGCGTGGGGCTGGAGGATTCGCTGTGGATCGGCCCCGGCCAGCTGGCCGAAAGCAACGCGCAACAGGTGCGCGCGGCGCGGCAGATCATCGAAGGCCTCGGGCTCGAGGTGGCCAGCGCCGACGAGGCGCGCGAGATGCTGCAGCTCAAGGGCGGCAGCAACGTCAATTTCTAGCCGGCCTCGACATCGGCGCATTCGCCCAGTGGCCCGGGCGAATGCCAAGGTCGCCGGGCCGCCGACAGCCCGACCCGGCTACGCATTGACCGGCAGATGCCGATGCAGGAATTCGAAACTGTCGCGCCAGCAGCGGATCGCCTGCTCGCGCCAGAACATCACGTGAAAGGCATGCGGCTCGCCGGGGTAGTCGTGCGCACTGCACGGCGACCCGAGCCGCAGCAGCGCGCGTTCGAGTCGTTGTGAATCGGCCGCCACCGGATCGTTGAGCCCGGCGGCGATGAACAGCGGCGGCAGGTTCGACGGCGCCTGCATCGCCTCGACGACGCACAGCGGATCGGCCAGCGCATGCTCGAGGCCCGGCTGGTCGGCCGATGGGCCGAGGTACGAACGGGCCGCGTCGGTGGCAATGCGCGCGGCCAGTGCCGAGACGCCGGCGCGCCGGTATCGCGCGGGCATGCTGACCTGCAGGAAGCCGCAGTACAGCAGCGCCGCGGCCGGCCGCACGCCACGCTCGAACAGCGGCGCGGCAAACGGCTCCGGCCGGGACGTGCAGCACGCCAGCACGACCGACAGCGCCAGATTCGCACCGGCCGACTCGCCGGCCAGCCCGATGCGCTGGCTGTCGCCGCCGTACTCGCTCACATGGTCCACCGCCCACGACCAGGCGGCGCAGGCGTCTTCAATGGCAGCCGGAAACGGGCTTGGCGGCGCCAGCCGGTAGTCGACATTGCACACGAGGTAGCCCTGCGACGCGTAGGCCGCCGCCAGCGCCCGGTGCGTGCGCTTCGACCCGATCGCGAACGCACCACCGTGCAGGTAGATCAGCACCGGATGCGGGCCGGGGCGCAGCGGCTGCAGGATGTCCAGCCGCAGTGTCGCGCCGCCGTGGCGGGCGTATGGCAGATTCTCGATCAGCCGGCTGGCGGCCCTGCGCTGCTTCATGCGCGGCATGAAGTCAGCCAGGCCGGCCACCGCGTGCAGGCCCGCATCCAGCACGATCCGGCGGATCGACTGACGGGCGGTGATCATGTCCAGCCAGCGGCGCATGGGTCGTCTGCGATGGTCTTGTGAGTGTGCGGGATCAACTGTGCGACTGGGTGGCGTTCAATCGGCGAGCGGCCTCGCAGCCGCGGTGCCAAGGTGGCTGTCCCGTGCGCGCTGGATTGTCGCCTTGGCCCGCCGACTGCCCCGCCGCTCGCGCGCGAGCGGTGGACTCAACAAATCAGGCCCTCGGCGCGAGGCGCACGCTTATGATGGGTTCCGGGGCCGCGACGAGACAACGCGCGCCCCTCCACCGAGAAGGAGCGCG
>Ga0209798_10001058_pt1 | contig 16806 bp, 15 predicted proteins | sample DOMMetBare3Fresh_FD_187475 | JGI IMG/M metagenome (GOLD analysis project Ga0209798, IMG submission 187475) | Wetland sediment microbial communities from St. Louis River estuary, USA, under dissolved organic matter induced mercury methylation -... | ecosystem: Environmental > Aquatic >...
AGTAGTCGCCGAAGCTGAAGTTGCCCAGCATCTCGAAGAACGTCAGGTGGCGCGCGGTGTAGCCCACGTTCTCGAGGTCGTTGTGCTTGCCGCCAGCACGAATGCACTTCTGTGCGGTGGCCGCGCGCGTGTAGGGACGCTTGTCGAAGCCGAGGAAGACGTCCTTGAACTGGTTCATCCCGGCGTTGGTGAACAGCAGCGTCGGGTCGTCGCCGGGCACCACCGGCGAAGACGCGACGACGGCGTGGCCCTTGCTCTCGAAGAACGACAGGAAGGTGGAGCGGATCTCGGCGGCTTTCATGGTGCCTCGATTATCGCAGTGGCCTTTGCCGCAGCGCGGCGCATGTGCGCGCCCTGCGCTCGCGAGACTGGCTGCCGAGGCGAGCGAGCGGGCTCTCAGCTCGCGTCGTTCGCGGCCGTCGTCGGTCCGCGTTCGATACGCTGCGCGCTGCCCTCGAGACCCATGCTGGCAAGGTTGGCCGCCTGGCCGACCGAGCGGCGCAGCAAGGCCTCGGCGGTCTTGCCATGCTCGGGATACAGCGCCAGGCCCGCGCTCACCGACACCGACAGGTCGCTGCCGGCCACCGAGAAGGGCTGGCGCAGCGAATGCGCGAGCTTGGCGGCAACGCGCTCGCCGTCGGCCGCGGCATCGATCCAAGCCAGCAGGACGACGAACGCATCGTTGCCGATCGAAGCCACCACGTCGCTCGCGCGCAGCGAGGCGCGCAGCCGAACCGCGACCTTGCGCCGCAGCACGTTGGCCGACTCGCGCCCGAACGATTCGCGCACCGCGGCCAGGCCCTCGATGCGCAGCGCGATCACCGCCATCGGCGCGGGTTCGCGCTCGCGCAGTGCGAGCAGGTGCGTCATGTGCTCGAGCAACTGCGCGTGGTTCGGCAGCCCGGTGGCCAGATCGGTCGCGAAGGCCTTGCGCGCCGCGCGCTCGATCGTCCTGCGCACCACCGCGATCTCCATGCGCCGGCGCAGCGCGTCGGCAGGGGCGTCCGCAGGCACCACGATGTCGTGCACGCCACGCTCGAGCAACAGGTTCTGCGTCGCCTCATCGGGCCCTTGCGGCAGCACGGCGATCAGCGTCGTGTCGAGCACCGCGTGCGACAGCGCGCTCCAAGCCAGCAGATCGGCCGCGGGCACCGCAGCCAACATCACCTCGAAGGACACCGCGCGCAGTTGCGCGGCGGCCTCCTCCAGCGTCGCACAGCAGCGTGCAGAGGGCACGTCCAGTCCCACCGCGAGCAGCGTGGCCTTGGGCTTGGGCGGGGCCGTTCGGGTCATCGGTCGGGCGGTGACGCGAGGCTTGCAGGCCGCATCAGCGGGGTGAGGTTGGAGCGGGTGAAGGGAATCGAACCCTCGTATGAAGCTTGGGAAGCTGCCGTTCTGCCATTGAACTACACCCGCGACACGTTGCAGATTATGTCACCGCAGAAGGCGCCGTCGCGGTGTGCGGCATGACGACAATGCACGCCCGATGACCCCATCGACCCCCCGGATACCGCCCGCACGCCGCCCGTTGCGCAGCTACGTGCTGCGCGCCGGCCGGACGGGCAGCGGCCAGGCGCGTGCGCTCGCCGAACTCGGGCCGCGCTTCGTCGTGCCCTTCGTCAACGCCGAACTCGACGCACGCGCCGTGTTCGGGCGATCCGCGCCGCTGGTGGTGGAGGTCGGCTTCGGCATGGGCCAGGCCACGGCGGCGATCGCCGCGGCACGGCCCGAGGTCGACTTCCTGGGCATCGAGGTACACGAAGCGGGCGTCGGCGCGCTGCTGCAGCGGATCGGGCAGATGAACCTGGCGAACGTTCGCATCGTCCGGCACGACGCGGTCGAGGTGCTCGGCGCCATGGTCGCGGCCGCGTCGTTGTCCGGCGTGCACGTGTTCTTTCCCGACCCGTGGCCCAAGAAGCGGCACTGGAAACGCCGGCTGATCCAGCCGCCGTTCGTCGCGCTGCTGGCGTCGCGCCTGGCCGCAGGCGGCACGCTGCATTGCGCGACCGACTGGCAGCCCTATGCCGAGCAGATGCTCGAGGTGCTGAGCGCCGAACCGTCGCTCGAGAACACCGCGGCCGGCTACGCTGTCCGTCCGGCCGAGCGCCCCGAGACGAAGTTCGAGCGCCGCGGCCTCGCGCTCGGCCACGGCGTGTGGGACCTGGTGTTCCGCAAGCGCGCCTGAGGCGCTCAGTCGCGCGAGGTCCGGTACGGCTCCTCGAAGTCGAGGAAGTCGCGTTCCGCCAGCGCATCAGCCACCCAATGAGAGACGCCGGGCGCGCCCCACAGACGCTCGACATAGGCGAGCGACATGTCCGACAGCGGCAGCCCATAGGTGCGGATGCGCGCCGCCACCGGGGCGTAGTACGCGTCGGCCGCGCCGAAGCGGCCGAACAGGAACGGCCCGCCGCTGGCGGCCAGCTGCTGCGACCACATCGCGTCGATGCGCGCCAGGTCGGCACGCACTGCCGCCTGCTCGCGCATCACGCGCGCACCGATCTCCGGCAACGAGGCCTCGATGTTCATCGGGCAGGCGCTGCGCAGCGCGCCGAAGCCGGCATGCATCTCGGCGCACAGGCTGCGCGAGCGCGCACGCTGCATCGCGTCGCGCGGCCACACCGCGTGCTCGGGGTGCAGGTCGGCCACCGTTTCGGCGATCGCCAGCGTGTCCCACACCGGAAAGCCGTCGATCAGCAGCACCGGCACCTTGCCCGCCGGCGTGTGCCGCGCCAGCTCACGGTAGAAGGCCGAGCCCGGCGTGAAGTCGAAGCGCAGCTTGATCTCCTCGAAGCCGACGCCGAAGTGCTTGAGCAGCACCCACGGCCGCATCGACCACGATGAGTAGTTCTTGTTGCCGATCACCAGTTGCAGCACGGGCATGCCCTCCTTCGAGTCCGATGCTAACGGCGCCGCAGCAACGCGCGATGCGCATGGCGCATCGGATTCATGCGCGCCACTCGACCCAGCCGGTATAGGCCGTCAGCAGCACCAGCGCGCCGAACACGATGCGGTACCAGGCGAAGGCGGTGAAGTCATGCGTCGCCACGTAGCGAATCAGCCAGCGGATGCACAGCAGCGCGCTCGCGAACGCGAACACGGTGCCCACCAGGAACACCGGCGCGTCTGCCCAGCCCAGCGCGCCGCGTTCCTTCCACACCGAATAGGCGCCCGCACCGATGAGCGTCGGGATCGCGAGGTAGAAGCTGAACTCGGTGGCAGCGCGACGCGAGAAGCCGAACACCATCGCGCCGATGATCGTCGCGCCTGAGCGGCTGGTGCCCGGGATCAGCGCCAGGCATTGCACCAGCCCGACCTTGAGCGCATCCATTGCACTCATGTCGTCGACCGATTCCACGCGCGCGTGCCGCGTGCCTTCGAGGTCGCGCTCGCCGTAGGCCGCACGGTGGCGCTGCTCGACCCACAGGATGATCACGCCGCCGACCACGAAGGCCAGCGCGACCGGCACCGGATGGAACAGATGCGCCTTGATCGCCTTGCCCAGCAACAGGCCGAACACCACGGCGGGCGCGAACGCGATCAGCACGTTGCGAGCGAAACGCTGCGCCACCGGGTCGCTCGTCAGGCCGCCGAGGGTGCGCGCCAGTCGCTGTCGATACTCCCAGATCACCGCGAGCATGGCGCCGGTCTGGATCGCCACCTCGAACACCTTCACCGACTCGCCGGTGAAGTCCAGCAGCGAAGCGGTAAGGATCAGGTGCCCGGTCGAGGAGATCGGCAGGAACTCGGTCAGGCCCTCGACGATGCCCATGACGGCGGCCTTTGCCAGCACCCACCAGTCCACGTTCGCCCCTCCCGGCCGCGGCGTCGGCGGCAAAGGCGCGAATGATAGCGGCGCGCTCAGCGCGGCTGGGCGAAGCGCAGCTCGACGCCGCGCGAGGTCACCACGATGTCGGCCTTGTCGATCCCGGCGCGACGCAGCGCGTCGCGTTGGTCTTCCCTGACGCGGTAGATCGCCAGGTCGTCGAGCAAGCGCTCGGTGAGCAGCGCACCCAGGCGTGCGGTCTGGCCGGACAGCGTGGTGCCGCCCACATCGAGCTTGAAATCCTGGACTCTCACGTGCGCCAGCCGGATCGACGCGTCGCTCGGCTCGTAGCGCAGCGCATGATCGAGCGCGAGGCTGCCGCGCACGGTGCGACCGGTCAGGCGTTCGACCGCCGAGAGCTCCAGTTCGGTGGCGATGCGCTCGCGTTCCGGCACCAGGCGGATCACCGGCCGAGCGAGGCTGACGTCCAGCACCTCGAGCAGCCGGCGATCGCGCGGAAACTGTCGCTCGATCAGCCTTTGCAGATCGGCCTGCGACAGCGTCACGTCATTCGGCCCGAGCGCGGCACAGGCACCCAACACCAGCGCGGCGCACAGCGTGGCCACCCGCACGAAGACGGCGCGGCGCGGCGGAAAGACAGTAGGGGACATGGTTGGCGCCTGGGCCTGCAAGACCTGGCAGCGCCCAACGCGCCGCGAACGGGTCCGGATGACGTCGGCCACGACCGATCACGCCTGCGCGACCCGCCGGCCTTGCGCCGGCGCAACGCGCATCCAAGGCCGGTTTGACCCCTCGAGGGGACTGGACTACATTACTGACCGATCAGTCAGTAACTCATGCCCCTGGTTCAACCTGTCGCCCTGCCGCCCGCCACCACCCGCCAGCGGCGCAAGGACGCGCGCCCGCTCGAACTGCTCGAGGCGGCGCTCGCGCTGTTCGTCGAAAAGGGATTCGCTGCGACGCGCGCCGAGGAAGTGGCGCAGCGCGCCGGCGTGTCCAAGGGCACCCTGTACCTGTACTACCCGAGCAAGGAAGAACTGTTCAAGGCGGTCATCGCGCACTACCTGTCCGCGCGCATCGCCGACACCGCGCAACGCGTGGATGCCTATCGCGGCCGCATGGGCCCGCTGCTGGAAGACATGCTCGTGGCGTGGTGGCAGCAGGTCTACGACAGCCCGGCCTCGGGCACCTTCAAGATCATCATCTCGGAAGTGCGCAACTTCCCTGAGATCGCCGAGTTCTACGTGCAGCAGGTCATCGAGCCGGGGTCGGCACTGATCGGCCGCATCGTCCAGCGCGGCATCGACAGCGGCGAATTCCGCCCCACCGACGTCGAGAGCGTCGTGCACTCGCTGGTGCTGCCGATGGTGATGTTGTGCGCCCACAAGCACGCACTGGGTGCCTGCACGAAACAGCAGATCGACGGCGAGCGCTTCATCGCCGAGCATGTCGCATTGGTCGTGCGCGGCCTGCGGCCCGCCTAGAATGCCGCGCCGGAGCCCCGTTGCCTTGACACGATGAATCTCGAACAAGCCCGCTTCAACATGATCGAGCAGCAGATCCGCCCTTGGGAGGTGCTCGATCAATCCGTGCTGTCGCTGCTCGCCGCGGTGCGGCGCGAGGACTTCGTGCCACCGGCCTTCCGCGCGCTCGCCTTCTTCGACACCGAGGTTCCGCTGCCCGAAGGCCAGTGCATGCTCGCGCCGAAGGTCGAGGCGCGGTTGCTGCAGGACCTTCACGTCGGCCCGCACGAGCGCGTGCTCGAGGTGGGCGCCGGCTCGGGCTTCATGGCGGCGCTGTTGGCGTATCGCGCGCAGCGCGTGACCACGCTCGAATCGCGGCCCGTCCTGGCCGCCATGGCGCGCGCCAACCTGCAGCGCGCCGGCATCGCCAACGCCGAGGTGCGCGAGGCCGATGGCGCGCGTGGCTGGCCCTCCGGCGCGCCGTTCGACGTGATCCTGCTGTCGGGCTCGGTTGCCGCGGTGCCGCAGGCGCTGCTCGACCAGTTGAATATCGGTGGCCGGCTGGCGGCCATCGAAGGCCAGGAGCCGGTGATGCGCGCGGTGCTCATGACCAAGGTCGCCGATCGCCAGTACAAGCGCGTCGAACTGTTCGATACCGTCGCGCCGCGGCTCGACGGTTTCGGCGAGCCCTCGCGTTTTTCGTTCTAGGTTCGCCTTGCCACTCGCCCCCGCCATCCGGCTGCCGATCGCAACCAGTGCGCCCCTGGCGCACCGCCCGGCGACAACGCCGACGGCGCCGAGCTTTAATCAACAACATCACGGAGACCGCCCGACATGCCGCGCCGACCTTTGAACCTGCTGCCCGCCGCGCTGGCTGCGGTCCTGCTGCTGCCGATGCTGCCGGCCCATGCGCAAAGCCTGCAAGAGCTCTACGACGCCGCGCGCGCCTACGACGCCACCTACCTGGCCGCGCGTTCGTCGGCCGATTCGGCGCAGTACCGCGCCGAACAGAGCCGCGCCCTCGCGCGCCCGAGCGCGAACCTGGTCGGCAGCGCGACGCGCACCGAGACCGACCCGCCCGTCGCGGCCGCGACACCGACGGGCGCCCGGTTCGGCACCACCACGACGGCCGTCACCGCGAGCGGCCGCCAGCCGCTGTTCAACCGCGCCAACAGCGCGACGATCGACCAGGCCGAGAAGTCGCTCGAGGTGGCGCGCGCCGACCTGCAGATCGCCGAGCAGGACCTGATCGTGCGCCTGGCGCAGGCGTACTTCGACGTGCTGGTGTCGCAGGACGCGCTGACGGCGGCGCAGGCCAACAAGAAGGCCATCGGCGAGCAACTCGCATCGGCGCGACGCAACTTCGAGGTCGGCACCGCCACGATCACCGACACGCGCGAAGCGCAGGCGCGCTTCGACCTGGCCACGGCGCAGGAGATCGCGGCCGACAACGACCTGCGCACCAAGCGCATCGCGCTGGACCAGCTCGTGGGCCGCAACAACGTCGAGCCCCGGCCGCTGGCCACGCCCGTGTCGTTGCCGCCGGTGGCGCCGGCCATCGTCGACGAGTGGGTGGCACCGTCGCAGACCACCCACCCCGCGGTGCGCAAGGCGCAGTTCGGCCTGGACATCGCCAGGCTCGAAACCGAGAAGGCGCGCGCCGGCCACCTGCCCACGGTCGACGCGGTGGCCAGCCTCGGAGCCAGCAACGCACGCACCTCCGGCACCGGCGGCACGACCACGGCCGCGAGCCTGGGCGTGCAGCTCAACCTGCCGTTGTTCGCCGGCTACGCGACGCAGAACCGCATCAAGGAAACCCTGGTGCTCGAGGAGAAGTCGCGCAACGACCTCGAGGCCGCGCGCCGCGCGGTGGCGCAGGGCACGCGGGTGGCGTTCTTCGGCGTGCAGTCGGGCTTGGCGCAGGCCAAGGCGCTGGAAGCCGCAGAGTCGTCGAGCAAGCTCGCGCTCGAGGCCACGCAGCTCGGCTACCGCGTGGGCGTGCGCGTGAACCTGGACGTGCTCAACGCGCAGACACAGCTGTTCACCACCCAGCGTGACCTGTCCAAGGCACGTTACGACGTGTTGCTGGCCGGCCTGCGCCTGCGCCAGGCGGCCGGCACGCTGCAGCCGTCCGACGTGTCCGGGGTCAACGCGCTGCTCGCCAAGTAATGCACGCCTCGTCCGTGCGATCGTAAAGCTGGGTAAAACGGGGCAGCGCCGATCAACGCGGCGTGCGCAGACGGCGTTGGTCTGCGCATCGTCGCGAGGAGACACGGATGAGCACCTCCCCCTCGGTGCAGGCTGTGATTGCCGCCCACCGCTTCGGCCTGGGCGAGCCCAGCATCGACGCCGCCGTGCGCGGCGACCCACGCGCCTGGCTCGCCTCGCAGATCGGCCCGGCCGATCCTCAGGCCTCGCCCAACGGCGAAGTGCTGCCGGATGCGGCGACTGGCCTGCGCCGTTTCGCCGAGTTCGTGGCCCAGCAGCGCCGCCGCCGCGAATCGGCCTCGATGGAGGCGATGCAAAACGACACGCGCCCGGGCGAGCAGCAGTTCGGCGAGCACTTTCGAGCGCTGGTCCAGGCCGACCTGCGCGCGCGCCTGTCCACCTCGGCGAGCACGCAGCGCCCGTTTGCCGAGCGGCTCGCGCTGTTCTGGTGCAATCACTTCACGGTGTCGATGGCCAAGGCCAGCGCACGCGGTCTCGTCGGCGCGTACGAGCGCGAGGCGATCCGGCCGCACATCGCCGGGCGTTTCGAGGACCTGTTGCGCGCCGCGGTGATGCACCCGGGCATGCTGCGCTACCTCGACAACGAGCAGTCCGCCGGACCGCATTCGATCGTCGCCCAGCGCCGTGCGCGGGCACCCCGAAGCGACGATGCGAGCGGCCCGCGCATCACGGGCCTGAACGAGAACCTCGCGCGCGAGGTGCTGGAACTGCACACGCTGGGCGCGGCATCGGCACGCGCCGGCCTGTACACGCAGGCCGACGTGACCGCGTTCGCAGCCGTGCTCACGGGTTGGCGTGTGCCGGTCTACGCCTACGCACCCGACATGGCGCCGGCGCGGCGCGGCAATGCCAGCGACATCGCACCCCTGGGATCGGCGAGTCCGACGCGCTTCGAGCCTGCGTGGCACGAGCCCGGCGCGAAGACGCTGCTCGGCAAGCGCTACGGCGAAGGCGCCGACGCGCTGCCGCAGGTGCTGCACGACTTGGCGCGTCACCCCGCCACCGCGCGATTCATCGCGACCAAGCTCGCGCGCCATTTCGTCGCCGATGAGCCGCCGCCGGCGCTGGTGGATCGGCTCGCGCAGACCTTCCTGCGCAGCGACGGCGACCTGCCCGCGCTGTACCGCGTGCTGCTCGATGCGCCCGAGGCCTGGCTGCCGACGCCTGCCAAGCTGAAGTCGCCCGAGGAGATGGTGGTCTCCAGCACACGCGTGCTCAGGCTCGGTGGCAAGGCGTTCGAGCGCCAGGCCGATGCCGGCATCGGCCTGCTCGGGCAGCGCGTGCAGGCCGCCCCCTCGCCCGCGGGCTGGCCCGACGCCGCCGAGGAGTGGCTCGGCCCCGACGCGGTGTGGAAACGCGTCGAGTGGGCCACGCGCGTGGCCGATCGCATCGGCGGCCAGGTCGATGCGCGCATGCTGGCGTCGGCCAGCCTCGGCCCTTTGTTGTCGGACCACACCGGCAGGCAGATCGAACGGGCGGCCGATGGTCCGCAGGCGCTGGCGCTGTTGTTGCTGGCGCCCGAGTTCCAACGCCGCTGAGGAGTGCCCATGAGCATGCATCGACGCCAGTTCCTTGCCGCCGCCTCGTTGCTTGCGGCGCCCACGCAACTCACGCTCGCGCAGACCGCTGCCGGCGCCAAGGGCGACGATCCGCGCTTCGTGTTCGTGCTGCTGCGCGGCGGCATGGACGGCCTGTCGGCGGCGCCCGCGGTCGGCGACCCGGACTTCGCGCCCGCGCGCGGCGCGCTGGCCGAGTTCGGTAGCGCGCCCCTGGCGCTGCCGGGCACGGTGTTCGCACTGCATCCCCAACTCGCAGGACTGCACGCGATGTACCAGCGTGGCGAGGTGGCCGTGGTGCATGCCGCCGGCCTCGCCTACCGCGAGCGTTCGCACTTCGACGCCCAGCAGGTGCTCGAGTCGGGTGGCAACAGACCCTACGAACTCGCCAGCGGCTGGCTCGGTCGCATGCTGACCGCGCAGGCCACGCGCACCGGCCTGGCGCTCACGACCGCGGTGCCGCTTGTGCTGCGCGGCAGCGACCGGATCGACACCTGGGCCCCATCGGTGCTGCCCGAACCTTCGGCCGACCTGGTCACGCGACTCGAATGGCTGTACGCGGGCGACCCCGCGCTGCACGACGCGCTGGTGCGTGCCAAGAGCCTGCGCGAGCAGCCGGGCATGGGCGACGGCGGCATGGGGGCCAATGCGCCGCAGGGCCGACAGGTGGCCTTGACCCTGGCGCGCAAGGCCGGCGACATGCTCACCGCCGAACGCGGTCCGCGCGTGGCCGTGCTCGAAATGGGAGGCTGGGACACGCATGCGAACCAGTCCAACCCGAACGGCGCGCTGGCCAACAACCTGCGCACCCTCGACGCCTCGCTTGCCACGCTGCGCGAATCGCTCGGCGCCACCTGGTCGCGCACCGTCGTGCTGGTGGCCACCGAGTTCGGCCGCGAGGTCGCGATCAACGGAACCATGGGCACCGACCACGGCAGTGGCGGCGTGGCGTTCCTGCTTGGCGGCGCGGTGGCCGGCGGCCGCACGATCGGCGAGTGGCCCGGCCTGGCACGTGCGCAGCGCTTCGAGGGCCGCGACCTGCGCGTGACGACCGACTTGCGTGGCCTGATGAAAGGCGTGCTCGCCGATCACCTGCGCGTGCCGAACGCGGTGATCGAGTCGCAGGTGTTCCCGGGGTCGTCCGGCGTGAAGGCGATCTCCGTTCTCAAGGCGTGACCGGGCCGGCGCGCCGGCGCCCTCGGGCCGCGGCGCGAGCCACCTATCGGATCGAGTCGAGCCCGGTCAGCAGCATCGCGATGCGCTGCGCCATGCGCTCGTTGGCACCGCGGTGCGTGGCGGCGAAGGCGAGCGCCTGCTCGACCCAGTCATTGCGTCGCGGGTCGTCCACCAGCGCGGCGGCCCGGCGTACGGCGCTGCCGATGTCCTTCATGCGCGAGGCCGCGCCGGAATCGATGGCCAGCTGTGCCGCCTCCTCGAAGTTGAACGTGTGCATGCCCATCAGCAAAGGGCAGCCGCACGCGGCCGCCTCGATCAGGTTCTGGCCGCCCAGCGGCGCGAAGCTGCCGCCCAGCAGCGCCACGTCGGACATCGCGTAGTACATCGGCATCTCGCCCATCGAGTCGCCGATCCACACATCGGCGCTGCCGGACTCGGCGCTTGGCTTGTCGAGCCAATGGCTGCGGCGCGCGACAGCGAATCCGGCGCGCGAGGCCATCTCGGCCACGTCGTCGAAGCGCTGCGGGTGGCGCGGCACCACCACCAACAGCGGGCGCGGCGCGCTCAGTGCGCGCCAGGCCTCGAACAGGCCCTCCTCCTCGCCCTCACGGCTGGAGGCCATCAGCACGACCGGCCGCGTCAGCGTCTGGCGCCACTCCAGTCCGCGTGCCAGCAGCTTGGCCGGGGGCGTGATGTCGAACTTGGTGTTGCCGCAAACCTCGACCATGCGCGCGCCCACCTCGCGCAGGCGTTGCGCGTCGCGCGCGGTCTGCGCCAGGATGCGCGTGAAGGCCAGCAGCGCGGGCAGCATCAGCACCGCGAAACGGCGCCCCTTGCGTTGGCTCCTGGCCGACAGCCTGGCGTTGGCCAGCACCATGGGGATCTGACGCCGCCGCGCCTCGGCCATCATGTTGGGCCAGATCTCGGTTTCCATGATCACGCCCACCGCTGGTCGGTAGCGCTTGAGGAAGCGCCCCACCGCACCGGGCGTGTCGTACGGGAACCAGGCCTGGTCATCCTGCGGCTTGAGCAGATCCAGCCCCGCCTGCACGCCGGTGGCCGTGCTGCAGGTGAGCAGCAATCGCATGCCGGGGTATTCGCGGCGCAAGGCGTCGATCAGCGGCGCCGCGGCCCTCGTTTCGCCGAGCGACACCGCATGCACCCACACCACACCACCCTTGCCGCGGCGCGGTGGCAGCTTGTACAGGCCCAGCCTCTCGCCGATGCGCTTGCGATACACAGGCTCGGCGCGCCCGCGCCACCACAGCCGCGCCAGGTACACCGGCGTCAGCAGGCGCAGCAGGAACGAGTAAAGCCAGCGGGCGAGGATCGAAGCCACGTCAGGCCTGCGCCGGGCCGTCCCAAGCGGCCTGACTTCCTCTCGGGGGACGCGAGCCGAGGAGTGTCATTCAGTGGGCAGCGGCAGCGATCTTCGCGTCGGGCTTGACGCTGATGAGCACGGCCATCATCACCGCCTCGGTCCGTTGCAGCGCCTCCGGCGTGTGGCCCTCGAAGCGCAGCACCAGCACGGGCGTGGTGTTGCTCGCACGGATCAGGCCGAAGCCGTCGGGCCAATCGACGCGCAATCCGTCGATGGTGTTGACTTCGGCGCCCCCGAGCTTGATGCGCCCGTCGGCCACGCGAGCCTGCAGCTCGGCGACGATGCGGTGATGTTCACCCTCGGCGCAGGGCACGTTCAGCTCGGGCGTGTTGAAACTGGTGGGCAACGCGTTGAGCACCGCGCTCGGGTCCTTGCTGCGCGACAGGATCTCCAGCATGCGCCCGGCACAGTAGGTCGCGTCGTCGAAACCGTACCAGCGCTCGCCGAAGAAGATATGGCCGCTCATCTCGCCGGCGATCGGTGTCTTCAGCTCCGCCATCTTGGCCTTGATCAGCGAGTGGCCGGTCTTGTAGATCATCGGCACGCCGCCGGCAGCGCGGATCGCCGGCGCCAGGCGCTGCGTGCACTTGACGTCATAGATGATCGTCGCACCCGGATTGCGCTTGAGCACATCGGTGGCCAGCAGCATCAGCTGGCGGTCGGGATAGATGATCTGGCCGTCCTTGGTCACCAGGCCCAGTCGGTCGCCGTCGCCGTCGAACGCGATCCCGAGCTCGGCATCGGTGGACTTCACGCGTGCGATCAGCTCGGCCAGGTTCTCGGGCTTGCTCGGGTCGGGGTGGTGGTTCGGGAAGTCGCCGTCGACCTTGGAGTACATCTCGTCGACGGTGCAGCCGATCGCACGCAGCACCCTGGGCGACGAGGCGCCCGGGATGCCGTTGCCCGAGTCGACCACGATCTTCATCCTGCGCGCGAGCTTCACGTCGCTCGCGATGCGGTGCACATACTCTGCCAGCACGTTCATCCTGCCGATGCGCCCCTTGGCCTTGACGTAGTCCTCGGCTTCGATGCGCTGCCTCAGGCGCTGGATCTCGTCGCCGTAGATCGCGCGCCCGGCCATCACCATCTTGAAGCCGTTGTAGTCCTTCGGGTTGTGGCTTCCGGTGACCTGGATGCCCGAGCGGCAATCGTACTGGCCGCGCGTGGCCGCCACGTAGTACAGCATCGGCGTGGTGACCGCGCCGAGATCGACGACGTCGAGACCAGTCGACGCCAGCCCGCGCATCAGGGCGGCCGCCAGTCCCGGGCCCGACAGGCGCCCGTCGCGGCCCACCACCACCGCCTTTTCGCCCGCGGCCAGGGCCTGCGACCCGAAGGCCCGCCCCAGGTGCTCGGCAAAGGCCTCGTCGATGGTCTTTCCCACGACGCCACGAATGTCGTAGGCCTTGAAGATCGAGGCGGTCACTTGCATGTCGGTTTCTCCTTCGTCCCGTGGCGATTGTAGGCAGCCGGATCGCAGGGCCAGCCGTTGGCCGCGCCGGCGGTCGATCCACCGGCTGCGCGGCCCTGCACTGTGGCGGCCTTCCCGCACGGGCACCCACGACGACGCGAGCGCAGACCTGCTGGTCAGCGCGGCCGCTCATGCGTGTGCGAGGTCAGGCCGCGGTGGCCGCAGGTCTCGCAGACATACGCGGTCCCCGAGGCGCTGGATTCGATGATCGCCGCGATCACGATCGCGGTGGGCAACGCGAACACACCGACGCCGAATACAGTCACCAGGGCCGCGAACACGCGTCCCAGCGAGGTCAGCGGCACCATGTCGCCATAGCCGATCGTGTTGAACGTGACGGTCGCCCACCAGAACGAGGCCGGGATGCTGCTGAACACCTCGGGCTGCCGCTCATGCTCGATCTGGTAGAGCAATGACGACGAAACGTAGACGAACATCGCCATCAGCGCCACCGACACCCACAGCAGCTCCTTGCGCTTGTGCAGCGACACGGCCAGCCGCTCGAGCGCCGCCTCGAATTCGTAAAGGTGCAGGATCTTCAGCAGCCGCACGAGTCGCACCACGCGCAGGAAGCGCAGGTCCCAGGGCGTCCAGTAGGTCAGGATCGCGATCAGATCCAGCAGCGCGAGCGGCTGGCGCATGTAGCGCAGCCGACCTGCCACGGGCCGCGACAGGTGGCCACGCTCGACGCAGGTCCACAACCGCCCCAAGTACTCGATGATGAACAGGCCGGTCGATACCGCCTCGAACCACCAGAGCGTGCGTGCCAGCGTGCGGTTGATGCCCGGCACGCTTTCGAGCGTGATCGACACCGCATTGGCGATGATCAGCGCGGCCAGGAAGTAATTGGCCCAGCGCGCAAGGCGGTTGCCCGGGTCCTGCGCATCCAGGATGGCGTACAGCTGGGCCCGCAGCCGCCTCATGGTCAGGGGATTGTTGCGTTCGGACTGGCTGGCGGCGTCACTCGTTTCGGTCGGCATCACATCACACCCTCACTGCGCGGCATTCTGCCCAAGCGGCGCGCCGGCGAACAGCGTTCAGCGCAGCCGTCCCGGGCGTGAGTTTCCCTGCGTGCGTGGCACACCGCGCGTCTGTCGGTCGAACCGCGCTCGGTCGGCGTGGGAAAACCGGCGCGAGCCACAGGTCCGAAAACGGCGAGTCCTGGCCCGTGCGCGGCCTATCATCCCTGCACCGTGAACGCCGACCTCGCCCCCTCCACCGCACCGATCGACCCACAGGCCGCCTACCGCGCCGTGGTGGCGCACGACGCTCGCTTCGACGGGCGGCTGTTCGTCGGCGTCACGTCCACCGGGGTGTACTGCCGGCCGGTGTGCCGCGTGCGCACGCCGATGCAGCGCAACTGCCGCTTCTTCCACAACGCGCCGAGCGCGGAGGTCGCGGGCTTCCGGCCCTGCCTGCGCTGCCGACCCGAGATGGCGCCGGGGCTGTCGCTCGTCGATTCGCCGCAGGTGCTCAGCGGCATCGCGGCGCGCATGATCGATGAGGCGGCGCGCGCCGGCGCCGACTTGTACCTGCCCGACATCGCGGTGCGCTTGGGCGTGACCGACCGCCACCTGCGCCGCATCTTCGCCGCAGTGCACGGCGTCTCGCCGATCGACTACCTGACGACGCAGCGCCTGCTGCTGGCCAAACGGCTGCTGACCGACACGCCACTGCCGGTGACCGAGGTGGCTCACGCGAGCGGGTTTTCGAGCCTGCGCCGCTTCAACGACGCGTTCTCGACGCGCTACCGCATGAGCCCGACGGCGTTGCGCAAGGAACGCGGCTTCGCGCCGCGCGGCGCGCTGGTGCTGCGCCTGGCGTACCGGCCGCCCTACGACATCGACGCGCTGCTCGGCTTCTTCGCGGCGCGGCGCGTGGCGGGTGTCGAAGCCGTGGACCCGGCGACGCGCTCGCTGCGCCGCACCTTGTCGCTCGTGCACCGCGGAGAAGCGCTGCGCGGCTGGCTGGCGGGCCGCTTCGTGGCCGAGCGCCACGAATTTGAACTGCAGGTGGCCGCGTCGCTGTTGCCGGCGTTGGGCACGGTGCTCGAGCGCGTACGCCAGGGGCTGGACCTCGACGCCGATCCTTCGCTGATCGATCCCGCCCTCGCCGCGCTGCCCGGCCGCGCCATGCCCGGACTTCGGGTGCCCAACGGAATGGACGGCTTCGAGTCGGCGGTGCGAGTGATCCTCGGCCAGCAGGTCACGGTGGCGGCCGCGCGCACGCTGGTGTCGCGCCTGGTGGAGCGCTTCGGCACGCCGATCGCGACGCCGCACGACGACCTGACGCGTTGTTTTCCCGACGCAGCGACGCTGGCGGGGGCGAGTGCGGAAGCGATCGGCACGTTGGGCATCGTGCGCCAGCGCGTCGGTGCCCTTCAGGCATTGGCGCGCGAGGTCGCGGCCGGCCGCATCGTGCTGCACCGCGGGGCGCCGCTCGCGCCGACGCTCGATGCCCTGCGTGCGCTGCCGGGCATCGGCGAGTGGACGGTGCAACTGATCGCGATGCGCGCGCTGGCCTGGCCCGACGCCTTTCCCGCCACCGACATCGGCGTGATGAACGCGCTGGGCACGCGCGACGCCAAGGCGGTCGCGGCCCGAAGCGAGGCATGGCGCCCCTGGCGCTCGTACGCGGTGATGAAGCTTTGGAAATCCCTGGAGACCGGAACATGACGACGACGATGACCGCCTTTGCCGGCGTGCCGATCACTGCGAAAGCCACGATCGAGACCCCGATGGGTCCGATGACGGCGCTGGCCACCGACAAGGGCCTGGCCGCGCTGCTGTTCGACGGCGACAAGTACCACCAGGGTCCCTACGAATCGCCCGACGCGAGGACCGAGCCGCGCAACCCGCATGTCGCGGCCGCGCGGCGCTGGCTCGACGCGTACTGGCGCGGCGACGATCCGTCGCTCGAAGGACTGACGTTCGATCTGCATGGCAGTGCGTTCCAGCGCGCGGTGTGGAAGGCGCTGTTGACGATCCCGTTCGGACGCACGCGCACCTACGGCGAAGTGGCCGCGCAGGTGGGCCAGGGCGCGATGCCGCGCGCCACCGGGTCGGCCGTCGGACGCAATCCGGTGGCGGTGATCGTGCCGTGCCACCGCGTGATCGGCGCCAACGGCTCGCTCACCGGCTATGCGAGCGGGCTGCCGCGCAAGGAGCGGCTGCTGCAACACGAAGGCGTGCTGCTCGCCTGAGTCCGATGCGCCTGTCCGACCTGATTGCGCTGCTCACGCTGGCCGCGCTGTGGGGCGCGTCGTTCCTCTTCATGCGCCTGGGTGCCGGCGAGTTCGGCGCGTTTGCGCTCACCGCGCTGCGCGTGGCCGGCGGCGCGCTGTTCCTGTTGCCGCTCGTGCTGTTGCGCGGCCAGGGTGCATCGCTGCGCACGCACTGGCGGCCGATCGTGGTGGTGGGCGCGCTCAATTCCGCCGTGCCCTACCTGATGTTTTCGATCGCGGCGCTGGCCATCAACGCCGGCCTGTCGGCCATCCTCAACGCCACCGCGCCGTTGTGGGGCGTGCTGGTCGGCTGGCTGTGGCTGAAGGACCGCCTGACGCCGTCGCGGCTGGCAGGCGTGTTCATCGGCTTCGCCGGCGTGGTGATGCTCGCCTGGGACAAGGCCAGTTTCAAGCCGGGCGAGCATGGCGTGAGCGCGGCGGCGGCCATCGGTGCCTGCCTGCTCGCCACGCTGTGCTACGGCATCGCCGCCAACTACACCAAGCGAACATTGACCGGTGCGCC
>Ga0209798_10001059_pt1 | contig 16795 bp, 17 predicted proteins | sample DOMMetBare3Fresh_FD_187475 | JGI IMG/M metagenome (GOLD analysis project Ga0209798, IMG submission 187475) | Wetland sediment microbial communities from St. Louis River estuary, USA, under dissolved organic matter induced mercury methylation -... | ecosystem: Environmental > Aquatic >...
CCGGTCGATGCGTTGGCGCGATTTTGGCGGCCAATCAAAAAGCAACGGAGAAGAAACCATTGCGGAGTCGGAAGAATATCACACTATTCGCAACGTCAGCGGCGTCGACAACCGCTGGTCGCGCATTCTTGGCATTCTTCACACCCCTCGCGTTGATCGTAGGTCGGCGCCGGCGAAAACTAGCTCCGAGCTTCCCTGGCGCGCTTCGACCATTGCCAAAGACCACCTGTAATCTCCGCGGGCAAACGATAGCCCAACTGTCGGGCGAGCATGACAATCTGCCCGCGATGATGCCCCTCGTGGGTGACGAAATAGGTTAGAACATGTCCGACGTCGAGGGGAAGGTTACGCCAGGTGTACGACGAGGAGCTGGGGATTGTGCCGCCCTGGTCACAACCGAGCGTCAGCAAGCCAATAATTCCGCGGCTGCTGTGGCCCAGGGCTGAAATCAGCTCCTGCGGTTTAACCTTGTGTCGATTGACCGCTCGCGGCACGGCGATCCCGTGTTCCTTGCCCAGCGTCTTGATCCACATACACCGTGCGTTGTGCAGGTGGCCGGCAATCATGCGCACGGTTCGGCGTGGAGCGCCCGGCACTGTGGCGACCCATAGCTCGGGGGGTAAGTGCTCGACGAGGAACGTGGTGACGCGGTTGTTGGTCCTCCACGCGTCAAGCAGCATATCTCGTTGGTCGAGTGCAGTGCGCATCACAAGTCTTGAGAAAATCAGGAAATCGATTACTAACAACGGCGCCTTGGCCAGCGTGTCGTGCGGGACGCGGTCGCTGATGCTAGATGATCGCAAGAACTGATTATTTAGCGCCAGAGGAACGAATCCATTCCATTATTGGATCGCGTCCTGCTTTGTACGCCGCCCATTTTAGGTTAATTTTTTTGTCTGGCATTACTGCTGGCGTATCCTTCTCCTGAAATTGGTAGTACTCAGCCGAGTACGAAACTCGCAAGCCGGAATTGGGAAGAATCAACTCGCGTTTCTCCTGATAGCCATTGGGTCTGGCTCCAGTTGGTTCGCCGACAAGAATAGCTTTGGTTTCTTTCCGGAAATCAACAACATTAGTCATCGCGGCGGAAAAGGTCTCGCGCCCGGTGACGACGAAGAGATTTCCGCGCTTGTTGAGTGCAGGGCGTTGTTTTAGCGCAGGAATGAGAAAGGCGCGAACTTTTGTAAAATCGCCTCCTCCGTTTTGACGCATATCAACAACAAGTCGTTTGGTGCGATGCCGGTCTATGAAATCCATCAATCCTTGGACGGCTTCCTTGAAGTTTTGCGGGTAAGCCTTGAAGTTCAAGAAGACAGTCTGCGCATCGGAAAGATATGTGTACCAAAATTCTTCCTCTGGTCGTTGCAAATAAAGCGGCTGGTTGGTGACGGCTGGAAGCATCTTGATGTCGCGGTATCTTTGGGCAACGGAGGTGATGGCAAGCGTGATTTGCTTGCCCTTGTCATCTGCAAGCGTCCAGCGCGTGGTTGCCAAACTCTTCGTGATACCGAGTGCATTTAGAGCTTCTGCGCTGAGTATAAAAAACGCGCTGGCATTGAGAGCGTACCCTTCCGTCTCGCCCTGTGGAATAAGCTGATTGAGCGTCGTTTTCACTTGAGTTAGCAGCTTGTCTTCAATTTTTATTACGCGAGTGCCAAGAGCGCGAGAATACTCCGGGGCGGCTCGCGTTACGCGCAAGTCGTTGCCGAACCAATTCACGTCCAGGGGAAAGAAACGATATATCGTCTCGGACCGCGTCCATTTCCGCACCGCAGAAGCTACGAAGTAGATTCATTCTGTCGAATCGAGTTCGCCATGCAGCAATGACGTCAGCTCCTGCCGCGCCCGCGAAACTGAGTTCTGTGTCGGGCAAAGTAAGTTCTTTTGTAACGATAAAGCCAGCCCGTCGGAGAGCGCTGGCCAACTTTCGGCCCATGTGAAAATCGTACCGGAAATTCACCAACGAGTCTCTCGTATAGTCAGCCAGCCGTAATCGCGTCCTTTCCGAGAGCGGCTCGTGTCCAAATAAGTCATCAATCTCCGTAAGCACCATCCAACCGCCAGGCCGCAGACATTTTGTCCACGCACTGAGTGTCTCATCGAAATTTGGGAAATACGCTGCAGTAAAGCTGGACCAAATCCCATCCACTTGCAAATTCAACTCGGCCATTGATCGCAAGTCAGCAGCGCGAAATTCCGCATTTTTGATGGATCGGCCACGGGCGAACTGGAGGAATCCTTCGTTAGCGTCTACACCAATCACCCGCGCCCCTCGCAGCGCTAGATCAATCGCCAGGTCTCCAATTCCGCACCCAAGGTCCAACACAGTGTGTCCGTCACAATTTGGCATGGCATCAAAAACGAGCGGCCATGAGCGGTAACGGTATTGCCGTGAATAGTCGTCAATGACAGTCTGGACGGACATTCGCTCAGAACCCATTTGTCACACGAACGTCAGAGAAGTGTCTGTTGAAGGTCAGGCGGTTATCCAGAATGACTGCGGCAAAGCAGACCCATTCAACGAGAAACGACGGTGGCAGGGCCAGTTCAGTTTGTAACACGCACCTACGATGTCTTTGCCGGTCTCGATGTCGACAAAAGAGCATCGCGGTAAGTTTTACCGATCACCAGCAATTGAAGCAAGCATTTTGCGCGCCAGCGCCTGGCCTTTGTTTACTGGGTCATCGAATTGTTTGCCAGTCCCCACGTCGTGGCCTGAGCACTATCTTAGAGACCGCTTTTGTTCTTTGCTTTTCCTGCTTGATCTGGTATTTGAGACTCATGCTGCAAGAGCGCGGCCTATGATCCAATAGGGGCTGCAAAGAGTTGCGGATTGCTGATTGTTCGATCCACCTTCTGTGATTCACAGCGAAAGGCTCTCGGTCCACGATTTTGTTTAGAGATCCGCACCGAAACCCGCAGGTGTTTGGCGCGTCGACGGTCACCTGCTAACTCGACACATCGGCCTGGCGTTGCGCGACGCCGCGACAGCATCTCGTGCAGCCCGTAGTACCTCGCTCGGCCGACGTCAATCGGAGCGGTTAGACGCAATGTTTGAAGTCATCATTAGCGAGCTTTTATACTGCTATCTATTAAGAGATTTTGGGTCTGACGAGAGAGAGAGAGTTTATGAGCGAACAAAATAACGGGAAAATCGGCTCGATCGGCTGGGCGGATTTAACGGTTGAGAATGCCTCACAATTGAGAGATTTCTATCATAAGGTCGTGGGATGGGGGACGGCGGACGTAGACATGGACGGCTATAGCGATTTTTGTATGCTTGAGTCGCGGACAAATAATGCCGTTGCCGGAATCTGCCATGCTCGCGGGCTGAATGCTGAGGTACGAAGTGCTAGGAGTTAGGCGGAGAGGTGATAGCACTACCGAGGACAGTGGGGCATCAGGGGCGGTACTGCATAGTGCGTGATCCTGCTGGGGCCGTCGCCGCGTTGTTTGAGCAAGCAGCCTAGTTGAATCACAGAAGCCACCTTACAACTTCGTTGCAGGTGCGCCGCGTTTGAATGCTTCTCAATTTCAGAAGACAGCATCCGACGTTAAATGCTGATCGCGCGGCCTCCTGACTCAATCGTTAGCATGAACAATGCGATCTCTGACTCTCATCTTCGCGCTACTCGGGGTTAGCGTTCTCGGCTGCTCGCCGCTGCCAGCGCGCGCACAGAGCGGGATTCCCTCCCGAAGCGACCTGATCCTGCGTCGCGCCTTTGAACAGCATACGAGCAACCTTCAAGTCGAAGGCCGGGGCGTGGTCAAGCGAATTCTTTCTGACGACAACGATGGAAACAGGCATCAGCGTTTCATCCTGAGACTCGGCTCGGGGCAGACTCTGCTCATCGCCCACAACGTCGATGTCGCGCCGCGAATTCCTGGCCTGAGAAAGGGAGACCTGGTGGCGTTCCGAGGAGAATATGACTGGAATCCGGAAGGGGGAGTCATCCATTGGACACACCACGACCCTGGCGGGCGAAATCGCGGCGGCTGGCTCAAGCACAAAGGGAAGACATACAGGTGAAAGCGTGGGGCAGGCGCCTTCCCGATGGCTTGCAGCGGGCTTGGAGATTATCTTCGCTGGCTCTGTGAAGGTTCGGTATCAAAAAGGGAACGATGAAGAAATTAATCTTACTTGCGGTAGCTATGATTAATGTTACTCGACTGCCACAACCCAGATTTCCAGACCAGGAGCGGCGAGAAGAAGACAGGCGATATTAACAAGTCGATCAAACAAGCGCCCCACTTTGCAGAGAAGGTATCCTCAATACAACCACGTTTAGGATTGCAGGACACAGCCAGCTGTTGTCCGATGGCATACACAGGTTCTTCGTTAGAGGCGTCAAGTTTAACGTCAACCGTGCTTCCCGCGCCATCCTGCACTCGAATGGTAGGCACATACGCCAGCACTGAGCCTCTGCCTGCCGCGACGTATTCTTTAGAGACAGCCACGACGGGCGCTGAGGCGGAAGTCGCATACGCCAGAACTATGATTCTATCGATGAAAAGGGCAACTGCGACAGCCAGGAGTATTGACGCTAAGAACGCGAAGATGGCAGAGATGGCAGAGATAAATTTTGGCTTGTCAACGATCATGGAGTCGTGAAGACTCATCACGCTATTTTTCCAGGCGGCGCGATTTCAAATCCAAAATCCGAAATCCGCAATTCAGAGGCTCCCGCCGCCGCTGCTCAGGCGACGTGTTGGGCGGCGATCCTGGCTGATGACCATTAACCGCCACCTCAACTCTCACAACGTCTGATAGTCTCGCACAAATTTCCTATCGAAGAAACATATGCTCACAGTTAACAATAACGTGACCGCAATACCAGCGATGCCGGCGACAAATCCAAACAGCGGGTTTGCAGCTACAACAAAAAACGCAGTCAGCGGCCCGATCGCGTTCAATATTCCATGAAGGGCACTTGGTCCCAGAATACTCCTTGACTTAAATCGGCAATAAGCCATGGGGAAAGATAGAGTCGTGGTAAATAATGTCATCATAAATATTCCTGCTACTGAATGGCCCGGATAGTTGTGCCCCTGCGCAATGATCGGTGCGTGCCACAGTCCCCACACCACACCAACAAACAAGTTGCTTCTGAAAAATCCTGACCTTTGTGTTTCTCTCAATAACAATCCGCGCCAGCCTAACTCTTCGCCAAAAGTGAATGGAAGACTAACAGTAAAACCGGCGATGACACCCTGCACGAGGCTTAGCAAAAAGATGGCCACCGGCGGAATGGGGACATGTTGGGGCAAATTGCCAAAAGCCCCGCGCGTAAAGATTGTGATCTGGTGCAAGAGCGCAGCTTCGCTGAAGTCAATCTTGCCAAAGAGAGCGACGCCGAATACGTTTCCCAATATAGCGATGACCACAAATGTCCCCAGGACGATAAACCCTGCAAAGCCGACAGTAGTCAGCAGGAGCCAGCGCAGCGATATGTTTTTGAGCGTGAACCCGTATGGCCTCAAAGTACTGCGATAGACGAGCTTCTGTAAGATCAAAGTGGCATAAGCGGGCCCGGGCATATAACAAACGGCGATAATGACTAAACTGAGAATTGAGCCGTATTTAATGTGAAGCAGGTATGCGCCCAAAGCCACGGACCAACTAATCAGGAAGGTTAAGAGAATAAACTGTAGGACTTTTTTGCTCAGCATGTTCCAGCAAAGTCGCTCAACCGGAAGCAGCCCGACGCGGGAGTTGACCCGATGGCGCGATCTGATTCAACCTTCGCCGCACAATAAAGTTGAGAAACACTCTTTCCGCCGCTCAGGTTCCCAAAGAGTTTCGGTGGCGTCGATAGTCAAGTGCCATTTGGAGCGAGCACGCCTTTCGCGGCGACATTCATCCACCGATTTTGATTTAGCCAAATCGGTTTAATCGTTTCTTTGACCCTGTCTCGTATTGTCTAATAAGTTAACACCCCCAACCAAAGACCGTGCTGGCAAGCGTCACGAGTGCTACCGTCCAGGCGAGCAGAGCGAAAGCCGTAGCGAAGTTTCTGTTGGTTTCTGATTTCTGCACGCCAAAGACGCGGATGCGTCCTTTGCGCCCCCTCACGAAAACGATCACTCCCACCCACGCAACGACAAGCGAAAGAATGAGATGCCCAACATATTCACCTGTGCTGATACATGCTGGCACTTGACTAAAACGCGTTCAGATAATCAAAGGAATACGCCGAACGCCGCGCATCCGCGGCGCGCACGAAATCCCAGTTGTACCGACCGAGCTGGCTTGCGCGCGCCGCTGGACGCAGTTGGGCGGCTGGTGCAAGAAGTTCACGCGCTCTTGTTCTTTTCATCCCAGATCATCGGCTCCCACAACTCCACCTTGTTCCCCTCAGGATCCATGATCCACGCGAACTTCCCGTTTTCATGCGATTCGGGGCCCTGAATGATTTCGACTCCGCCCGCGCGTAGCTGCGCGATCAGCTCGTCGAGATCGTCAACCCGGTAGTTGATCATAAAAGATGAGTCACTGGGGCTGAACCACTGGCTTTCCTTCTTTGCGATCTGCCACACGGTGAGCCCCTTATCCTCGGCCTTGTCGTCCGGCCATCTCAGGACGGCACCGCCAAAGCTCTCTAGTGGAATGCCCAGGTGCTTTTGATACCAAGCTGCAAGCGCGGCATGGTCATTTCTGCTTTTGAAAAAGACCCCACCGATACCTGTAATTCTCGCCATCGTTGCCTCCGTTTAGATAACAATTTGAGTTACGCATAGCCTTATCCGAAGCGAAGCTGTCGAACTTGTGAGTTCAGCGGCTGCCGCAGGCAGTCGACTGGAACGAATGGTTAGGGCTGACCCACATACAGCGCGATCTTGCCTACGGCCCGGCCGGTCTGGCTGAAGGCGTGCGCTTTGGCGATGTCTTTAAGCGCGTATTCGGCCCCGACAATTGGTCGGAGCGTACCAGTATCTACAAGCTCCGCAAGCTGGGCCAAAATGCCTGCATTCGGCTCAATAAAAACAAATGCGCTACGAACACCGTGCGCCTTTGCTTGCTCGTCGGAAGGTTGACTGATAATTGAGACAAGAATCCCACCTGGTTTGAGCACAGACCACGATCCGTCTTGAACCTCCCCTCCAATGGTGTCGAAGACTACATCGACATCCCTGAGAACATCCTGGAATCGTTGTGTTCGATAGTCGATGACCTCATCGGCGCCGAGGGACTTTACGAAGGCGGAGTTGCGCCCTGACGTTGTGGCAATCACATAGGCTCCGCGTGATTTCGCCAGCTGAACAGCGAGGGAACCCACGCCGCCCGAACCAGCATGTATCAATACCTTCTGCTTCGCCGTGAGTTTACCCGCTGTGAAAAGAGCTTCCCACGCAGTAATCCCTGCCAAGGGTAGAGAGGCAGCCTCAATATGAGAAACCGTCCTGGGCTTATGCGCGACTTCATCTTCTCGGATGGCCACGAACTCGGCATAAGTGCCGTTACGCTTAATGTCCGGGCGAGAATACACGGGATCCCCAACTTTGAAACCTGATACGCCGGAGCCAACAGCTTCAACTATTCCCGAAACATCCCAACCAAGAGTGAGCGGGAAGGGATAGGAAATCATCTGTTTGAGATGCCCCTCCCTGATTTTCCAATCTACCGGGTTAACCGACGCAGCCACTACTCGGACCAACACGTCGGTGGCCGTAATGCCCGGCATCGGCGCATCTTCATATGCGAGTACATCTGCATTGCCATACTGATGGATTCTGACAGCTTTCATTTGATTCTCCGTTGTCCCCTAACGATTGAGTTGACGCAACAGCGCGAAATCATTTCCCCGTTTGGACTTTCTCCTTTGCGGTTAGCTCACTGGCTCTTGTTGGGTGCGGCCGGCGGAAACAGAGATCGGCCCAGAAGACCGATTCCCCCGAGCAACGTCCAAGCGGCTATCATTTATGCTCACTGTTGCCGTCTAGATCGATTTTGTTCGACGCGCTCTTGTCTTTCACTCGCACTGCTTCATTTATGTGCTTCCATATCAATCTCGATAAGTTGTCCGGGCAATGCCAGACCTTTTACTTCGAGCCAGGTTCCGGTCGGAAAGTGCTTTTTGTAAAGTGAATTGCGATAGCCCGAAACATTTATAAATCCAGCCATATCAGTCGTGTAAATATTTTCCGCTATCACATCATCAAAACTGTAGCCGAAATGGTTTAGGATTTTCTCAAGATCACTGTAACAATTTTTCATTTGCTGTTCGACGTTGCCGGGCGCGACCAGGTTCCCTTTGTCGTCCATACTGACTGCGCCGGAAATTTTCAGGTCGCTGCCGATTCTGACCGCGTGCGTGTAGCCGTATTGTTTTTCTACTTCCGGGCGCAACATGAAATATTCGGGTTTTTCAGTTTGTGTTTTTGTCGCTTTCGATTTTTTAGTTTGACCAAAAATAATAGATGACGCAGCAATTGCTATCACCGTAACTATAAGTATTTTCTTCATTGTTTTCTCCTCTGTGACTGAACCACGTCGTTAGCCTAAACGCACGCAACAACTCAATGACGCAGATGGATCGATGAACGGCGTCAGATCGGGATTGCGCGTCCCGACGAACGACTTGTTAGCCGCGTTTACAGATTAATTCTCTCTCCGAGTCCGAAAAATCTGTAATTGTCGCCGAAGACTTTCTGAAAAATCGAAAACCCTAAGTGTCCGGTGCAATGTGCCGGAGCGACGGATTCAACCTCGTATTCGTCCTTCATTCGCTTTGCTAACGAAAAGGGAACTTGATGGGCGCACCGAGCGAAAAGAAATCGTTCGGAAGATAAATTTTGACCTTTGGATTAACACTCAACAGATAATCAAAGCCACCGATATGGTCATAATGTCCGTGCGACACAATAGCAATATCGATTTTTCTCAAGTCAATCTTCAACGATTTGAGATTGCTTTCAAAAATTTTCGCATCAGTTCCGGCGTCAAATAAAATCGTTTTTCCCTTGTACTCGACGACAGTAGAAAAACCGAAATCGTGCCTGAGTCCTTCTTTTTCAGAACCAAAGGCATCGTAGGCATTGGTCAGCGCCACGCCTAATGAAGCCGATTTGGTCCGGGCCGCCGCCGAAGAACCAATCGTAAGACCGACGATTATTGTTAAAGCGATGAGCTTGGGTCCTAACTGTTTCATATTTATTCCTGTGTCGAAAGGTTTTACCGCTAGGCGGCTAACGCTGAAATTAAACGGGCGTTGAGATTGATAGAAGCATTCAACTACGGCAAGGGCATTGACGTTGTCTCCGCTCCGGAATGAGTTTGTTAGTCGGCCTTGCCCTCTATATATTCAAATCGCAGTTGGCCCACCGATGCCTGAATCCCGGTTCTGCGCCAAGAGCATAGACGAACTCTATCCCGGTTCCACATTTAGTCCAACTGAAATCATGTAGCATGACAGGGTAGGTTATTCCTGATTCGTACTCGTCAAGCACCACTGATTCAAACACTTTGACCGTAGTCAGAAGCATTAATCCCAGACTCTTATCCGCTTCTCTTGGTACACCGAGTACTACTGCCGGCAAACAGGCATCATCAGAAAGAGCAGGTAAATCCCCGGCTGTGAACTCAAGTATTTGACCAAGATTAATCCTCACCCTGTTGATCCGCCGGGATTCCAAAGATGAAGCGGACGCATTAAATTCATCGGGCGGTAAGAACTCTGTACTCGGATCGTAAAGACAGGCATTTACGTTTATCTGCTCAGGAATGAAGATGCCGCCCTCACATAACTGTGGTGCGAGGTTGAAGGTAATAGCCGCCTGGGGTTCTTTCTCTAAAGCTCTTTGCATGGTCTCAGTGATTATTATGTGGAGAGGGCGATGATGGACATAAGTTGCAGCATCTCCCTGGATATAGTCACGCACAAAACTACTTAACCCAAGGTTTTGAAAAATACGCTGTGCGGCGTCCAGAGATCGTTTGTGAATGTCGAGCAGGGTGAACTGTAACGCGCCGGGACTGAACCGACTGGTCAACGGAACAGCCAGAGGCGCGAAAGGGCCGCATCCGGCATAAAGAATTTCTATCGTAGTATTGGGAAAACGCTTCTGTGCTTCGACTATCGCAGCATGTATGCCCCTCAGGAATTTAGACGTTCGACTGTAATCCAGGACGCATCTGGCGGCATCCTTGGGTGAGATGGCGTTCCCGTTCGGAAGCCATGTTTCAGTCAAATCATCCGCATATGTTGAAGTGTCATCTATTCCGGTGATGGACGAGCATAGTGAAAATAGCTCTGTCACCGCAATACATAATCTGTCTTCGTCTTCTTGCTGAAGCAAGTCATCTGCAATCTGCTTCAATAAGGACGAATGACTATCTGCAGCAGCTGACCAGTGGATAATGCTCATTAGCTATCACTCTGATTTTCTTCAAACGTCAGGGCCCTAAATGAGATTGTCATCTAACGTCAGAGTTGACCTGGCGGCGCGATTTCACGCAACCTTCGCCGCTCGAGGTTAGACGCGAAACAGGCTCCCGCGGCTTCCGGCAAAGACTTGTTTAGATTTTCACATGCCTCGCCAACGAGTAGGCGTCCATCAAGGGCCGTAGACAAAGTTATACACCAGTACACCAGATATTTTGACTGTCTCGCCTCGCAGGCGTGTTTGGATGAATCGCGCTTTCCAAGCTGCTTTGGTTGCCGGTTCGCGCAATAAGTCTGGTCCGGCGATGGCCTCCGCTGAAATCACTTTGCCCTGTTCGTCAATAAGAACTCGTACTGCGACTTGGCCCGAAGCCCTGCTCTGTCTTGCCTCGATAGGATACTTTGGGAACGGTAATTCAGTGGCTTTGCCATTCAAAACTCCGGCGTTAAAAGGAACCACTGTTTCCGGTAACTCTCCAGACCAAGGCTCTTGCGGATCGTGTGACTGGAGAGTATCTCCGGTGGACCGATCCGGAAATTGGGTATTAAACTTACTAACTTTGAATGAGTTGAGGAAGCGGCTAACCGTAGAATCATTCTCGCCACCACCGATTACCATCACAGCATAGAAATAATGCTCTCCGTCGTAGAGTCGAACAAGACCATTATGATTGTCCACTTTCAACTGAAGCTGCCGAACGGCTCCGGTGCTGCTCTTTAGATCCTTTTCGAAAGTGATGAAATTGTGCGCGCGGTCATTACTCGCAACCAGCGCACGTTGAAATCTTTCCACGAAAAGACTGAAGTCCTGCTGCGTAGATACCCGGCTTTTATGGCCAAATGACATGATCTGATAGCGGACATTGCCTGTCACCAGATCATAAACCTCCGGGACGAGTTGAATATCCTTCTCGACTGGTATTATTCGTCCTTCCCTAGTCGGTAAGCCCGGCATTTCGACGGTGAACTCTTGACCTCCCGGCCGGATGGTTTTCCATTTAAGATCCTGAGCGTCCGCGGTCACAAACCACATTACCAAGCTAGATATCAAAACTGCTGCGGCGTTATTGCGTTTCATTGCATTTCCTTTTTCAGCAGTTCTGTATTTATTTTTTAGTGATGGTCGCTTTAGTGAACGCTAACCACTAGCAGGAAAATCTAACGGTTGAGTTGACGCGGCGGCGCGAAATTTATTCAATTAGCGCCGGACCAATCAAGTTACAAAACACGCTCCCGCCGCTCCGGTCCAAGTTGTTCGGCACGCCCTCAAAAAAACGATTAATGCGTTCGAGGATTAATCGGTCACTTCAGGGCATACAGATGCCCCTCGCCATCAAGAAAGTACACAGCGCCAGATCCGAGAATGGGTGAGGAAACGACTTTGTTCAGGCCAGTAACTCTCCAGTTCTCTGCGCCGGTGGTTGTATCCAAGGCCATCATAACGTCGCCACTCGTGAAGCTTACAATTCCGCCGGCCAGAACCGGAGAATGGCACTGTTGCTGCGTCTCATACCTCCATTTTACCTGGCCGTTAGCCATGTCCACCGCGTATAAACTGAGATTCTCACCGCCAAAATAAATATTGCTATCATCCAAGGCCAAGAGCGTCGCGACTTTCGCCCCCTTTGTATTCTTCCAAAGCTCTTGACCAGTTTGAGCATCGACAGCATAAAGACTTCCGTCACCAGATGAAAAATAGACGACACCATTCTTGATGGCTGGCTGCGGAACGCCGCCACGCGAGCCTTTAAACTTCCAACGTTCGTGGCCCGTGGGGGCGTCAAGGGCATGTAGATAACCATCGCTATCACCCACGAATATTGTCTTGTCCGCATAGGCGGCGGCGCCGAGCGTAGCTTTAGTCTTGTAAACCCATAACTCATTACCGTCTCCGAGCTCAAGGGCGATAATGCGTCCGTTTGGCCTGACGTTTTGCAATGTGGAATATTCGCTGCTGGAAAAGTAAACGACTGCTTTTGCGACCAACGGAGCTGCATTATAGAACTCGTGTCCCTTCTGCTCTTTGGTCCATAACATTTGGCCCGTTGCTGCGTTGAGCGCCAAAAGGGTCCCATTACTTGCGGCGGCGACCACAACGTTTCCAGCGACGGCGATGGGAGAGAAGCGGACGTGCGGAAGCTTAAAGCGCCATTTGTCGCCGCCAGTCGCGCTCTGCTGAGCGAAGACGTAGCCATCGTTGATATATAGGCTAAAATAAATCGACCCATCGATCATGACGGGGTCCGTAAAGCCGTGGCCGGAAGGCATCCAGACCGTTTGAGAAGACATTCCGGGTATTCCTTCGAACGTGAGTGTCAGTGGATAGGAACGATCAACGACGAAAAGTTTTGAGGTCTTCCACTGCACAGAGTTTGGGTGGATTACGGCGCGGGTGTCGTATGCACGCGTTCGCCCCGGGTTGACGCCCAGCATAACTGCTGAAGAGGTTTCTTTCGAGGGTTCCTGGTTGGTCGATCCGGCTCGCGAAACTCGAGAGGTAGATAAAAAGGAGATACTCGTCCACAAAATCACGACCGCAAGAAGGTGAACTGGCCCTAAACTAACGGGACGCATTCGGTTCCTCCTCAAAGACCCCATTTTTAGCATAATTCCCTTAAGCGCAAAGCGTGCGACAAGAGGATCGAAACGAGTCTAGCGCCGAACGATTGAGTTGACGCGTCGAATCAAAGCACCAAGCAAGTTGCTAGAGCCGCCCACGCCGCTCCGGTCCAACGGAATTGTTATGTTGCCAATCAGAGGAGCCATCTTCCGCGCCACGATAACAGCCGCCATGACCGGACAATTACGATCATTGGCAGAACTAGTACGACACCAGCAGTAAGCATCATCACGTAAAAGCTCAATGGCGCTTCGCCAATCGAGTAGATAGTCATCCAGGTTGGGAACACAACCAATGCCAGAGCAAAAACGATAGCGGCCCATTTACGTAAGAGCAGTAGTCCGACGCCAACCAGTGCGACAACGAAAACGTAAACGGCCATTGCCATAATGGCTCGCAAGGGTAAGGGGCCCTCAAGGAACCTTCGACGGTTGAAAGCGAGAAGAATAAGTGCGTCAAAGACGAATGTGATAATTCCAAACGCTCTGATGGCAGCTGCACTCATCGGAGTCCTGCACGCACCCGCAGAGAAAACGTTAGTCAAAGTTATTCATCGATACTGGCAACCTAACCGCTGAGTTGAGGTGGCGCGGGCGGCGGCACGCAACCCGCGCCGGACAAAGCCTTGAGAAAGGCGCTATCCCGCGCTCTTACACAACGCGTTGTTGGGTTCATCCCGAGTATGACGGGTGTTCACCGTCCCGAACAAGTATCGTGCGATTCTTACCATCAACTGACATTTTATAGACTCCCCAATAGGGAATGTACGTCTTGGGTTGGTACCGACCCTTCACATATCCTGCGAAGACAATCTCCCTGCCCGATGAAAGCCAACGGGGATCTGCCGCACCCAAGTTGTCAGGCGTTAGGCGCGTGAGGCGTGCGTTCGTCAGATCGTAAAGGTAAATCGATGCGATGCCAATGTCTTCGGGAACCATTCCACCGTTGAACAGGAGAAATCGCCCGTCCGGTGAAATTGAGAAGTGTGAGTCGCTGGCAATATTAAGGGTCGCAAACAAGACGTTGACTGAGAGCTTCCTTACGACGTGACCATCCAACGCCAATTGGTAGACATATTCTAACGCGTTTAGAAGAATGGAATTCTCATCAGCCCACGAATTGAGCCAAATGTCTCGTAGTTGCAGATTCGTCTGGAGCACGCAGATGTCGCCGGAACGAACATCGACAGTCGCCAATGCCACCTTATCATTTATGACCAGTTGGACAGCCAGACGCCGACCATCTGGTGACCAAACTGCCGCGGAACTCTGAAACGAATCGAGCGTTGAAATGCCGCGAATCCCGCCAGTGCGAAGATCGATCAACCTCACGTGGCTATCGAGCTTGAAGTCGTTGCCTGTGATTGCGACGAAAGCGATTGTCCGGCCGTCGGGAGAAATCGTAGGTTCGTAGCCTTTGACGAGACGTTTGATGTGACCGTTTGCTTCCATGACAAAAACATAATCGCCACGAGTAAAGCACAGCCGCCCTCCCGCTGCGGCGGCGATTGGAGCTGAAAGCAAAAGGAGCAAAATGGGTGTGAGAAATCTGCGCGTATCCATTTGATTGAAACCCAAGGGTTGAGTTCTGGTGGCCGCGCGAGCAGCCTTCAACGTCAGATTCTCTTTGCAGTTAAGAAGCATTCAATCGCGGCTCGGCTGCAACGAGTCGTTCGGTTAACGTGTGCGAGCCATGGGCCTTTCTTTGTTTTGCCAGCTGACCGCAACCATCAATCACGAGGCGTCGTGATCTTGAATCGGAGTTTCCCGAACAGTCAAGCAAACTTACGCCGCGTTTGCGAGAAGATCGTGCCCTAATTTTGCAGGTGTTTAGAGTACCGCCTTTTAGGCGGGCTTTGAAGCTGGGAAGAACCCTGACTGAAATCGGTACCCTGTGCACCTGTTAACAAACCAGAGCGCTACCCCTGAAGCCTTGGGGCAGAAAGCGAACAATCCGCAATACGCAGTTCGCAAGCCGAAATCTTGTCAAGGGTGCTCAGGCTAACGACGTGGTGACTGGCAACAACTCGATGACCCAGCTTGAAACGCCAGCCGGCGTTGGAGGCGGGTCCCCGCGCGGGCAGCCCGCGTGGCGTGCCCGTTATCAGCCCTCGAAGTCATTCATGACTTTGGCGGCGCAGGAGATTTCTACGCTTGACTTCGACTTTCATACCCGATTTGTTGTGCGGCGGTTGAAATGATAAATCATGTTTGGCTATTTAAATCAAATGCATAGACAGTTCCTTCCTGGACGCCAATGAAGAGCAGATTACCGTAACTGCCTATGCTCCTGATACAACCCTTCACCTGCAGGGTCCATTGAGGCGCACCGTCCGACGCTCGAAATGACGCCACCTCACCACGGCAGTTGCCGGCTATGATAAGGCCGTTCCAAACGTGAGGCCGTTCCGAAGTCCATTCGCGTGACGATTTCTGCATCCAGCGCACGCCTGCCAACTTGGAATCGAGGGCTATGACGTAACCTGCGCGTTCAGAACGATCCTCCATAAACATGAACATTGACTCGGCATCGAACGACAGCCTTCCGACCGGTGGGGCTTCGACCGCCAATTCGGCAACCACATTTCCCGTCTCCGGCCTCAACCGATAAACATGATTGTCAGACGTGCCGACATACAGAGTCTTTTCTCGGAGCGCTAGCGAAGTTGAGGGAGGTGCAGCCAGTTTACGCTTCCATGTCATGCGACCGGTCTTCGCATCAAGAGCATAGATAACTCCGTCCAGCCCGCTGAGGAAGAGGCGATTATCATGGCCAACCGGTGATTTGACTGGGTCACAATTTGGGTTAGGAGTATCGGTGGAGAAATTCCAGTTCAAGGCGCCGCGCTGAAGAGTTATTGAAGACCACTGGTCTTGAAAACTTCCGAAGTACAGATTTGAGCCGAGTTGAAAGATATCGGTGGCGACGCTCGTTGAACGATACTTCCATCGCACCTTGCCACTATTCCTGTCGAAAGCATAAACGTGTCCTACACCTTCAGGGTCGCAGGAGCGATCAGTGCCAACGAGGATCAGATCACCTGTGACCAATGGGTCACCGTGGAAGCTCTGTTGCTTGCCGTCCTTGCGGATGTCATAGCTCCATTGCAGTTGACCGGTTGTCTTGTTGATAGCGTAGAAGGTCCCTGAACAAGAACCGATAAACAGCAGATCCCCCGCGACCGTGGGGGTCGAGAACACTCAACCACCTGTCTCATATTTCCATAAGTGCTGCGGTGCGCGGGCGAGAAGTCCAGTGTCGTCTTTTGGCTTGGCCGTCTGACCACAACTGAGCGATGCCATCGCCAGCAACATCAGAACTGAAAGGGAAACCTTTTTCAAAACGACCTCCATAAGAGAGAGGTGGTGGTATGAATACGAGAACGCCTATCTCAATTAGCCGCACAACGGTTGACCGGGCGGCGCGAATTCACGCAAGCATCGCCGCGCCACGTTTGATGCGAAACACGCTCCCGCCGCTCGCGTCCAACGAGTTGTTGGCCGCGGCCCTCGATTAATCACCCACTGCCAGCGAGCCGTCTTCGTTGCGAACAACGTCATCTTCGATGACAAAAGGAACTGAGTAAATAGCGGTCTGCCAGTCGCCGCGGGGAACCGTCTTTCGAAAGATCACAAACCGCGCGAGATCACCCTTTCGAAAAGGATCGCCGACGCCGACGGCCGCACCGTTCGTAACGTCAGCGGAACCTCCGGGCTTAACGAACAACTCAACAACGTCGTCGCTCATAAAAGAACGACAAAACCCAACCTGCGCCGCGTCCATAACGGTCTGC
>Ga0209798_10001060_pt1 | contig 16791 bp, 7 predicted proteins | sample DOMMetBare3Fresh_FD_187475 | JGI IMG/M metagenome (GOLD analysis project Ga0209798, IMG submission 187475) | Wetland sediment microbial communities from St. Louis River estuary, USA, under dissolved organic matter induced mercury methylation -... | ecosystem: Environmental > Aquatic > Freshwater...
ACTGCGGCGGTCCCTCCCACCGCGGGCGGCGCGGGCGCCGTGGGCGTCGTGGGCGTCGTGGGCGTCGCGGGCGTCGCGGGCGCAGCTTCCGGCACCTCGCTCACGGACGCGGGCGGCTCGTCGGTGGGCGCCGGTTCAGCCGTTGCGGAGGCCGTTGCATGGAGTCCGTCAGGGCTTTGCGAGGGCGTGGCCGGCAGTACGGAACCGAAGAGCAGCACGAGCACCGCCGCGATGGACGACCCTGGCGTGAGCATCCGGCGAGGTCGCCCGGTGGGCGATTCTCGATCGCTCACTTCATGCTCCGTGGGGTGGCCCCACCCCGTTGGGCGACCTGCTCGCCGGCGCAACTGACCATCGCCACAAGCTGTTCGTCCACCTGCGCTACCAGGTCTTGCCCACCCAGCGCGATGTTCATGAACTTAGGCATGTTCATCATCTCCCTGTTTGGCTGCAGGCGTTTTCGGCGATATGGAAACTCACGATAGGACGGACGAAGACCGCGCGGATCCCACAAAGTGCGTATTCATGGCTCGCCGAGAAGTCCAATCTGGTTGTCGAGCGAGCCCACATCGCGTCCTGATGACGGACACATGACAGTTCCGTCATGGATCCCACCGGGGCCTGCCGCCAGGCGGACATTGGGTTGGTCTAGCGAGCATCTGGGCTTGCCGGGAAGGTGAAGCAAATGCGCAAACTGCGGGCCACCCTGCCAACTGCCACGTCCCTGAGCGGGAAGATTCTCGCGAACCGGCGGAGGGTGAGCAGACCGCCGAAGCGGCCGCTCTGGCAACGGATCGTGACCGCCGCCACTGCGTTGGCCATGCCGGTCGCGATGCTCGTCGCCCTGCCCGCACTGCCGGCCCAGGCTGCCACGACGAGCGACCTGACGATCACCGTGAGCAGCGCGCGAAGCGAACCGCGGGCCTTCGGTGGCGCCGGCGTCGCCAAGGATGCGCCCATCGCCAACTTCAAGTACATCATCAACGTGGACACCACCGGAACCACCGGTCAGCGGTCCCCCGCGGTGGGATCCGGTTGCTCTGCCCTGGACCCGGGCTATCCGAGCTCCTGCCTCTGGCAGTCGATTGCGGAAAACTCGGGCGGGAGCCCGATCTACACGCAGGGCGACCAGAGCGACTTCCCACTCCTCGCCATGCCTGACGGTCGCTACCTGATCTCCGTCATCGCCGACGGCTACAAGATCGATGGTGCGCATTTCTGCGTCGACACCGTCGCCCCCGCGGAACCCGGCTGCATCAACCCCCTGGCTGGTCCCCTCGCCGTGTCGCTGCAGCCCAACCCGTTGCCCGACGGCACCGTCCGGGCACTGGTCTTCGAGGACAACGCGCCGACCAACATGGGTTGGGACACGGGCGAGAACCTCATGGCCGGCTTCGTCGGCGGCGTCGCCGACACCCTTGGCCCGATACAGACTGACGTCTACGGCAACCCGCTGTGCACCAGGTATCAGGGCGAAGACTTTGACGCCGACCCGAACACGACGGACACCTACGCCATCCCGCTTGCCAGTCTCGACGCCGATATGTTGCCCATCCCGATCCCCGGTACCGGTGGCGAGTGCGTCAGCGATGCTGCCGGGATGCTCGCGATCCCGCACCTGGGTTCCAACCGTTACACCGTGACGGTGACCCCACCGGACGGGCAAACCTGGATCCAGACCACGACCCTTGAGGGCAACCACGACTACGACGCCTGGAACATGGAGGGCGACACCGGTTTCAGCACGATCTTCGCCAAGGGCGGCGAGCCCACCCCGGACCCGATCTTCGGTTACGTCAAGCCCACCAACGCCATGGCGGCTGGAACAGGACACATCAAGGGCTCGGTGGTCGGCATCAAGACCTACACCCCGCCCAAGGGCGGCGCCTTTGACTTCTGGGGCGGCAACACCGGCACCAAGGTCGGCCACCCGATCGACAGGCCGTGGCTCTCGCTCGTGGACCTCGGCGCCGGTGACGCCGCAGTCTGGGTCGGACGTGGCAACGCTGACGGCACCTTCGACATCCCCGGCGTGCCCGCCGGGAACTACACGCTGACCTGGTGGGACGAGCCGCAGGACTACAACCTCAACATGAACAACGTGACCGTCAGCGACGGGGAGACGGTCACCATGGGTCAGCTGCCGCTGAACGGGTGGTGGACCGAGTACGACGGATTCGTGTTCGCCGACGCCAACCGCAACGGCGTCAAGGACCCTGGCGAGAACGGCGTCCCGAACTTCACGCTCACTCTGCGCCACCGCGAGAACAACCTGTACGACCGTGGACAAACCTCGGCGACGACCGACTCGACCGGCCACTACTACTTCGAGAGTGGCTACCCGATCGGTGAGTGGATCGTGATGGAGGCATACAACGACAGCTTCTACACCACGGGAGTCACCTACCAGGCCGACAACCAGCCGACCCCCACCACCGCGAAGGGCGCCGGCGTCGACGTCAGCGTCTTGCCGATCATCGGACTCAGCGGCCGGATCGACTGGGGCGTTCACGCCTACGACACGGCCGGCACCAGCGGCGGCATCGATCCCCGAAACGGCGGCATTGTGGGCTCGGTCAGCTACGACACGACCCGCAACGAGCTCGACCCGCAGTATGCCGCCTCCGAGGACTGGCAGCCGGGCGTCTCCGGCGTCCCCGTGGAGCTGTACGCCACGGTCGACTGTGGCACGAACGCGGGCACGCCCTGCGACGCCCAAGACCAGTACGAGCTCGCCCCCGATGGCTCCTACGCCCAGGGCAAGCTGCTGAACACCTACGTCAGCGAGACCTGGGAACGGCCGAAAGGGTGCACGGCCCGTGACGTGGACGGCAACGCGCTCGTCCACGCCAAGGACAATCCCACGGCCTACGACGAGAACGTGCTCGTGCCCACCCAGGAGACGACAGGCGACTGCATCTCCAGCTTCATGCAGGAGATCCAGGTCGGCCCCTACGCGACGGACCAGAACACCCCGGACGCCAACTTCGGCGCATCCGTGAACGGGAACTACGGCTTCGGTGACGGCTGCTTCGACGGAACGATCGATGCCACAGATCCGGCCAACCCGACATGTGACGGTGTCAACGGGTTCACCCCACTGGGGGCCGGCGACTACCTGGTCAAGATCGCGATTCCCAACGATGCCAAGGGTAAGCCGATGTACAAGACGACCGGCGAGGAGGACATCAACATAGGCAACGGCGACCAGATAGTCCCCCAGGTGCCGCCGCCCGCATGCGCCGGAGCGCTGCACACCGTGGATCTTCTTGGTGACGGACCGGCTACGCCCTACCCGCAAGTCGTCGGCGACGGAACCAACGGTGCACCAGCCGGCGTGACCGTGCCGGCCTCGACGCCGGTCGACAACGCCACGTTCCTCGGCATCGGCGGATCCCCGTACGAGGGGATGCCGAAGCCGCGGTGTGACACCAAGCTCGTGAGGGTGAACAACGGCAAGTCGGTGGTGCCGATGTTCAACGTCTTCACCGACGTCCCGATCCCGGCCCGGCTGCGCAGCGTGATCATCGACGACCTCCGCTTCTCGACCGATCCCCGCTCGATCATGTACGGCGAGAAGGCCGGCCTCGCCTTCGCTCCAGTCGGCATCTACGACTTCGCGAACAAGCTGTCCTACACCACGGAGACCGACTTCAACGGCATCTATGACGTACTGATGCCTTCCACGAACCACATCAGCTGCCCGACGCCCTCCGGCGTGTGCGCCAACATGTACCGCTTCGTGGCCAACGACCCGGGGATCCCCGGGGCGCTGAACCTGAACTACAACCCGGCCTTCGCCACCCATGCGGCGGGCGCTGAGGCGATGCCCGGCAACAGCGCCTTCGCCGATCTCGCGCCGACCCAGGTAGGGCTGACCGTCGAGTCGGTAGCGACCGGAATCTCGCAGGCAGTCAGGTGCACACTCGACGCTGCAACGCCACAGCTTCTTGCAGTGTCGCAGCCCTATGTGAACGGCAGCGGCTCATTCACCATCCAGGGGACGGGCTTCGGTGCCTCCCAGGGTGCCGGCAAGGTCACGCTGGACGGCACCGTACTGCCCACTCCCGCTTGGGGAGACCTCTCGATCAATGTCACCGTCCCTGCCGGGACCCCGGTGGGTCCGCATGCGCTCAAAGTCACGGCTGACAACGGCCAGAGCACGGTCAACGGGCTCACCTTCCACGTCCTGGGCACCGGCTACAACCCTGCCCTGCGCGAGGTCGGCCCAGGCCACACCTACGCCACCATCCAAGCCGCGCTCGACGCCGGGTTCACCAACAACGGTGACGACCTGGTGGTCGTCTACCCGGGTGTCCCCGACCTGGTCAACCCGCGGAACAACCCGCGCGGCGCCTACTACGAGAACCTGATCATGGCCTCGCCGGTCAAGCTGCAAGGCGTCGGTCCAGGTGGCTTCCAGGGCACGACCTTTGTCCCTGGCTCGATCATCGACGCGAGCGCCTACGGCGGCGACACAGCCGCAGCCACCGACTGGTTCAACAAGATCGGGACGTTGACCTGGGATGGGAACCAGACCGTCAACGACGCTGAGGGGATCTACGTTCTGGCTTCCCAGAATGCGACCACCGCGGCCGGTGTGGCGCGGCAGTTCACGAGCGGCTACAAGGCCGGCATCGACGGCTTCGACATCCGGGGTGGGATCCAGAACGGCTTCCCCGGAAACATCAATGACCTCACCGGTGGGGCGACTGGTCTGCCCCCCACCATCGAGACCCAGGGCGGCGCGATCTTCGCCAACTCCTACGTCCGGAACCTGCAGATCACGAACAACGTGGTGCAGAACAACGGCGGCTCGTACGGCACGATCCGCATCGGCACCCCGGACCTGGCAGCCCCGGACACGAACCAGCACAACGAGAACGTGCGGATCGCCGACAACCGGATCATCGCCAACGGCGGCACCAACCTGGCCGGAGGCATCGGCTTGTTCGCCGGCTCGGACGGCTACGAGGTGGCCCGCAACGACATCTGCGGCAACTTCTCGCTCGAGTACGGCGGCGGGCTGAGCGTCTACGGCCTCAGTCCTGGCGGCAAGGTCCACCACAACCGCGTCTACTTCAACATGTCCAACGACGAGGGTGGCGGAATCATGATCGCCGGTGCGCTCCCGGCGACGGTCGGGGCGCTCTCCGAAGGGTCCGGCCCCGTTGACATCTACGCCAACCAGATCCAGGCCAACCTGGCCAACGACGACGGAGGGGGCATCCGGTTCCTGATGGCCGGCAACTCCCCGATGAACGTCTACAACAACATGATCGTCAACAACGTGTCGACCCACGAGGGCGGCGGCATCGGCATCAACGACGCCCCTAACGTGCGGGTCTACAACAACACGATCATGAAGAACCTGACGACGGCCACCGCGGTGACCTCCAACGGCCAGGCCGCCCCTGCTGGGTTGTCAACCTCGGCCAACAGCGACCAGCTGCAGGCCACGCTTCCCGTCGGCTCGCCGACCTTCAGCAACCCGTTGTCCTTCAACAACATCTTCTGGGACAACAGGGCCGGCACCCGGGCCGGCACCACAGTCACCGGCATCGGCCTGACCGGCGACGCGACCCCACTGAACCAGTGGGACCTCGGCGTGGCGGACGGCACCGGAACGTTGGCGCCGACCAACTCCGTTGTCCAGCAGGACGCCGGCGTTCACCCCTACACGGCGAGCCCGACCAACAGCTCTGCCGATCCGGCAGTGGTCTCGACCTACGACGTCTCCGTCTCCTTCGCCACTTGGCGACAGAACCCGGGCTTCGTTGACGCCACGCTCGTGACCCTGGAAGCGCCGCCGAACCTGCTGGGCAACTATCACCTGAGCAGCTGCCTGTCGCCAGCCTGCAACCTCGGTGCGTCCCTCAAGGCGGCGCCCTCGTACCAGCAGCCGCCCACGAGCGTCAACGCACCCGCGCTCGACTTTGACGACCAGCAACGGCCGGCACTTGGTGGCTTTGACGCAGGCGCAGACGAGTTTGGTGCCACAGTGGCTCCGCCGACCTCGGACCTGTACTTCTCAACGGTCGGGAACACCAACCCGCCCGGCGTGTCCGGAACCGCCGACGACGCCGACATCTACCTCTGGAACGGCACCGCCTTCAGCCGGTCGATCGATGTCACCGCCGCGCCGTACAACGTGCCGAGCAGTGCCAACGTGGACGGCTTCTCCCGAGTGGACACTGCCCACTTCTACGCCTCCTTCACCGGTGACGTGACCTTGCCCGGGATCGGCACCGTGGCCGACGAGGACGTCGTGTACTTCAACGGCACCTCCTGGTCGTTGTGGTTCGACGGCAGCGTCAACGGTCTGTCCGGGACGGACCTGGACGCGATCAGCATCGTCGGTAACACGCTGCACTTCTCCACCGACAACACGGCTGTGCCGCCTGGTGCGGGTGGCAGCGGAGACGATGCCGACGTCTACCGCTGGAACGGTGGCAGCTCGTTCACCCGGGTGATCGATGCATCGGTGCTCGGCTGGTCGACCGCCAACGTCGACGGTCTGGTGTGGGTGGACAGCACGCACGTCTACCTGTCCTACAGCAATGACACGACGGTGACCGGTCTCGGAGCGGTTCAGGACGAGGACGTCGTCTACTTCAACTCCGGCGCGTGGTCGGTGTTCTTCGACGGCACGGCAAACGGCCTCACCAACGGCAACCAGGATCTCGATGCGATCTCGTTTGCCAGTGGAGCCCTGCCTCCGCCGCCGCCGCCGCCGCTCCCCACCCTGGGCATCCTCGACAACTTCAACCGTTTCAATAGCCCTCAGCTCGGTGCCGACTGGAGCCAGACGACGGCAACGGGCACGGTCATCAGGGTCAATGCCAACCAAGCCAACTGCGCCCTGTTTGGCAACTGTCTGGCAGGCACGGCGATCTGGAACGGCACGACCAACATCTTCGGCACGAAGCAGGGTGCGGCACTCACCCTCAGCGCGGGGCCAGGCCTGTCCGCGCTGATCCTGAAAGCCAGTGGCGGGAGCGCCAATGCGCCTGCCAACTTCATCCGAGTGCGCTACAACCCGCTAACCTCCGCGACCGTTGTGGAGACGACGGCGAACGGCGGCAGCACGTTCACGACACGACGAACGTTCGCGACCGCCTTTGCCGCTGGCGACAGGCTGACGGCAGTAGCGAATGCCGACGGTTCGGTGGACGTGTGGAAGACCACCGCTGCGAATGTCACCACCCATGTCGGCCACAGCTCGGCCGTTGCTGCCTTCACCGGCACGGGTCGGATCGGCATGGGACTGGCGCTCACAGCCTCGGTCGACAACTTCAGCGGCGGGAACGCGCCATGAACCGCCCCCAAGCAGCGCCACGGACGACCCCAAGGGAGACAGGGCAATGATCTTGAAGCAGCCTTTCAGCCGACGCGAGCTCCTGAAGTTCGCCGGCGGCGCGGTGGCCGTCGTCGGCACCGTCACCTGGGCGGGCAACGTGCTGTTGCCCGAAGCCGCCGTCGCGGCCCCAGGGGATCCCGACCTCTACCTGGCCGGGACCGACGGGTGGATCTTCCTGCCGAAGACCCCGGCGATCCCACCGTTCCACCCCGACGTCCTGGCGCCGGATCCATTCACCACCTACATCTTCGGATTCCGCAACGTCACCGGTCTGAGCGACATCCAGAGGTCGAACCAGAAGAACAAGGCCCAGCACTCCGCTCCGCTGTTCTGGGCGAACCAGTTCGACCCTGCCCACCCGGCCGACTTCAAGGTCCAGCTGACCAACCTGGGCCTGGCGCTGCGGCCCGACCTGTTCGACGCCCACACCCTGCACTGGCACGGGTTCCGTAACGTGATCCCCTTCTTCGACGGCGAGCCGACCGGTTCGGTGGCGGTGCCGACCGGACGTATCTTCACCTACGTGTACCGGCCCCGCGAGCCCGGGACCTACATGTTCCACTGCCACGTCGAGGACGTTGAGCACGTCCACATGGGCATGACCGGTCTGGTGTTCGTTCGCCCGCTCCAGGATGGGAACACAAGCCTCTATCCCAGCGGCAAGTACATGTACAACGACGGGAACGGTTCGACCGGTTTCGACCGGGAGTTCGCGATGTTCCTCTCGGAGGTGTGGGCCGAGTCGCACTGGGCCGACGCCCACATCCAGCTGCCGGAGTGGAGCGACTACCGGGCCGACTTCAGCCTGCTCAACGGGCGGGTCTATCCCGACACCATCGCCCCCAACGCACCGATCGTGGCGGGCCAGTCCATCCACGCCCTGGCCGTGGAGACCGACGCCAACGGCGACTTGGTGGCACCCGCCGGACACCCCGAGCTGCAATACCAGCCGCATTCCTCGCTGGTGAACTGCAACGCTGGCGAAAAGGTTGCCCTGCGGTTCGCCAACCTCGGGTTCCGGGAGCAGGCAATGACCCTGGCGGGGATCCGGATGCGGGTCGTAGGCCGCGACGCCACCCCGATGCGGGGACGGGATGGCACCGACACGTCATACGAGACCGAGACGATCAACATCGGCCCCGGCGAGAGCTTCGACGTGGTGTTCACCGCGCCGGCGCACTCAGGCTCGGGTTATGACACCTACATGCTCTACAACCGCAACTACTTGCGGGCGAACAACCTGGCGCCGGGTGGGTTCGGCGGCCAGGCAACCGAGATTCGCGTGTATGCGCCTGGAGGCGTAGCCCCGCAGGCCTATCCGAACGACTGGGGAGTCTGAGAGCCATGATGAGAGGTAACGCCGTGATGCATGGGAAGACTCGCACTCGAAGCCTGCGCCGTCCCGCGCTGCTGGTCGCTCTGACCCTGGTTTGGGCCACGATGGCCACGTTCACCCCGGCGGCGACCGCAGAGACTCCTCCGCGGGTTGGCATCGCCTGCACCACCGGTGTCGGGGGAGGGGCCACCAGCCCGATCTTCAACCTGACCACCAAGACCGGATACATCAGCCTGCCCGACGGCAACACCGCGTTCATGTGGGGGTACTCAAGCGGCTTCGGCGCCTTCCAGCACCCCGGCCCGGTGCTGTGCGTCAACGCCGGCGACACGGTCACCGTGATCTTGCACAACACTCTGCCCGAGGCCGCCTCGATCGTCTTCCCGGGCCAGGCGAACGTCCTGGCCAACGGGACCCCGGCCCAACCCCAACCCACCGGGGCCGGCGCGATCACCTCGCTGACCAACACGGCAGCGGCCGGCGGCGGGACCATCACCTACAGCTTCCTGGCCGCCAACCCGGGCACCTTCTTGTACGAGTCGGGCACCAACCCCGAGAAGCAGGTCCGGATGGGGCTGTTCGGCGCCCTGATCGTGCGCCCGTCGGCCGTGCCAACAGGTGGAGCAGCTGGCTCGACCGCGGGCGAGTACGCCTACAACCGGGCGGACAGCCGATTCAACCCCTCCGAGGAGTTCATGGTGCTCCTGAGCGAGATCGACCCCTACCAGCACCAGGCGGTCGAGGGCGGCAAAGCCTTCAACATGAACAACTACCACCCGCGTTACTGGCTGATCAACGGGCGCGGCTTCCCGGACAGCATCGCCGACAACGGTGCCAGCTGGCTGCCGAGCCAGCCCTACGGAGCACTCGCGCAGGTGGGTGAGTTCGACCGCGCTGCAGCCACGGCGGACCAGCCAGGGATGGCCCGCTACCTGAATGTGGGCACTGAGGACTACCCGTTCCACCCGCACGGCAACAACGGCCTAGTCGTCGGCCGGGACGGCCGTCCGCTGGAAGGCACGGGAGGCGAGGACCTGTCGTTCGAGAAGTTCGCCATCAACATCGGGCCGGGTCAGACCTGGGACGTCATCTTCAAGTGGTATGACGCCGAGGGGTATGACCCCGTCACGAACCCGGTCCCCGTGACGGTGCCGCAGATGGCCAACCAAGAGATCGGGGTCTTCTACAGCGGAAGTCCCTACCTGGGGACCAAGGAAACGCTGCCGCCCGGTATCCAGAGCGTGAACCAGTGCGGTGAGTACTACATCATCTCCCACAACCACGCCCTGTTCCAGATCACCTCCTGGGGCACCAACATGACCGGGCCGATCACCTACATGCGGATCGACCCGCCGACGCCCAACAACTGCGGATGACCAGGAAGGGGTGGAGAACGATGAATCAAAGGAAGACCATGAAAAAGGTAGCCTCCTCTTTCCTGACCGGGCTCTTGGCCGGCGGAGCGCTGGCCGTGATGGTGGCCCTCATGGGACCAGCCACGGCCGCACACGCCGCCACCGTGCCGATCGACCTGTACGCCGTCACCGGAACGACGACCCTTGGGGCCCAGACCGTGAATGTCTGGGGCTACAACACCACCGGCGTCGCAGCGACCCAGCCAGGCGGGCCCACGCTGATCGTCACCGCGGGCGACACGGTCCAGGTCACGCTGCACAACCGCCTGGCCGAGGCTTCTGCTGTGCTGTTCCAGGGTCAGAATATGATCCCGGACCGGACCGGCGTGGCTGCCAGTGCGGACAATGCCCTTACCCCGTACACATTCGTCGCCAGCAAGCCCGGCACCTACCTCTACGAAGCGGGGCTGGTGCCCAACGGCCAGCACCAGGTGGCGATGGGCCTTTATGGCGCCCTGATCGTGCGCCCGGCCACAGCTGGGCAGGCCTACGACGACGCGACGACGGCATACGACGATGAGGCCGTGCTTGTCCTCAGCGAGATCGACCCGGCACTCAACAACGCCGCCAACCCGGCGGCCTTCGACATGCGCAAGTACGCTCCCCGGTACTCCCTGATCAACGGGAAGGCCTACCCGAACACCGACCTCATCCCGGCGACAGCCGCGGGCAACAAGGTCCTGCTCCGCTATGTCAACGCCGGCATCGGGTACCACTCGATGGCATCGCTGGGCGCCGAGCAGAGGGTCATCGCCCTGGACGGCAGCCCGCTGAACCTGTCGCGTCGCTACGTCGCGGAGACCTTCGGTCCCGGCCAGACCGCCGACGCCATCCTTGTCGCCCCCGCCGCTGGCGCCGGCGACAACCGCTTGGCCATCTACGACGGCAGCCTGCTGCTGCACAACAGCAACACGGCCGGCACCGGCGGGATGCTCACCTTCGTGACCGTCGCGGGCACCGGACCAGGACTGGACACCACCGGACCGGTCACCAGCGCGGTCGCCTACGCGGCCGGCACCCTGACCGCAACGGTCAACGACGCCGCCACCGGCGGGGGCACCATCAGCGCGGCCGAGTACTTCATGGACACCGTAGGCGCACCTGGCAGCGGCACTGCCATGACCGGCAGCGGCTCCGGGAGCGTGAACGTCACCGCACTGGTGCCCGCCCCCACCGGCCAGCACATCCTCTACGTACGAGGCCAGGACTCTGCAACCAACTGGGGCCCGCTCAGCTCGGTGCTGGTCACCGGCGCCGACGCCACAGGCCCGACCACCAAGTCCCCATTGCTGACGCCCAGCCTGACCAACGGTTCGGTCGCGGTCGCCGTACACGCAACCGGTGACGACACCGCCTCAGGCGGCTCGAACATCACCGCGGCCGAGTTCACCATCGACGGTGTCTGCCCTGCAACACAGGTCCCAGACTGCTCGATGACCGTCAACCTGGCGGCACCGATCGCCAGCCTGGATGCCACGATCAACGTGGCCACCGTGAACGCGCTGGGCGAAGGCACTTACACCGTGTCCATTCGCAGCCAGGACGCAGCGGGCAGCTGGGGCGCGCCGGTCAGCATCGACCTGGTGGTCGACAAGGCCGGACCCACTACCACGAGTGTCTCGGCGGCCCCCACCCCCAACAACGGCACGCTGCCGTTCAACGTCAGCACCCCCGCGGTCCGGGTCACGGCGACCCTGACCGATGCGACCAGCAACATCGGCTCGGCCGAGGCGTTCATCGACACGGTCACCGCAAACGGCACGGGCATCGGGGTCAGAGCCACCGACGGCACATACAACAGCCCCTCGGAGGCCGGCTACTTCGACATCCCGCTGGCCACCGTCGCCCAGCTCGCCAACGGCAACCACACCATCTACGTCCACGCCAAGGACGCTGCAGGCAACTGGGGCTCGACGGCGACCACGACCCTGCTGATCGACAAGATCAAGCCTTTGGTCAGCGCCGTCACGGCAACACCCAACCCGACCCTGGGCGCCACTTCTGTGAACCTGACGGCGCAGGCGACGGATACCCTCACTGCAGTCAACCGCGCCGAGTGGTTCACCGGGGTCGACCCGAGCCTTGGCAACGCCACACCGATGACGGTCACCGGGACCGGCCCATGGAGCCTGTCCTCGGCGCCGATCGACGTCAGCAGCTGGAACGAGGGCGCTTACACCCTCAACGTGCGGGCGCGCGACGCGGCCGGTAACTGGAGCGTGAACGCCTCCACGGTGCTCCAGGTTAGGGGGCCGCTGTACCTCTCGACGTTCGGGAGCACCAACCCGCCCGGCGTGGGCGGTACGGCCGACGACGCGGACATCTACAGCTGGAGCGGCACCGCCTTCAGCCGGGCGATCGATGTGACAACCGCGCCCTACGGCTTGCCGGCCGGCGCCAATGTCGATGGCTTTGACCGGGCAAGCGCCACCACGTTCTACATGTCGTTCACCGGCCAGGTGAACGTGCCCGGCATCGGGAACGTGCAGGACGAGGACGTCGTCTTCTTCAACGGCACCTCCTGGTCGCTGTTCTTCGACGGCAGCGTCCGGGGTCTCACCGGCGGCAGCGCCACGGATCTGGACGCCATCAGCATCGTCGGAGGCCAGCTGTACTTCTCCACCGACAACGGCGCCATACCCCCTGGTGCTGGTGGCGTCGGCGACGATGCCGACATCTACCTGTGGAACGGTGCCAGCACCTACACCCGAGTGATCGACGCCAGCGCCGCACCGTACACCTTGCCGGCCGCCGCCAACGTCGATGGCTTCGTCCGGGTTGACGCCACCCACTTCTACCTGTCGTTCAGTGCGACCAGCACGACCGTGCCGGTCCTCGGGGCGGTCCAGGACGAGGACGTCGTCTACTACAACAACGGCGTCTGGTCGGTCTACTTCGACGGCACCGCGCACGGTCTCACCACCGACAACCTCGACGTGGACGCCTTCGATGTCCCGTAATGGTTTCCGCCAGCCGGCCTGTACCCCTGCAGGCTGGCTGGTGGAAGGAGGTTGACACAGTGATCACCGAGACGCTGCACGACGAGACCCTGCCCGAGCTGAGCATTGAACCGGTGCAACCCGGCCGACGGCGGTTGGCGGCGATCGGCCTGGTAGCCATCCTGCTGCTGGGTGGAGGCGCCGCACGCGCATGGTGGCCAGAACAGAAGGCCGACGTTCGCGTGGGGACCACACTGGTCACGGCCGAGGGCATGGCGGCTCGATACGGGATCAACGTCAACCTGATCGGCGTCACTGCGGCAGGTGGACTGATCGAGTTCCGCTACCAGGTCGTCGACCCCGACAAAGCCGACCGGATGATCCACGACGAGAAGCTGCTTCCCATCGTGGTCGTCGAGGACACCGGGGCGACCATGGTCATCTCAAGGCCCCACCACGCGGCCGAGCTCCAGCTGGGCGGAACCTACTTCTTCCTGTTCGCCAACGCCCACAACGCCATTCATGACGGTTCAAAGGTGACCTTGGTGATGGGTGACGCTCGGCTCGAGCACCTTGTGGCCCGGGGATGACCCGGAGCTGGCTCCGGGTTGGGAGCCGCCGGACCGCGATCCTGCTCGCCGCCTTGGTCGTGCTCCTGTTCGGGGCGTCGCCGGCTTGGGCCCACGGTGGGCTCGAGCGCTCCGACCCCCCCAACGGCGGGGTCGTCGCCGTCGGCAGATCCGCCCTCACCCTCTGGTTCACGGAAGCCGTCGCCGCCGGCGCCAGCACCTTCGAGCTCCACACTTCTGACGGAGTCCGGGTGGCCGTCACGGCGTCGGTGTCCGAAACGGACGGCGGGGGTATCGTCCGGATCAGAACGGAACCGCTCGCGAAGGCAACCTATCTGCTCGACTGGACGGTGCTCTCCGCCGAGGACGGTCACTCGTCCAGCGGGTCGGTGCTGTTCGGCGTAGGGACACGCCCCGAGGTGGTCGCGTCCGCGGCAGGGGGAATCCCAGATGCTCCAGGACTCCTCCTTCGCTGGTTCGACCTGTCGGCGATCATGCTCGCGATCGGCGCGCTGGCCGTCTCTGGTCGCGTCTTCGATTCGATGGGCGAGATGGGGAACACCCCGCGCCGGCGCTCGCGTTTTATCGGAGCGCTGGCTGCTGGCGCCGCGGTGGTCTCCGGAGCAGTCACCCCGTTTCTCCTGACGCAGCGCGGCGGGAGCTCCCTCGGGCTCTGGTTCGATGCCACCTGGGCCACCCTGACCGACACTCCATGGGGCCACGTGTGGCTGGCACGGGAGGTGGCGCTCGTGATCGCGGCGGGCGCCCTCTGGTGGTGGGCGACTCGTCGGAGCGGCTCCGGCGGGCGGGTCCAGATCGCCGCCGTCGCGCTGACGGCAGTCGTTTGCCTGGAGTCGTGGGCCGGTCACGCCTCGACCCTGCCCAGCAGATCCGTGTTGGCCGCGCTCGCCTCTGCTTCCCATCTCGTCGCCGCTGGAGTCTGGGCAGGCGGACTCACCATCCTTGCCATCTGCCTGATCCCGATGATGCGCCACCACCCGGACATTCGCGGTCCGATCCTCGCTTCTGCATGGCGGGCCTTCAGCCCGATGGCGGCAATCGCGACCGTTGTCCTGGTGGCGACGGGGCTCTACGAGTCGGGTCGCCACATCCCCGACCTGCGCTCCGTGGCCTCGACCGTCTACGGCGGCGCCGTGGCCGGAAAGCTTGCCCTGGTTGCCGCGGCACTGACCCTGGCGGGGATCAACACGCTGCTCGTGAATCCCCGCCTGGCCGCTCCGGTGGGACGTGTCCTCGGCCGGCCCGTGGGGTGGGCTCCGGTGCCGCTTCGCCGATTCACCACCGTCGTGGCCGCTGAGGTCCTCGTCCTGGTCGTCGCGGTGGGTGCGGCGAGCTTGCTCACCTCGGTTCCCACCGCCCGGGAGATCGGCACGGCGACGAGGCAGACTGCCCTGCACACGGCCACCGTCGACGGACTCTTCGTCACCTTCGAACAGCTGCCCGCCGGACCGGATCAGAGCCTGTTGATCGTCCGGGCCCGCTCGATCGTCAAGCTGGAGCAGGCACCCGTCAGCGGGGTCTCGGTCCTCTTCGCCGGCCCAACCGGGACGACGACCAACGTGTCACTCGAACGTATCGAGCCGGGCCGTTACGAAGCCGAGACTGCCAAACAGACTCCCGGCGCCTGGAAGGCCTCCGTGGCCCTGCAACGGGACGGCCTCCCAGTCGCGGTCACGCAGGTCGGATGGACCGTCTCCGCCGCGAGCCCCGAGAGTGCCCGCCCGCTGGAGGTCGTTACCTCCGGTCTGGCCGTCCTGCTGCTCACCGCGATGCTGGGTGCCGTCGGCTTCACCCGCCGCCGCAAGGAACACGCCGTGAGGCCGACAGCACTCCTTCCTGAAATGGCACTGCGTGAAAAGACAGGGAGCCAACGATGAGGAAGACCCTTGCAGTGACCGCGGCGGCCGCCCTGCTGGTATCGCTGCTCGCCTCGCCCACGTCGGCCCAAACCATCGCCGGGTCGGCCCAATCCATGGCCGGATCGCCCACCGGCGTGCTGGACCCCGAAGTGGCGGCGCTCCTCGCGTCCCTGCCTCCGGGCGACGTGACCACCGTGGTCGTGACCTTGCGCGAGCGTGCCGACCTGGCCGGCGTACAGAGGGCTCCCCACACGGCTCGCCTGAGGGGCACGATCAAGGCCCTGCAAGCCAAGGCGAACGCCTCCCAGGTGCCGATACGGACCCAGCTCCGCGCCCTGACAGCCCAGGGAAAGGTCGCCAGGACCACGCCTCTCTGGATCTCCAACGCGATCTCGGTCACCGCCACCGCCCAAGTCATCCAGGACCTGTCGGCGCGTTCTGACGTTGCGAGCATCACCCCAGACCAGGTCCCGGTGGTCCCGACCCTCGGGACCCCGGAGCCGAACCTCACGAAGGTCAACGCTCCAGCCCTTTGGGACCTTGGCCATACCGGGCAGGGCGTGGTGGTGGCCAGCCTGGACACCGGCGTCGACGTGTCCCATCCGGACCTCGCGGGCCGGTGGCGGGGCGGCGCGAACAGCTGGTACGACCCATACGGGCAACACCCCAGCACCCCGACCGACCTCTCGGGGCACGGAACCGCGACGACCGGCGCGATGGTCGGCGGCGACGCGGGCGGCACGTCGATCGGGATGGCGCCCGGAGCAACATGGATCGCCGCCAAGATCTTCAATGACGCCGGCGGCGCGACGGCGACAGCGATCCACCAGGCGTTCCAGTGGGTGCTCGACCCAGATCACGATCCGAACACGCCCGATGCTCCCCAGGTCGTCAACGGCTCATGGTCGATCGGGGCGGGTCCCGGGTGCGATCTTTCGTTCCAGCCGGACCTGCAGGTGCTGCGCACTGCCGGCATCCTGCCAGTCTTCGCAGCGGGCAACTATGGCCCGGGCGCTTCGACCAGCGTCAGCCCGGCCAACTATCCGGAGGCCCTCGCCGTCGGCGCGGTCAGCAACGACGATCTCATCTACTCGGCGAGCAGCCGCGGGCCTTCCACCTGCGGGGGGCGTTCAGGGGTGTTCCCGGACCTCGTTGCGCCGGGCGTCAACATACTCACCACCGATCTCTACGGCCTTTATCAAACGGCCACGGGGACCTCGATGTCCGCCCCGCACGCGGCCGGAGCGCTGGCGCTGCTGCTCGGTGCGATCCCGGGGCTGTCCGGCGACCAG
>Ga0209798_10001061_pt1 | contig 16790 bp, 15 predicted proteins | sample DOMMetBare3Fresh_FD_187475 | JGI IMG/M metagenome (GOLD analysis project Ga0209798, IMG submission 187475) | Wetland sediment microbial communities from St. Louis River estuary, USA, under dissolved organic matter induced mercury methylation -... | ecosystem: Environmental > Aquatic >...
CATCTCGAACACGGAAGTTAAGCCTCTCAGGGCCGATGATACTGCACGGGTAGCTGTGTGGGAAAGTAGGTCGCCGCCGGGAATAATATGAAAATGCCCCGTAACTCAATGCAGAGTTGCGGGGCATTTGCGTTCAAAGGGTAATTTATTAATGTTGCATGGTACGGAATATCGTTCTAATACTATACATCATTTAATCTGAGGTGACTCGTGTCTGATATTGCAACTTTTGAAACATTAATGACTTTGATGCGTCGTTTACGAGCCCCTGGCGGGTGTCCCTGGGATGCGGAACAAACCCACGAAAGTCTGACACGCTATCTTCTTGAAGAAACATACGAGGTGATTGAGGCTATCGATAATAAATCTCCCCAGCACCTTAAGGAAGAGTTGGGCGATTTGTTGCTGCAGCCGGTTTTCCATGCCGCGATTGCCGAAGAATCGGGTGCTTTTACAATGGATGAAGTCATTCAAGCAATCTGTGAAAAGCTGATTAGACGCCATCCCCATGTATTTGGTGAACTGCAGATCGCAGATAGTGCAGCACAAATTGAAAACTGGGAAAAAATTAAAAAAGACGAGAAGGGAGATGAACGCAAATCTGCCCTTTCCGGTGTTCCACCACATCTTCCTGCTCTTCTGAAAGCGCAAAAAATAAGTGAAAAAGCTGCTCGTACCGGTTTTGATTGGGAACATGTTGATCATGTCATGCTGAAAGTAACGGAAGAACTTGATGAGTTAAAAGAAGCGCTGGCATCGGGTGAAAAGCAACAGATTGAGTCTGAGTTGGGTGATCTCTTGTTTGCCTTGGTAAATCTAGGGCGTTTTGTCTCTGTAAATCCTGAAGAGGCTTTGCGGAAAACCATCAATCGGTTTCAATCCCGTTTCATGTTCATTGAGAATGCGTTGTCGCAACAAGGAAGGTGCTTGTCAGATGCTTCGCTTGTTGAGATGGATGAATTATGGAATCAGGCTAAGCTGCGTGAATAAAATCTTGCACATTTCTGGCAACGTATGTCTGGACGATGATAGGACGCTGAAATACGGTTCAATTCATTGACTAATCCATGTTGCTGCGTTATAAAAACGGTCTGTTATTGCTGCTACATCTACTCTATCTCCTCCCGGTGAATCCTCATGTCTGCAGTTCTTTACATTGTTGCAACTCCTATCGGTAACCTGGAAGATATCACCTATCGAGCAGTGCGTATACTGGCTGAGGTTGATCTGATTGCAGCCGAGGATACCCGGCATACGCTCAATCTGTTGCGTCATTATGGTATTTCCAAGCCGTTAACTTCTTATTTTGATCATAATCAGCAATTCAAAGGAGAGCGCATTTTAACATCTCTCCGTGCCGGGAAATCGGTGGCACTGGTATCTGATGCCGGCACTCCTTCTATTTCTGATCCCGGTTATAATCTTGTGCGTGACGCCGTGGCAGAGGGGATCTCGGTTGTTCCACTCCCTGGAGCATGTGCTGCCGTTACCGCCCTGTCCGTATCCGGTCTTCCTTCAGATCATTTCAGTTTTGCCGGTTTTCCTCCCTCACGTCATGGCAAACGTGTCACATTTCTTTCATCGCTGACCTGTTGTCCGGGAACCCTGGTTATATATGAGGCGCCCCATCGACTCCTGGATACGTTGCGTGATATCGGCGATGTCATGGGCAACCGTCAGGTTGTAGTTGCTCGTGAACTTACTAAAATGTTCGAGGAATTGATACGGGGTAATCTTGAGGATGTTATTGTACGGCTGGCAAACCACAAAGTCAGGGGTGAAATTGTAATTTTGATAGCACCTTCAACGCAGAAAGAAGTTGAGCAGATATCAGTACATGATGAACTGAAAAAATTATTGAAATCCGGGTGTTCCTGTAAGGATGCTGTTAAACAAGTGACTGAAATCACAGGTGAATCAAAAAGTACCGTCTATACTGCTGCTCTACAGCTCGTCAACGAACGTGAACTCTCATAAATACTACTGGAATTACAGATAGATAGTGTGCTATAAGTTCAAAATTCCAAGATTGTGGGTTATGATATGAAACTGTGTATTTTTGGTGCTGGGTATGTGGGGCTGGTAGCTGCTGCTTGTTTTGCAGAAAGCGGTAATACGGTCATCTCTGTTGATGTTGACGAGGCGCGTATTGAAGGGTTAAAGCAGGGAATTATCCCGATTTATGAACCTGGTCTTAAGGAAATGATTCTTAAAAACCAGGCAGAAGGGCGCTTGTCTTTTACGACGGATGCTGTTGCGGCGATTCAGTCATCACTGATTTGTTTTATAGCGGTAGGTACTCCACCAGGGGAAGATGGTTCTGCTGACTTGCAGTATGTACTTGCGGTAGCGCGTCAAGTTGGTCAGGTGATGACCGGTTATAAAATTGTTGTGGATAAATCTACGGTGCCGGTTGGTACAGCGGATAAGGTTCGTGGCGTTATCAGGGAAGAACTTACCAATCGTGGAATTGATCTCGAATTTGATGTGGTTTCCAATCCTGAATTTATGAAGGAAGGGGCTGCCATTGATGATTTCATGAAGCCGGACCGGGTTGTCATCGGTACAGATAACGTTCGTACGGCAGAAATCATGAAGGAATTGTATGACCCCTTCATGCGCAAACAGAACCGTATGATTGTCATGGATGTACGAAGCGCGGAAATGACCAAATATGCTGCCAATGCCATGCTGGCAACCCGTATATCGTTCATGAATCAGATTGCAGGGCTGTGTGAGCGGATGGGAGCTGATGTGGCCGCGGTGCGAGAAGGGATTGGTTCGGATTCGCGCATCGGCTATGATTTTCTTTTCCCGGGCCCAGGCTATGGCGGTTCCTGTTTTCCCAAGGATGTCAAAGCATTGGTTAAAACTGCGGAAGAATGTGACTATGACTTTCTTCTGTTAAAGTCAGTGGAAGAGGTCAATGAACGGCAAAAAGAAGTGTTGGCGCAAAAAGTAATCAACCTGTTCAGTTCGGCAGACCAGGAAAAGCCGTTGACCGGGAGAGTGATTGCCTGTTGGGGATTGGCATTCAAACCACGCACCGATGACATGCGCGAAGCTCCGGCGCTGACCATTATCGAAAGACTGCTTTCAGCCGGTGCTGTTGTACGTGTACATGATCCTGAAGCTCTCAAGGAAGCTCAAAAGTTTTTCGGTCAGCGGGTAGAATATAGTTCCAATCAGTATGATATTTTGACAAATGCTGATACGTTGGTTGTTATTACTGATTGGAGCGAGTATCGCAACCCGGATTTTGAACGGATTAAATCTGCGCTCAGACAAGCAACGATTGTTGATGGTCGTAATCTGTATAAACCTGATCGAATGGCTGCCATCGGTTTCAATTACTTTCCACTCGGGCGCTGCAGCTGTCCACGCGGCAATGAGGTACAGCGTTAATGCGAAATCTGGTCACCGGAGGTGCTGGTTTTATCGGATCACACCTCTGTGAACGCTTGCTGCTGGAAGGGCATGACGTTATTTGCCTCGATAACTTTTATACCGGAAGTAAAAGTAACATCATTCACCTGATGGACAGTCATCGTTTTGAAGTTATTCGACATGATATTGTCGAACCGATCCTGCTGGAAGTTGATCGTATCTACAATCTGGCTTGTCCGGCATCTCCGGTACATTACCAGTACAACCCTGTCAAGACTGTTAAAACCAGTGTCATGGGTGCCATCAATATGCTTGGTCTTGCCAAGCGGGTAAAGGCCCGTATTCTTCAGGCATCTACATCGGAAGTGTATGGTGATCCGCAGGTACATCCGCAACAGGAGGACTACTGGGGGAATGTCAATCCGATTGGTATCCGAAGTTGTTATGATGAAGGTAAACGGGTCGCTGAAACCTTGATGATGGATTACCATCGTCAAAACGGTGTTGATATACGAATCATCAGGATTTTCAATACCTACGGTCCGAGAATGGCGCTCAACGATGGTCGTGTGGTTTCCAATTTCATTCTTCAGGCATTACAGAATCAGGACATTACTGTCTATGGCACCGGTTTGCAAACCCGCTCGTTTTGTTATGTTTCGGATTTGGTCGAAGGAATGATCAGAATGATGGAAAATGACCATAATTTTATCGGTCCGGTGAATCTTGGTAATCCGGTGGAAAACTCTATTCTGGAATTTGCCCGCCAGATTATTTCTCTGACCGGTTCAAGCTCTAGCATTATTCATAATCCCTTGCCGAAGGATGATCCTAAACAACGGCGTCCCGATATTACGCTGGCAACAGAAAAACTTGGATGGCAGCCAAAAATCGCCTTGAATGATGGACTTGCTGCAACTGTTTCGTATTTTAAAGCTCAACTATAAGGAAAGAGCGTGACGTTTCGCATACAGAAACGAATATATGTAGCAGCGGCAGGATGCTTGGCATTCATCCTCTTTTTTACCGTGTTCGGTGAAAAGGGGCTTCTGCGCATCTACGAGCTCAAGAAGGATAAATATCTGATCGAGAGCAAGCTCGCCGGTATCCGGGGAGAAAATGAAAAATTGAAGCGTGAAGTTGTGGCACTACAGTCAGACCGCCGATATCTGGAAAGTATCGCACGAAAAGATTTTGGTATGGTTCGTGGAAATGAAATTATCTACCATTTTTCAGAGAACAACTAATCTGCTACCTGCACCTCTGCCGTTCCTCATGCTTCCTTGCAAACTATAACCTGAAAAGAGTCATCATATGTCACAACAACATTGCACGCTGTGCGCCTGGCGAGAAACCTGTAATAAAAGATTTTCTGTCAGTGATGGTGGTTCCCGTTGCCCTGATTATTCGCGAGATATCAGTATCAGAACGGTGAATACGGATGTTCAAACATCTTCAGAAAAGAATGGATCTAAGCCAACATGATGCGTCAACGAATTGCTTCACTGATAGAATCTGCGCTTACGCAAGCTGTGGCAGCGGGCGCACTAGTTTCTACTTCCTCTCAGCCGGTTGTCATTGGTACTCCAGTTAATCCAGATCATGGTGATTATTCATGTAATATCGCCATGCTGCTTTCAAAAGCGGAACGCAAAGCTCCGCGCCAGGTAGCAGAAACAGTAATTAACAATATTGTTGATCTAGATGCGTTACTGCTAAAGACGGAGATTGCCGGTCCAGGCTTTATCAATTTCTTTGTTGCTCCTGCTGCATGGCGGCAGACATTGCGTGATATGGAAGCAGAAGGGGACCGGTACGGGCGTACATCAGGTGGGGGAGGCAAGAAAGCTCAGGTTGAATTTGTCAGTGCCAACCCGACCGGTCCGTTGCACATCGGACATGGGCGTGGCGCTGCCATAGGCGATACCTTGTGTCGTTTGTTGGCGGCCACCGGGTGGGATGTTACCCGTGAGTTTTATTATAATGATGCCGGTCAGCAAATTGCCAATCTGGCCGCTTCAGTCCAGGCGCGTTGTTTGGGAGAAGGACCGGGTGACACTGGTTGGCCATCGGAGGGGTATCAGGGCGAGTATATTAAGGATGTGGCCAAGGCGTATCTTGGGCGGGAGACTGTTAATTGCGATGATCGTCACATTACAGCTCTTGGTGATCCTCAGGATAGTGATGCCATTCGTGAATTCGCAGTCGCTTATCTCCGGCGTGAGCAAGACCTGGACCTGAAAGCATTTGATGTCAAATTTGATGTTTTTACGCTGGAATCAAGTCTGTATGATCAGGGACGTGTGGATTCCGTTGTCCAGCAGTTGATAGCATCCGGGCATACCTACGAACAGGATGGTGCGCTCTGGTTGCGCACAACCTCATTTGGTGATGATAAAGACCGTGTTATGCGTAAGTCGGATGGTGGTTATACCTATTTTGTACCCGATATCGCCTATCACCAGCAGAAATGGGAACGTGGATTTGTAAGGGTGATCAATGAACAGGGGTCTGATCACCACAGCACAATCACTCGTGTGCGTGCCGGATTGCAGGCATTGGAATGTGGTATTCCCCTGGGATGGCCGGAATATGTCCTGCACCAGATGGTTACTGTCATGCGTGGCGGCGAAGAGGTTAAAATTTCAAAACGCGCCGGAAGTTATGTGACGTTACGCGATTTGATCGATGAAGTTGGATGTGATGCAACCAGATTCTTTTTTATTATGCGTAAGCCGGATGCCCAATTAGTGTTTGACATTGACCTGGCTAAGGAACAGTCTCCTGACAATCCGGTTTATTATGTGCAATATGCCCATGCCAGAATTTGCAGCATCTTTGAAAATGCACGGGAAAAGGGGTTTGTGCCTCCTGAACAGCCGTCGGCTGAAACGTTGGAAACACTCAATACAGTCGATGATCTCAAGCTAATTAAATTGCTGCATGCACTCCCGGAGACCGTTGCTGAAAGCGCTCAACAGTTTGAACCACATCGTCTTACCTACTATTTAAGCGAGCTGGCGGGGTATTTTCACAGTTACTACAACAAAAACCGTGTAATAACTGATGATGTTGATTATACACTGGCAAAATTGTATTTACTTAAGCGAACAGCCCAGGCTTTAAAGAATGCATTGACAATCCTTGGCATTTCAGCACCGGAACGTATGTAATGTCAGATGCTAAGTGACGGAGTCGCGTGATGCGAATTGATTATAGCGAACCGAAAAAATCATATATTTCACCGCCAAACCCAGTCCGTCAGCGCAAGGAATCAAGCGGAATACCGATTTCTGTTGCTGTTGTCTCTGTTGTGCTTGCACTCTCAATCGGTTTTGCCGGCGGGTGGTTTCTGTCGCAGAAAGCTGCCAAACGATCGTTTCAGGCAGCAACTGAGCAAAAGAGCCTGGAAAACTCCCCCCCAGAGCCTGCAATACAACCCGCAAAACTGCAATCACAGCCGCCTGCTAATGCTGCCGTTTCAACAAATGCGACGCCACCGGAATCGCTTCCCCCGGGCCAACAGATCCCATCAGGTACGGGGGGGACCACTCCCGCCACAGTGTTAAGCTTTTACAAAAACCTGCCGGCTGGTCAAAAGAGTGCAGTGCTTGGTTCCGGTGTTAATGCCAAAGACGAGAAAAATAAGCAGCAGTTACAAGCTGCCATACCTTCAAATGTGGCTCCTGTGCCTGAATCTATTGCAACAGCTCCAAAAGATAAAGTACCGTCGACCCCTGCGGCTCCAAAGACTGGATCTGCTGCAGCCGATGCTTCTGCATTTACGGTTCAGGTAGCGTCGTTCCCGCTTAAGTCAGAAGCGGAGCAGAGCAAAGCCAAATTGGTTGCCAAAGGTTATGGTGCCTATATAGTTGAGTCTAATCAGGGGGACAAGGGGACTTGGTATCGTGTCCGTATTGGCAAGCATATGGAACAGAATAGTGCCAAGGAACTAGCTGCTAAAATGGGTAAAGGTGCGATGGTTGTACCGGATCGGTAATGTGCGGTCATTTGATGTCTATCACACAAGGACGCCTCCTGATGTTCACATCGGGAGGCGTCCTTATATTAATAACATGTTTTCCGAATGTTACGGAATGGGAGCTATCGAGGTGTGGTAATCCATCTGTTCGCCGTTGGTATGTGCTTTAACGGTTCTCATCAATGCTTTGACTTCTTCCGGCATTTCTTTGCCATCTTTCATGGCGGATCTCATCTGTCCAGCCAGATAAGAGTGATTGATGAAGATATCAAGCACTGATAACATGAACTTTTGCTTCCAAGGGGTTAGTTGTTGAAGGTTCTTGAATTTGTGCATATAAAAACTCTGTGAGGCTTTGCCGAGTTCCTGTTGAAGTTCTTCAATGGTCATATTTTTGGGCTTGATAACCGGTTCCACCAGGTTGTACTTGCTATAGTCTTTGGTGAAAACAAATGGCTCAAGGGCTGGGTAAAGCTCTGCATATGGCCAGGGAGCAATCGCCAGAAAAAAGGCCATGTCAGGATTGTAGTGTTTGGCCAGCTCTATTGTTTTTGCAATTGATTCCTTGGTGTCGTCCGGCATGCCGAGTACGAAGGATGTTTCAGAAACAATATCGGCGCCATTGATTATATCTATAGCTTGTTTGGATTGCGCAACTTCGGTGTTTTTGTTGAACAGGTCGAGTGTTTCCTGTGATCCTGCCTCAACGCCAACATAAATATGCTCGACTCCAGCCTTGCGATATTTCCACATAATGTCAGCATCTCGCAGAATATCGTCAACCCTTGTTTCCATCAGGAGTCTTACCGGTACTTGGCGCTCGATCATCAGGTCAAGTATCTTTTCCCAACGTTCCCGGTCAAAAGTGGGGAGTTCATCTGAAAGCATGGCAACCTGAACTCCGTATGTCTTGCCGAGCATTTCAATCTCATCGACAACATTTTCAGCGGAGCGTGCTCGCCATGATTGCGCCCAAAACAATTGTTGTGAGCAGAACGAGCATTGTGATTTGCATCCACGTGACGTTGAGATGATTGCCAAGCGTGCATTGTCTTTGGCACGATAGCTGTAGATTGGCCATTCAACCAGATCCCAGGCGGTAGGCAAAGAGTCAAGATCATGGATATAGGGAGCTTTTGGTGTAACCACGACCTGGTTGTCACGCCAAAAGGCGATTCCCTGGATCGTGGCAGGGTCGCTACCAGCGTTGAGGCAATCAAGTAGCTCTACCATGGTGACTTCGCCTTCGCCACGCACAATGTAGTCGATAATCCCATGATCCTGCTGTAACAGCTCGTCGTAGCAGAAGGCAGCGTGGACATTACCGATCATGGTGATAATTTCGGGATTGATCTGTTTAGCCAGATCGCATAGTTCCACTGCCTTGATAATTGACGCCGTAAACGACGTAGTTGCAACCACATCCGGTTTGAATTCTTCGATGCGTTTTTTGATGTCAGGCCATTTGTGCCAGAGTGACATGGCATCATAGTAGTCAACTTCATAACCGGCAGCTCGTAGTGAGCCGGCGATATACACAAAACCAACATTAAGCCAGGTTCCAGCTGATTCAACTACACCAGAATGATAGGGTGGGGTAATCAGGGCAATTCGTTTAATTGTTTTTTTTGTCATATACGGTATCCATGATTTCACGATCAATTTTGTTGAGCTGCTGAAAATGCCGTGCCTTACATAAAGTTAAACCCGTTAAGAGAAACTATGGCTGTACTATAACAGGATAAAATCAATCCTGAAACAATTTATTTTATATGCAATAAATTTACCATTTATGTCAAGTAACGTGAAAAACTTTACCCCACACCACCAGATATCCGAGGGCATAGGCAGTGAAAAGAACAATGTGCTTTACAATCAGTGCCTTGCGGCGTGCTCGTTCCGCATCTGGGCCGTACCAGTTGTCCACATAGGTAAATGTGCGACCTGCGCCGGTTGCCATAATCAAAACAGCCGCAACGACACTGGTCCAAAACATCCGTCGTTCCAGCATGTTCAGCACTGCAGTGGTTGAAGGGTTGGCAAGGTGGGCGCTGTGCAACCAGACAATAGTCACTATGGTTGCCAGCCAGATACCGGCAGCAAAGTCGTGCATAAACCCATTTACGATGATGGCGGTTTTTTTTATTTGCATGTCAGTAAAACCCTCCACATGTTTTAAACGTCAAGTTTCTCTTCCAGAGAAGTGAGAATCTGGTCCGCATCAATCAAATGGCTGGCAGTGTAACTGTTGGTAATTGCCATGACGTGCAATCCAGCGCCTTTTGCAGCTCGTATGCCAGCAGGTGTATCCTCAAATACCACCGTCTTGTCGGTTGCCAGCTGGCAGTTCCGGGCTTGTTGCAGTCTCTGGTGAGCAAGCCGAAAACTTTCTGGATCCGGTTTGCTCCGGGTCACATCATCAGCCGTGACGATGATGTCAAAACAGGACGTAATTCCCAGGGTCTCAAGGATCGGATCGATATCGGAGCGAAGTGCGCCACTGGCAATGGCAAGTGGTGTCTGGTTGGTGTGAATCTGGCGAATTAGTTCAACCGCACCGGGATAGGCCGTGATACCGTCCTTGATGCAGTCCAGAAAACAGCCGGCTTTGTTGTTGATCAGGGTCTGGAGTTGGTCAGGCGATAGCGGGAGCGCCGCTCGCTTGAATATTTCAATAAAGGCATCGCGATCATCAAAACCCATGAATACGTCTACGTATTCGTCCCAGCTAAAGGTTATGCCGAGAGGCTCAAGCACCTTTTGAAATGTCTTGTAGTGCAATGGCTCCGTATCCACAATGACACCATCAAAATCAAAAATGACTGCTACTGCCTGTTCTCCGCCAGCCAAGGTTACCATTTCGCCACCATTGCCATGCCGCCCCCTTTTTCAAACAGTTGAGGTGCAAACGAAATGTTTTTCTGGCCAACATGTGTTCTTATAACAACCCGTCCGCACAATTCCCCCAGAGCTGCAGCGGTTACAACATCACTTGCCCAATGTTTGTTCTGGTACATGCGTGAGAAACCGACAAAGGTCGCTGCGCCGTAATAGAACAGTTTGGTTGCCATGCTTTCTGATGTTGCCGCCATGATGGATGCCATTGCGAAGGAACTGGCAGTGTGCATGGAGGGGAATGAGTCGTAATCGGTTTTAAACTTGAATGGCTTAAAGTCACCCTTGCTGGTAGTAGCCACCGGTCTGCCACGACCAGTGGCTTCTTTAAGGATCAGTGTGGAGCCATCAGCCAATATCAAAGCTTCACCCAGCATCTCGCCAACTTCTTTCCACTTCGCAGAATCTGCCGCAATTGCGCCGCCATAGAGAGCTGCTGCCAGTCCAAGATGGATAAATGGATCTCCTGCCAGGGATCCTGCATCGGCTGCTTTATTCATACTGGTACTGTGGTTTGCGCCCAGTTTATCGCGCATGGAAGTGTCAAAAACATAGGTTGTGGCAATCGCTCCCGCAATTCCGAGGGTGATAAAAATATTGCCATTATCTCTTTGAACGGGGGTTGTCAGCAGATCTGCCGATTCACGGGATAGCCTTGAAAAACCATTACTGAACTCATTTTTGACGCTAATATTTTCCAGCTCTGCAGCATATGATCCAAACGGGTAGGCAATCAAGCAAAGCAACATAACAACAAGGTGTCTAAGAACAATCATGAAACATCCTTTGAATCGTGATGGTTAGCAGGAGGTTACGTCCTATCCGTTAACGCCATCATTTTGTATACATTCAATATTATCGATTAATATATAACCGATACTCTTTCGGGAGTAAACAAAAAAGCCTTCCCATAAAGGAAGGCTTTCATTTGCTACGGGAGTGATGGGTAGTGTACGGATTTGTGTCGATTACTGTCGTGGCAGGGGAGACGCCATGGCTGCGGCAATGTCGATCGCCTTGTTCGGATCGCATAAATTATCGGTTCCTGATGAAATGGTTGCACGGATACGAGCATTGACGCGTGCCAGGTTGAGCCCCTTGGCTGCTACCACTTCAGCCAGAATTTGTTCGGTGGCAATGATGTGATAAGCCATATTTTCTGTTTTCTGTACCAGCATTTCCAGAGTTTCTCCCAATGTGCCGACCAATTGGGATACAGCGGCCAGGTTTTCGATTACCAGCTCTTCACCGGACTTTTCCGGATCAGCCGATTGTGTGGTGCAGCATGTTGCTTCTACTGCTGCCGGGGCTGCTTTGGGGGCTTTTGATGCTGTTTTTTTTGCAGGTGCTTTTGCCATGATTAGCTCTCCTTTTTTTATGGCTCGTTGATTGCCGGGGTAGTTGTCTACGCTAGGATATAATCTATGTGCTAGAGCATACCATCTGTTGTTGCAACGTCAAGCGGGAGTAAAATAATAAATGATGAACCGGGTAATGTTTCCGGGTTGTGACCGATCGATTCGACCCGGATCAGACCGCCGTGCATTTCAACGATCCCTTTGGCGATGGAGAGCCCCAGTCCGGCGCCACGTGCTTTGAAGGCAATTTTGCCGGAACTGTGCTCCTCAATATTGCCGGCTTCGTAAAATTTATCAAAAATTCGTTGCTGATCTTCCTTGTCAATGCCGATGCCGGTATCAGTGATAGTTATTTCAATAAACTTTTGAGATGTCTTTGAGACATTGGCTGGCAGATCGCTGCCGATGCCCGAAGGAGAGTTGTCTGTCATCAATGGTCTGAGTGCCGTGGTGATGCTTATCGTGCCACCATCGGGAGTAAACTTGATTGCATTACCGAGTATGTTGGAAAAAAGCTGTAGTAGCCTGGTCTGATCACCTTTTATTGATGGAATATCAGGTGAAAAGTTAGTGACCACAGTCTGTTTGCGTTGAGAAAAGAAAAATTGCAGTTCTTTCAGTGAAAACTCTAGCAGCGTATGAATCATGATTGGCTCAAGTTTAAGCCCCAGTTGCTTCTGGTCAATCATGGAAACATCGATCATATCCTTTATGATCCCGTCCAGACGGAGCGCAGCATTGGAAATATGTTGAACCATCTCGATCGATAGATCGTTGAGGTTTGTTCGCATGTCGGTCAGGAGAAGTTCCGAGTATCCCATGATAACGGTCAGGGGGGTTTTGAGCTCATGGGATGCCAGTCCAAGAAATGAATCTTTCATTCGATTGAGACGGGCCAGGCCTGCAGCGCTGCTTTCCAGGTTTTTCAGGATTTCACGTTCGCGGGTAATATCGCGAATGATTATTTGTAGTAGTTTCTTTTCGTCAAGCATGACACAGCTGGCGTGAATTCTGCCGCTACGTTGTTCGCCGCTTGAGGTGTGAAACAGCATTTCATCATCCACCGGTGCCCCCTCAAACGCTTTGGCAATCAGTGTGAGCGGGAGGGTTATGTCTGTGGCGGCGAGTTTGATCAGCAGATTTGAAATATGGAGTCCGACTAACTGTGCTGCCGGAACATCTAAAAATGATTCAGCCATTTTGTTGGCGATGATGATGTGTTGTGATTCATCAAGGATGATAATGGTGTCGCCCGCTTCCTCTTGAAGTGTTTTGTAGAGTTCTTCGGATTTTTCCAGGTCCCGGCTTAGTGTTTCCAACCGTAAAAATGAATTGTGAAGTTGTGTGTGGGCCGAAGCGAGTTCGTCATAATTGTTGTTGAGTTCCTGCTCGCGATTTTTAAGGATGGCCGACATGGAGTTGATTTGATTTCCCAGTTGATCTAATTCATGCAGGGGGAGCGGGTTTACGTGGGTGGTAAAGTCACCGTTTGAAATATGGGTGATTCCCTCCAGCAATTGGGCAATCGGAGAAATGATGCTTCGTTTGACGAAGAACACGACCATTGCAAATGAAATACTGAAAAACAGAAGTAAAATCAGCATCGAACGGGCAAGAATCGGATAAATTTTCTGATTGATGGCATCAAGGGGAAATCCGATGTGCAGTGTTGCCACCTGGCGAGAGTCAAAAGACATCAAGCTGGTCTGGACATCGATATAATCTCCGTGTGGTGTGGCTACAATTCTGGCGTTGGAAGGGTAACTACCTTTCTTGCGGCCATTGACAAGATTTCTGGCGGCAAAATCCTTGTCACTGGCAACGAGTGTCTCGCCGGACATATCAGAGATTGTACAATAGCTGGTTTCCGGAGAGGTCTGAATCAGTTCACGACATTTTTCATCAAGGCCGTTGACGTCATGAATCTCGATCCCGAGCGCCAGAACCTTCTCTATAGTGCCTTTAAAAGATGTGCCGAGCGTCTGAGTTCGCAGAATCAGTTCGTTCCGGTATTCTTTGCGAAATACGGCGATTTCCATTGCCGTATTGGCCAGAATGGTCAGGAAAAGAATGCTAAAGGAAAAAAGTATTATGCGTTTTTCCAGGGATTGTTTCATGGTTCCTGTGATCTTGCTGAAATAGTTTGGATAACTTTATCATAACAACCCAAAATGTATATCTTTTTTCAAGCTACTAATTATTTGCAGTCGATGTGATTTTATGGTTGACGATTGCCATTTATAATCTATTATTTGAAACGTTCGTGAGGTCTTAGGTGGTCTCAATAGTATAAATTGAATCACATTAAACAGGAGGAGTTCATGGCACTAAGAGTTGCGATCAATGGTTTTGGAAGAATTGGGCGTATGGTTTTGCGGGCTGCGGTGGCTGATGCGAGTATTGATTTTGTTGCCATCAATGATCTGACTGATGCAGCAACGTTGGCGCATTTATTCAAGTATGACTCTGTGCATGGACAATTTCTGGGGAGTGTGGAAGCACGTGATGGTCAGTTGGTCATTAACGGCAAAACAATCGCAGTTTTGGCGGTCAAAGATCCTTCTGAACTGCCGTGGGGAAAAGAGAATATTGATGTTGTCATAGAGTCAACAGGTCGTTTTACCGCTAAAGAAAAGGCGATTGCGCATATACAGGCTGGAGCAAAGCGGGTGGTGATTTCGGCCCCGGCAAGCAATGAAGACATCACGATTGTCATGGGGGTCAACGATCATCTGTATGATCCGCAGAAGCATTTTGTTATTTCAAATGCCTCCTGTACAACCAATTGTCTGGCTCCGGTTGCCAAAGTCGTTCACGAAGCATTCGGTATTGAAAAAGGACTCGTCACTACAGTGCATTCCTATACCAATGATCAGAATCTACTTGATTTGCCCCACAAAGATCTACGGCGTGCCCGCGCTGGTGCCCTGTCAATAATTCCCACCACGACCGGGGCTGCCAAGGCGGTAGCTCTGGTCCTTCCGGAATTGAAAGGAAAGTTGGATGGTATCTCGATTCGCGTGCCGACCCCCAATGTTTCCCTGGCTGACATTGTCCTTACCTTAAGTAAACCAGCAGATACCGCCCAAGTAAATGCCGCACTCAAGGCTGCCGCTGAAGGGTCTCTGAAAGGTATTCTAGGATATGAAGAGGCGCTGCTGGTGTCGGTTGACTTTAATGGTAATCCGCTCTCCTCCATTGTTGATGCATCCTGCACCAAAGTAATCGGTGATAACATGGTACGGGTTCTGTCATGGTATGACAATGAAACAGGCTTCTCCAGCCGGGTAATCGATCTGCTCAAGCTGATTAAATCAAAGAACTAACCATATAATGTCTTTTTCGAGGGGGAATTTTTTCCCCCTTTTTTTGCCTGCGGGCTAAATTTTTATTTGAAGGAGTTATTGCAATGGGGATCTGTTACATCGATCAAGTTAAGGATTTAAAGGACAAAAAAGTATTTATCAGGGTTGATTTCAACGTGCCACAGGATGAGACCGGCGCCATAACGGAAGATACTCGTATAGTAGGTGCTATTCCCACGATCAAATATGCTTTGGAGCAAGGCGCAAAAGTAGTTTTGGCATCTCACCTGGGGCGCCCGAAGGGAGAGAAGAAACCTAAATACACCATGGCGCCAGCTTCTCAGCGTTTGTCTGAATTACTGAAGGTACCTGTTAAGCAGGCACCAGATTGCTTTGGAACAGAGGTGACCAGCATGATTGACTCCCTTAAGGGGGGCGAAATCATGATGCTTGAAAATGTCCGCTTTTATCCCGGCGAAGAAAAAAATGATGCCGAGTTTGCCCGGCAACTTGCCAACGGCTGCGATATTTACATCAATGACGCATTTGCCGTGTCGCACCGTGCCCACGCTTCGGTTGAAGCAATAACCAAGGTAATACCGATTATTGCAGCCGGTTTTCTCATGCGCAATGAAATGACCTATTTTGACAAGGCAATGAGTAATCCTGTCCGGCCACTGGTTGCCATTCTGGGCGGGGCAAAGGTCTCTGGCAAACTTGAAGTCCTGGAAACACTGGTAAACAAGGTTGACAAGATCGTGATAGGCGGCGGGATGGTGTTCACCTTTTTGAAGGCACTCGGTTATTCCGTCGGTAAATCGCTGGTGGAGGAGGATCTCGTTCCGACAGCTGCTAAAATTATGGATAGAGCAAAAGAACGGGGAGTGAAATTTTACCTGCCGGTTGACTGCGTGGTTGCCGATGCGTTTGATGCGAAAGCAGTTAATTTTATCACCCCGGTTCAGGAAATTCCTGAAGGATGGATGGGACTTGATATTGGTCCTGCTACTGCGGCTCTGTTTGCAGAAACTTTGCGTGATGCGAAAACCGTAATTTGGAACGGTCCCATGGGTGTTTTTGAGATGGATGCATTCTGTCGCGGGACGAATGCTGTTGCAGAAGCTGTTGCAGGTTGTTTTGCTACCACCATTATTGGTGGAGGGGATACTGATTCGGCGGTGCGCAAAGCTGGTGTTGAGAATCAGGTCAGCTATATTTCAACCGGTGGCGGTGCCTTTCTTGAGCTTTTGGAAGGGAAAATCCTGCCCGGCGTAAAAGCGCTTGATATCTAATGGCTACTAAAGGAGAGGCGGCTATGCGAACACCGGTTATTGCAGGGAACTGGAAGTTGTTTAAGACGCGGTCTGAGGCGGTTGACATGGTGAGTCGACTGAAGGATCTTGTTGCAGCTGTGTCAGGGGTCGATATTGTTGTTGCCCCAGTATTTACCGCACTTGATGCGGTTGCCGGTGTTGTTGCTGGATCGAATATATCGGTTGCCGGTCAAGATTGCTTTTGGGAAGAAGAAGGTGCCTACACCGGTGAAGTTGCTCCACGGCTGTTGAAGGATATTGGTTGCAGCCATGTTATTATCGGTCACTCGGAGCGGCGTCAATATTTTGGTGAGACGGATGAGACGGTCAATAAAAAAACTCGGGCAGCTGTGACGGCTGGATTGATCGTATTGCTTTGCGTTGGCGAAACATTACAGCAACGTGAGGCAGGAAATACCTTTGCAGTCATTGAAGCTCAGCTCACCGGTGGATTGGTTGGCATGACCGCCGAACAACTCTCCAGGATTGTGGTTGCCTACGAGCCGGTGTGGGCGATTGGAACCGGCAAGACCGCAACTGATGCCCAAGC
>Ga0209798_10001063_pt1 | contig 16775 bp, 17 predicted proteins | sample DOMMetBare3Fresh_FD_187475 | JGI IMG/M metagenome (GOLD analysis project Ga0209798, IMG submission 187475) | Wetland sediment microbial communities from St. Louis River estuary, USA, under dissolved organic matter induced mercury methylation -... | ecosystem: Environmental > Aquatic >...
GCAGCCGCTGGGCTCTGCCTTAAATGCCGTTAGTCGGCAGACCGGATTACAACCCTTTTATGCTGATAGCGATATAGCAGGCAAACAAAGTCCCGGATTAAAAGGTAATTACAGTAAACGTCAGGCGGTACACATGCTGCTTGCCCAAAGCGGCCTAAGCCATACCTTCACGTCGGAAAATACGGTGGCAGTCAAGGCTGTTCCGGTAAAAGAGGCCGTGCCGCCAGTCAGTCAAAAAACTGATGATTCAACGACTGTTTTGCCGCCGATGACGGTGGTTGGGGAAGCGGAGAATGATCCGAACGATCCTTATAACAAAAGCTACACCGTCACTAACAGTTCTACCGCCACTAAAACCGACACGCCGATTATGGAAACCCACGTGTCAATACAGGTTGTCACTAAAAAAGTGATAGACGATCAGCAGGCTTACACTGCCAGAGAGGCCCTAAAGAATGTCAGTGGCGTACAGCAAAGCACCAGCGCGGCTAATTATGAAAACTTCGTTATTCGTGGTTTCGATGCCAGCGGTGCCATTTATAAAAATGGTATTAGACAGGATTCTTTCGCCGAGGAAACCGCAAACCTTGAGCGCGTTGAAGTGCTGAAAGGCCCTGCTGCCATGCTCTACGGGCGGATTGAACCCGGCGGCTTGGTAAACTTGCAGACGGCTAAACCTTTGAGCGAAGCGTATTATTCTCTACAACAGCAATTCGGTTCTTATGATTTTTATCGCACGGCATTAGATGCCACAGGCCCTATTACCAAAGACAAATCGCTACTTTACCGCTTAAATTTTGCCTATCGCAGCAATAATTCCTACCGCGATCTGGTGTCTTATGATCGCATTTTCCTGGCTCCCCAAGTTACCTGGAATATATCCGATCGCACCCAAGCGAATTTATTGTTGGAATATCAAAAAGATGATTTTCGTGGGGATTACGGCTTGCCAGCGGAAGGTACACGACCAGCAAATTTACCTATCAATCGCTCACTGAGTGATCCCGCTGCTTATGACAAACAAGAAAGTCAGCGTATTTTTGCCGATTGGTCTCATGCTTTTAACGATGACTGGAAACTGACTCATCGGTTTATGGCAGGTTTTACCCAATACGAGCAGTTCGATATTCTTACCCAACCGCCTGAAATCGGCGACACGGTTTATGGACGCAGTCTTTGGGGTGTACATCAAGATCGCAATATCTATGCGACGAATATGGATTTGACGGGGCATTTCAATACTTGGGGGGTAAAACATTCGGTATTGCTTGGTTTTGATTATTACCGCATCGACCAGCAAGCACCTGGGCATTGTTGCGCTCCCCCAGAGGCTATCAGCACCATCGACAGTATCAACCCAGTGTATGGCGTTATTAGCCGCGCAGAGCTAAAGTCGCAACCGCAAGATTTTTTCTTTGATACCCAACAGGAATGGAAAGGTGTTTACTTTCAAGACCAAATAACGCTTTGGGATAAGCTGCATATTCTTGGCGGTGGGCGTTATGATTGGGCGACTTCTGGCAATGGCTTTTCTGGCACATCCCAAGCTGAAGCCACTACTGCATTGAAAGACAATAAACTCGATAGTGAAAAATTCAGCCCTAGGGTCGGTTTGCTTTATCGCCCTTGGAATTGGCTGTCTTTATACGGTAATTACACGGAATCCATCGGTGCGAGTAATGGGCGCACCTCAAATAACAAGCCTTTAACACCACAAACTGCCCAGCAATTTGAAGCGGGATTTAAAACCGAATGGTTAGATAAACAACTTACCTCATCGGTCGCATTCTTTCACATCACCAAACAAAATCTTCCAGTCAGCGATGTTGATACGCCAGACCCATCTGATTCAAAAGCCATTGGTGAAGCCATCAGCCAAGGCGTAGAGGTGGACATCAGAGGAAAATTAACCGATAACTTGAGTTTGGTTGCATCGTATGCCTATACCGACACCAAAATTGGCAGTGATGCGTCGTGTATAGACACCGACGCAAGCACAGGCGTGTGTTTACAAACGGGTACTGGAAACACAGGAAACCGTCTGCCCAATGCGGCTCTTAGTAGCGGCAGCTTATGGACGAATTATGACTTTGATAACCGCTTCAATAGTCATCTTGCGGGTCTTAGTGTAGGCACAGGACTTTTTGTTGTCGGTCAGCGGCAAGGTGATGTTGCCAAAAGTTTTCAACTGCCTGGTTATGTGCGTTGGGATGCTCAAGCCGCCTATAAATGGGATATTGGCAAGTCCAGACTGACTGCGCAATTGAATGTCCGCAATATTCTCGATAAACGCTATTTCAGCGGTGCGAACACCTACGATGGATCTCCTAGAGGTTATGGCAACATACCCGGAGAACCCCTTACGTTTCTCGGCTCTTTAAAACTTGAATATTGATTCGATACGTCCACATGGGGTAGGGCAAAAGGCTTTATCGTTTGCCCACAATTTAAACGCTTTACGGATTAATCCATGTTTAACCGTCTAAAAACACTTAAAATCCGCCGCAAGCTATGGCTCAGCGTGCATTTGTGGCTGGGTTTAAGTTTAGGTTTATTTTTGGCTATTATCGGGCTGACAGGTTCGGTATTGGTATTTTGGCAGGAAATTGACCACACTTTGAACCCTGGCTTTTTCCAAACGCCGACATCATCCAGTCAATTAAAACCTTTGGATGAAATGATTGTAGCGGCTGAAGCAGCCGCCCCTCTTGGCTGGGAATCCATCTGGCTATACGCTCCACAACAAAACAACGACAATTATATCTTCCAGTTTTATTATCCCAATGCCAGCCCTCCACCTGAGCAAGCAGAATCACTTGAAATCGCGGTTGATCCTTACACTGCAAAAGTAACGGGCAAGCGGGTGTTTTATCACGCATGGAATCCCTTAAAACACTGCTTTGTTGGCTTTTTTCTCAAACTGCATTACGCGCTGTTTTTGGGGGAAGCAGGCGTAACCATCGTAGGTATTCTGGCAATACTGTTCATTATTTCAGTATTGAGCGGCTTGATTTTGTGGTGGCCGTTGACGGGTAATTGGCGGCGGGTATTTATTATTAAACGCCGTGCGAGTGTTGAGCGATTTAATCATGACCTGCATCAAACGGCAGGCTTTTACAGCTTGATTGTGTTGTTGGCAGTTTTGATGTCGGGGGTTTATTTCAATTTACCTAACCAGTTCCGCTGGCTGGTCGAGTGTTTTTCGCCATTAACACCCGAAGCACAGGCAAGTACAACATTATCTACCACCCCAGCAATTCTGGAAACTGCATTACAACAAGCGCAACCATTTTATCAAGGCGGCACAGCGCAATACTATTCTTTCAGCGGTGGTGAACAAGGTTTGATGACTGCTTGTTTTAAAGATATTCAAGAATTACAACCTTATGTACTCACAAGTCGTTGTTTAGTATTTAGCCGTGCAAATGGTAAATTCATGCAAATAATCGATCCAGAACAAGGTAGCGCGGGGGATGTATTCATGCAGTGGCAATGGCCTTTACACAGTGGTCAAGCCTTTGGTTGGACAGGACGGATTTTGGTGTTCTTGTCAGGTTTGGCTTGTCCTGTATTGTTTGTCACGGGTGTGATCCGCTGGTTGCAAAAGCGGCGGGCGAAACGCGTTACCAAAAGGATTTAAAATCCGTAAGGTGGCTTTGCGTTGAGTCAAGTAGGGTGGGCAACGCTTTTCTGCCCACGCGGTAGTGTGGCGATGCAAACGGTGGGAAAAACCTCCTGCCCACCCTACATTTACTTCATCAAACCCGCAAGGCGGATTCGGCACATTGTCTACGATAACTCCAAGCGCTTTTCAATACGTTGCAGGCGATCTTGGATTGCGTCAATCACTGCTTGCTGACGATAAACATCTTCTTGAGTACCTACGTTATCGCGTCTAAGTCCAGCAATACCTGATTCAACACCTGTCAAACGTTGTTTGACTTCCTTTAAACCTGTTTCAATACGATCTTGTCCGGCACGTAAAGCGCGTAAATGGTCAAGGACTATGTTTTCTATGTTATCAGTCATATCCAGACCTCCTAGTATAATTTAAATGTTAACAAATAATAACACACAACGGTACAACCGTACGGCAGACGAATTGTAAGTTGGGTTGCATATTTTCACCCTTCGGCCGCGCTCTGGACAGGCTTAACACATTCGCGCGAAAATGTTGGGTTAACGAGAAGGCTGTTAACCCAACCCATATCCGGTGGCGTCTGGAATATCAACAACGCAATCCACACCCCAATCGGGCGTGGATATACCGATGAATGCTGTTGTATTGCCAATCAATGGGACGCATGACCAATCCATGTTTGACTGGGTTTTAAAAGATAGTGTTATGTGATGGTTAAAATCATATTGTCAAGCCAAGTAGTTCAATAATGATAACGGCATTGAGCAATGATGATGGCGTCATCGGTAGTTTTGTAAACGATTCGATGTTCGCGGTCAATACGGCGAGACCAGTAGCCTGTCCAGTTATGCCTTAATGGTTCGGGATCGCCTAAGCCTGAAAAGGGATGTCGTTGAATGTCCTTAATAAGGAGATTGATGCGTTTTAACACTTTTTTGCCGGTTGTTTGCCAGTACAGGTAGTCTTCCCATGCTGTCTCTGCCCACGACAAAATCATTCGTCAATAAGCGTGTGTTGAACGGTTTTACCTGCTTCAATTTCAGAAATCGCTTGATTTAAACGCGAGGCATTTTTGGGGCTTGCCATAAGGTAAGCGGTTTCTTCGTAGGATTTAAAATCTTCTAAAGAAATAAGTACCGCAGGTTTGCCATTTTGACGGGTAATTATGATGGGGGTATGGTCATCATTGACCTTATCTAATGTGTTCGCCAAGTGGCTGCGAAAATTTGAATAACTGATGGTATCCATTGTTATATTACCTGTAGATTTAAGTACTGATTATTGTACTCAAAAATGTATTGTGTGCAACACATAAACAGCCGGGTTGGGTTAACGATAAAGCCGTGAATCCAACCTGAATGGCGTTTCCGGCACAACCCGTAAGACGCAATCCGGGCGTCAATAGGCGATAGCCCTATTGCGCCGCATGTTGGCCTTTGATCATTCGGCGCATTACGACGCGTGCTGACCGCATCAACGGCCTTGCTAGCGATGATACTCTGAGTGGGAAGACGTTAATCAAGAATGCTTTAGATCGCCCAATCTTCCAACATTAATCCTGCAATACGCTCAAACTCACGCAGGTTATGCGTGACGAGCGTGGCGTTTTGAGAAAGTGCATGGCAGGCAATCCAAAGGTCATTAGCGCCTATCGGAGTGCCTGCTGCTTTAAGCAAAGTAAATTGGATGGCGTAGTGTTGGCATAAGCCAGGGTTTGTGTCGTATTGAACAGGGATAACCTGGGTAAGCTGATTTAGCTGGCTTAACACCTGCGCCTTGCGGGTACTTCGTTCTGCGCCCTTGAGTAGTTCGGCATAAGTGACAAAAGACATGCAAAGTGCGGCATCTTTATCCAGGGCATTGATACGCTCGGCGATGGACGGTGGCTTGTTTTTAATGAGGTAAATGAGGATATTAGTATCCAGCATGTAAATCATAAAGTCTCTCGATCCTGCATGACGGGTTGCTGCTGTTCATTTTGCTCAAGCTGGCTAACAAAATCGTCATCAAAGATATTGAGCACCGCCAATAAGGCTGCGCCGCGGTCGATGGGTAGCGGGTGAATCACCAGATCGCCATTAGCATTCCGGCTGATTTCAACCTGGGTAACATCTAGGCGGAATTCTTGTGGAATACGTACCGCCTGGCTGTTGCCGTTTTTAAAGATACGTGTGGTCAAAGTTGGCATAGATCACTCCAGATGTATGTACATTAGCGTGTGTATTTTATTTTTAGCCCCATAATTTTGCAAGTTATTATTGTGGGTTCGTAAATCAAAATTTCGGCATAAAATTATATGGATAAACGGTTAAACGGTTAAACACAAGCAATCCTAAGCACTTATTTTCGCGAAAAATATTCGCAAGGTCTGGCTAAATGCGCATTTAACGATTGTGTTGACGGTTGGTTTTGTCTTTGTGATTCTTGGACTGGCAGGTTCTTTTAAAGTTTATATAAAGAGGTGTTTAGTCGCGGTAAAATACCTGAAATTATAAGCTGTGCATCAATTACACAATGAAAGTCATCCTGACAGAAAAACCCTCCGTTGCCCGCGACATCGCTAAATGCTTAAACATCAACAACAAACGTGATGGCTATTTTGAGGGCAATGGTTATCAAATTACCTGGGCGTTTGGTCATCTGGTCGAATTAAAAGAACCCGATGAATACCATCCCGAATGGAAACGCTGGTCTTTAGAATCTTTGCCTATCATTCCAGAGCAATTTGGCCTGAAAGCGCGCGGCGATGAGTCTGCGCAAAAACAATTAAATACTATAAAGCGCTTATTTAAATCAGCTGATGAAATTATCTGTGCCACCGATGCGGGCAGGGAAGGGGAGCTGATTTTCAGATATATTTTGTCGTGGACTGAGTGCTTGCAAAAACCCTTTAAACGTTTGTGGATCAGTTCCTTAACGGATGATGCCATACGCAAGGGCTTTGCTCAATTACAGGATGGCAACGCCTATGATGGAATTTATCGCGCCGCCAAATGCCGCAGCGAATCGGACTGGATAGTGGGCTTAAACGCGACGCGGCTTTATACCTTGAAGTATGGCCAACAGGGATTGTTATGGACGATAGGCCGGGTGCAAACGCCTGTACTCGCTTTGATTGTGCAAAAAGATTTGGATATTGCCAGCTTTATTCCCAAGGATTTTTGGGAGTTACATACATTCTACAGAGAGGCCGATTTTCAGTATGCCGGTGAGCGATTCGATCGGAAATCCGATGCCGAAGCGTTGTTAAGCCAAATCGAAGGTCATGATTTCGGGATCACTTCCGTTAAGGGTAAGCGCGAGCTGGTTAATCCGCCGTTATTGTATGATCTGACGGATTTGCAGAAAGACATGAGTATCCGTTATGGTTTTACTGCCGATCAAACATTAACCTGCGCCCAGCAGTTATACGAGAAAAAACATACCACTTATCCACGTACGGATAGCCGTTGTTTAACCATCGATATGAGGCCCGGCATGAAACCGTTGCTGGAAAAATTACGCCTGAATTTCGGGCAGCAGATAGCCGCATTGGATCTTGATAAGCTGCACTTAAGCAACCGTTATTTTAATGATGCCAAAGTCACCGATCACCATGCCATTATTCCTACGGCCACGTTGCCGGGATCATTAGCCAATGATGAAGCCAAAGTCTACGAAGCCATAGTGTTACGTTTTATCTCGGCTTTTTATCCAGCTTGTGTCAAACAGATCACCACAGTTCTGGGGGCAACTCAGCAGGTGCAATTTAAAGCCACGGGCACGATTATCGAAGCACCCGGCTGGCAGGTACTCTATAAAAATGATGCGCCCGGCCAACAAGGGAACGAGGTAAAAATCCTGCCCAATTTTGTGGAGGGTGAAACGGGGCCGCATCAACCCTCAATTAATCAGGGCAAAACTACACCGCCCAAAGCGTATAACGAAGCCAGTTTATTGAGCATCATGGAATCAGCCGGGAAAACCTGCGATGATGAAGAGCTGAAAGAAGCGCTAAAAGAAAAAGGATTGGGTACACCCGCAACCCGAGCCTCGATTATTGAAGTACTCATCAAACGCAACTATATCCAGCGGCAAAAAAAATTATTGCTCAGTACCGAATCAGGGCGGCATCTTATTTCCCTTATCGCAGATGATCGCTTGAAATCTGCGGCTATGACCGGCGAATGGGAGGCCAAGCTCAAAAAAATAGAACACAATGATTATGATCCCGATCAATTTATGGCCGAGATTATTCAGTTTACTCAAAAAATAACGGATGAATCGAGCAAGCCGCTTTATGACGACAGCAAATTAGGCGATTGCCCGCTGTGCCATCATCCCATTATTGAAGGCAGGCAAGGCTATGGTTGCAGCGCGTGGAAGGAGGGCTGTAAATTTGTGCTATGGAAACAAGTCTATGGTGTAACAATCACCCGCGACATGGCCTGCCAATTATTGCAACAGAGCCGAACCCAGAACGCTTATGCCATTAAAACAAATGATGCCGTTTTTAATGCACAACTCTCCCTTAATGCTCAGGGCGAGATAGGTTATAACAAACCACAAAATCAGCGGACTCTAAACGTAACAGATGCGCTTGCCGATTGTCCGTTGTGTAACGGCAAGATTATCGAAACACCCAAGGCCTACAGTTGTAGCGAATGGCGCAACGGCTGTAAAGCGGTCATCTGGAAAACCATCGCCCATAAAAAAATAACCCTGGCTATGGCTAAAAAATTATTAAGTAAAGGCGAAACCGGGGTGCTGAAAGGCTTTAAATCGACTAAAGGCACGGACTTTGAAGTTAATCTGAAGCTGGTTGGCGGCAAAGTTGAAATGGACTTTGCCGGCCGCTGACTTTTTCCTTTGGAGAGTAGCCCAAAGCAAACGATAATAGCGGCATTGTTAATTCAACCAAGAGATAAAAAATGAGCAACGTTTTCAGTTTTACCGGCGCTATCGGCAGAGATGCCGAAGTCAGATACGCTCCGTCCGGGCTGGCAGTATTGAGTTTTACTGTAGCCAACAACATTGGTTTCGGTGATAAGCAACAAACCTTATGGATACGCGTGGCATTATTTGGTAAACGCGCAGAAGGATCACTGAAAGATTATTTAAAAAAAGGTCAGCAGGTGTTTGTATCGGGTGAATTAACCCAAAGCGAATATCGGGCGAATGACGGTACGACTAAAACTAGCCTGGAACTTAACGCCAATATTATTGATTTGATCGGCAGGAAAAACGAGGCTAGCCAGCCGCAGCAAAATTATCAAGCTTCTGGGTCACGAGAACAGCCACCTGTTCGGCAAGAGCCTGGCCATGATAATTTTGATGCGCCTTATGATGACGATATTCCGTTTTAACTGAGGGTTATTAAAATGACAACGAAGCACATCTATCAAATAAAAATAACACTAATCGGCGCAAAACCGCCTATTTGGCGGACGGTTTTAGTGCCTAGTAATATAGGGTTAAGCGCTTTCCAGGACGTTATTCAAGTTGTCATGGGCTGGACAGATAGTCATTTGCACCAATTTATTGCAAATAATGTATTTTATGGAATTCCTGACGATGACTTTGAGATGGAAATGGAAGATGAAGCTAAATACAAACTATCTCAATTGTTAAAAAAGGAAAAAGAGTCATTCATTTATGAATATGATTTTGGGGATAGTTGGGAACACAAAATACTCCTTGAAAAAATACTTCCCTTTGATAATAAACTTGTCTTGCCTGTCTGCATTAAAGGTAAACAAGCTTGTCCACCGGAAGATTGTGGTGGTGTCTGGGGATATGAAGAACTTCTTGTAACAATTTCGGATCCCAAACATCCTGAGCATGACGACATGCTGGAATGGTTAGGCGGAGAATTTGATCCTGAGGAGTTTGATCTTGAAGAAACCAATGAGGATTTAGCCGAGTATTGTCGATAGTTTTCGGCTATTAATATGGGTAGCAATAATACCGGCTTTACATTAATTAAGGCGTTGTTCGAAGCCCGCGCTTATGAGCATGAAATCGCTGCTATCAACATCGTTGAAACACATATTTCCTGGGTATTGCTGACTGGAAAATACGCCTATAAAATCAAAAAGCCTGTTAATTTTGGCTTTCTGGATTTCTCCACATTGGAGAAGCGACGGTTTTTCTGTCATGAAGAATTAAGACTTAACCGTCGTTTAGCCGCCGATCTGTATCTTGACGTCGTGCCGATAACAGGGACGCCCGAGCAGCCCAAAATGGGCGGGGCAGGGCAGGCTATCGAATATGCCGTCAAGATGATTCAGTTTCCCGCAGGATTTACGCTGAGTGAGCGTGCCGAGAACGGGCAGTTGGGCTTGGCTGAAATCGATCAAATTACCGGCATTATTGCCGAGTTTCATGAAACTGTTGCAAAGGCCGACGAAGCGTCTCCTTATGGGGATAATGAGTGCATCAAGCATTGGTTTGTTGAGAATTTTGACCATATCAGACCATTGCTGGTCGATGATAAACACAAGCAGCAACTTCAGGCGATCCAGACCTGGGGCGATGACGAATGGAATAGTAAAGCCGAATTGATGCAGCTGCGCAAACAGCAAGGCCATGTGCGCGAATGCCACGGTGATTTGCATCTTAGCAACATGACCCTGATTAACGGTAAGGTAACCCTGTTTGATTGCATCGAGTTTAATCCAAAGTTACGCTGGATTGATGTTATCAGCGAAGTCGCTTTTCTGGTTATCGATTTGCTGCATTTTGGTTATGATTGTCACGCTTACCGTTTGCTCAATCATTATCTACAACGTACCGGCGATTATCAGGGCATGGCTTTGTTGCGTTACTACCTGGTTTATCGTGCGCTGGTGTGCGCCAAAGTTTCATTGTTGCGCCATGCACAGCATCGAAATGATGCAGTTGCCTCTGAGCAAGCCAGCTTAAAATACGGAGCTTTTGCAAATCTGGCCGAACGGTTTACCCAGATTGGCCAAGTGGCATTAATAATTACCCATGGTTATTCAGGTTCAGGTAAATCGACTTTTGCAGGTCAACTTGCCGAAAAAATTGGCGCTGTGCAAATCCGCTCAGATATAGAACGCAAACGACTATTTGGCTACCGAACACATGAGCGTACCGGCAGCGCTCTTGACAGTGGACTTTATACGGAGAAGGCAAGCCGGAAAACGTATCTGTACCTTGCTGAGTGTGCCAAAATTGTGATCGAAGCCGGTTTTTCTGCAATTATTGATGCAGCCTTTCTTAAAACCCGGCAGCGCGACCTGTTTCGACAGCTTGCAGCCGAATGCGGCGTACAATTTCTTATTGTTGATTTTTATGCATCCGATGAAGCATTGTGCAAACGACTAAGGCAACGGAAAAACGACGCTTCAGAAGCGACCATTGAAGTGTTGCAACACCAGCAGCAATCGGCGCAACCTATGTCTTCGGAAGAACAGGACTATGTAATAACGATTAATACCGAAAGCGATAACGCTTTAGAAACGCTGTTAGGTAATTTTGATGGGTATCTATAGCTATATTCCGCTATCTTTTTCCAGGATTACGACGTTTAGGTTCTGGCTTAGCTGGCGTCATTGTTGGTTCGTTTCTTTCCAATCCCGCAAATTCAAATAATAAATCCAGTTCTTTGTCGGTCAACTCATAAAAAGTACATGCTTTTAGACGTTCTGGTAATACTACAGGCCCATAACGAACACGCATTAAGCGACTAACGACGACTTCCTGAGACTCCCATAAGCGTCTGACCAGTCTGTTGCGGCCTTCGCTAACGATAACGTGATACCATTTATTGGCACCTTCGCCACCGAAAAACCGAATTGCATCGAAATTGGCTTTACCATCTTCAAGCTCTACGCCTTGTTTGAGTTTTTCCAGCGTTGCATCCGATACATCACCTAAAATTCGTACAGCATATTCACGTTCCACTTGAGTGGACGGGTGCATTAAACGATTAGCCAGTTCACCGTTATTGGTAACCAGTAGTAATCCCGATGTATTAATGTCCAATCGGCCTACTGAAATCCAGCGGGCTGTGGTGAGTGTCGGCAATTGTGTAAACACTACAGGGCGGCCTTCTGGATCGCGGCGCGTCACTACTTCACCCGTAGGCTTGTGATAAAGCAGTACGCGGGTAGGTTGTACAGCGAATTTTTCCCAGTGAACCACCCGCTCATTGAGTTGTAAATAATCACCCGCTTTTAATCGATCACCCAACTTAACCGCAGTCCCGTTAAGTTTAAAGCGACCCTCATCTATCCAGCGCTCAATTTCCCTTCTGGAGCCGACGCCGCCTCGCGCCAACACTTTTTGAATGCGCTCGCCTGCATCTGCCTGTATCTTATCGGCTTTTTTTGATGGCTTGATCTCACTCGGCTGTTTTGGGGAGCTATTCGCTTGTTTGTAGCCGACTGGTTTTGGCGAATTTCTTTCTTGTTTTCTACGCTGTTGTTTCGGTGACTTGTTTATTTTCTTCGGCGAACTGCTCGGCTGCTTCGATGAATCGTTGGTTGGTTGCTTGCTTTTCACTCGTTACCTGCATAGGTTGTTGCGTGTTATCTATCGACCCGTCAAGATGTTGTATCTCTTGCAAAGCCGGTAGTTCATTTAATGTTGTAATATTAAAGTAATCCAGAAATTGTTTGGTGGTGCCATACAAGCCGGGTCTGCCGGGGACTTCTTTATGCCCTACTACCCGCACCCACTCACGCTCAAGTAAAGTCTGAATAATACTTGAACTGACACTGACGCCGCGAATATCTTCAATATCACCACGCGTTACCGGTTGCCGGTAGGCAATTATTGCCAAGGTTTCCAGTAACGCTCTTGAATATCTGGGTGGTTTTTCTTCAAACAAACGCGATACCCAGCGCGACAAATCCTGTTTAATCTGAAAACGATAGCCGCTTGCCACTTGTTTTAATTCAATGGGTCGATATTTATAATCCTCGGTAATTGCTTCTATTGCCGTTTGTATTTCCTGCAATTCCGGCTGTTCCAGTTCAGGAAAAACTTGCTGTACTTGTTTAGCTGTCATCGGACGCTTGGCAGCAAATAGAATGGCTTCGACTATACGCTTGGTTTTCACGTTGGCTTCGGGTTGTTCATTGGCTGGAGATGGCATATTCAATGTTGTTGACTTTAACTGTTTACGCCGCGTTCTAAGCCTTGCAGCTGCGCTCAAGAGATCCTTGGCATAGGGACGTGTTATAGGCGGCTCTTCGACAGGGCTCCCCTGAGTATAGTCGAAGGGTTTATCATGTGCGACCGGGATTAAGTCAACAATAGCCGGCTTTATCCTTGGTTTAGCTACTTTCTTCGATGGCGGTGAAGCTGGCAATTCTGACTCGTATTTCGGTAAAGGGTTCTGACTGGATGATTTCGATGAGTCCTTCTTTGCCGAGTTCGAGGATGGCCAGAAACGAGACAACGACTCCCTGCCGACCTTCTTTTCGGATAAATAATTGCGAGAAAAGGAGACTATCTTCTCCTTTAAGGTATTCCAAAATGGTTGCCATTCGTTCACGGACTGATAAAGCTTCTTTGGTAATTTGGTGGTGGCTAAGTTGGTCAACTCGTTTAAGAACATCCTTGAGTGCCAGTAACATATCTCTTAACCGGATATCAGGTAACTGTTGTTCAATATTTAATGAAGATACATCAATATCTATGGCAAATATATCACGTTCAGCTCTGGGCAATAAATCGATCTCTTCTGAGGCGGCCTTAATACATTCATATTCCTGCAATCTGCGAATTAATGTTGCCCTGGGGTCTTCTTCGTCATCATCACTATCTTCAGACTGTCTCGGCAACAGCATCCTTGATTTTATTTCTGCCAATAGCGCAGCCATAACCAGATATTCTGCCGCCAATTCCAGATTCAATTCACCCATTAATTGAATATAGGAGATGTATTGATGGGTAATTTGAGCGATAGGGATATTCACAATATCCATATTCTGCCTTCTGATCAAATACAGCAATAAATCCAGAGGCCCTTCAAACAAGTCCAGAAACACTTCCAACGCATCCGGTGGTATATAAAGATCGTCCGGCAGTTGATTAAAAGGTGTTCCGTTGACTATTGCGAAGGATGGAGTTTGCTCCACAATAGCAATCGTTGTGTTATCACTCATTCTGTTGTCGCTTGTGTTGGGTTATGAAATCCCAACCTACATTAAGTTTTCTCAAAGCGAGATAGGGACACAAAATTACAACCCGGCAATTGAAGCAAACACTTTCTGGGCGATAAACATCGGATATTCTAAAAGCACATTCAATATTCTAAAGTATAAAAGCGCTAATAAAATATAAAAACCATAAGGTTCCAGGCGATTATATTGCCATGCCCAGTAACTTGGTAAAATGCCGGTCAAAACACGACTTCCATCCAGCGGCGGAATCGGCAACAAGTTAATCAATGCCAAAGACAGATTTATTGAAATACCTGCAAAGCCCATAGCAATCAACGGGTGTGAGATAGCTTCGGCGTTTGCGCCGATGTTAGCGCCCAAGCGGATGACTAATGCCCAGGCAACCGCCATTAGTAAATTTGCAACAGGTCCTGCCAAAGCCACTATCGCCATATCCTGCAATGGCTTCTTAAAATGTCGTGGATCAACAGGAACCGGTTTTGCCCAACCAAAAATAAAACCCGTGCCCGTCATGAGCAATAGTCCTGGAAGAACGATAGTGCCAATCAAATCGATATGCTTGATCGGATTTAAGGTTAACCGGCCCAGACTATCGGCCGTGTTGTCACCGTATTTTTTTGCTACCCAACCGTGCGCCACTTCATGCACGGTAATCGCAAAAACTACCGGTAATACCCAAGCCGCTATGCGCTGCACATATGATAATTCATCCATTTTGTTGTATCCTCTAAATCAATCTAGCATGTGGGCAATACCCTTGCCCTGTCTGATGATTTCTGTGCCATTACTGGAAAACTCGATCATAGTCGTTTCTTCATGCTCAATAATACCTGCATCAATCACTAAATCCAGCTCATGTTCAAGCTTGTTTCTGATCTCGTAAGGGTCGGTCATGGCCTCGCTTTCCCCAGGTAACACCAGGGTAGAACTAAATAACGCTTCGCCCAGCTCCTGAAGCAACAATTGCGCAACCGGATGATCGGGAATGCGTATGCCTATGGTTTTTTTCTTGGGGTGTTGCAACCGTCTCGGCACTTCGCTCGTAGCATCCAGAATAAAAGTAAACGGCCCCGGTGCTAGGGCTTTAATCGTCCGATAAGCATCATTACCGATTTTGGTGAACATCGATACTTGCGTCAGGTCTTTGCACACCAGGGTAAAATTGTGTTTATCATCCAGCTGTCTGATACGCCGTATTTTATCCAGTGCCTGTTTATCGCCGATATGGCAGCCAAGCGCATAAGATGAATCGGTCGGATAAGCAATAACGCCGCCTTTGCGAATGATTTCCACAGCACGGTGGATCAAACGCAGCTGCGGGTTTTCCGGATGTATTTCAAAAAACTGAGCCATCATGACTACTTGAATTAAGTTAAATAACCTCACATTATACCTTACATCTGCACGAGCTTGCAGTATGAATAGAGGCGACGAGTTTTAAGATACTGATGGTATTAGGTGTTAATCCTTTTGATAAAAAGTTGGGTACAATACAAACAGTGATAGTAAAAACACCGATTGCCAATGATTATTAGAATAGCGCTATTATTAATGTTCGCAGCATTTTCTGAGTTGTTGTCGGTAGATCTGTTGCTATGGCTGGCTGTGCCGGGGCTACCCGGACTATTGACTCAGCTTGGCCTGGTCACACTATTAAGCGCATTTGCTTTATTACTGATAACAGGGTTATTTGACCTTATTAAGCTGATCATCGCTGCCTGTTTCGATTACTTTTCTGCCAGGCAGCGCTTGCAGCGACGGCTATGGTTTATTCAGGCCAAACAGGATCAGCTTAAGCAGCTGTTTTATTTCAGAACAGTGCAAATTAATTATTTTAACGAACTCAAGAGAAAGCGGCTGTTAAGCGCTAATAATCGGCTACACATACAGTCTTTATCCAAAGCCATAGATAAAGACTTGCAGTCGATTAAACAACAGTTATCCAAAACAACTTATCTGCAATTACAACGACAAAACATTCAGTATCGAAAACAACAGGATATTGAGGCTTTATTAACATTGCAGCAAAAAATAGCCACTATTATTTAGGGACGAGCATGAAATTACTTTGCCTCTTGAAACACCCATGCCGTTCGTCCTGATCCTTCGGCTGTACGCAGGACTAAAGGCTTTGTCGAGGGATGAATTCGCCGAAATTATAACGTACGTATTCGTTAGCACATGACTACTTTAAAAAATCGGGTTTTTACATTGCTTAAGCTTTTTCATTCAGTTAAAGATGAAAAGCTGCAATGGAAAACAGCCAATCAGGATCAGCTGGTCAAGCTCAAACACGCTCGTGTGCTGGCAGCGAAAACTCTGGAAGCGGAATTAAAAAAGAGAAGTGTCCAGTTAGCGCATGAAATTACCCTGCTACGGACTAAAAACGATACGGAGCTGTCCATGTTTAAAACCAAGTGCAAGCAGGATATTAAGGACTATAAGCAGTATTTGAAATCACTGGATCAGCTCAAGCGTTCAATACAGGCAAGTTATACGCATCTACCCGAAGCGGTTGCTTTCACCATACATCATCATGCGAAACATTTATTGAATCAAATGTGGGAAGCCGAAGACTTTGAACAAAAAATGCAGCACGAGATACAGTTAATTAACTTTATGACCACGGTACATGAAGACGCACGCCTGCATCTGGAAGGCGCCACCACCGAAAAACTGCCGGAAAGAACGCTAGGTTTGATTCAGAAAAAGTAATGATTTTACTTGATGCATCAAGCATCAACCATGCCCAAGCCGCACAAATCCCTGCCCGATGCTATTGTTGCGCAGGTTATGGCATAGGGTGTAAGTTGAGTTATGGCTTTTTGGAATCTAATACGTGGCGCACCGGAATATTTAAGGGTTGCGTAACTAAAATCAATTGGTATAATGATCAGCTATTGAAGTTACATAGACTTCAGGCGCGTAGCTCAGTTGGTTAGAGCACCACCTTGACATGGTGGGGGTCGTTGGTTCGAGTCCAATCGCGCCTACCAGAC
>Ga0209798_10001064_pt1 | contig 16768 bp, 18 predicted proteins | sample DOMMetBare3Fresh_FD_187475 | JGI IMG/M metagenome (GOLD analysis project Ga0209798, IMG submission 187475) | Wetland sediment microbial communities from St. Louis River estuary, USA, under dissolved organic matter induced mercury methylation -... | ecosystem: Environmental > Aquatic >...
CTCAACCCGTACCAAGAACTGGCGACGTCAGCGGGTGACGCACCCCCAGTTTCATCCACCCACGAGCGGTGCGTCAGCACCATGACCATCTGAGGGCACCACACACCGCGTCGCATCGTGCCCAGCAGGGTGGCGGCGAACGTGGGGGTTCTCGCGGCAACCCGCCGTCGGAATCCACACGATCACCGCGACGTCCCCGCGCCAGAGCTGCGTGCTGGCCTGCGTCCCGAACGTCCGGAGCCAATCTGCCCTCACATGTGAGGGCAGAGCAACAGGCCGTATGCCCTCATGTGTGAGGGCAGAGCAAAGCGCTCGGACGAGGGTCCCCCGCGGCTCAGCGGCGTCCGACGGGCCAGCTTACGCCGACGTTCAGCTCCCGCCGACGTGCTGGTGCACGACGTCGTGCCGGCAGCCGGTGCACATGAACACCCAGACCTGGCCGACGCCGTCGTCCGCCGGACGCAGTCCCATGTCCACGAGGGTGCCCCCGCACTCGGGGCACGACGTCGATGCGGTGGACGGGAGCGGTTGAACCGTCATGGCGCCCCCATACCCAGCGGAGCCAGGGGTATGCGTCCGCAGGTCACTCTGCAGGACGGGTGACTACTCCTGGTAGGAGTACCGCTCCTCGCGCCACGGGTCGCCCAGCGTGTGGTAGCCGCGCTCCTCCCAGAAGCCGCGGGTCGGGGTCGTCAGGTACTCGATGCCGCGCAGCCACTTGGGGCCCTTCCACGCGTACAGGTGCGGGACGACGAGGCGCAGCGGGTACCCGTGCTCGGGCGTCAGCGGCTCGCCGCCGCGGTGCGTCGCGAGGACCGTGCGCGGCGAGGCGAAGTCCTCCAGCCGCAGGTTCGCGGAGTAGCCGTACTCGGCCCAGGCCATGACGTGCGTGACGTCGTCCGCGGGCGGGACGGCGGCCATCAGCGCGCGGGCCGAGACGCCCTCCCAGATGTTGTCCAGGACCGTCCAGCGAGTGACGCAGTGCATGTCCGCGGCCACGCTCGTGCGGGGAAGCGCATCGAACCGGTCGACGTCGAGGTGATGCTCCGAGCCGTCGCCGGTCGCGCCGTTGACGACGAGCCGCCAGGACTCCGGCTTGAACCGTGGGACCGGTCCGTAGTGGAGCACCGGGAAGCCGTTCGCGAGCTTCTGACCCGGCGGTAGCGCCCGGGGCGGCAGCTCGGAGGCGTCCGTCACGCGGCCATCCTGTCATCCGGGCGGCCCTGTCCCTGACACCCCCCACCGCGAGCGGCGCCGGGGCGGCGGTCCGGTCAGGACGCGAGCACCTTCGCGAGGACCGCGGCCGCGTGCTCGACGTCCTCGGCGTCGACGTCCAGGTGGGTCACCGCCCGCACCATCCGCGGCCCGAGCGCCGACACGAGGACGCCGTGCTCGCGGGCCGCGGCCGCGACGTCCGCACCCGTCCGGCCGGAGGCGGTCAGGTCGAGCATGACGATGTTCGTGTCGACCAGGCCGGGGTCGACGGCCGCCGGGTCGACCGTCGCGACGGCCTGCGCGATCCGGCGCGCGGCCGCGTGGTCGTCGGCGAGCCGGGTGAGCTGGTGGTCGATCGCGTACCGGCCGGCGGCCGCGAGGACCCCCGCCTGGCGCAGCCCGGCGCCGTACCGCTTGCGCCAGATCCGGGCCTGCGCGATCCGTTCGGCGCTCGACACGAGGACCGAGCCGACCGGGGCGCCGAGCCCCTTGGACAGGCAGACGGACACCGTGTCCGCGAGCCCGCCGTACTCGTGCAGCGGCACACCGGTCGCCACGTGGGCGTTCCAGAGCCGTGCCCCGTCGAGGTGGACGGCGATCCCGAGCGCGGCCGCGCCCGCCCGCAACCGGCGCAGCTGCGCCAGCGGCTGGACCGTGCCGCCGCCGAAGTTGTGCGTGTTCTCCACGGCGATCGCTGCCGTCGAGACGAGGTAGGGCCCCGCGTCCGGAGCGGCCATCGCGAGCGCGGCCTCGGCGTCGAGCAGCCCGCGCGGGCCGGCGAACGTCCGCGTCGTCACCTGGCCGAGGACTGCGTGCCCGCCGAGCTCGGCCCGCACGACGTGCGCGAGGCTGTCGCACAGCAGCTCCTGGCCGGCGTCGACGAGCAGCCGGACGCCGAGCATGTTCGCCAGTGAGCCGGTCGGGGTGAACAGGCCCGCCTCGTGGCCGAGCAGCCCCGCGACGTGCGCCTCGAGCGCGTTGACCGTCGGGTCCTCGCCGTACACGTCGTCGCCGACCTCGGCGTACGCCATCGCCCGGCGCATGTCGTCGGTCGGCCTCGTCACCGTGTCCGAGCGCAGGTCGACGACGGGCTCGCTCATCGGTCACCGAGCATCTCGGCCACGAGGAACGCCACCTCGAGCGACTGCTGGTGGTTGAGCCGCGGGTCGCACAGCGTCTCGTACCGGGTCGCGAGGTCGGCCTCGTCGATGTGCTCCGCACCGCCGAGGCACTCGGTGACGTCGTCGCCGGTCAGCTCCATGTGGACGCCGCCAGGCACGGTGCCGAGCCTCGCGTGCACCTCGAAGAAGCCCGTGACCTCGTCGATGACGTCGTCGAAGCGGCGGGTCTTGTATCCGGACGACGACTCGAACGTGTTGCCGTGCATGGGGTCGCAGACCCACAGCACGGTCGAGCCCGACCGGGCGACGGCCTCGACGAGCGGCGGCAGCGCCGTGCGCACCCGGCCCGCGCCCATCCGGCTGACGAAGGTGAGCCGGCCCGGCTCGCGCTCGGGGTCGAGCTTGTCGACGAGCGCGAGCGCGTCGTCCGGGCTCGTGCTCGGCCCGAGCTTGACGCCGATGGGGTTGCGGACCCGGCTCATCAGGTCGACGTGCGCCCCGTCGAGCTGGCGGGTCCGCTCGCCGATCCAGACGAAGTGCGCCGAGACGTTGTACGGCGTGCCGGTCCGGGAGTCGATCCGGGTGAGCGGGCGCTCGTAGTCGAGCAGGAGCGCCTCGTGGCTGGAGTAGAAGTCGACGGTCCGCAACGCGTCGAAGTCGCCGCCGCACGCTGCCATGAACCGCATCGCGCGGTCGATGTCGCGCGCCATCGCCTCGTAGCGCGCGTTCGCCGCGTTCGCGACGAAGCCGCGGTTCCACTCGTGGACGTGCCGCAGGTCGGCGAACCCGCCCTTGGTGAACGCGCGGATGAGGTTCAGCGTCGCGCTGCTCGTGTGGTACGCCTTGAGCAGCCGGCGCGGGTCCGGGACGCGCGACTGGGGCGTGAACGCGTAGTCGTTGATCGCGTCGCCACGGTAGGCGTGCAGCTCGACGCCGTCACGGACCTCGGTGGGGCTGCTGCGCGGCTTGGAGTACTGGCCCGCCATCCGGCCCAGCTTGATGACCGGCATGCTCGCGCCGTAGGTGAGGACGACGGCCATCTGGAGCATCGTCTTGACCTTGTTGCGGATCCGGTCGGCGGTCGCATCCGCGAACGTCTCCGCGCAGTCCCCGCCCTGGAGCAGGAACGCCTCGCCACGGGCCGCGGCCGCGAGCCGGGACTTGAGGTCGTCGCACTCGCCCGCGAAGACGAGGGGAGGGCAGGAGGCGAGCTCGGTCGTCACCTCGTCGAGGACGGCGAGGTCCGGCCAGCCGGGCTGCTGGGCAGCCGGCAGCGCGCGCCACGCGTCGAGCCCCGCGAGCAGCGCGGCCTCCGGGGTGTCAGGGGTGGAGACGGGCACAGTCGATGTCACCCGGCAAGGGTAGGTGACCTCAGCACCGCGCGTGACCGCGACCAGGACGGCTGGTCCCGGCTCACGTCTCGTCGAGGCCCTGCTCGATGGCGTAGCGGGTCAGCTCGACGCGGTTGTGGAGCTGGAGCTTGGTCAGGACGTTCTGGGTGTGGTTCTGGACCGTCCGGTGCGAGATGACGAGCCGGTCGGCGATCTGGCGGCTCGACAGGCCTTTCGCGACGAGGCGCAGGATCTCGGTCTCGCGCTCGGTGAGACGAGGTGTCATGCCCTCGGGCTCGTCGTGCGGCGCGGCGCTCGCCATCCGGCGGAACTCGCCGAGCACGAGGCCCGCGAGACCGGCGGTGAAGACGGCCTCTCCCGTGCCGGTCCGCCGGACCGCGTCGAGCAGCTCGGGGGACGACGCGGACTTCACGAGATAGCCGGTCGCACCGGCCTTGACCGCCTCGAGGAGGTCCGACTGCTCACCGCTCGCGGTGAGCACGAGGACCCGCACGCCGGGGTGCTCGGCGACGATCCGCCGCGTCGTGGCGACACCGTCGAGGGTCGGCATCTGGAGGTCGAGGACGACGACGTCCGGCCGGACCGCGGGCAGCCGGCGCAGCGCCTCCGCGCCGTCCGAGGCGGTCGCGACGACGCGCAGGCCCGCCTCGCCGAGGTCACGCGCGACCGCCTCGCGCCACATCGGGTGGTCGTCGACGACCATGACGCGCAGCACGCCGTCCGTCACGTCGTCCTCCCTCGTGCGCGCGGGACGCGCAGCTCCACCTCGGTGCCCTCACCCGGAGCACTGACGACCGACACCGTGCCCCCGACGTCCTCGATCCTGCCGCGGATCGAGGCCACGACGCCGAGCCGGCCCTCGTGCTCGGCGGCATCGAGCCGGCCGGCCGGCATCCCGACCCCGTCGTCGCGGACGGTCACGGTCACGGCGTCGTCCTCGTCCTCGACGAGAACCCAGGCCAGGGCCGCCGGTCCGGCATGCTGCGCGACGTTGTCGAGGGCGGCCCGGACGGCGCCGCAGACAGCGCCGGCGGCGCGGGCCGGTACGAGCACGGGCTCGGCGGGGCCCGTGACGCTGACCCGGCCGGTGGCGAGCGCGCCGAGGACCGCGCGCACGTCCTGCTCACCGCCCGCGGTGCTCACCGGCTCCCCGGTCGCGATCAGCGCACGCAGCCGGACCTCCTGCTCCCCCGCGAGCCGGGCGATCTCCGCGGCCTCGCCGCCGACCTCGCCTCCACGCTTGCGCACGTACGCGAGGACCTGGAGCACCGAGTCGTGGATGTCGGCCGCGAGCCGCTCGCGCTCGCGGCTCGCGGCCTCGACCGCGACGGCCCGGGCGAGGTCGCGGCGGCCGGCCCGGAACAGCTCGACGGCGTAACCGACGACGGTGCCGGCGAGCACGAGCAGGACGATGTTGTTGACGGTCGTCGTGGAGAGCCTTCCGCCGACCTCTGCGACATCGGCGGCCGCGACCGTGAGCGCCGCGCCGAGCCCGGCCCGCCAGCCTCGCCACACGGCGAACGCGAGCACCGGAGAGGCGGCGTAGATCGACGGCAGGGTCTGCGCTCCCGCGACGACGCGCTCCGGGTCGTCGAGGAACCGGGTCGCCAGGACGGCCGCGCAGGCCAGCGCGAGGTCGGCCCACAGCGCGCGGGGCCGCCGATCGGCCCGGACGAGGAGGTAGCCGGTCCAGACGGCGAGGACGGCGAGGACGGCCCAGCCGCCCCAGCCGTGCCGGTACTCGTCGTCGACCCGGACGTGGAGCAGGCCCGCGTAGAGCAGCGCTGCGACCCGGAAGACACCGACCGCGCGCCACAGCCGGGCGTCGTCGGCGACGAGCCCGCCCTCGGACGTCACGACCGCGCTGCGCTCCACCGGGCCGATGATGCCGGACCGGCCCCGGGCGCGGGCCCGAGCACGCCTACTCAGTCGGGCCCGGGAACCGCTCACGCCCGGTCAGCTCACGGCGGCCGCCGACGGAGCCTGGCCCGGGTCGTCGTCGTCGCTGACGAGCCCGGCCTCGTCGGCCGGGACCGGCTCCGGCTGCAGGCTCGGCCCGAACGGCACCCTGGCCTTCTTTGCCGCGGCGATCCGCTCCTTCATCGTCGCCGCGTAGACGTCGACGTACTCCCGCCCGGACAGCCGCATGAGCTCGTACATGATCTCGTCGGTGATCGAGCGCAGGACGAAGCGGTCGTCCTCCATCCCGTCGTACCGGGAGAAGTCGAGCGGCTCGCCGATGACGACGCCGACCCGGCCGATGTGCGGCACGACCTTGCCGATCGGCTGGACCTTGTCGGTGTCGATCATCGCGACCGGCAGGACAGGCACCTTCGCCTCGAGCGCGAGCCGGGCGACGCCGGTCTTGCCGCGGTAGAGCCGGCCGTCGGGGGACCGCGTCCCCTCCGGGTAGATGCCGAGCAGCTCACCGCGGCCCAGCACCCGCAGGCCGGTGCGCAGCGCCGCCTCGGAGGCCTGCCCGCCGGACCGGTCGACCGGCAGCTGGCCGAGCCCCCGGAAGAACCCCGCGGTGAGCCGGCCCTTGAGCCCGGTGCGGGTGAAGTAGTCCGCCTTCGCCAGGAAGGTCACCCGGCGCTTGACGACGAGCGGCAGGAAGATCGAGTCGGAGAACGACATGTGGTTGCTCGCCAGGATCGCGCCGCCGGTCTCGGGGATGTGCTCCTCGCCCTTGACCCAGGGGCGGAAGAAGGCGTGCAGGATCGGCCCGAGGACGATCCGTTTCAGCAGCCAGTAGAACAACCGGTCACCTCCTCGCCACGTCGTTGCCGGAGCGTGACGTGCCCCTGCGCTTGTGCTGAGCGCACTCTACGGACTGCGTGCCCACCGGCGCTGCCGCGCGCCCGCGCGAATCTGGCTCGTCCCGGCCGGGACGAGCCACGGGCCGGCCGACGTCGCCTCGACCCCGGCATCCCCTCGACCCCGCGCGTCGGCGCATGTCACGATGGCAGCGCGTCGGCGCTTCCGTGCCGCGCCTCGTGCCAGAGCCCTGAGGAGTGGTGGCGTGAGCGTCCTGCCCGGCGCCGAGCCCTTCCACCACGACGGTGGGCGGGTGGGCGTCGTCCTGTGCCACGGCTTCACCGGGACGCCGCAGAGCCTGCGCGACTGGGCGCAGGCGCTCGCCGACCACGGGTGCGCCGTCCGGCTGCCGCTCCTGCCCGGGCACGGCACCCGCTGGCAGGACATGAACCGCACCCGCTGGGCCGACTGGTACGGCGCGGTCGACACCGCCTTCAGCGAGCTCAGGGCCACCTGTGACACGGTGTTCGTCGCCGGCCTGTCGATGGGCGGCGCCCTCGCGCTGCGGCTCGCCGAGGAGCACGGCACGGACGTCGCGGGCGTCATCGTCGTCAACCCCTCGGTGTCCACCGAGGACCGACGGATGGCGCTCCTGCTCCCCTGGCTGCGGCACGTCGTCCCGTCGTTCCCCGGCGTGGGCAGCGACGTGAAGAAGGCCGGCTCGGTCGAGCTCGCCTACGAGCGGGCGCCGTTGCACGCCGCGCACTCGCTGACCCAGTTCTGGAAGGTCGTCTCCGACGACCTCGGCCGGGTCACCCAGCCCCTGCTCGTGCTGCGGTCTGCGCACGACCACGTGGTGCCCGCGTCGAGCAGCGCCCGGGTGCTCGCGAGGGTGACCTCCGCCGACGTCACCGAGGTCGTCCTCGAGGACAGCTACCACGTCGCGACGATCGACAACGACGCCGACACGATCGTCAAGGCGTCCCTCGACTTCATCGAGCGGGTCTCGAACCCGTCGGGAGCTCCGTCGTGACCGGCGACCACGACCGCGAGGGCGGCGAGGTCCCGCAGGGCGAGCGGGACGACCGCCCCGAGCTCGACATCGACACCCGGTTCGCCGCGATCGTCGCCGGTCTGCGCGACCAGGCCCCGGGCGGCGTCGGCCGCTGGCCGGCCGCCGAGGACCTCTCGGACGGTGACGACGGCTCCGGCGACCACGACCCGTTCGACGACGACCCCACGGACGGCCACCGCGTCGTGCTCACCGGGCCGACCGCGGGCGGGTCCGACCTGCCCGGCGAGGTCGTCGACGACGACGAGGGCGGCTACGTGCCGCCCGAGCCGCCGCCGCTGCCGCGCGGCGACCTCGTGTCGCGGCTGGCCTGGGCGGGGGTGCTCGGCGGGCCGCTGTTCCTGCTCGTCGCGGCGATCGTCTGGCAGGAGCTGCCGAAGAGCCTGCTCCTCGCGGCACTCGCTGCCTTCGTCGGCGGCTTCGTCACGCTCGTCGCCCGGATGCCCGGCGACGAGCCCGACGACCCGGACGACGGCGCGGTCGTCTGACCGACGGCGGGTGGGTCAGCGGGCCGGCGGCCTGAGCACGGCGACGACGGGAACGTGGTCGCTGGCCGCCCGCACGTCGGTCGGCGAGGCCCCACCGTCCCCGTAGCCGAGGACCTCGACCCCGCCGTCGACGAGGACGGCGTCGATCCGGGCCCGCGGTGCGGCCGCAGGGAAGGTCGGCCCGGCGCCCGGCTCCGGGTCGAGGACGTCGGACCCCCACGACCGCCATGCCGCGCCGTCCGGGCGCTCGTTGAGGTCGCCGACGACGACGAGCGGGCGACCGGCCGCTGCCCCGACGGCGCGGACGGCGTCGATGTGCCGGCCGCGCTCGGCGGCGTCGAGGCCGAGGTGGACGCAGGCCACGACGACCCGGCCGTGGCCGGGCAGCCCGACCTCGACGACGACGGCGCCGCGGGCGCGAGCCGTCCGGCCGGCCACCGGCAGCCGGAGCGCGTGGACGGCGCCGACCTCGGCGCGCAGCGACACCAGGACGGCGGTCCCGCCCGACTCCCGGCCACCGGCGACGTAGAGCAGGCCGCAGGCGCGGGCCAGGGCGCCGAGCCGCCAGCGCGACCCCGGACGGCGCGATACCTCCTGGAGGCATGCGACGTCGGGCGCGAGGCCGCGGAGCACGCGGTGCACGGCGAGCGGGTCGCCGAGCAGGTCGCGGATGTTCCAGCTGACGACCCGCAGACCGTCGACCGCACCGAGGGTCGCGTCGTCCGGCATGGCTGCTCAGCCCACCCGGGCCAGGTCGGCCGCGCCGACGAGGCCCGCCTCGGGGCCGAGCGCCGCCTTGACGATCCGCGGCTCGGGCCGGAAGCCGCGCCCGGTGAGGGTGCGCCGGAACGACTCGCGGGCGGGGCGAAGGAGCAGCTCGCCGGCGTCGCTGACGCCGCCGCCGATGACGAAGACGCCTGGGTCCAGCGCGGCCGCGAGGTTCGCCAGGCCGATGCCCAGCCAGCGGCCGACCTCCTCGAAGAGCTCGATCGCGACCGGGTCGCCGTCCCGTGCGGCCTCGGTGACGACAGGCCCGACGAGGGCGTCGATGTCGCCGCCGACCCGTTCGACGAGGGGCACGATGACCGGGGAGTTGGCGCGCGCCATCTCGCGGGCCTCGCGGCCGAGGACGTTGCCGGACGCGTACTGCTCGAGGCAGCCGCGGTTGCCGCACTCGCACCGGTGCCCGTCGGGCACGACGACCATGTGGCCGAACTCGCCGGCCATCCCCCAGCGGCCGCGCTGGACCGCGCCGTCGCTGACGATGCCGCCGCCGATCCCGGTGCCGAGGGTCACGCAGACGAGGCGGTCCTCGCCCCGACCGGAGCCGAACCGCCACTCGGCCCAGGCCGCCGCGTTCGCGTCGTTCTCGACGACGACCGGCAGCCCGACGGCAGCGGTCACGGCGTCCCGCAGGGGTTCGTTGCGCCATGCGAGATGCGGCGCGAACAGGACGCGGGCCCGGTCGGCGTCGACGAACCCGGCGGCCCCGATGCCGACGGCGACGATCTCGTGGTCGGCCTGCAGGATGTCGACGACCTCGCAGATCGTGGCCTCGACGGCCTTGGGGTCCTGCGACGGCGTGCGCCGCCGCGCCCGGGCGAGGACCCGGCCGGCGGTGTCGACGACGCCCGCGGCGACCTTCGTGCCGCCGATGTCGACCCCGACGGCCAGCGGGCCGGCGGGTCCGGGGGGGCCGGCGGCCGGCGTGGGCGGCCCGGCAGGGGTCACGGCTGCCGCGCCAGGTCCGCGGCACCGATGATGCCGGCGTCGTTCCCCAGCTCGGCGGCCGTGATCGTCAGGTGCGGTCGGAAGTCGCCGGCCGACAGCTGTGCGGCGTACGCCGTCCGGGCGGGCGCGAGAAGCAGGTCGCCGGCCTCGCTCACCCCACCGCCGATGACGACGACCGCGGGGTCGAGCACGTCGGCGACGTCGGCGATGCCCTCACCGAGCCAGCGGCCGAGGTCCGCGAGCAGGGACCTCGCCGTCGCGTCGCCCGCCAGGGCGGCCTCGGTGATCATCCGGCCGCCGATGCACTCCGGGCGGCCGCCCGCGAGGTCGAGGAGCGCCGTGGCCCGCTCCGGCTCGGCCGCGGCGAGCGCCCGCGCCGCGCGGACCAGCGCCGAGCCTGAGGCGTACTGCTCCCAGCAGCCGAGCTTGCCGCAGCCGCACGGCAGCCCGCCGGGGACGATCCGGACGTGGCCGAACTCCCCCGCGATGCCGAACGCGCCGCGCAGCAGCCGGCCGGCGAGCACGGTGCCGCCGCCGAGCCCGGTGCCGACGGCGATGAGGACGACGTCGGTGACGCCGCGCCCGCCGCCGAACCGGTACTCCCCCCACGCGGCCGCGTTCGCGTCGTTCTCGACGACGACGGGCAGTGCGACCCGAGGGCCGATGAGGTCACGCAGCGGGCGGTCGCGCATCGGCAGGTTCGGCGCGAACCGCAGCCGGGAGCGCCGCTCGTCGACGAACCCGGCGACCGCGAGCCCGACGGCCGCCACGGCGTGCCGGGCGGTGAGCCGGCGGACCGCCTCGACGATGCCGTCCTCGACGTCCTCCGCGGTGGTGGCCGGCGTCGAGATCCGCACCTGCTCGACGATCCGGCCCGCGCTGTCGACGACCCCGGCAGCGATCTTGGTACCGCCCACGTCGACGCCGATGGTCAGCTCCACGCGCCCCAGCCTCTCCTTGTCCGGCGGGCCCGGCACCCCGGCGCCGACGTCGTTCGGACCCTAGTCGGTGACATCGATCCGCTCGACGGGCGGTTCGCCCGGCGGCGGCGCCGGTGCCGGCGCGGGCGGGGTCGCCGCGACGACCTCCCGCCACGCGCTCGCCAGCTCGGCCGCAGCGACCGCGAGGTGCTCGACGGCCTCCGGCCGCAGGGCGCGGACGGCGGCGACGACCCGGCAGACCGGGCAGACCCGGCACTCCGGACCGGAGTGCTCGGCACCGAGGCCGCCGGTCAGGCCTGCCGCCGGTCCGCCCGTGCCGTCCCGGTCGGCGGCCGCGCCGGCGTCCCGAAGCGCCTCGACGAGCCGCAGCGCCTCGTCGAGGAGCCGCTGGCCGCCCGACGTCGACCCTGCACCGGTCGCGTCGGCGCTCACAGCGGCCGCCAGAGGTCGGGGTCCGGCTCGAACCGCACCCGCAGCCGGCCGTCGCGCAGGTGAGCGCCGACGACCCGGCAGCGGCGCAGCGCGCTCGGCAGGGCCACGACGCGCCGGGTCGACCCGACGGCGACGAGCAGGTCGTCGCCGCGGCGTCCGAGGTCGAGGTCGCTGCGCCGGGCGAGCGGCAGCTCCAGGACGAGGACGAACTCCGGGCCGGACCGCTCGACGCGCAGCGGGGCCTGGCCGGCCGGCTCGGCCAGGAGGAGCTCGGCGCCCCGCGTGCCGGGCGGACCGTGCAGGACGGCGCCGAGGTCGGCCAGGGCGTCGACGCCGACCGGCTCGGCGGCGGCGTACGGCACCGCCCGGACCGGCACCGGGGCGAACGACTCCTCGACCTCGGCGAGCCGCGCGGCCTGGGCACGGGCCCAGCCGGACCGCCAGGCGTCCCGGCCCTGGTCGGGGATGACACGGTTGGCGACGACGCCGTCGACCCGGTAGCCGTGCAGCGCGAGCGACGTCCACGTCCGGCGGGCCTCGGCGACGACGACCGACTCGGGGGTGAGCACGAGCCGCACGGACGTCGCGGGGTCGGTGAGGACCTCGCGGACGCCGGCGAGCTCGGCATGGAGCCGCTCGGCAGCCTCGACCACGGTGTCCCGCGGCACCGGGACGCCGCCGCGGCCGCGCGGACGGCCGCTGCGGGCGGCGGACATCGCCCGCAGGACGCGCCGCTCGACCGGGAGCATCCGGTCGACGTAGCGGGTCAGCGCCTCGGGCAGTGCGAGCAGGCGCAGGGTCTCCGAGGTCGGCGCGCAGTCGAGCACGACGAGGTCCCACGGGCCCAGCCGCACCTGGTCGCGGACCTCGAGGAGCGCGAGCACCTCCTCGGCGCCGGGCAGCACGGTGAGCTCCTCGGCGGCGACCGGGTCGACGCCCAGCGCGTCGAGGACGCCGATGAGGTACTCCTGCACGTGCCGCCACGACCGCTCGCCGCGGACCCGCGCGTCGACCTGCTGGGCGAACAGCCCGTCGGAGACCTCGGACGGCTCGGCGCCGACGGGGGCCCCGAGCGCGTCGGCGAGCGAGTGCGCGGTGTCGGTCGAGGCGACGAGCGTCTTCACCCCGCACCGCGCGGCGTGGACCGCCGTCGCGGCGGCCACGGTCGTCTTCCCGACGCCACCTTTGCCGGTCAGCAGGATCAGGCGCACGGCGGCCGGTCCCGCCTCAGCCTTCGACCCGTTTCTTCAGCTCGTTGAGCGCGGTGTCGATGATGACCTTCTCGGCCTTGCGCCGCAGCATCCCGAGCATCGGGACCCGCAGGTCGACCGCGAGGGTGTAGATCACCTCGGTGCCCCCGCCGGAGCCCTCGCGGAGCCGGTACGCGCCGTCCATCGCCTTGAGCACCGTCGCCTCGACGAGCGACCACGAGACGGTGCCGGTGCCCCGCTCGTCCACGTCCCACTCGTAGGCGAGCGTGTACGTGTCCTTGAGGACGCCCGCATCGAGGGTGAACGTCACCTGGCTGGCCCAGCCGTCCTCGTACTCCTCGACGACCTGGGCCTGCTGCACCGCGCCGGTCCAGTCCGGGTACGCGTCGAAGTCCGCGATGACGTCGAGGACGTCACCGGGCGCGGCATCGACGACGATGCTCGACTCGGTGCGGTCGGCCATGTGGGCTCCTGCCTGCGGTGGTGCTCTCGGGGGCGAACGCAGGCTACCGCCCGGCGCGGGCGGCTGCTCAGAGCAGTGCGCCGCCGACCGTCATGAGGAGCACGAGGACGGCGAGGACCGCGACCGCCGCCCCGGCGGCCAGCCCGGCCCGGCCGCCGCGGGCCCGGGTCACACCGGCCAGCGCGGGGAGCCCGGCGCCGCGCTCGCTCGCGGCGAGCCGGGCGGCCCACTCGTCGACGAGCCGGCCGGCGGCGTCCGGGTCGACGGTCCCCGACGCAGCGGCGGTCCCCGGAACCGGACCGGTGGTCGCCGGGGCCGGATCGCCGGTGTCCCGCCGGGCGGGAGCGGCGGGAGCGGCGGGCCGCGGCACCGGGGGCGGCCGCAGGTCGGCGAGGCACTGGCCGCACCACGCGTCGTCCGGCCGGAGCCGGCCGTCGCAGACGGGGCAGCGCGTCACGGAGGTCACTCCTGCGATCTCGGCGGGCCCGCCCTCCGGCTTGACCCGTCCGCCGGGTGCTGACCCGATGCCGTCGCGTGGTTATCGTCGGGGGAACACCACGTGGCGTCTCCGGGAACCGGGCGCACCACGTGTCTGCCCCACCCAGCGGCGAGGAGCCACCCGTGCGCGAGTCCAGCGTCCCGGCGATCGTCACCCCGGCCCCCGACGACAACCTCACCGACCTCCTCGACCGCGCCGCCCGCGACCGTCCGGACGACGTGCTCTTCTCGCGCCGCGTCGGCGACGGGTGGCAGGACGTGACGTCGGAGCAGTTCCGGGCGCAGGTCCGCCGGCTGGCCAAGGGCATGGTCGCCAGCGGTGTGCGGCCCGGCGACCGTGTCGCGATCATGTCGAAGACCCGGTACGAGTGGACGCTCGCCGACTTCGCCATCTGGACCGCCGGTGCCGTGACCGTGCCGATCTACGAGACGTCGTCCCCCGAGCAGGTCTCGTGGATCCTGTCCGACTCCGGGACCGTCGCCGTCTTCGTGGAGACCGCGGCCCACACGACGACCGTCGCCCACGTCCGTGACACGCTGCCGGCGCTGCGCGAGGTCTGGGGCTTCGACGCCGGGGCGGTCGACGAGCTCGGCGCGGCCGGTGCCGCGGTGGACGACGCGGCGCTCGAGGATCGCCGGCGCAGCCTCGTCGGCGCGTCGGTCGCGACGATCATCTACACCTCGGGGACGACGGGCCGCCCCAAGGGCTGCGAGCTCACCCATGCGAACTTCGGCGACCTCACGGCGAACGCCGTCGCGAAGCTGGCGGACGTCGTCTCCGTCGAGGGCGCGAGCACCCTGCTCTTCCTGCCGCTCGCGCACGTCTTCGCACGGTTCGTCCAGGTGCTCTGCGTCGCGTCCGGTGCCCGTCTGGGGCACAGCGCCGACATGAAGAACCTCATCGACGACCTCGGCGCGTTCCGGCCGACGTTCGTCCTCGCGGTCCCCCGGGTCTTCGAGAAGATCTACAACTCGGCGGAGGCGAAGGCCGAGGCCGGCGGCAAGGGCAAGATCTTCCACGCGGCCGCCGAGACCGCGGTCGCGTGGAGCCAGGCGCTCGGCGGCGGCCGGATGCCGGTGACGCTCACGCTGCGGCACGCACTGTTCGACCGGCTCGTCTACGGCCGGCTGCGCGCGACCCTGGGCGGACAGGTGCAGTACGCCGTCTCCGGCGGGGCACCGCTCGGCACCCGGCTCGGGCACTTCTTCCGCGGTGCCGGGGTGACCGTGCTCGAGGGCTGGGGCCTCACGGAGACGACGGCGCCGGCGACCGTGAACACCCCGGACAGGATCAGGATCGGGTCGGTCGGCCTGCCGCTGCCCGGCGTCACGGTCCGGGTCGCGGACGACGGGGAGCTGCTCGTCAGGGGCGTCGGCGTCCTCAGGGGGTACTTCCGGAACCCCGGCGCGACCGCCGAGGCGCTCGAGGACGGCTGGTTCCGCACCGGCGACCTCGGCGAGATCGACGACGACGGCTACGTCCGGATCACCGGGCGCAAGAAGGAGATCATCGTCACGGCGGGCGGCAAGAACGTCGCGCCCAGCATCCTCGAGGACCGGCTGCGGGCGCACGCGCTCGTCTCGCAGTGCATGGTCGTCGGCGACCAGCGCCCGTACGTCGCGGCGCTCGTCACCCTCGACCCCGAGATGCTCCCCACCTGGCTGGCGAACAGCGGCAAGCCGCCGATGGACCTGGCCGCGGCGGCCCGGGACCCCGACGTCCGGGCCGAGGTCCAGCGCGCCGTCGACCACGCGAACCAGGCGGTCAGCACGGCGGAGTCGATCCGGAGCTTCCTCGTCCTCGACACCGACTTCACCGAGGCCGGCGGCCACCTGACGCCCAAGCTGAGCCTCAAGCGTGCTGTCGTCCTCAAGGAGTTCGCCGCGCAGGTGGACCAGCTGTACTCCTGACGACCCGTGGTCGGGCCCGCCCGTCCCGCCACTCGCGGACCGCCGTGCCCACAGATCAACGGATTGCATCGGGTTGGTTCCGGTCTGCCACACAACCCCGGACAACCCCCCCTTCCGTGAGGCACACTGTCGGCGGATCACGGGGGCGTGGTCGCGGCACGGTCACGCACGATCGAGGAACGGGTGGACGGATGGGGCGCGCGCGGATCGGAGGCCACAGGGACGACGGCGCGGCCGCCGTCGAGTTCGCCCTCGTCGCCCTTCCGCTGTTCGCGCTGCTGTTCGGGATCATCCAGTACGGCCTCGTGCTCTACCAGGTGCAAGGTGCCGCCTCAGCGGTCAAGGACGCCGGCCGGTGGGCCTCGGTCGGGATCCTCGACTGCGGGGAGTGGGCGACAGACTCCCTCCGACGCGCCGCCAAGCACGGGGTGGCCGACAACCTCAGCCCGTCCGTGACCGCCGACTTCGACACGGACGCCAGTGGTCACCCCGTTGTCACGGTCGCGTTGACGTTCGTCCCGATCCCGCTCGTGCCCCTGGTCCCCATCCCCGACGAGATCACACGTGAGGCGCAGTTCGACGTCGAGTACCTGCCGCCGGAGGGCATCACCGACAGCGGGGCCGTCGAATGCAGCTCCTGAGGTCTCCCGCGCGCTCTCCTCACGAGCCCTGGACGGCGCCCGCGGACGACCGGGGTGCGGTCGCGGTGCTCGTCGCGATCTGCGTGTCAGGCGTCCTCTTCGGCATCGGGGCGCTCGCCGTCGACCTCGGCTCGGCCTGGACCGAGCGGATCGGCCTGCGCACCGCCGCCGAGGCGGCCGCCCTCGCCGGTGCCGCGCTGCTGCCCGCCGATCCGGACGAACCCGACGCGGACGTCGCCGAGGACGACGCGGTCGAGGCGGCGGTCGGCGTCCTCTGCGACGACGGCAACGTCAAGCCGGACTGGACGGCCTCGGGCGTCTGCCCGGCGAGCGGGATCCCCGGCTGGGCGCAGGACGGCAACCCCGGCAACGGCGAGATCTCCGTGGCGGACAGCGAGGAGTACCCGGACGCCGACGTGCCACCCCGGGTGCTCGAGGTCCTCACGCCGCCGGTCCGGGTCGAGTTCGGGCTCGCGCGCGCCGCCGGCGTCGACAACGTCGACGTGAGTTCGTCGGCGGCCGCGCGACGCGGGCTGCCGTACCCGGCCGACGTCGAGGAGTCGGTCGACGACCCGTTCGGCGCCTCGCCGTTCTACCTCACCCTCGAGGACCTCGACGACCCGGACCCGGCCGGGATCTGCCTGCGCGTCACCCCACGTCCGACGGCCACGGCGCTGCCGCCCCCGCCGGACTTCACCCCCGACCCGGCGTCCGCCGACCCGGCCGATCCCGACCCCCTGCTCCGGCTCGGCACCCTCGACGGCAGCGGTCCGGGGGTGCGGGAGGACGCTCCGGGGGAGTTCACGGTCACCACCCAGGCCCCGGTCGAGTTCCGGCTGCGCGGCGCGACGTTCGGGCCGGCTGTCACCGGCGTCGTGCCGACCACCGCGGTCACCGTCTACGTCGGGGCGCAGGACCCGGCGCACGCGGCCACG
>Ga0209798_10001065_pt1 | contig 16768 bp, 14 predicted proteins | sample DOMMetBare3Fresh_FD_187475 | JGI IMG/M metagenome (GOLD analysis project Ga0209798, IMG submission 187475) | Wetland sediment microbial communities from St. Louis River estuary, USA, under dissolved organic matter induced mercury methylation -... | ecosystem: Environmental > Aquatic >...
AAGCACTCGGTAGAGACTTGAGCGGATAAAATCGTAATCATTTGTGTACTGCAGCAGCGCGCGCACTGCTTCAAAGAACCAGAGGGTCGCATCGACGGTGTTGTATTCGGGAGTTTCGCCCGCATCAGGAAAACGGTTCGGTAGCATCCCCTGATCGACGTGCGCGGCAAACTCACCGAGGATACTCTTCGCAATTTGCGGATGGCCGGTCGCCAGGGTCAAGCCGGGCAAGGCGATCATCGTATCGCGGCCCCAATCAGCGAACCAGTGATAGCCGGCGATGATGGAAGCGGCCTCCCCAAACCCCTCCGAAGGAGGGGCTTTCGAAGACTCCGATTGATTGATGTCTCTTTTGACAATGAATTGGTCAGCTGCAAGAATTAGTTGTTGTACTATTTCATCTTTTGGTTGTTCTTCAAGTAATTTTTCTCTTCTTTCTTTTTCCTTTTGAAATAATTCTTGTGCATTTCTTTTTTCGGGGTTTTCGGTAGAAATAATTATTCCCAATGTATCTCCTTCATTTAATTCAACAGAGAAGATGCCATGATTAAATAAGTCTTCTGAATAATCCAATCCACGGTATTGCTCGACTCTGTATTGAAAATTATTAAACCACCTTGGAGTATGAGCATAAGATGAACCTGGAATCTGGATATATACATTTGTTTTTCCATCCGGCTGATTATGAAAAATCCCATTTTCAAAATCAGCATCCCAATGCATTTGCGGGCCGGCATGCTGCAAAGAATGATATCCTCTTGCGGCCATCAGCGGCAGTAACTCCATTACAAAAGAAGATTTTGATTTTAATACATTATATATAACTACTACAGTGTTTTCACCATGTATCATTCCTATCGTTTTCTTCAGTTGTATGCCTTCTGCTTCATATTCCCACTCCGGAAAAAATTCTTTTGTGAAGCTGTTTAAATATTGAAGACCATTCGGATGAATGGTATTATTCGGATAAAGATTTACTCCGAGTTCAAATTTTTTATCGCCGGTAATAATTGTTTCATCCAATTTGGAAAGTAATACCATTCTTTGTGCAGGTGGCACTATTGCTGCAACCAGCAAACCATGATAACGCCTGGTGTGTGCACCAATGATGGAAGAACTGCTCCAGCCGCCTAATCCATTTGTCTCCAGCCATTCGTATTCAGAAGCCTGGCTGAAATTTTGAAAAAAAGATTTGCTCTTTATTAATTGCATTATATAAATATTTTATTTTGAACTACGGAGACAGGAAGGCACAAAGAAACACAGCGTTGCTCCGTGTATCACTCTGTCACTGAGACTCTGTGGTTCAAAAAGCTGAATAGAATTACTACAGTACCAGTGTGCGACGCAAGGGACGATGCTCAGGGAACTGAAGCTGGTTACAAAAAAATATCTTGCATCACTTTACAAAATTCTGTGATTAAATCACACCGCCATCTCCTCCAATTTTTCATTCTTCTTTATTTTTTCAAAATCACTTATTCGGTTAATTAACTCCGCCACCACACCTGTCCAGCCTGTTTGATGTGATGCTCCAACGCCTCTTGCTGTATCGCCATGAAAATATTCATAAAATAGAATAAGTTCTTTAAAATGTTCATCATGCTGATATAAATAATTGTTTGAATGACAGGGTCGGTTATTACTTTCATCTTTTTTGAAAATAGAAACAAGACGATGAGCTAAATCATTCGATACTTCTTTCAGACAAACTTTATTTCCGGAGCCGGTGGGCATTTCAACCATGCAATCTTCATCATGATATTCTCCGAGTGTACGCAACGCCTGTACCAGCAAATAATTCATCGGCATCCATACAGGGCCACGCCAGTTGGAATTGCCGCCAAACAAAGAAGAGTTACCTTCGCCGGGTTGATAGTTTAATCCGAACTCCTGCCCATCAATATTAACCGAATAACCATGTTCGTGAATTTTTGAAATCGAGCGGATACCACCCTTGCTTAAAAATTCTTTTTCATCCAGCAAGGCTTTCATCAGTTTTACCAGTCTTGCTTTGGGTACCAATGATAATAATATGTCATCATGTTCAGTTAATTCTTCAATCACCAGGTATTGGCCATTATCTTCCCTGTATTTCTGAAACCATTTAAGGCGACGATGAAACTCCGGAACTTTTTCCAGCAAATCTTTTTTCAATACCAATGTTGCAAACAAAGTGGAGAGGCCAACGAGTGAACGTACTTTCAAGGGAATATATCTTCCATCGGGCATGGATAGTACATCATAGAAAAATCCTTCTTCATCATCCCAGCTTCCGGTCCAGTTTTCGCCAATACGATTTAATGACTCAGCGATGTAAACAAAATGTTCAAAGAATTTTGTTGTTACATCTTCATACGCCGGATTATGCTGTGCAATCTCCAATGCAATCTCCAGCATATTCAAACAATACATCGCCATCCAGCTGGTGCCATCTGCTTGCTCCAAATGTCCGCCACCGGGAATGGTATTGCTTCTGTCAAACACACCGATATTATCCAATCCTAAAAATCCTCCTTCAAAAACATTATTCCCTTTGCTATCTTTTCTATTCACCCACCATGTAAAATTGATAAGCAGTTTTTGAAAAACTCTTTCCAGAAATTGTATATCTCCTTTTCCTGTTCTTGCTTTATCAATTTTATACACCTGTAAACAACTCCATGCATGCACCGGCGGATTTACATCACTGAATGCCCACTCGTATGCAGGCAACTGCCCGTTGGGATGCATATACCATTCCCGTAAAAACAAAATGAGTTGTTCTTTTGCAAAATGCGAATCTATCATGGACAGTGGAACACAATGAAAAGCCAAATCCCACGCAGCATACCAGGGATACTCCCATTTATCTGGCATGGAAATAATATCTTCATTATTCAGTGTATGCCATTGATGATTGCGACCAATCTTTCTTGATGCAGGCGGTGATGGTTGTCCTTTATCTCCATTCAACCATTTAGGAATATCAATATTAAAATATTGTTTGCTCCAGAGCATACCGGCAAAAGCCTGTCGCTGAATATTGCGAAGGTCTTTATCTTTTGTTGTTACAATGTCATTATAAAATTCATTCGCTTCTTCTATTCTTTTATTAAAAATATCATCAAAGTTTTTATCAAAAGGATTTTGCTCAATTGCTTCTTTGCTCAATCGCAATTTTATTGTTATGGAAGATTGTGCCTTGATATGAAATTCATACATCGGCGAAAACTTTGTTCCCTGGTCTTTATCTTTCATCCAATCATATTGCTGTGTTGTTACGGCTGTATGAAATGCATCTTTTACAAACGGAGTTTTATTCGGCACCCCATAAAGCCGCTCCGTATTTGTTTCGTTTTCAGTAAAAAGTGTACGAACCGGTTTTTCAAAATAAAAATAATAATCATCTGCAGCAGCATGTTGCGCCATTACTTCACCATAACTATCAGGAGCTTTAGTTAAATATAGTTGCGGCTTTTCTTTTGCTACACCAAAACTCCACTGGTTGCGAAACCATAACGTAGGCAATACTGCCAGGTAAGCATCTTCCATCCCCCGGTTATGTATCGTCAATTTTATCAGCAAATCCTCTGCATCACTTTTTGCATACTCGGTAAATACATCAAAATATTTTCCATTGGCAAAAACACCCGTTTCCAAAATTTCATATTCATCTTCAAATTTGGAACGATTACGATTTGTATTTATCAAATCTGCATATGGATAGGCCGCCTGCGGATATTTATACAAATGTTTCATGTAAGAATGTGTCGGCGTACTATCTAAATAATAATATAACTCCTTCACATCTTCACCATGATTGCCTTCATTGCCGGTTAATCCAAACAATCTTTCTTTCAGTATCGGGTCATTTCCATTCCATAATGCAATGGAAAAACAAATCCGTTGCATATCATCACTAATGCCTGCAATACCATCTTCGCCCCAGCGATACACTTTGCTTCTTGCATGGTCATGTGGAAAATAATCCCATGCATTTCCATATTCACTGTAATCTTCCCGTACGGTTCCCCATTGGCGTTCGCTGAGATAAGGCCCCCATTTTTTCCATTTGGGTTCTGTCAATCTTTTTTGTTCAGCATTCATGATTTTATTTTTATGTAGTCATCTGCATTGCTACTATCATCGTCCTTTGCGTCGCACACTTGTACGTTCTGTTCGCTACTCAGCACCTATCAACCACTCCGTCTTAATTACAATAAACCTAATCATTGAAACTCTAAATGTTGAACTCCTGCGGGGTGCTCAAGCCAATATTTCAGACCAGAGATTGATATCTGGAGCTACTGACATTCAATGCGTTTTTGTTTGTTCGTCTTTTGTTAATAGATATCTTGTCATAAAAATCCCACCGGAGCCACCATCGTTTTGGCTTAATGTAAGAGGAATTACCTGTTCCAGTTTCCAGCCATCATCTATATATGATTTTAATAGCTTAATGAATTTTTCTTCATTTTCTTTAATGTTCTTAAAATTTATTCCAGTTGCACTAAAAAGATTATTAATATCTGAATCTTTTTGGGTGCCATCGGCATTTGTTATAATTATTTTTGAACGACCAAGTCCTCCGGCTAACACTGACTCAACTGTAGTTACTTGTATGATCTGATTTTTGTTACTCTGTTTAATTTCCTGTGCAACCAGGCTGCCTGCAAGCCCCAATAGTGTAAAAAGCGAAATAATAAGTTTCTTCATTTGTCAAAGATTTATTTTGTTCATTTAGTATTTTATTCTTTGAATTTACTCAAGCACCTGGTTTAACCATTATCTTCAAACCCCGGATACAATGTCATACCGCCATCCACAAACAATGTTGTCCCGTTTACATAATCTGCATCATCACTGACAAGCCATACTGCGGCTTTACCAATATCTTCCACCTGGCCAACTCTTTTTTGCGGAATTAATTTTAGCAGCTCCTGCAGATGTGCCTGCGTATCCCATGCATCATGATTGATGGGAGTGGCAATAGCACCCGGCGCAATTGAATTGATACGGATTTTCTTTGGCGCAAATTCCTGTGCAATTGTTTTCATCATCAGCATTACACCGCCTTTGCTTGCTGCATAATTAGCATGGCCCGCCCAGGGAATTACTTCATGCACACTGCTCATGCAAATTATCTTTCCTGCACTTTTAGATTTTCCATTTACGCCTCTTCTCAAAAATTCTTTGATGGCTTCTCTTGCACAAAGAAACTGGCCGGTTAAGTTTACTCCTAATACATAATTCCATTGTTCCAATGTCATCTCTGTAAACGGGGCATCTTTTTGCAATCCGGCATTGTTAATTAATATGTCAACAGTGCCAAATTGGTTTATTACATCCGCATACATATTTTTTACTTCATCTTCATTACTTACATCACACTTATATGCAATGGCAGCACCGCCTTCAGAATTAATTTCAGTAACTACTTTTTCTGCCATGTTTTTTCCCTGAGGTATTGGATAGTTTACAACAACTGTTGCCCCGGCTTTGGCCAGTTCTTTAGAGCAGCCAGCCCCAATGCCACTGCTGGCTCCTGTTACGATGGCTATTTGCCCTTTTAATTTTTTTTCCATATTTATACTTTAATAAAGAATGAATGCGGATATATTGAGTGTTGAATTTATTTTACGGTATTCTATATTTGCTTTTATCAGGGAAATTTCAAAGTCAATCAGGATATTGTTATAATTCTGAAATGCTTCTTCTTCATCGGGAAAAATATTTTCATGTTTTATATTATCATTTTCCGTTTGTTTTTCACCGGTAAAATATAAATGGTCGGCCGACTGTAATTTTCCCCAGCAATCAATTGCTTTATTACAACTGTAAGTGTTAACCATTCTTTCTATAGAATAAAGTTTTTTCAATAAATTATCTTGCTTTATACGATTGCTACCAAGTAGATTAAAATCAGGTTTACCCTCCCAGGAAACTGTTTTGGGTACATTATAAATATCTTTTGGATAATATTCATCAAGAACACTTGAAGGCGTTGAAAACTGAAAATGATTATTTGCTAAAACAAAATCAGGCAATGCTTCGAGGAAATTTAATATGCCGCTTTCCTTTTTCTTGTGTATTCCAAATGTTTCATAGTCCATAAAAAGATTAATCACTTCCGTATTTTCCGGATGGGCATGCAGCCAGTTTGCATATTTTTCTGCAGTCAGTGGATGTTGGCACCAGTTGGCATCGCCATACCTAAATGCGATATCATCTGAGAGAGAAGTATTGCGAAGCAATAACCCAAAATCACCATTATAAGGAGCTGCGTATAATTGATTGGCTGTGCGGCCCTTTAATATCCTTTCCATCCCTTCACATAAAAGTCCTTTAAAGCCCAAACCAGATATTAACCTCGCTAACTCATTATTATAAATCAATTCAGTATTTCTGAAAATGGTAGGAGTAATTCCGAAAATCTCTTCTACCAATGCTGAATGCTTATTAATCTGTCTTCTGAATTCTTTTTTTGAAAATAAAAAACTATAAGAATGATAATAGGTTTCTGTTAATAGTTCAACACATCCGGTATCCACCAGTTTTTTAAATGAATTTATTACATCCGGCCTGTATTGCTGAAGCAGCTCCAGCGTTGTACCACTTATTGAAAAACTTATTTTGAACCGGCCCTGATGGTTTTTAATAGCATTGAATAATATTTCATTGGCAGGCAAATAACAATTATCTGCTACTTCATTAATAAGCTCTTTATTTGTATCCGCATCTTCATAGCAATGGCTGACACCTATATCCCCATACTTATAATCTTTTAACCGGTAAGGCTGATGTACTTTAAAATATAAACAAACAGATGTCATTCAATTAAAATTGTTTTGTATTGAAACCAGTATTTATTTTCAAGGGGACTGTAAAACTAAATCGACAATTACCGAATCACTGTCGTTCTCTTTACAATAAAGAGAATTTAGTATAATCAATTCCACGCAACAGGATTGTTTAATTCAATGCTTTTCCTGGTATAATGAAGTAAGCCGGAGCTTCTCAATTCATTGAGCAACATATTCACACTCTGGCGGGAAGTAGAAATGAAACCCGCAATATCACTATGGGTTAAGTAATTATTCAGTACAATTTTGTCGCCATGACGGCTGCCATCTGTTCTTGCCCAATTTTTTATAAAACGAATAAGCCTGTCTTTGGTATCATGAAAAACAAGGTCTGCATGACGATTTTCGAGACGCTGTAATTTACTGTTTACTTTCTTTGCAAAATTCAATGCCATTGCCGGATTTTCTTCCAGTATTTTTTTAAAATCTTCTACATAAAAAGAGCAGATAATAGTATTAGCAGTAAGTGCTTCTGCAGATTCATATTCGTTTAGTTGTCCTTCAAGGCCCAGGTCGCCGAAAATATCGGGCTGAGTTAAAATATCTTTTATCAGGTCATTGTTGGCATCGCTGTTATCACAGATTTTTACTTTTCCTTTTATTAAAAAATGAACCCGGGTGTAACCGCCTTCACCATAATTGATTAATTCTCCACGATAAACTGTTTTTACTTTTGCAACTGTTGCTGCTTCTGTCAGTTTTTGCTCTGACAGCATTGCCAGCATCGGATGATTTTTAAGATAGATGTATTTCATTTCTTGTGACATAGTGGTAGTGTTTTAAAGGTTATAAATCAGTTTTAGATTAATTAGTTTGTTATTGCATTTTCAATTTTGCTGATTATTTCATTTTTTGGAATAAGGCCGGTAACTTGATCTATCAGTTTTCCATTTTTAAAGAAAAGTATCGTCGGTAGTTCTTTCACTCCATATTCGTTATTAAGCCAGGGTTCTTTTTCAACATCAATAGTAAAAAATTTGGCTACTTCTTTAAAGGAATTTGCCAGTTCTTCATAAACAGGCGAAATGATCTGGCAGGCCCCGCTCCATTCCAGCCTGAATTGTACCAGTGATAAATCCTGGCTTCCGGTAACATATTTTCTGAATTCATATTCCGAGATCATGCGATTCATTTATTTTAATTTAGTGCTCCAATATATAGCCAACCGTCGTGCCAAAAATTTCAATCGTTTCAAAATGCTCTCTGAAAGCCTTGCTGGTAAAGGGTTTTAAATTATTTTACTCAGCCGTTAAAACAGAAATCAGGAAGAATTATTCCCAATTATTTGGGATTTTCCCAAAAAATTGGGAGCTCACTCCTATTCTTTTTTCTTCCAGAATTTCCAAGAACTTAATTGTTTTATGAAGTACGTATTTTAAAAACCGGTTCGGGACGACATCTTTTTTACGGCTGCCGCCATACTGTCAACGGCGAGTGTTATGATTTCTTTTTACCATTCTTCCTTTTTGCCAGATCGGCTATATCCCGCCAAAAAACCAACACACCCGTTACTCCGCATACCAGTAATATATCTGTCCAGCTTTGCATCTTGATTTATTGTGATATAAAACTAAAGCGGCGCAAGACCCTTTTGGAGCAGATAAAGTTTACGGCGGGAAATATGTATTGAAATGCGGAGATTGTTTTACAGGATTTAATGGCGCCTGATGTGAAGGGTTACTTTGGTCCCGGTTGCATTGTCATTTGTATCATATAGGTCATCAACGACTATGGAGTTCTCAATAGCTTTTTCATTATAGGTCAGGAGCCTGTTTTGGGTAATTTGCATTCCCCGCGGGCCCTCTCGGTATGAATCCGGCCGGACCTGCTTTGATGCCTGTTCCCGCCCAACACCGTTATCAATGATTTCAACATGAAGGGTGTCGTCATCTCCGGTGATATGTATAGTCAGTTTTTTCTCTCCCGGTTTATTGCTTAGACCATGCCACAGGGAGTTTTCAACAAAAGGTTGCAGAATGAGCGGAGGAATCATTTCATTTTCAGGAATAATGTTATCATCTACATGGATTGTGTAGTTTAAAGAATAGTTCAGGCGCAGCGACTCCAGTTCTATATACAGTTTAAGAGACGCCAGTTCTTTATCCAGCGAAACTACATTCATTTCCGAGTGATTCAGTACCTGGCGAAGCAGGCGTGAGAACTTTACCATATAATCCAGTGCATCGCTTTTTTTATCATCAATCACCAGCGATTGGATGGAGTTAAGCGCATTATACACAAAATGCGGGTTCATCTGCGCTTTCAGCGCTTTCATTTCAAGATTACGCAATTGTGTTTCTAATGCTGCTCTTTTTCTTACTCTTTTTAATTGCACCCGGAAGATGAAAGTTAGAATGGCAGAAGTGATTAGAATGCCCAGGCCACGAAACCACCAGGTTTGCCAGAAAGGTTTCCTGATAGTGAAAGAAAAACTGGCGGGTTCGCTCCATGGGGAATTACTGTTTCTGGACCTGACCATAAAAGTATAATAGCCCGGTGTAAGTTTCATAAATGTAACCACATTACTAAGAGTGGATGGCCCCCATGTTGAATCAATAATTGTCAGCTTATAGGAATACCAGATATTATCATCGCTACTGTAATTAATTCCTTTAAAATAAAACCCAAGTGTATTTTGATCGTGGGGCAAGGAAAGATTTTGCGGTAGCATAAAATAACTTTCCAGTTCCTTACTCCAGGTATTCCAGTCAGTCTTTTTCATATTCAGTCTTATATCCTCTATATGGGTTACCGGAGATAATGAATTCAAATCAAGTAAATCCGCCCGGAAATGGATGATTTTTTCATCGCTGCAAAGCCAGATATCTCCTTCTGCGTCTGATACCATATGCGTAAGCCCGATCGAAACTTCCGTCTTTAATTTTTCAATCTTATTGAGATTATAGGAGACAAAATTATTTTCACCGCTTTCTGCAAGGGTGTCAATGACTACCACACCGGATAATGTAGCAGCCCACAGCCTGTTCTTTTTATCAACCGCCATTGTTTCCACGATATCATTTGGCAAGACTTTATTAATTGTTGATACTTCTGCTTCTTTTATCAATGTTGTATCATTTGCCCAATGAAAACGCTGCAGCCCGGTACCGGTAAAAGCTATCCATAGCCTCCCGTTATTGTCTTCAGCAAAATTTGTCCTAAAATCTGTCTTCATTGATATTTTATTCCCCACATTAAAAGCATTGCCAGATTCAGTAATAACCCACAAACCGGTTTTCCGGGTGTTCACTAATACATTCCCGTTTTCTAATACAAAGAAAGAGGCGATGCTCTTCAAAGGCTTACCGGTATTTGGTGGTATATAAAGTCTGAAACTGTCATTTTCAATGGTATAAAGACTGTCTGTGCCGTAAAACATTTTATTTAATTGTTGTGACCATGTTACGCAGGCGGGGGCCAATTCCGCTGATGGCGGGGGGTTCATTTCTTTCTGACTGCCATTAAGTTCTATTTTAATCAGTTTATAATTTCTTAAAACAACCCATGATCTTCCTTTATTATCATTACAGACATCTGTCAAGCCCATGATTTTAATTCCGGGAGAGTTGAAAAATTTATCACTAATAAATTTTTGTGTTTCAATCCGTTTTCCGCTGAATTTTAAAAGGCCTGTTTTATAGCGAAAAATGTTCACTTGCTTTTTAGCATCTAAAAAAGGATAATACCAGTTTGAACCGCCCTCTTTCGGGGCAGATGAATAAATCGTAAAAAATGTATTTTTAATTTTTATTAATCCGAAATAATTAGCTACCCATATATTGTGGCTTTTATCTTCATAAATACAGAGTGAAAGCCGGGTCTGTACCGGTACTTTATAGGTAAAACTATTTAAATCCCCGGGCCTGCTTACGAGTATGCCATCTTCACGGGTGACAACCCAGAATTTATTTTCACTGTCACGGAAAAAAGAAGTAACAGTTTTATTTTTTAAATCCTTGCTGAAAACCGGGGCGAGACTGTAATCTTTAACTTCAAATATCCCTTTTTTAGTATAGACAAAAATCTGATTTCCAAACTTCCGTGCCCATTGATATAATTCCTTATCATATCCTTCTATCGGCAAAATCCTTTTGCCTCCGTTTTTTTCAAGTATAAGTAGTTTATCAAAAAAAAAGAAGTAAGTTTTGCCATTCAGCTCCAGTACATTCTGACAAAGATCATCTTCCAATTCGAGTATCAATGAACTTTTTACCCAACGCCGGCCATTCCATTCATGCATTCCTTTATTGGTGAACACACATAATTTGCCGGATTGTAATACCTGGAATGCAAAAACATAAAATATTCTTTCAGTACTGTCTTCAAAAAAAGTTTGTACAAATTTGTTTTTATCAAAGTAACCGATGCTTGAGCGATTGCCAATCCAGATATGGTTATCAAATTCAATAAAACGGCTTACATAAGAGTCCTTCAGGCCATCACGAATGCCAAAATTTGTAAATGAAGCCCCATCAAAACGGCTAAGGCCACTGTAAGTGCCTATCCAAAGATATTGTTTACTGTCCTGGAAAATGTCAAGGGTATAGGTATCAGGCAGGCCATCAAATGCTGTATATTTTTTTACATAAAAGGCGGTTGTATCGTACTGTGCTTTGACGGATGATGCTAAGAAAATGAATGTCGCGAAGCAACAGACCAGTGAATACAGCCGCAACTGCTTCATGGCTTAAAAATTTTTATGAATGCCTCTTTATTTCTGCGGGAGACCTCAATTTCCTGCCCATCGCTCATTACTATAGTTCCCCCTTCGCCTTTACGATAGGTTTTTACATGCGCCAGGTTTACAAGGAAAGATTTATGTGCCCTGAAAAAATTTTTATCCGACAGCAGTTCATCATACTGGCGAAGCGGATAGCTGGAAGTGAGTTTCCTCTTATTCGAAAGATAAAAATGGGTATAACTGCTGTTGCTCTGGCAATATAAAATCTCATCAAGCTCCATGATTTCAAAACCTTCGGCAGTAGGTACTGCAATTTTATTCTGGACCGTATGCTGCCCGCGGATTGTGTCAAAAAACTGCTCCATCTGACCAGGCGAGGGTTTATGGTTTTTCTGAATCCTTTCCTTTGCCCTGTCAACAGCCGAACGTAATTCTTCCCGGTCAATCGGTTTTAATAAATAATCCAATGCATTATACTTAAAAGCTTTGATGGCATATTCGTTGAACGCAGTGGTAAAAATAATTTCAAAAGGTATAGTGGAAAACCGCTGCAGCAGGTCAAAGCCGGATTCATTCCCCAGCATGATATCCAGAAATACAATTTTGGGATTTAAATCCTGAATGGCAGCAAAAGCTTCGTCACCCGAAGCTGCCTGCCCTACCAGCTTTACATCCGGCGCAGCCATTAACATCAGTTTTGAGAGATAGTTCCTGCTTTGAAATTCATCATCAACGATGATAGCGGTAACTGTAGGTTCTGTCATACCAATAAAAATAACTTATCGTAATAACACTAAATGTAAGCCAGCTTACATTTTATACTTATAAGATAATACCTGAATTAAAGGTAAAAAAAATGCAAAATCGATCGCTTTGTCGTCAATCGGACACAATCCCTGGAGGTATAAAAATATTTTTGAAAAGGCAGGTTTAAATTAAAAAAATATACTCCTTGTTTATCCGGCTGTAAGAATAATTCATTAAAACAATTTAAAAACATACCATGACCATCAACTGGGCAAATACGGGAATCTGGGTGTTGAAAGCGGTAGCTGCCATTATCATGCTGCAAACTTTATATTTCAAATTTACCGGTGCTGAGGAATCTATTTATATATTTTCAAAACTAGGAATGGAACCCTGGGGAAGAATAGGCACCGGTGTGGTTGAAATGGTTGCATCTGTGTTAATTCTATATCCTGCTACTACTACAGCCGGTGCTTTGCTGGGTGCTTTATTAATGAGCGGGGCGATATTTTTTCATTTTACCAAACTGGGAATTTCTGTTCGGGGCGACGGTGGCCAGCTTTTTATTTATGCTATGGCAGTATGGATATCGTGTGTCATTCTTTTATTCATAAACAAAAAAGAAATAACTGAATTTATTAATCAACATACAGGCAAAAAATGAAAAAATTATTTTTTATAATGCTCGTTCCGGTGACAATGGTCGCCTGCAGCAAACAAAATGCCACACCTACGAACCCGGGTATGGATATGGTGGATACTTCTGCACGACTGAAGTATAGCGGGACATTCATCAATGGACCCTATGGGTCAGTTTCCGGAAAGGCAAAAGTGTATTTGCTAAACGGGCTGTATGTTTTGAAACTTCAGGGGGTAACCATTTCAAACGGCCCCGATCTTCATGTATATCTGTCAAAAGAAATACAACCGGTAAACTACATGGACCTCGGTCGGTTACAATCGACTATCGGCGACCAGGTTTACAATATTGCCGGGAGCCCGGACTTTACCATGTATAAATATGCCCTGGTTCATTGCCAGCGTTATAACCATCTTTTTGGCAGCGCACAACTTCAATAATTATTATAAATAAAATATTTATGATGCTTAAACAACCCATTCAACATGTTTTTATCCAGTTAAGCCACGCATTGGACCTGCTATCAGATAAACAATATGTGCAACCCAGTACTATACTTTTTAATGCTACTATTGGCCAGCATGTACGACATATTATAGAATTATTTCAATGTCTTGAGAAGGGTTATGAAGACGGTGAGGTGAATTATGAAAAAAGAAAAAGGGATTACCGCATAGAAACGGACCGTGATTTTGCTGCAAAATGTTTAAGAGCCATCTATCGTGGATTGGATAAACCGAATAAAAGGATGATATTGGAAGCTGAAGATTATGAGGATGTGGTTTCAGTTGTCCGGATTCCCAGCAATTACTACCGGGAAATAGCTTACAACCTGGAACATACTATACACCATATGGCATTGATCCGTGTTGGTGTGAATGAGGTTTCATCTGTAATCCTGCCCGATGAATTCGGTGTGGCTTATTCAACTATAAAGTTCCGTCAGCAATGTGCACAGTAAGTTTTATTCCTGTTAATGGTAAAATATTCATCACCTCAAACAGGGATGAAAAATTTAGCCGCAAAAAAGCAATTGCACCGGCTGTTAATAAATATAATGGATGGAAACTTATTTACCCCAAAGATGCAGAGGCAAACGGTACCTGGATAGCATTAAAAGAAAATGGTGATGCAGCTGTTTTGCTGAATGGTGCTTTTATCAGGCATCAAACAAATCCGCCATATAGGAAGAGCAGAGGCATCATTTTTCTTGATGTATTGGCATCAAAATATCCTTCGTTTATATTTTCTAAAATTGATTTATCCGGTATAGAGCCTTTTACATTTATTCTTTTTGAGAAAGGATGCGTGTATCAATTCCGATGGGATGGTAATGAAAAGTTTTGTAAACAATTATCCGCCAACCGGCCACATATCTGGTCGTCTTCTACGCTATATGACGGACTTATTATTAAAAAGAGAGAACAATGGTTTACAAAGTTTCTTAACCGGACTAATACCCCAACTCAACAGGATATTTTTGAATTCCATCGCTTTGGCGGCGATGGCGACAGGAATAATGATTTATTGATGAACCGTGATAATTTTTATTCTACTGTGAGTATTACCAGCATATTACTTACTGCAGACAGAGGAAGCTTGAAATACCTTGACCTGGCTGAAAACAAATTTGTTGAAACCAAAATCGAATTACTAAATCGCATCACAATACCATGATAAAAAAAATATTATACCGTCCTTTTTTTATAAGATTGTTTAATTGGGAGTACTGGCCGTTTGATGTTGTTTATGCTCCTATTTATTTATACTGGTTCTGGCTTTGTATTAAAGCAAGGTCTTTTTTCTTTTTTAATACATCAAACCCTTCATTTATTAACGGAGGTTTTCTGATGGAATCTAAGAAAGCTATCTATGATTTGATACCTGAATCATATTACCCTGCTACATTATTTTTTCAAAAAGGTTCATCAGCTCAGGTTGTAACTGAAGCCATTCAGCAAAAGCAATTAAAATTTCCATTGGTGGGCAAGCCTGATATAGGTATGAAAGGGCATTCTGTAAAAAAATTAGAAACTGTACAGGAAGTAATTGATTATACCCTTACATCAAAAGTGGATTTTCTGATACAGGAATTTGTTACTTATAAAAATGAAGTCGGGATTTTTTATTACCGATATCCTAATGAAAAGGCAGGAAAAATATCCGGAATGGTGGGTAAAGAATTTCTTGCTGTAACCGGTGATGGAGTATCAACCATTTCAGAATTATTGAAAAAAGATAAGCGGTACATTTTACAATTGCCGATATTAAAAAAAACCTATGGTAATGAATTGAAAAGTATTTTACCAGCCGGTAAAGAATTCGTTCTCGTTCCTTATGGCAATCATGTGCGGGGCGCCAAGTTTGTTGATACCAGCCATTTAATTGATGATCAATTAACAAAGTCAATTGATGCAGTTTGCCGCCAGGTTGGAGGTTTTTATTTTGGGCGCATGGATGTTCGTTACAATACCTGGGAGGAATTAAGAGAAGGAAAAAAATTTTCCATCATTGAATTAAATGGCGCCGGCAGCGAACCTACTCATATCTACGACCCGAAGCATTCCATCTTTTTTGCCTGGAAAGAAATTATCAGGCACTTGAATATTTTATGGAAGATAAGTTACATTAATCACCGCCAAATGAAAAAACCATACATGAATATTGCTGATGGTTTGCGGATGCTGAAAGACAATAAGCAATATGTAAAACTGATTAATGGAAGTCAATCGCAGGTGGCCTGAATATCATGAAACAATATTCAATTATATTTTTCTTGGGAATGCTTATAAGTTTTTTTGGGTCATTGCCACCGGGAGCACTTAATATTACCGCTACTCAAATGACAGCTGCAAAGGGCCAGCAGGCAGCTATCGTTTTTGCATTAGGCTCTGCCATTGCAGAAGCATTAATAGTTCGCCTTACATTGATAGGGATAAAACAAATTATCAGCAGACGAAGGTTGTTTCAGATTTTAGAATTGCTAACAGCAGGGTTGTTACTGGCAATGACTATTGGATGTTTTATTGCAGCTGCCCGTATGGGTGGCATTGCCAGTATTTTACCGGATTATCATTTGCCACCATTTGTTACCGGCGTATTAATGACTATCATTAATCCATTACATATTCCTTTTTGGTTGGGATGGACATCCATTCTGATTAATAAGCAGATACTTTCGCCGCTGCCAGTACACTATAACTGGTATATTGTTGGCACAGGTTTTGGAACATTCTTTGGTTTTCTTACATTTATATTTACTGGACAATTTCTTATCAAAGCTTTTGAAAGCAATCAGTTCATCATTTGCCTTATTATAGGTTTTATTTTATTGATGGGTTCTATTCTGCAAATCAAAAAAATGATAGTGTCGCCGGTTTCTGTTCGCTTTGCCAAAATCAGCAATCAAATAATAAATAAGAATTAATGAATAGTGTAAATAAAATAATTATCAGCCTTCTCTTTTGATGCCCATCTTTTTCATTCTTGCCTCAAGAGTAGTTGGATTCAAACCAAGAATTTTTGCAGCGCCTTTTTCGCCACTTACTTTCCAGTTGGTTTTTTTAAGTGCTTCAATGATATGTTCTTTTTCCACATCTTCCAGTTTAGCAGAGTAAGACGAAATTTTTTCAATTTCAACAGCTTTCTGTGTGGGAACCCATTCGCCAAATTCCAATGTGCTATTGCGGCTTAATATCATAGCCCTTTCAATAATATTTTCCAGTTCACGGATATTGCCTGGCCAGTCATAAGCAATTAATGCATCCATTACCTCCGGTAAGATATAGGTTATTTTTTTACCAATTTTTCCTTCATGCTTTTGGCAAAAATGTTTTACTAATAATGGTATATCTT
>Ga0209798_10001067_pt1 | contig 16767 bp, 17 predicted proteins | sample DOMMetBare3Fresh_FD_187475 | JGI IMG/M metagenome (GOLD analysis project Ga0209798, IMG submission 187475) | Wetland sediment microbial communities from St. Louis River estuary, USA, under dissolved organic matter induced mercury methylation -... | ecosystem: Environmental > Aquatic >...
GCGATGGGAAGGTCGAGCCGGTCGTCCTCGAGGCCCAGCCCGGCGGCGATGCGCCGCACCTCGCTCTCGGCCGCGTAGCCGCCCTCCAGACGGAAGGTCTCCTCGGCGCGGGTGAAGCGGTCGACGGCCCGCTCGCTCGGATCCTCCTCCATCTGGAGCCGGAGCTTCTCGATGCGGGTGGCGGCCTCGTCGAACCCCCGTCCCGACAAGATGTGGCGCACCGCCGGGATCTGGTCGTCGACCCCGTCGAGGCGGGGATCCTGGGGCAGGTAGCCGAGCCCGCCGGAGCGGTTCACGACACCGGCGAAGGCGTCGTCGACCCCGCCCAGCACCTTGAGCAGGCTCGTCTTGCCGGCCCCGTTGCGACCGACCAGCCCGACCTTGTCGCGAGCGCGGATGCTGAAGCTGACCCCGTCCATGATCACGGAGCCGCCCACTTCCACAGCCAGCTCGCGGACCTGCAGCACCCGACCATGCTCACAGGGATGCGGGGCCTCGGGCGAACCCGTTGGGGCCGCTGGGTAGGTTGACCCGGGTGCCCGCCCCCACCGCCAGCCCCCGGGCACCCGTCTTCGTGGTGGCCGCCGCCACGCTGTGGGGCACCACCGGCACCGCCCAAGCCCTCGGTCCCGACGGAGCCAGCAGCGTCGCGGTCGGCAGCGCCCGCAACGTGCTCGGTGCACTGGTCCTGGCGGCCGTCGCCGCCGGGCGGGGGCAGCTATGGGCGGGGGCGCGCGATCTCGAACGCGGCCCTCTGGCGTTGGCGGCCGCCGCCACTGCCGCCTACCAGCTGTGCTTCTTCGGCGGCGTGCGGCTGGCCGGAGTGGCCATCGGCACGGTGGTCGGCGTGGGGTCGGGCCCCGTCTGGGGTGGCCTGCTCGGCTGGCTCGGCCGGGGCGAGCGCCCGAGCCGGCGCTGGGCGATCGCCACCACGCTCGCCCTGGGCGGCGCCGTCCTCCTGGCCACCTCCACCAGCGGCGGCGAGCACGTCGACCCGCTGGGGATCGCCCTGGCGCTCGGCGCTGGCTTGAGCTACGCCGCCTTCGCGCTGTGGTCCAAGCAGCTGACCGACCACCACGATCCAGACCTGGTGATGACCTGGGTGTTCGCGCTGAGCGCCCTCGCCCTCCTCCCGGTCGGGTTGGTGGCTGGGATAGGCCCGCTGGTCAGCGCCCGGGGAACCGCGATGGTCCTCTGGCTCGGCTTCGGCAGCCTGGCGGCCTCCTACCTGCTCTTCGGTCGGGGCATCGCCGGTGTCACGGTGGCCACCGCGACCACGCTGTCGCTCGCCGAACCGCTGACGGCGGCCACGCTGGGGGTGGTCGTGCTCCATGAGCGTCTCACCGATCCGGCGGTCGCCGGCATGGCCCTCGTGTTCGCGGGTCTGGCCGTCCTCGCCCTCTCGCCGGTCGTCGCTCCCGGCCGGCGGCCCATCCTGCCTCCGGATCTGTGAGGATCCCTCCGGCTACCGCTGCGTCCAGCAGGCCCGGTCTTCTCCAGTCGCGGGGCCCGCACGGGGTTCCGCAGGTGGCGCCAGCGCACCGATCGTGCACTATCGTGCCTCGGGTTGCATGGCGGGAATGGAACCGAGGCGGGAAGTGGGCGAGAGGGCGACCGACTCCATGACGGGCGGCGTGGCACTAGAAGGGGTCGATCGTGAGGGCCCGGGCGGCGCGCCGTTCATCGCGCCCCGTCCCCACGGCGGGCAAGGGCAGGCGGAGGACCCCGTGCCCACCACCGATGCCCGCTTGACCGGCGTCGCCGGGGAGGCCCGTGACGAGACGTGGTACCGGCGGATGGCTGCCATCCGCCGATTCGAGGAGCGCCTGTTGGGCCTGTTCGAGACGGGTCAGCTCCATGGCACGACCCACGCCTGCATCGGCCAGGAAGCGAACGCCGTCGGCGTGATCGAGCATCTGAGGCCCGGCGACCACATCTTCTCCAACCACCGTTGCCACGGCCACTACCTCGCGTGGACCGGCGACTTCCGGGGCCTCCTTCGCGAGGTAACGGGTGCCGCTGACGGCGTGTGCGACGGCATCGGCGGGAGCCAGCACCTGTGCGCGCCAGGCTTCAAGTCGAACGGCGTGCTCGGGGGAACCGTGCCCGCGGCAGCGGGCATCGCACTGGCCGGCAAGCTCGACGGCCTCGACGCCGTGAGCGTGGTGTTCATGGGCGACGGCGCCCTCGGCGAAGGCGTCGTCTACGAGAGCCTGAACCTCGCCAGCCTCTGGTCGCTGCCCCTCTTCGTCGTGGTCGAGAACAACCGATATGCCCAGAGCACACCGATCGGCCAGAACCTCGCCGGCGACATCGCCCAACGGTTCGCCGCCTTCGGGTTCGGTGTCAGCGAGCTCGAGACGTTCGATGTCGGGGAGATCTCGGCGACGGCCAACCAGGAGATCGCCGAGGTCCGCCGTCACTGCCGGCCTCGTGCCCTCGTGCTGCACACCTACCGGCTGTGCCATCACTCCAAGAACGACGACAATCGACCGCTCGACGAGGTCGAGCGATACCGGTCGGTCGAGCCGCTGGTGGTGCAGCGCCCCCGCCTGGTGACGGGGCGGTCGACCGAGATCGATGACGAGGTCGAGTCGGCCCTCGAGGTCATCTTCGCCGATGTCGGGCGGCTCGACGGACCCAGCCCATCCGCGATCGGTCCCGGAGGGACCGAGTGACGATGATGGCCGCCGAGATCGGTACGGCGCTGCGAGGGCTTCTGGCCGACGACCCCCGCACGATCCTGCTCGGCGAGGACCTGGTCGACCCGTATGGCGGCGCGTTCAAGGTCACCAGGGGACTCTCGACCGAGTTCCCCGGTCGGGTCCTGTCCACGCCGATCAGCGAAGCCGCCATCGCCGGGGTGGCCGCCGGGTTGGCGATGTCCGGCTATCGCCCGATCGTCGAGATCATGTTCGGCGACTTCCTCGGCTTGTGCTTCGACCAGATCGGCAACCACATCACCAAGTACGGGCCGATGTACGCCGGGCAGGTGACCTGCCCGGTGGTGATCCGGACGCCGTCGGGAGGCGGGCGAGGGTACGGGCCGACCCACAGCCAGAGCCTCGAGAAGCACTTCCTCGGCCTGCCCAACCTCCTCGTCGTGGCACCCTCGCTGCACCACGACCTGGCCGCGATGTACCGCCACCTGTTTGCTCAAGGCCAGCCCGCACTGGTCATCGAGCACAAGCTGCTCTACGGCCGGCAGATGGGGGTCATCGACGGGCCTCGGCTGGGCGGGTTGCTCGTCACCCACACACCCGAGCATCCCCTCGACGCCGTGGCGCTTGCCCCTGTTCCCCGGGAGCGTTGCCGGGTCACCGCCGTCGCCTACGGCTACACGGCCGCAGTGGCGCTCGACGTCGTCCACCGGCTCGCCCTCGAGGACGAGCTCTTCGTCGAGCTGGTCGTCCCGATGCAGCTCGCGCCGCTCGAGGTGGGGGTCGTCGCGGCATCTGCTTCCGTGACCGGGGCAGTGCTCACCGTCGAAGAGGGCACGGCCGGCTGGTCGTGGGGCGCCGGTGTTGCCCTACCGCTGAGCGAGGACCTCTTCGGCCGGCTCCGGCACCCGGTGCGGGTGCTCACCAGCTCGGCCCAGGTGATACCCACGGCGCGGCACCGGGAAGCCGAGGTGCTGGTGAGCGCTTCGGAGATCGAGAGCGAGCTGCGACGCCTGGCTCAGGGGGCGTGATGAAGGAGCAGTACGCCCCGCGTGCCGACGTCAACAGCGATGCGTTCGTCGTCGTGCGCTGGCACGTGGTCGACGGCGCGGGGGTCGCGATCGGCGATCTCATCGCCGACGTCGAGACCGAGAAGAGCGACATCGAGGTCTTCGCCGACGCCGCCGGCTACCTGATCCACCGTCTCGTCGAAGGAGAACGCGCCTCGCTGGCCACCCCGCTCGCCCTCATCGTCGCCAACGCCGGCGAGGTGGAAGGCGCCCGTCTCGCGTCAAGCACCGCCCCCGGCGGGCCGGCCCTGAACGGCCCGCCGGGGGCCGCTGGCCCCAGCGGACCCGACAACGTCGTCGCCACGGTTGGGGCCCGCGAGCGGGCTGCCGAAGCAGGGGTCGATCTGGCCGCCGTCCCCGCCCAGGGCATGGTGACTGCCGCCGACGTCGACGCGTTCGTCGCCGGCTTGACACGACGATCCTCCGGTGCGCTCGAACCGCTCCCCACGGCGCCGGGACAGACGCGCCTGCTGCTCATCGGCGGCGGGCTCGGCGCCACCCAGGTGACGGAGATCCTGCGCTCTGATCAACGCGTGACCGCGGTGGGGATCCTCGACGACGATGAGGCCATGTGGGGAGAGGTCCGTCATGGTCTGCCGGTGCTCGGCGGCTCGACGCGTCTCGCCGAGCTGGTGGACCGGTCGACGGTAGACGCGGCCATCGTCACCGTCAGCACGTCAGTCCAGGCTCGTGTGCGGCTGAGGGAGGTCGTCCAGGCCACCGGGCTCCCGCTCGCCAATGCCATCGATCCGAGCTGCCGCATCGCCGCCGACGCCGTGATCGGCACTGGCAACGTGCTGTGCGCATTCTGCCACCTGGGCGCCGGCGTGGTGCTGGGGAGCAACAACTTCCTCTCGGCGTACAACTCCTTCGACCATCACTGCGAGGTGGGATCCGACATCTCCACGGGTCCGACCGTCGTCGCCTCCGGTCTGGTCAAGGTGGGCAGCCGCGTACGGATCGGGACCGGAGTGTTCCTCCAGCCACACGTCGAGATCGGCGACGATGTGCTCATCGCTTCCGGGGCGGTGCTCACGCAGTCCGTACCCGCCGCGCACACCGTCCGGGTGGCCGCCAGCAACTACCGGATCGCCGCCAACCGTCCGCCAACCTGACCTAGCCGAGGGACTCATGAAGATAGCCAGCTTCACGCCAAGACACCGGCAGCGTATTCGCGCTCAAACCGGCGGGGCCCACAGGCCCGCAAGGCGGTCGGTGACCGTGAATCCGGCGTCAGCACCGGTAACGGGGTCGGACCGGTCGGCCCGCCTCCGTCGCCATCGAGTTCTCGACGTCCTGGTGGCGGTGTGCGGCCTCGCCCTCAGCTCACCGGTGCTTGCCGTTGCGGCGGTGGCCATCCGCGTGACGAGTCCCGGCCCGCTGCTGTTCCGTCAAGAACGGGTCGGGCGCCAGGGCCGGCCGTTCACCGTGCTCAAGCTGCGGACCATGTATGTCGGCGGCGACGACCGAGCGCACCGAGAGCTGTGCCTGCGCCAGCTCGAGGGGGCCGAGGACGCGGGGGCGGCCGACGGGATCTACAAGCTCGACCGCGACGCCCGGATCACGCCGGCCGGCCGCTGGCTCCGGCGGTTCAGCATCGACGAGCTCCCACAGCTGGTGAACGTGCTGCGCGGCGAGATGGCCATCGTCGGGCCGCGTCCGATGCTGGCCTGGGAGTGGGACGTCATCGCCGAGCGCCATCGGCGGCGGGCTGCTGTCGCTCCCGGGTTGACCGGGCTCTGGCAGGTCAGCGGCCGCAACCGCTTGAGCATGCTCCAGATGCTCGACCTCGACGTCGAGTACGTCGAGCGCCGGAACCTGATGCTCGACCTCTGGATCATTCTGCGGACCGCGCTCGTGCTGGTCCGAGGTGACGGAGCACGCTGAGCCCGCCTCGCGGGGTGGCGGATCGGCCGCGCTTCTCTCCCGTTCGATGACAGGCTGGCGACCGTGAAGGTGCGGATCGGCTACGGCCTCGGTACACGGGCATCAAGCGATCCCGACCGTTTCGCGGCTCTCGTCACCGGCCTCGAGCAGCACCGCTTCGACTCGCTCTGGCTTTCGGAGCGCGTGACGGGTCACTGCCCCGATCCGGTCGTGGGGCTGGCGGTGGCGGCGGGGCTCACGCAGCGGCTCAAGCTGGGCTTCTCGGTGCTCGTCCTGCCGGGGCGCAACCCGATGCTGTTGGCCAAGGAGCTGGCCACCCTCGACCGACTCTCCGCCGGTCGCCTCCTGCCCGGCTTCGGGCTCGGTGCCGCCGATCCGGGCGAGCATCAGGCCTTCGGCGTGGCGCGCGCCGACCGAGCCGCCCTGTTCAACGAGACGCTTCCGTTGCTGCGCCGGTTCTGGGCCGGCGAGACCGTCGACCACGACGGAGCCGCCCATCGCTACGAAGCCGCCGTCGTGCGTCCTCGACCGGTGCAGGACCCGTTGGAGATCTGGCTCGGCGGCCTGGCGCCATCGGAGCTCCGACGTTGCGGGCGGCTCGGGGACGGATGGCTCCCCTCGTTCTGCACTCCGGAGGACGTGCGCGATGGCATCGTGGCCATCGAGGCCCACGCCGCGGAAGCGGGTCGATCGATCGACCCGGAGCACTTCGGCGCCCTCCTCCCCTACTGCGAGGGCCCCCTCCCCGAGACGGTGGTGGCCGGCGTCGAGGCACGGCGGCCCGGAATGGATCCGACGCGGGTGGTTGCGTCGGGACTCGACGGGCTGCGGGCCATGATCGCCGAGCACATCGCCGTCGGCGGCTCGAAGTTCGTCGTCATCCCGATCCTGGAGCCCGATGACTGGGACCGACACCTCACGGAGGTCGCCGACGCGCTCCTGGCGCTGCAGACCTGAAGTCCCGCGCTACCGTCGGCCCTCCACGAACCCATGCCGAAGGGGCGGTCGCCCGCGCGTGCCTCGCTGCGGCGAGCGTGTCGATGAGGAGCATGAGCGGGAACGGCTTGGCGAGGAAGGCATCGGCGCCCGCTCGCAACGCCGCCGCCCGGTCAGCAGCCTGCGCGCGAGCGCTGATCACAACGATCGCACCGGCGAACCCTCGCGCCCGGAGGTAGCCGCAGATCTCGACCCCGCTCGGGTGGGGGATCATCACGTCGAGCACGAGGGCGTCAGGCGCATGGGTGACCTGATCCCACAGCGCCTGATCCCCAGACGCGGCGACCAGGCACTCGTACCCAGACCGCGTGAGCGACCGGACGAGGACGTCGGCAAGCTTGTCGTCGTCGTCGACGACGAGCACCAGCGGCGCCACGGGTGACACGTCGGAGTCCGCCATCGGCTGGCTCGACGGGACCTGGACCTCGGACATCGTCATGGAACCCACCATCGTCGATGCTCCGTGAGAGCTCGATGAGAGCGTCAGCGACCGATGGGCGTCCCCGGAAGGGTGACCTCGACCCGCGCGCCGCCCAGCGGCGGTCCGTTGTCCGCGCGTATCGCACCCCCAAGGGCGTCCACCAGCGAGGCGACGATCGCGAGTCCCAGGCCGGTGCCTCCCCGACTTCGGGCGTTGTCTGCGCGCACGAAGCGATCGAAGACCGACGGGAGCACGCTCGGCGGGAAGCCGGGACCATCGTCGGCCACGATCAGCTCGACGCCGATCGGTGACCGGGCGACCTCCACCCGGATGTCATGGCGGGCGTAGCGGATCGCATTGGTGACCAGGTTGGTGATGATCTGCCCGAGCCACTCGGGCTCCGCGGCAACGGGCCCGGCCACCCCGGCGATCGTGACCGTGAGCTGGTCGGGCACCTGGAGACGGGCCACCGCAGCCCGCGCGGCGTCCAGGAGATCGGCGTCGCCATGCCCGGGCTTCAGCTGCCCCGCGTCCGCCCGCGCGAGGGTCAACAGGTTCTCCGTGAGCCGGGTGAGGCGGTCGGTCTCCTCGAGGGCGCTGTGCAACCCGTCGACCACGGTGGGGACTCCCTTCGCGTCGAGGGCTGCCAGCTCCAGCTCGCCACGGAGCACGGCGAGAGGGGTGCGCAGCTCGTGGCTGGCGTCATCGATGAAGGCGCGCTCGTGGGCGACGGTGGCCTCGATCCGGTCGAGCATCTGGTTGAGGGTCCGTCCGAGCTGTGCGATCTCGTCCCCACCCCCCGGCTCGGGAAGCCGCTCACCCGGCGCGGACATCGAGATGGTGCTCGCACGAGCCGCCATCAGCCGCACGGGTCGCAGGGCGGCGCCGGCGAGGATCCAAGCCGTGACCGTGATGGCACCGGCGAGCGCGGGCCCGGCGAGGAGGAGGATGAGGAGGAACCGGTCTCGGGCGCGCTCCAGCGGGGCGGTGGAGGCAGCCGCCACCCCCACCAGGATGTGACCTCCGGAGGTGGGGAGGGGACGAGCCAGCAATCGAGCGTTGGCACCGATGCCCGGCACCGAGCGGTCGATGATCAGCTGGCCGCCGAGCGCGGCGCGGAGCTCTGCGTCGGTCAGGAGCGGCAGGGCCCCGACCGGTGAGCGGACGGCGCCAGACTCGTCGACGGTCTGCCCCACCACTGCGTGCTGGTCCACGAGGCCGGCGTCCTCGGCCTCGGCCGCCAGCGTGTCGAACCGGAGCTGGAGCTCCGTGGTGATGGCGCCGCTGATCTCGCGGCTGAGATCGTGGTAGGCGACGAGGGCGGCCGTCGCCAGCACCACCGTCGCGCCGAGGGCAACGAGCCCTGCGAGTCGCACGCGCAACGAGAGATGTCGGACCACCGAGCGATCAGCCGCCGTCCGCACGGAGGCGATAGCCCGACCCGCGGACTGTCTCGATCGCCTCGCGCCCGAACGGTCGGTCGATCTTGTCGCGCAGGTAGCGGATGTAGACGTCGACGACGTTCGAGGTGCCGTCGTAGGCGAAGTCCCATACGTGGTCGAGGATCTCACTCCGTGACAGCACGTCGCCCTTGCGACGCAGGAGGAGCTCGAGCAGCGAGAGCTCCTTGGCCGACAGCGCCACCGGGGTCGCGCCTCGCCGCACCGTCTTGGCGGCAGGGTCGAGGGCGAGGTCACCGGCCTGCAGCACGGCCGGACGCTGACCTGGATCCCGGCGAAGGAGCGCTCTGAGGCGCGCGAACAGCTCGGCGAACGCGAACGGCTTGGCCAGGTAGTCGTCGGCTCCTACATCGAGGCCACGAACCCGATCCTCGACCGCGTCGCGCGCCGTGAGCATGAGGACCGGCATCCACTTGCCCTCCTGGCGCAGGCGGCGACACACCTCGAACCCGTCGGGTGCAGGGATCATGGCGTCGAGGACCACCGCGTCGTAGGGGAACTCCTGGCCAGCCCAGACGGCTTGCTCCCCGGTCGGCGCGAGGTCGACGGCATAGCCCTCGCGCTCGAGGCCACGGCGGAGCACCGAGGCCATCTTGAGGTCGTCCTCCACCACCAGCAGGCGCACACACGCACGCTAGGCCCGCGGGGATGAGAGTCAGATGAGGGCGTCTAGTAGCGAAAGGAGACCGGCACGTCGGCGATCGCCCCGGCCGCCGCCAGGCTGGTCGCTCGTACCTCGTCCGCACCGAACAGCCCCGGGAGCACGGGGCCGCCGTGGCGACGTAGTCGGTAGCTGACCTCGTGAGCCGTCGACACGATCTCGACGAGCTCGAAGCCCGTGCACCAGGTCCCGTCGAACCTGGTGCGGACCTCGACGGCCATCTGCTTCCCGTGGGGGGCGGTTCGGGTCTGGGGTTGGGTTCGTTCCACCACCTCAGCGTGCGGCCCGAATCGTGAGAGGACGGTGAGTCGACGGGTCCGGCCAAGGCTCGGCATCCTCTCGGTCTTCTCTCATCCAGCTCTCATCCGCTCCGGCGCAAGATGGGGTCGTGAGATCGACCCGATCGGAGGCCACCTCATGAACGTCAACACCCTGAAGACCTTCGTCCTGCTCGCCGCCCTCGGCGGGTTCTTCGTGATCGCCGGTGGGATCCTGGCCCCGCGCGGCGGCGCCGTCATCGGCCTGGGACTCGGCCTGGCGGTGGTCGGTGGCTCCTACTGGTTCAGCGACCGCTTGGCGATCCGGGCCGCGGGGGCCCGCCCACTCGCGGCCGGCGAGCTGCCGGAGCTGGTCGCCATGGTGACCGACCTCACCACCCGCGCCCAGCTCCCGATGCCCAAGTTGTTCGTGTCATCCGCACCGCAGCCCAACGCCTTTGCCACCGGGCGCGGCCCGGCTCACGCGTCGGTGTGCGTCACCGCCGGCGCCCTCCAGCTCCTCGAGCCTGAAGAGCTGCGTGGTGTCCTCGCGCACGAGCTGTCGCACGTCGCCAACCGCGACATCCTGATCGGGTCGGTGGCCGCCGCGGTGGCCATGGGGATCACGCTGGTGGCTCGGATGGCGATGTTCGGCAGCTTCTTCGGCGGTGGACGAGGGCGCCGGGGGAACCCCATCGGCGCGTTGGCCATGATGGTGCTCGCGCCGGTGGCCGCCATGCTCCTGCAGCTCGCCCTCTCCCGGAGCCGCGAGCTCGAGGCTGATCGCTCCGGGGCCGACCTGCTCGGCACCGGTGAGCCGCTGGCGCGAGCGCTGGCCAAGATCGACGGCGTGGCGCGCCAGGCGCCAATGGCCATGGACCCCGCCCAGGCCAGCGCCTACATCGTGAACCCGCTCGCTGGGCAGACGGCGAGCCTGGCCCGGCTGTTCTCCACCCACCCCCCCACCGACGAGCGGATCGAGCGCCTCCACCGCGAGACCGCCGTCCTGGTCGCCCACCACTGCGGTACCTGATCAGCCGGCCGCCCGGCGAGGACCCCTCCCTTCCCTGCCGGGCGCCAGCCGATCAGCCCTGCGCCCGCTCGGCCAGGGCCAGCAGCTTGGTGACGGTGCGCCAGCTCCGCATGGTCCCGACCACGCCTGTCTGGCGACCGAGATCGGTGGGCAGCTTGCTCCGGCCCACGCCGCCAGGCAGGAGGAGGAACAGCTCGGAGCCGATGGCGATCGCATCCTCGGGTGCGTACGACGGCACGTCGAGGGGTGCCAGCGCCGGCGCCGCCGCGCCGGCGACGAACAGCACGTGGAGGTGGGCCGGGTCCTCGCCACGGCCGAGGTAGGGGTTGCGGGCGACGACCTGCTCCAGCTGGCGTCTAGTCCGGACCACGACCGCCACATCCGTGCTCACACGCGTTGCCAGGGCGGCTCCGAGCTCGCGGGCGACCGCCGCGGCCCCCCGATCGGTCGAGAGCACGAGGTTGCCGCTCTGGATGTAGGTCGACACCTCCGTGTAGCAGAGGTCGGTAGCGGTGTCCCGCAGATCCGCCATGGCCACGCGGTTCCGGCCGCCGACGTTGATGCCGCGCAACAGCGCCACGAGCACGGTCATGGCGCAGCCCCGGAACGCAGCGACTCGAGCGAGACGATGTAGTCCGTGAGGCGCGTGGCCAGCTCGAGCGGGAGGTCGGGGTCGCCGAGGTCGGGGTCGGGCCAGGTCTCCGACAGTCGCAGCCAACCCCGCCGGTCGTCGATGAACGCACCGGCCACCGCCTCGGCTCCGAGCACCTTGCGCCATCGCGTCTCGCCAGAAAGGAGTCGGGCGAGGACCCGCTGGTTCTCGGCCGGGTCGGGGTGCTCGGTGTGGAAGCCCACCTCCACGCCGAGGACGGTCGCCTCCGGCACGTGGCGGGCGCCGATCACCTGCGCCTCGTAGTGCTCGCGTGTGGGCTTGGCCGCGCCGAACCACACCTTGATCCCGTAGCGGTGGTGCTTCGTCTGCACCGGGCCTAGCGCTTCCGGCAGGAGCCCGCGCAACACCTCCCCCACCTCGTCGAACAGCTGTAGCTCCACAACGGCAGTCTGCACGGTGGCATCAGCCGCTACCGCCCAAGACGTCGCGACGCGATCTGGTGGCGCTGGACACCGAGGCGTTGGTCAGCGGCAGTTGAGCGTGACGTAGTTGGCGGTGTTCGCCACCGTCGTGAAGTAGCCGGTGAAGTTCCCGATGCCGACGCCGACGCCACGAGATGCTCCGGGCGGGATGCTGCCGAACGGCAGCCGCTTCCATGAGCCGGGGGTGCCGTAGGCCAGGAGCTGCGTGGTGGGCGTGTTGTTGGTGATGGTCACGTTGCACCCGATGGGGCTGACCGAGCTCAGGGTGAAGGTCCGCGGGTTGAACACCGGGAGGCCGCTGGCGTTCAACGTGATCGTCGAGATCGGTGTCGCCGAGAGACCGACGATCGTCTGGGCGATCGAGGTCACCGTGTTCGACGGGTTGTAGTCGGCATCGCCCGAGTAGGTCGCGGTGATGGTGTAGGTGCCGGGGTACAGCGACGGAAAGAGCTCAGCGAGAGGTAGAACCGCTCTGCCGGTCGCTCCGACGGGTTCGGTGATGAAGTAGCCACCGTCGACAGCGAAGTCAACGGTTCCAGTGGCGACTCCGGCGCCCGGCGCCACTGCCTTGATGGTGGCGGTGATGTTGCCGGCATTGCCGTAGTTCGCGATCGGCCGTGAGGTCGCCAGCGTGATGGTGGTGTCAGAGGGGTTGACGGTCTCGACGAGCACCGCCGAGTCGATCGCAGGGCCACCGGCGGTGGGGGTGAACGACGCCGTGATCGAGTGGCTCCCGGCCCGCAGTGCCTTGGTGGGCAACGAAGCCTTGGCATTGACAACGGCGACGGTGCCGAGCAGGACGGGGCCATCCGAGAAGGCGGCAGTGCCGGTGATTGCGGCGGCCGGCAACGAGGGGTCGAACACGGTGGCCTTGAGCACGATGCGTTGGCCCACGACGGCGGGGTTGACGCTCGAGGTGACGACGACTGAGGGGACGGAGGCCCCGGCGGGTCCGGCAACGGCGACGGAACCGACGAGAAGCAGGGCGGCGATGGCGGCCACGAGCTTGCTTCGGCCGGTGGAGGGTGTCGGCATGGGGGGCTCCTCTTGATGCGCTGTGCCTTCTAGTGAAGGCCTCGTCGTGACAAGGGACGCCCAGTGCACGGCAAAGACTTGGCAACCCTTGGGGTGACCCATGTCAGCCGGTGTCCACTCGGAAGACGGGGAACTGCGCGGCGATGGCCTCGAACTCCTCCAGCCGGGCGTGTCGGTCCACTGGCAGGTGGGGCCGGGCTCCCGGGGCGAGGGCCAGGTAGCGTCGCAGAATCGGGGCTCGGGCGCCTGGTTCGACCTCGACGAGATGCACCTCCTCGCGGGTGCCACGCCTGAGCGACGCTCGACCGGCTGCGGCTCGCACGTTCTTCACCCAGCCCGCGTCATTGCCCAGCATGGCCACCAGGTAGCGCTCCCCGTCATAGTCGGCCACGACGACCGGAAAGGAGATCAGGCGACCCGTCGTCCTCCCTCGCACCTCCAGCGTGCTCGCTCGCTTCGGGGACAGGACCCCTGCCGAGAACTGGAGCGCGGAGAGCCGATTCAGGACCCGTGCCAGCCGGCCCGGGCGCCCGCCGCGGTACATCCAACGCTTCACCGAATAGAGCCGTTGAACGATGCCCCGAGCCTCACCCGAGACGTCCTGTCCAGCCATGGTGGTCCTCCGGAGAGCCGAGCGCGCGACCTCCTCAGGAGAAGAATGCGGTTGCGGCAACGAGAGCACCAGAGTCAAAGGTCACTAGTCGTTCGGACGGTACGTCTCCTGCACCATCGCGTCGATGTCGGCCCCCGCCCCGCTCGATGGGCTCCATGCCGTCATGGCCACGCTGTTCCGGCCGCCGACGTTGATGCCGCGCAAGCCGCAGCCAACCACGCCGGTCGTCGATGAACGCACCGGCCACCGCCTCGGCACCGAGCACCTTGCGCCATCGGGTCGAAAGCCTCTACCGGCGCGCGCTGGCCCAGGGTGATGGTGAGTCTCGAAGAGGTTCCTCATGAGTACTTCGACCGCTCTGACTGGCGACGCACCCGAGGCGGGTGAGTTGACAACAGACACCGCGATCATCCGGCTGACCGGAGTCGAGAAGGAGTACCGCACCGGCAAGCTGTCATATCGGGCGCTGCGGGGCGTCGACCTCGCGATCGAACCCGGGGAGATGGTGGCGATCGTCGGGCCCTCCGGCAGCGGCAAGACGACGATCTTGAACCTCGCGTCGGGGATCGACCGACCGACGGCGGGGACCGTGACGGTGACCGGTCGGCGCATCGACACCCTCGACGAGGAGGAGCTGGCGACCTGGCGGGGCGGGCACATCGGCATCGTGTTCCAGTTCTTCCAGCTGCTCCCGACGCTGACCGCGCTCGAGAACGCCACCCTGCCGATGGACTTCGCCCGCCTGGGGAAGCCCCGAGAGCGGGCGGCGCGGGCACTGCACAACCTTGACCTCGTCGGTCTCGCCGACAGGGCGAACCATCTGCCCGTCGAGCTGTCGGGAGGCGAGCAGCAGCGCGTCGCCATCGCTCGCGCCCTCGCCAGCGATCCCCCGATCCTCATGGGCGACGAGCTCACCGGCAACCTCGACAGCGACACTGCGGAGGAGATGTTCAACCTGCTGACCCGGCTCAATGACGCCAGCACCACGATCGTCTACGTGACCCATGACAACGGGCTCGCAGCGCGCTCGCCACGAGTCGTAACCATTCGCGACGGGCTCGTCGTCGGCGACTCCGGAGCCGTCTGATCATGAGCACGACACTGGGCCGCAAGGCGTTGCGCGACCTCGGGAGGCGCCGGGCCCGTTCCGTCCTGACCGCCGCCACCATCGCCCTGTCGGTGGCGGCCACCGGGATGCTGGCCGTGCCAGCCCTCATCGACCACACGATGACCGCCGAGGTCCGCGAGACCCACCTCTACGACATCACGCTGCCGGTCCGTGACATGCCGTTCGACGATGCGAATGCACGCGAGCTCGCCGCCCTCCCGAACGTCCGTGACGTCAGGGGCCGCGTGTCGTACTCCACCCGGGCACTGGTGGCCAACCGCCGCATCCCAACGACTGTGTGGGGTGTCGACGACTTCTCCCGTCAGTCGATCGACGTCGTGCGCGTCACCGGCGGCGCCGCCCCGGCCGAAGGGCAGGTCCTCGCCGACGACGGCAACTCGGACGCCGTCGATGTCGGGCTTGATGCCGGCGATGGCATCCGTCTCGTCGCCGCTGACGGATCCGTCGCGTCGCCCGAGGTGTCCGGAGGCGGGCGCGGCCTCGCGTTCTGGCAGGGACCTTGGGACCATCCCAAGCAGCTCATCCTCTACGCCACGAACGACACCGTGCGGGCGCTGTCGGGCACGTCCGGCGTGAACAGCCTCGCGTTCCGACTCGAGGACAACCGGCCCGGCGCGGTGGACGCGACGGTGGCCCGCCTGCGGACCTGGATCGACGAGAAGGTCGGGCCCGGCGCCCTGACCAACCTCCCCGTCACCCGAGCCGAGGGCGAGTGGCCGGGCCGCGTGTTCGCCCATCAGATGACCACGTTCGTGTATGTCCTCGCGGGGCTGGCACTCGTCACCGCGGTGTTCTTGATCGCCAACACGATGAACACGCTCATGGCGGAGCAGACCGCGGAGATCGGCGTGATGAAGGCGATCGGAGGCCGGCGCCGCCAGATCGCCGGCGTGTTCGTGCGCGCCGCGCTGTACCTCGCGGTCCTCGGCATCGTCGTCGGTGTGCCGGTGGGCATCCTCCTCGCGTCCACGATCGCCGGGTTCGTGACGAGCAACGTCCTCGGCGTCCCCGGCCGCTTCGCCCTGAGCATCCCCGTCATCGCCTTCAGCGCCGTGTTCGCCGTCGTCCTCACCGTGGGTGCCTCCGCGCCGGCGCTCCGCCGAGCACTGCGAATCCCGGTCCACGAAGCCCTTCAGAGCCAGGGCGCCGCGGTCACCTTCGGCTTGTCGCGCTTCGACCGCTTGGTCATGCACGGCGGGCTGCTCCCGCGCCCCGTCAAGCTCGGCGCCCGGAACCTGGTGAGGAACAAGCGGCGGGCCGCTGCGACCACGTTTCAGGTCGCGCTGGCCGTCGCCACCGCGCTCGGGTTCCTGAACATGGCCCTTTCGTTCACACGGGCTCTCGAGAACGACTTCTCGATCATCGCCTGGGACGCGAGCGTGTACGCACCGGCCGGTGCTCCACGGCTCGACGCCGACGCCCGCCGGATCGCGGCGGAGACACCGGGCGTCGAGCGCGTCGAGCCCGTCCTATTGAACACGATCGAGTATGACGGCGAGTCGTACCCGGTGCTCGGCATGACGGGAACGCCGCTCTACGCCCCGGATCTCCGCGACGGACGCTGGTACGACGCCGACGAGGCGCTCCACGGCACGCCGGTCGCCGTGGCGGGCCCGAACGTTGCGCGCGAGAACGGTCTGATGCCCGGCGACACCGTCAGCGTCCGGACCGCGGGCGGCGACACGCAGGTTCGGATCGTCGGGATCGACCGTAGCCAGCGGGATGGGGGACGAGCGTTCTACGTGCCCGTCCGCTGGCTCCAAGCGGCGACCGGGTGGGACGATGCCACGAACCTGCTGTGGATCTCGATGGCCGACCCAACCGAGGGCGGCATCGACAGCACCACGAATGCTGTCGAGGACGCGCTCACCGCTGCGGGCTATCGCGTTGTCCCCGAGAAGTTGTACGCGCTCAAGGCCGAGAACACGGCAGCGAACGACGCCATCCTCAACATGATCGTCGTGGTCGGTGGTGTGGTCGTCGCGATCGGCATGGTCGGGCTCGTCAACGCCATCACCATGAGCATCATCGAACGCACCCGCGAGATCGGCATCCTGCGCTGCGTCGGCGCGAGGGCGCGCGACATCCGCCGTGCGTTCGCCGCGGAGAGCATCGTGCAGGCCGTGCTCGGATGGATCCTCGGCATTCCACTCGGGTTCTTGTTGTCGTGGGGCCTGGCGCGACTGACCTTGACGATCATGGAGCTCAGGATCGCCACCGTCTTCGACCCGGCCACCGCCCTCATCGTCCTCGCCGCCACCATCGTGCTCGCCACCCTCGTCGTACTCGGACCCGTCCGGCGGGCAACCCGGATCAACCCAGGCGACGCGCTGCGCTACGTCTAGCCCGCTGCGTCATCCCACGCAGGCGTCACCTGCGGGTATGGGCCCGACCGATGAGCGATGTCGCGCGAGACAGCATGGTGGAGACGCCGGGTCACTGGGACGGCG
>Ga0209798_10001068_pt1 | contig 16763 bp, 14 predicted proteins | sample DOMMetBare3Fresh_FD_187475 | JGI IMG/M metagenome (GOLD analysis project Ga0209798, IMG submission 187475) | Wetland sediment microbial communities from St. Louis River estuary, USA, under dissolved organic matter induced mercury methylation -... | ecosystem: Environmental > Aquatic >...
ACACCGTCCAGTTTATATTCGGTGCAAATACCTATTTTTTCGAGGCCATCCAGAACATCCAGCTTGGTCAGGCAAATACCGCTCAGGCTGTTCAGTTTCGCCGATTTGCGCATTGCGACCGCATCGAACCAGCCGGTACGACGCTTGCGGCCCGTGGTAGCGCCGAATTCATGGCCCTTCGTACCCAGATGTTCGCCATTTTCATCGTGTAATTCGGTCGGGAAAGGTCCGTTGCCTACGCGTGTTGAATAGGCCTTGGTAATTCCCAATACATAATGAAGATCAAGCGGCCCGATGCCGGAACCGGTCGCAGCGCCGCCTGCTGTTGTGCTGGACGAGGTCACATAGGGAAAGGTGCCATGATCGAGATCCAGTAAAGCGCCTTGTGCACCCTCGAACAGCAGGTTTTTTCCTTCCTTCTGATAGCGATACAGGATTTCGCTGACATCGGTTAGCATTGGTTTGATTTGTTCGCCCAACTGCATCGCTTCAGCCAGAATTTTTTCATCATCGACTGGGTCGGCATGATAATAGTGAATCAACATGAAATTATGATAATCAATCAATTCTTTCAGTTTTTCGGCAAAGTTTGACGGATTCAGGAAATCGCCTGCGCGCAAGCCCCTGCGGCCTGCCTTGTCTTCATAGGCGGGGCCGATACCGCGTCCGGTCGTGCCAATGGCCTTGGTTCCGCGCGCTTTTTCCCGCGCCTGGTCAATAGCGACATGAACCGGTAAAATCAAGGTACAGGCTTCGCTAATATGCAGCCGGTTTCTAACCGAAATGCCCGCCTTTTCCAGAATCGCAATTTCTTCCATTAAAGCACTGGGCGATAAGACGACGCCATTGCCGATCATGCATTGCACATTATCTCTGAGGATGCCGGAAGGAATAAGATGCAACACCGTTTTTTCACCACGAATGACCAACGTGTGTCCGGCATTATGGCCACCTTGAAAACGGACTACGGCCTGGGCCTGTTCGGTTAACAGATCGACCAGTTTACCTTTTCCTTCGTCACCCCATTGCGTGCCGATGACTACGACATTTTTACCCATAGTTATTTTTGAACCTTAGTTAATGGTTTAACGACCCAATTTTGCTGATCTTGTTCTAAAATGGCAGTGCAGCCGAGATCTTCGGCATTTCCGGCTTGACCCGGCAGTTCCTGTACCACAGCCCGTTGCTGAGCGCGTAAATCCCTGATTTTTTCATTTAAAGCTGCGTCGTCCAAGGCAGGAGCAAAAATCAGTTGCCGTGTTTCGATGGCATATAATTGCTTATTAAGTGCTGACAATAATTTTAAATCAGCGCTAAATCCGGTGGCGGGGCGGGCCCGGCCAAAAACGCCGCCAATATTGTCATAGCGCCCGCCGCGTGCGATTTCCCGTCCTACAGAGGGCACGAAAGCCGCAAACACAACACCGGTATGATAATGATAGCCGCGTAATTCCGCCAAATCGAAACTAATTGGCAGTGAAGGAAAACGGACCGCCAGTTGCTCTGCAATAGCCGTTAACTCCATCAATGCCTGCTTGACCTGGTCGTTAGCTTGAGATAACAGCGCCTCGGCTTTCGTCAGAATTTCCTTGCTACCATTTAGCTCGGGTAATTTAAGCAACATGGCTTTATGGTCATCATGAATGTCATAGCCGGTCATCAGCTCTTGGAGTTCTGGCCTGGCTTTGCGCTGCAGCACGTCAAATAACTCACTCTCCTGCGCTTTCGTTAAACCGGCTTGTCCGGCTAGGGCGCGGTAGATGCCTACATGACCAAGATCCAGATGGACATTTTGCAAACCCGTCAAAGCCAGCATTTCCAGCATCAGACGGATTACCTCAACATCGCTTTCCTTGCCGGCGTGACCATAGAGCTCCGCACCAATTTGCATGGGACTTCTGGTTTTTTCCAGTGGATCACCGCGGGTGTGCAGAATCGTGCCTACATAGCAAAGGCGGGTCGGCCATTCATGCTTAAGGTTGTGTGCAGCGATCCTTGCGACCTGCGGGGTCATGTCGGCCCTGACGCCGAGCATTTCACCGCTGAGCTGATCGGTCAGTTTAAAAGTCTGCAACTCCAAGTCATGGCCTGATCCTGTTAATAAGGAGTCCAGATAATCAATAAAAGGAGGGATCACCAGGTCATAACCCCAGCAAGCAAATAATTCCAACAATCTGCGTCGCAGGTTTTCAAGATGCTTGGCATCTTCCGGCAAAATCTCTTCGATGCCTTCGGGCAATAACCAAGAGTCTTTTTTTTGCATGTTTTTTCTATATCCCACTCAAACAAAACGCCCCGCCGAGGCGGGGCGTTTAATAGCGATCATTTGTAAGTACGCAATGCCGCGTTTTTTTATTTGGTCTGTTTCTTGAAATACTGGAAGAAATCGGAGTCCGGATCAACCACCATTACGCCCGAATTCGCAAAGGTTTTTTTATAGGCATTCAAGCTTCGGTAAAAAGTAAAGAATTCTGTATCGGCGCCAAAAGCTTTGGCATAAATTTCGGCTGACCGGGCATCGCCTTCACCACGCAGTTTTTCAGCATCCCGGAACGCATTGGCCAGTGTGACTATGCGCTGCCGGTCGGCATCGGCGCGAATTTTTTCAGCCGCTTCCGCGCCTTCCGAACGGAATTCGCGTGCAACCCTTTCGCGCTCCGCTTCCATTCTGCGAAATACCGAGCTGCTCACTTCAGGAGGCAAATCAATGCGCATAACCTGAATATCGATGATTTCCATGCCCAGGTTGGCCGCCGGAGCCTTGGCGTTTTTGATCAAAATTTCACGAATGGCACGGCGGTCGGTTGAAACCAACTGCTTGATATTGCGCTTACCAAATTCGCCTCGAAACGCATCTTTAATGATTTGATCCAGGCGTAAATTGGCCTGATCTATGTCGCCGGCCACGACCGTGTAGAAAGTTGTTACATTGCCGATACGCCACTTAACAAATGAATCAACAATGACATTTTTCTTTTCGGCTGTTAAAAAGCGCTCCGGTTTCGAATCCATCGTTTGAATTCGCGAGTCAAATTTTTTGACATTGTTGATGAATGGCCATTTGAAATAGAGTCCCGGTTCGTAATCATCTTTTACGATTTGGCCTAACTGGAACTTTATGGCTTTTTCTGTTTGGCTAACGGTAAAGACACTCATTATGCTAATGAGTAAGAACGCACCTACACCTACCAATATTTTATTTTGTGTCATTAGCGTCCCCTTGCGTCACGGCCACGAGTTGAAGATCTCAAAGCGGGTTGCTCATCCACTACCACAGGCTGCGACGGAGGTTCCGCAGCACTTTGGGGAGCAGCTGTCGGCTGAATGGAAGGCTGTTGAGGTTTTATTATTTTGTCCAGCGGAAGATAAAGCAGATTGTTACCGGCTTTAACATCAACCATCAACGTATTAGTTCCGGCCATGACTGACTCCATGGACTCAATATAAAGCCGCTTTCTGGTGACATCAGGGGCTTTGGTATACTCAGTCAACAATTTGGTAAACCGGCTAGTTTCACCTTCCGCCTGAGCAATAACCTGCTCTTTATAACCTTCCGCTTCCTGCATCTTTCTTGCTGCAGCACCTCTAGCTTTCGGCACCACATCATTGGCATACGCTTCTGCTTCATTAATTAAACGCTGTTCGTCTTCGCGAGCTTTGATAGCGTCTTCAAATGCATTTTGGACCTGTTCCGGCGGCTGAGCGTCCTGAAGGTTTACACTGGTAATTTGAATGCCCGATTGATAGCTATCCATGACATCCTGGATTTCTTTTTTTATCGTTCCGACAATTTCACTGCGGCCTTCGGTAAGCACAAAATCCATGTTACTAGTGCCAACGACGCCACGTTGAGCGCTTTCAGTGACCTGCTTCAAGGTAGCAGCAGGATTGACGACATTAAAGATAAAATTCTTGGCATCCTTTACCTGGTACTGAACAGCCAAACGGACATCCACATAATTTTCATCTTTGGTCAGCATTAAAGCTTCTTTGGGAACCGAGCCAAGACTTTGATCACCGCCACCGGTGCGATAACCCACTTCGATAAAGCGTTGCTGCTTAACGTTGACAATATCAACATGTTCAATGGGTATAGGAAAATGCCAGTTCAACCCTGACTGGGTCGTTGTAGTATATTTGCCGAAGCGTGTTTCAACGCCATGATTACCTTCGTCGACAATATAAAAACCGCTTAACCCCCATAATACCAAGGCACCTGCCACAAGAAAACCAACACTTTTTACCGGGCCGCCGGAGGGTCCGGCACTGCTACCGCCACCTCCAGCCCCACTAAAAATCTTGCCCAGTCTTTCTTGTAATGACCGTATCGCTTCATCAAGATCAGGAGGGCCTTTCTGGTCGCCACGACCACTCCAGGGATCTTTTTTGTCACCGCCAGGTTCATTCCAGGACATATATATGCTCCACTATGATGAATTATTTGAACTTTAAAATAATGTTAATCCCGAAGGAAGTTTTCAACTTTCAGCAAGAGGTCACTTTTTCCTGAGTTTACCAATGCAAACTTTGTATTGTATCGTAAATATTATAAAATAAGAAAATCACTAAAGCGTATAACCACCCCATGTCCCAATTATTAAGGAAGGCATTAAGCCTCTTCATATTTCAACGATTTCAATAAACCCAAATGCTTGGCATCGATTTCAATCAGCAATTCGCTCATGCCCGAGTCATCAATATGCTCGTTAATTATTTTTGCGCAAGTAAATAATTTGGCCCTTAAGCTGCCTTGATCGGGGTGCAGATAACATCTTTTTTTAAATAGCGGGCCGGTGGAAAATAATTCAGCCAAGACCTGATAAAGAAGTTCAACGCCAGCCCCTGATTCTGCAGACATCCAGACCCGAACCGGAGCGCCATGATCATCCCGATCGATCCGAGGGGCTATCCCATCCAATAAATCAATCTTATTGAAAATCTGAATTTGCCGTATCTGAGCAGCATCTATCTCAGCCAATACTGCATTGACTTGCACAATGGTTTCATCCCGGTCTTGGGCATGGGCATCAACTACATGCAGCAATAAATCGGCCTCACTGGCTTCTTGCAGAGTGGATTTGAATGCAGCCACTAATTCATGAGGTAAATGCCGAATGAAGCCAACAGTGTCGGCCAGTACTATTTCCTTGTTATTGCGCAACCTGCAATTACGCAAGGTTGGATCAAGGGTGGCAAACAGTTGATCGGCGGCATAGCAATTCGCGCCGGTTAGAGCGTTAAACAGGGTTGATTTGCCCGCATTGGTGTAACCCACCAATGAAACGGAAGGAATTTCAGCTTTTTTTCGTTTGGCCCGTCCCTGATGTCTTTGCTTATCGACTTTCTCCAATCGTTTCCGGATTTGCTTGATCCGCTGACTTAATAGGCGCCTATCGGTTTCTAACTGGGTCTCACCGGGGCCGCGCAGTCCGATACCGCCTTTTTGCCGCTCCAGATGAGTCCAACCCCGAACCAAACGGGTCGATAAATGCTGCAATTGCGCCAACTCAACTTGCAGCTTGCCTTCAAACGATTGAGCGCGTTGCGCGAATATATCAAGAATTAGGCCATTCCGGTCAATCACCCTAATTCCAAGAGCAGTTTCAAGGTTTCTTTCTTGGCTGGGCGTGAGCGTGTGATTGAATAAAACAATATCTGCTGTATAGATTTGTATGCAATTTTTAAGTTCTTCTAGCTTACCTTTGCCAATAAAATATTTTGGATCAGGGCTATGACGGCTACCAGTTAATTGATGAACGGGGATGGTTCCCGCCGATTTGGCTAATTCGATTAATTCCGCTAGATCTTCCTGCCCTGAATAGAAGGCTAAATGAACCAGAATGGCGCGCTCACCTGCATCGGGACGATCAAACAATCGGGCGCTCCATCACTTTGTCGGAAAAAGGGTTGTCCATATTACAGGATGCCGATTCCCATTGGAACCGGCATAATCAATACGTATACTGCGTTGAAAATTAATCGTCACCGTCTTCGATATCATTCGCCATTTTAACGGCCTTGCTCGGTACGATAGTCGATATGGCGTGCTTGTATACCATCTGACTTACCGTATTTTTCAGCATGATGACATATTGATCAAACGAGTCGACTTTACCTTGCAGCTTTATGCCATTGACCAGGAAAATCGAAACAGGGGTGTGCTCTTTTCTGAGCGTATTAAGAAAATTATCCTGCAAGTTTTGACCTTTAGACATCCGATTTCTCCTTATTATTTTTATACAAAGTTGTTGACTAAAATAACGCCAATTAACTGCCAATACAAATTATTTTCTTTAAGTTTTATCTGATTCGACACTATATTCTATCCTCTTCTGACTCTATAGAATATAGTTTGAAGCATTTCCAATATAACGTGCATTAACCCACAGGGAATTTTGGATTGCGCAGGACTTTCCCTGCTTCTTTTCTGTTGCTGGCTGAAACTTCTAGGTTATCGGGAAAACCAAATGTAATAGCAGCAAAAATAACTTAAAGAAACAACATAACAAACGGAAATGTGACCGCAGGATTGTCTTAAAATTCAGTAGAAAATCTAAAAATTTTCAAACAACTTCTCTTGTCGAGAAGTCCCTTGAGTTGAAATGAAAATTGGTTAAATGAAACTTTAAAGGGTCAGCTTTTCTTGAACTGCGGCTCCCTGCCCCACTGCACGAGCGGCTGGAATGACAATCATCACACATGAAATATCGGTGCTGTAGATTATAAATGCAATGGTTACAACATGCCGACCTATCGTTACATTTTGCAGTTGTTTAAAGCCTGATTATAGAACTTTAGCAATAATTTGCGTTTAATTTTTTGGGTTTGCCGATAAAGAGTCAATACCTAGATTTGCAAGTGCATCGGCCCTATCATTGCCCTTATCGCCTGAATGGCCTTTTATCCATTTCCATTCAATGTCATGCGGTTTTATGACCGCGTCCAGTCTTCGCCAGAGATCTTCATTTTTAACAGGCGCTTTAGAAGCTGTTTTCCAGCCCCGTTTTATCCAGTTGGGCATCCATTCGGTAATGCCTTGTAATACATATCTCGAATCGCAGTGAATTTGAACGGAGCAGGGTTTGGTCAATGCTTCCAGCGCTTTTATCGTCGCCGTTAGCTCCATCCGGTTATTGGTGGTATTGGCTTCACCTCCATACAGTTCTTTTATCTTGCCTTTGTAGTTAAGAATAACCCCCCAGCCACCAGGCCCTGGATTGCCTCTGCAGGCACCGTCGGTATAAATTATCACCGGGTCAGTCATGTTTCTTGAAGTGAGCCGCCGAGTTAATTGAGTTTGCCAGCGCCAGAGCCGGATTAAATCGTTTTAGTGGGGTCAGCGGAATTAAATTATAACGGCGTTTAACTGCTTTTATCGCATAAGCAGTTCCTGAAAAAAAATGTTTCCGGGAACTATTTTTTCCAAATATCGATACCACTGAATTTAAATAAAACTGCGAAGACACAGTAACTTCAAAATTCAATAATTTCAACCAGTCCATCATTCTAGAACGACTGATAAAATGACCGCCCCATGAATCAGCCATTTGCTTATCCCACAGATATTGATAACGGATCCAGAAACTCCAGGGATTAAAATTTAAGATCAGAATAATGCCTTCCGGTTTCAAAACCCGCTCGACTTCCCTAATGGTCTGGAATCGGTAGGCATCAAATTCCAGCAGGTGCGGGACTATGACCATATCGACACTGCTGCTTTGCAATGGCAAATGGTAAGCTTTTGCCTGAATTTTTAGTGCTCCATTACAGCCAAGGTTTTTAGCATCGAGTATCATAAAATTCTTGTATAAAGAACAGTCTATAAACTCATTTTCCCATCCTAATCCCCCAACTTGCAGGATGGTTTGCTGGCAACTAACAGTAATGGATCGCTGCATGTAGTCTGCTTCCAACTGCTTTAAAAGCTTGCCCCTGGGGGTTTGATACCAGGCAAATAAGAAATCGCGTTTCATTAATTATCCTGAATAATACATATGTTTGATGTTTTTCAATTAAAACAAGCTATAATAGAAACATTCTAAATATCAAACTACTTTAGGTTTAGATGATGAATGTTAATTTTAACAGGTCGGCTAATTATTTATTAATTTTGATAACAGTTATAACGGCAGGTTGCTCTGAAACGTCAAAAGCGCCTTTAAGTAGCGGTTATCAACAGCCAGCGGTATCCGTGCCCCATAAATTTTATATGCGGCACACACATCCCCGTCCCCGCCTGACTATTAACAAACAAAAAATCAAATCGGTACAGCATGCCACTGTCTGGGATCGTTTGTTATCCTTGTATTCATTACCTGAAATTGATAATGAGAGGGTCGACCGTGAATTAAACTGGTATTTGGACCATCCAAACTATATTGCCCGCATTCAACAGCGAGCGGAACCCTATCTTCACCTCATTCTGGATGAGATCCAGGCGAAAAACATACCCGGTGAATTGGCTTTATTGCCTGTGGTTGAAAGTGCATTCATACCGGAAGCGTATTCGAAAAGTGATGCCTCCGGGTTATGGCAGTTTATACCCGCAACTGGCCGTCTTTTTGGCCTTGAGCAAAATTCATGGTATGACGGCCGCCGAGATATTTATGCGTCAACGAAAGCGGCAACCACCTTTCTTAAGGAACTGGGAGAAACTTTTGATGGTGACTGGTTTCTCGCCTTGGCCTCCTATAACTATGGCAAAGGCAATGTGAGAAAAGCCATCGAAAAAAATGAGGACCTGGATTTGCCAACTGATTATTGGTCGCTGGATCTTCCCAAAGAAACGGCGGATTATGTCCCCAGATTATTGGCCATTGCCAAATTATTTGCCAATGCGGAAGCCTATAATATTCCGTTGCAATATATACCGAACAAACCCTATGTCGAGGTTATTGATATCAAATCACCACTGGATTTGAGCAAAGCCGCAGAAATGGCTAATACGCCTTTGAATCAATTTTTAAAATTGAATCCCGGATTCAATCGGTCATGCACAGCGCCAGACGGCCCTCACCGGTTATTGATCCCGGTAAATCAGGTACAGGCTTTTAAAAGAAACTTGGCGCTGCTTCCCTTTGAGGCCCGCGTTGACCTTAAGCGCTATTATAATGAAGACCGCTATGCTCAGGCTCGCCACGAATCGGAAAAAATTCCTGAACCTCGCCATGATCAGTCAAGGGTGGAGGCCAGTCAATATAAGATCAAGTCCGGTGAAACTTTAGCCTCGATCGCCAACCGGACCCGTACCACTATTCATTCAATTCGTCAGGCAAATCATCTGGTAGGAACGACTATCCGTTCCGACATGCTAATTAAGATCCCTACACACCGACAATCAGTTAATCCGCAGCTGATTGCTGCGACAGCTAAAAACAAATCTTTCAATAGTCAATTTTACACGGTGAAAAAAGGCGATACTTTCTATAATATTGCCCAACGATTTTCAGTGAGCACCAAAAATATTGCTGACTGGAATAAAATTACCTTGAAAACCGCATTAGTACCGGGCAGGAAACTGACTATTAAATCCGTTGGCCCACAACTGGCCTCAGCATCCTCGGTCCGTTTGATTCAATATACCGTCAATAAAGGCGATACATTGATGCAAATTTCCAGGAAATTTAATTTACCTGTGACTGATTTACGTAAAACAAATGCGAACACCCTTGTTAGGGGACTTCAACCTGGCCAAAAATTGAAAATACTTATCGATAATAGCCAACCCGCAACCTGATTTTAATGCGATAACTCTCTTATATCTCCAGTGAACTCGCCTCAAAAGGCGAGATTTTTCCGCAAAATCCAATCAACCTGTGGACGTGCCTGCTTGGCACGTTCGCTCGTCCAAAGCGAAGTATCTTGATCCGTATCACAGGTCATAATCAACACTAGATGCAAAAGGATTGGTTAGAATTGTTATTCAGAGAACCCGGTTTTATCTGGCTTGCCCTATAAAAAATATAGTATAGTTGAACACTTGATATTTTTTTGTTGCGCAACATCTGTGACAACTTTAACCCTTTTTATTTGTTTCACGAGGATCAAATGGCTTTCGAATTACCCGAATTACCTTATGCAAAAAAGAGTCTTGCCCCTTATATTTCAGAAGAAACGATAGATTTCCACTACGGAAAACATCATCAAACCTATGTCACGAATCTGAATAATTTGATATCCGGTACTGAATTTGAAAGTTTATCTCTGGAAGAAATCATTGTTACATCTTCTGGGGCTATCTTCAATAATGCTGCGCAAATCTGGAATCATACCTTCTATTGGAACTGTCTGAAACCTGGTGGCGGAGGCGAGCCTGAAGGAGCACTGGCTGAAGCCATTAACACCACGTTCGGCTCCTATACAACATTTAAAGAAGAATTCACCAAATGTGCAGTAACCACATTCGGTTCAGGCTGGGCCTGGCTTGTCAAAAATCCTGATGGCAGCTTGGCTCTAGTCAGCACCAGCAATGCAGGCTGCCCGTTAACAGCCGGTCAAACACCTTTGCTGACTTGCGATGTCTGGGAACATGCTTATTATATCGATTACCGCAATGCGCGCCCGGCTTATCTGGAAGCCTTCTGGACGCTTGTTAATTGGGATTTTGCGGCATCCAATTTTTCAGCCAAAGGCTAAGTGATATTTTAAGCCTTTTGCATCTGCTGATGCAGAAGGCTTTATCTAGGAGGGCGAATGCCTACATTATTGATTACCGGTGCTAATCGTGGTTTGGGACTGGAATTTTGCCGTCAATATGCGACTGATAACTGGCATGTCATTGGCTGCTGCCGACAACCAGATCAGGCATCGGAATTAAATGAACTAACCGGATACTTGAATATTCACGTAGAATCATTAGATGTCGCCGATTTTGAGCAGATTAATGCATTATCCAAAAAGCTAGCTGATGTGAGTATCGATGTTTTGCTTAATAACGCCGGTATTTACGCTGACCACCGTGAATCCGGTTTTGGCCGACTTGATTATAAGGCATGGACTCAAACACTATTGGTTAATACGATGGCACCGATTAAAATGGCCGAAGCGTTTTTACCGCAAATCAGACGTGGCAATAAAAAGCTGATCGTCAATATCAGCAGCCTAATGGGCAGTCTAGCCGATAATAGCAGTGGCGGCAGTATTTTTTATCGTACCAGCAAGGCAGCGCTGAACGCTGCGATGAGAAGCCTATCGATTGACCTCAAAAATCAATCCATTGGTATATTGACTTTGCATCCGGGGTGGGTCAAAACCGACATGGGTGGTCCGAATGCCTGGATAACCGCCAGAGATAGCGTTAGCGGAATGCGCAATTTGATAGCTAACTATAGTCCAGATCAAGCGGGTTGTTTCGTCAGCTATGACGGGACACCCCTTCCGTGGTGAGCCCAAATGAACAGCAAAATAATTTTCATATCGGCAATGCTGCAAAGCCTTGTTACCCCATGCAACGCGCAACCGATTGATTCCATGAAATTAAAAGCAGGCGCTTCCATTCCCGCCCAAATTAAAGTACCTGGCGGCTATACCGCTGTTTTAACGGCTCATGCGATAGGCGACCAAATTTATCAATGCGCACTGGGCGAAGGAAAATATTCTTGGATAATAAAAGCGCCCGACGCCAAATTATTGGATACCAATGGCCAGATAATCGGTAATCATTATGCCGGTCCAGTATGGGAATACAAAGAAGGCAGCAGACTTGTAGGGCAAGTAATAAATAAAATTGAGGTTGACCCGGGCTCGTCAATTTCATGGTTGCTGGTAAAGGTTATAGGACACAAAGGCAAAGGTTTGTTTGCAGACGTAAGCTATATTAACCGAATTAACACTCATGGTGGTTTGCCGCCATTGTCCGGATGTGACGCCAATCATTTGGGGAGCGAGAAGCGGATTGCCTACACTGCGGATTATATTTTCTATAAATAAAATAACAGTAACTATTCAGCGTTTTTTGCAGGCAGCCTGATTTTACTATCATTTAGACCTGCAGGAGAAATCCAGCAGGTATCTGGTCACAAATAATTTCCCTGAATTTTCATCAGTATATTTGTAAGGAATATTTTAATCACCCAACGCGCAAAAATTCGCCCCTGCAACGGTTTTCATAAACCAGAAAGCTATTTATAGCCAAATCCAGAGCATTGAATCATCAGTAATGACATAAAATTCAGCACTTTATCGGTATATGAACAACGCAAAATAGTCCATTTTCTTGTGAATTTTCGAGTCATGAGCTGTTCCTGGTCCGATCAAATGTTGCCTGTTAAGCAAGCACCAGATTTATTTTTCATTTCCAGGTTTTTTGTTGGTGGTGCTAAGAGTATTCAGAGTTGCAAAAAATATTGCCGACGAAAACACCTCTTTCAAACTTCAAGTGAAATGTTCAGATGGCGACTATTTTTAAAACTTCATTAAGTATGTTAAATAAACGTATAATATAAAGTTATTTTCACTGATTTTTAGGTGGAGTTCATGAAAATTATCCAGGAAGCGCTTACCTTCGATGATGTCTTGTTAGTGCCTGCACATTCAAGCGTGTTGCCCCGTGATGTAACAACCAAAACCCAATTAACGCGCGGCATTTCCCTTAATATCCCATTGGTTGCCGCCGCCATGGACACCGTTACCGAGGCAAGGCTGGCCATTTCCATAGCTCAGGAAGGCGGTATCGGCATTATCCATAAAAACATGACCGCCGAACAGCAGGCCCGCGAAGTCCGGAGCGTCAAAAAATACGAGAGTGGCGTTATCAAAGATCCGATCACCGTAGCGCCGAATGTTAGCATACGGGATGTCATCAAACTGACCCGATCAAAAAATATTTCCGGCGTACCGGTTGTCAATGGGGATGAACTGGTCGGCATCGTTACAAGCCGCGATTTGCGTTTTGAGACACGCTTTGATGAGCCCGTGTCATCCGTCATGACGCCAAAAGAGCGTCTGGTAACCGTCAATGAAAATGCAGACCGCAAAGAGGCGATCGCATTACTTCATAAACACCGTATTGAAAAAGTGCTGGTTGTCAATAACTCCTTTCATTTGCGTGGCATGATAACCGTCAAGGATATTCAAAAATCCAAGGACTATCCACAAGCTTGCAAGGACGAACAAGAAAGGCTGAGGGTCGGCGCCGCTGTCGGCACCGGTTATGGCACGGAAGAACGCGTCGCGGCATTGGTTCAAGCCGGCGTGGATGTCATTATCGTCGATACCGCTCATGGCCATTCACAGGGCGTTTTGGACCGTGTGCGCTGGGTAAAACAGAACTTTCCTGATGTCCAAATTGTCGGCGGCAATATTGCCACCGCAGAAGCTGCACACGCGCTGGTTGCGGCAGGCGCCGACGGCGTCAAAGTCGGCATTGGGCCGGGCTCCATTTGTACGACGCGTATTGTCGCCGGCGTCGGTGTTCCACAAATCACCGCCGTTAGTAATGTTGCCGAAGCGCTCAAAGGCACCGGTGTGCCGTTAATTGCCGATGGCGGCATCCGCTATTCCGGAGATGTCGCCAAAGCCCTGGCTGCGGGTGCTTATACGGTTATGCTGGGCGGCTTGTTTGCAGGCACCGAGGAGGCGCCTGGCGAAATTGAATTGTTTCAGGGGCGGTCGTATAAATCGTATCGCGGCATGGGCTCCTTGGGCGCGATGTCACAACAACAAGGCTCCAGCGACCGCTATTTTCAAGATGACACCGATTCGTCGGAAAAACTGGTTCCCGAGGGCATTGAAGGCCGCGTTCCTTATAAAGGTAGCCTGATTGCCGTAATCCATCAATTGCTGGGCGGTGTGCGTGCCAGCATGGGTTACACCGGTTGCCAGACGATTACGCAATTGCATGAAAATGCCCAGTTTGTGCGTGTAACTAGCGCGGGTATCAGGGAAAGCCATGTACATGACGTAACGATTACCAAGGAAGCGCCGAATTACCGTCTGGATTAACCTGTAAACAAATACATTGCCCCTGAATGCCACAACCGTCAATGAATATACATACCGACAAAATTCTTATTCTGGATTTCGGCTCACAATACACGCAGTTAATAGCTCGCCGCGTCCGGGAGTGTGGCGTTTATTCGGAAATTTTCTCATGTGAAGCGAGTTCTGATAGCATCAAAAACTTCGCCCCTAAAGGTATCATTTTATCCGGCGGCCCTGAAACTGTGACTCTCAGTGACACGCCGAGAGCGCCTGAAATCGTCTTTGAACTGGGCGTTCCGGTATTAGGTATTTGCTATGGTATGCAAACCATGGCTGAACAACTCGGTGGAAGAGTCGAGAGTTCGGCGCACCGAGAATTTGGCTATGCGCAAATCCGGGCGCGTGGTCATTCCAAATTATTGAACGACATCGAAGATCATGTTTCGCAAGAGGGTTACGGTTTGCTGGATGTCTGGATGAGTCATGGGGATCGAGTTGTTATCTTGCCGTCTGGTTTTATCTCGATCGCCAGTTCGGAAGGCGCACCGATTGCCGCTATCGCCAATGAGGACAACGCGTTTTACGGTCTGCAATTTCATCCCGAGGTGACGCACACCAAACAGGGCGGCCGCATCTTGTCCCGCTTTGTTATGGATATTTGTGGTTGCGCAGCGCTGTGGACAGCCGGAAACATAATTGAAGACAGCATCCGATTGATCCGGGAAAAAGTTGGCAGCGACCAGGTTATTTTAGGGCTTTCCGGCGGCGTCGATTCGTCCGTTGTTGCTGCGCTGCTGCATAAAGCTATTAAGGATCAGCTGGTTTGCGTTTTTGTCGATACCGGCTTGCTGCGTCTGTTCGAAGGCGACCAGGTGATGGCTATATTTGCCGAGCATAGAGGTATCCATGTTATCCGCATCAATGCTGAACAGCGCTATCTGGATGCGCTGCGCGGCGTCGCTGATCCGGAGCAGAAACGCAAGATCATCGGGAATCTGTTTGTCGAAATTTTCGATGAAGAAGCCACTAAACTGAAAAGTGCAAAATGGTTGGCGCAAGGCACCATTTATCCCGATGTGATCGAATCGGCGGGCTCCAAAAGCGGCAAGGCGCATCTGATCAAATCACACCATAACGTCGGCGGACTACCGGAAAACATGACCTTGAAGCTGGTCGAACCACTGCGTGAACTATTCAAGGATGAAGTCAGAAAACTTGGACTTGAACTGGGTTTGTCTTCGGAAATGATATTCCGCCACCCCTTCCCTGGGCCTGGCCTGGGTGTCAGGATTCTCGGCGAGGTCACCCGGGAATACGCCGAACTATTGCGTCAAGCAGATGCTATTTTTATCGAAGAACTCTACCGACATGACCTTTACAGCAAAGTTAGCCAGGCTTTTGCCGTCTTTCTGCCGGTTAAATCGGTTGGCGTTATGGGCGACGGCCGCCGTTACGATTATGTCATCGCAATCCGTGCGGTCGAAACCATCGATTTCATGACCGCACGCTGGGCACATTTACCGTACGAATTCCTTGACTTGGTCTCCCGCCGCATCATCAATGAAGTACATGGCATTTCCCGCGTAACCTACGATATCTCAGGCAAGCCTCCCGCGACCATTGAATGGGAATAATACCAACTGATGAGGCCTGGATGCGCCACGCCATCAGACTGGCGCAAAAAGCTGAACAGCAAGGCGAAGTTCCAATTGGCGCCGTCATCGTCAAAGATGAAAACTGTATTGCCGAAGGCTGGAACAGTCCGATAGGGCATCACGATCCGACCGCCCATGCCGAAATAAGGGCCATCCGAATGGCTGGCACAGTTCTGGCCAATTATCGAATTCCTGATACAACGTTGTATGTGACGCTGGAACCTTGTGTGATGTGCATGGGAGCAATCAGTCAGGCGAGGATAGCCCGTCTGGTTTTTGGTGCATTTGATTCTGAGCGTGGCGCCGTATGCCATGCCCTGAATCTTGCTGACGCAAATTTCTTAAATCATCGAATTAGCTGGAGCGGAGGCATTCTGGAAATAGAATGCTCCTCTCTGCTAAGAGATTTTTTTCGAAGCAGGCGCTAGTATTGTCGCTGCTTATCTTTGTCATGTATATCGCATTTGGACTTTCTATCTCTTGACGCCCTTTCATCAGTGAGAGGATTGAGGTGAAAAGATTCATAAGACAAAATTTATATTGTGTAAGGTATATATTTGAAAGCAACACTATTTAGCGCGTAAAAATATGGCTCTCGTATATAATACGAATCAATGATGGCTTTGTGTGTATTTACGGCGAATAGTCAATAAAACGTTTGCTTAGATCGCCATAGTCTTCAATTCTGCGGTCACGTAAGTAAGGCCAAATTTGCCTGACTCGCTCATTTCTTGCGCTATCAATCGTGCAGGTCAGCAACTTTATTTCCGAATCGCCGGCGCGGGTGATGATTTCGCCTTGCGGCCCAGCAATAAAGCTATTGCCCCAGAACTGAATACCTTTTTCAGAGTCCGGCGCTTTTTCAAAGCCGATACGGTTACAGGCAATAACCGGTAAACCGTTGGCTATCGCATGAGAACGCTGAATGGTGATCCAGGCATCCTGTTGACGTTGCTGTTCTTCAGCATGATCGAGGGGATCCCAACCAATTGCGGTAGGATAAATCAACAGATCGGCGCCAGCTAGCGCCATTAATCTCGCCGCTTCCGGAAACCATTGATCCCAGCAAACCATCACTCCCAATCGTCCGATCGATGTTTGTATTGGTTTAAAACCGATATCGCCAGGGGTGAAATAATATTTTTCGTAGAACCCCGGGTCATCGGGAATGTGCATTTTTCGATATTT
>Ga0209798_10001069_pt1 | contig 16752 bp, 17 predicted proteins | sample DOMMetBare3Fresh_FD_187475 | JGI IMG/M metagenome (GOLD analysis project Ga0209798, IMG submission 187475) | Wetland sediment microbial communities from St. Louis River estuary, USA, under dissolved organic matter induced mercury methylation -... | ecosystem: Environmental > Aquatic >...
ATGCAGCCGGAAACGCCGAAGTCCAAGGCAGCGGCAAAGGCGGCAGCGAAGGCCGCGTCCAAGCCGGCCGGCAAGTCCTGATCACGAGGCCCACGACGATGTTGAAGATGCTGCGTCCTCTCCTGTGTGCGCTCGGCCTTGCGGCCGGTCTCTTCTGGCAGCCCGCCGCATGGTCCCAGCCCGCCGCGCCGGCCAGCGCGCCTGCGGCCGCCGAACCGGCGCCCGGGCCCGATCAGTACACCCGCAAGGGAGCCGACACCTGTCTGGGGTGCCACGACGAGGAGAGCGCCACTTACTCGGCGTCCGCGCTGTTCAAGACCAAGCATGCGCACCGCGGCGACAAGCGCGCGCCGTTCGGTCCCGGTGGCCTGCAGTGCGAGGCATGCCACGGGCCCGGGGCTGCACACGCGGCCAAGGGCAGCAAGAAGAAGCTCACGATCAACAGCTTCAAGGCCGATTCGTTCCTGAGCGTTGACCAGCGCAATCGCGCGTGCCTGACCTGCCACGAGGGCACGTCGCGCACGGGCTGGCACGCGAGCACGCATGAGCGCGCCGACGTGTCCTGCACCGACTGCCACAAGATGCACCACCCGCAGGGCGATGCGGTGCGGTCGAAGATCGCCCAGGCTGAGGTCTGCTACGCCTGCCACAAGCAGCAGCGCGCCGATTTCCACAAGGCCAGCGCGCACCCCGTGCGCCAGGGCCTGATGGCCTGCAGCGACTGCCACTTGCCGCACGGCTCGGGCAGCGCCGTGTCGATGCTCGCCAAGCCGACGCTGAACCAGACCTGCTATTCGTGCCACGCCGACAAGCGCGGCCCGCTGCTGTGGGAGCACGCGCCGGTGGCCGAGGACTGCTCGCTGTGCCACAACGCGCACGGTTCGGTAAGGCCGGCGCTGTTGACGAAGTCGCCGCCCCTGTTGTGCCAGCAATGCCACAGCGCGGCCGGCCATCCGTCGCTCGCGCGCACGTCCAACAGCCTGCCCGGCGGGCCGGCCGGCGGCACCGCGTTCCTGGTGGCCGGCAGCTGCACCAACTGCCACACGCAGGTCCACGGATCGAACCACCCCTCGGGTGCCAAGCTGATGCGCTGAGCGCGCGACCAACGCCACGGGACGCGAACATCATGAACAGCCATACCCCTGTCTTCCTGCTCGCCGCGCTCGGCCTGCTGTCGGTGCTCGGCCCGGCGCAGGCCGCGGCGGCCGACACCTCCGAGTGGAAGTGCGAGACCTGCCCGTACCCCAAGGGCACCAGCGGCACGGTCGAGGCCGGCGTCGGCAACGTGTCCGACGACTCGCGCAAGTTCGGCGACTACACCGGCCTCGAGAAAAAGGGCGCCTTCGCGGTGCTCGACGGCACGGTGTCGCATCGCAGCGAGGCCGGCGGCTACTGGGCCGACCTGCGCGCCTCCGATCTCGGCCTGGACACGCGCAGCGTATTCGGCCGCGCCGGCCGCGAGGGCCTTTACACGCTGAGGCTGGGCTACTCCCAGATCCCGCGCTGGACGACCGAGGGCGCGGCCACGCCCTTCCTCGGCGTGGGCAGCGACACGCTGACGTTGCCCGTCGGCGCGGGCTTTCCCGCCGGCACCACGGCGGGCATGCCGCTGACCACCACGCTGCAGCCGATCGAGCTGGGCACCAAGCGCCAGCGCTACCAGCTGGGCGGCAGCTTCGTCGGCCTGGACCGCTGGGTGTTCCAGGCGAGCCTGCGGCGCGACGTGCGCGACGGCACGCAAGTCGGCGCGTCGTCGTTGTTCTCCTCCGCTGCGCAACTGCCGTTCCCGGTGGACCAGACCACCGACCAGTTCGAGGTTTCTGCCTCGTATTCGACGGCGCGCCTGCAGGCCACGCTCGGCTACTCGCTCTCGCAGTTCCGCAACAACCTCGAGTCGCTGACCTGGGACAACCCGTTCACGCCGGTGGTCGCCGGCGCCAGCCGAGGCCGCCTTGCGCTCGCGCCCGACAACCGCTTCGAGCAGTTCTTCGGCTCGGCGGGCTACCAGATCACGCCGATGATCCGCGCCAGCGCCGACTTCGCGCTGGGCCGCTCGAAACAGGACCAGGCCTTCCTGCCCTCGACGATCAACGCCACGCTGGCACCCGGCGTGCCCGCGCTGCCTGCGTCAGCGCTCGACGGCCGCGTGAACACCTACGTCGGCAACGTGCGCGTCACCGCCACGCCGATGCCCGGCCTGCGCGTGAATGCCAGCTGGTCGCACGACGAGCGCGACAACCGCACCGGCATCGCGAGCTACCCGCAGGTGGCCACCGACATGTTCCTCGCAGCGACACCGCGCAGCAACACGCCGTTCAGCACCACGCTCGACCGCTTCAAGCTCGGCGCGGACTACCGCGGCCCCGGCACCTGGAAGTTCGCCGCCGGCATCGACCACGAGCTGCGCGACCGCTCGTTCACCGAGGTGGTGGAAACGCGGGAGACCACGCTGTGGGGTCGCGCCAGCGTGCAGGCGCGCGACAACCTCACGCTCTCGGGCAAGCTCGCGCACAGCGAGCGCGACCACTCCACCTACGGCGTGGCCGTCTGGTTCGGCGCGCCCGAGAACCCGCTGTTGCGCAAGTTCAACCTCGCCTCGCGCACGCGCGACAGCGGCGGCCTGCGCGCCGACATCACCGTGAGCGAGCAGGTGAGCGTGGGCCTCGCCGCCGACTTCGCCAACGACGACTACGACGAGTCCCTGGTCGGCCTGAAGGAGGCACGCAGCGCGAGCGTGGCGGCCGACGTGTCGTTCAACCTGTCCGAGGCGACGCAGATCACCGGATACGTGCACAGCGAGCGCATCCGTTCGCGCCAGGACGGCAGCATCGCCTTCGCGGCGCCCGACTGGAGCGGTCGCGTCAAGGACCGCTTCGAGATGCTCGGGCTGGGCGTGCGCCACGCGGCCATCCCCGACAAGCTCGACGTCGGTGCCGACGTGAGCCTGTCGCGCTCGCGCAGCGACGTCGCGGTGCAGACCGGCGTCGGCGAGCCAGCGTTCCCGACGCAGAAAGTGTCGGTCGACAGCGTGCGCGTGTACGCGACCTACAAGCTCACCGAGCGGATGTCGATCACCGGCAGCCTGTGGCACGAGGAGTACGACGCGCAGGACTGGCGTCTGGACGGCGTGCTGCCGGCCACGGCGCCCGATCTGCTGACCTTCGGCCAGCAGGCGCCGAAGTACAAGGTCGACGTGCTGCGCCTGGCGCTGCGTTATCGCTTTTGAGCCCTGGGGTCGCAGGCCCGGCCCGGCTGGGCCGCTGGCGCGCGCGGGCCGTTTACAGTGCGCGCCATGCTTGTCGTGCAGGATCTGCAGGCCCGCCGTGGCTCGCGCGTGTTGTTCTCGGGTCTGGGCTTCGAGGCGCGGCCAGGGCAGTTGATGCGGGTCACCGGCGCCAACGGCGCGGGCAAGACCACGTTGCTGCGCATGCTGGTGGGGCTGTCCACGCCCACGGCAGGCCGGGTGGCGTGGCGCGGCGAGCCGATCGGCGCGCAGCGCGAGGAGTTCCACCGCGAGCTGGTGTGGTGTGGTCACGCCGCCTCGCTCAAGGATGACCTGACCGCGCTCGAGAACCTGCGCGCGGCCACGATGCTTGCGGGTGATCGCATCGATGCAACGGCCGCCAGGGCGGCGTTGGCCGACGCCGGCCTCGCAGGGCGGGAGCACCTGCCGGCGCGGTCGCTGTCGGCCGGCCAGCGCCGGCGCGTCGTGCTCGCGCGGCTGACGCTGGCCTCCGCGCGGCCGCTGTGGGTGCTCGACGAGCCGTTCAACACGCTCGACGTGGCCGCCACGCAGTGGCTCACCGCGCTGGTGCAGCGCCATGTGGCCGCATCGGGCATCGTCCTGTTGACCAGCCATCAGAGCGTGCCGCTGGACGACACCACGGCGCAGACCGTGACGGTGGCGCTGTGAGCACCGCCGGTCGCGCCGGCACGCTCGCTGCGATGGCCGCGTTGTTCTCGCGCGACGTGCGCCTGGCGCTGCGCCGCAAGTCCGACACGCTGGGCGCGGCGATCTTCTTCGTCATCGTCGCGAGCCTGTTCCCGCTGGGCGTGGGGCCCGAGCCCTCGCTGCTCGCGCGCATGGGCCCCGGCATCGTCTGGGTGGCCGCGTTGCTGGCATCGATGCTGTCGATGCCGCGCCTGTTCGCCGACGACGCGGCCGACGGCAGCCTCGAGCAACTGCTGCTGTCGTGCACGCCGCTGCCGCTGCTGGTGTTGTCCAAGGTGGCGGCGCACTGGTTGCTGTCGGGTCTGCTGCTGGTGATCGTGGCCCCGTTGCTGGCGGTCCAGTACGGCCTGCCGGCCGATCAGGTCGGCATGCTCGTGATCTCGCTGCTGCTGGGCACGCCGGTGTTGAGCCTGGTCGGCGCGATCGGCGCGGCGCTCACGGTGGGCGTGCGCGGCGCCGCGGTGCTGCTGTCGTTGCTTGTGTTGCCGTTGGTCACACCGGTGCTGATCTTCGGCGCCGGCGCGGTCGAGGCGGTGGGCGCCGGTGTCGATGCCGGCGCCCACCTGTCGCTGCTGGGGGCGATGCTGGCCTTGGCTTTGTTCGGCGCGCCTTGGGCTGCATCAACCGCGCTGCGCATCAGCCTTGATTGATTCGGGGTCATCGAGACGGGGCGCGCGTGATAATCCGCGCCCGAGCCGTTTTCCGCCATGAACCGCTTCACCTGGTCCTACTTCGCCGCCCCGCAGCGCTTCTACCGCCTGGCGGGCAAGGCCGTGCCGTGGTGCGCGGCCGTGGCCATCGTGCTGACGCTGTACGGTCTGTACCTCGGCCTGGGCGTCGCGCCGACCGATTTCCAGCAGGGCGACAGCTACCGCATCATCTTCATCCACGTGCCGGCCGCCTGGACCGCGATGGTGCTGTACGTCGCGATGGCCTTCTGGGCCGCGGTCGGCCTGATCTTCAACGCGCGGCTGGCGGCGATGCTGGCGCAGGCGATCGCGCCCACCGGCGCGCTGATGGCCTTCCTGGCACTGTGGACCGGCGCGCTGTGGGGCAAGCCGACCTGGGGTACCTGGTGGGTGTGGGACGCGCGGCTCACGTCCACGCTGATCCTGCTGTTCCTGTACATCGGCTACATGTCGCTGCGCGCGGCGATCGACGACGAGCGCCGCGCCGACCGCGCCTCGGCGGTGCTGGCCATCGTCGGCGTGGTGAACGTGCCGATCATCTATTTCTCGGTCAAGTGGTGGAACACGCTGCACCAGGGCGCGTCGGTGAGCCTGACCAAGGCGCCGTCGATGGCGGCCATCATGCTGCAGGGCATGCTGGTCATGGCTCTGGCGCTGTGGGCGTACTGCTTCGCCGTGGTCTTCATGCGCGTGCGGCTGGTGATCCTCGAGCGCGAGCGCGACGCGGCCTGGACGCGGGAGCACCTCGCTCGGCCGCAGGCGGCATGACCACCGGGTGGGCGTGACATGAAGCTGTACTGGGCCAGCTGGTCCGATTTCTTCGCGATGGGCGGATACGGTCCTTACGTCTGGGGCTCGTTCGGCGTCGCCGTCGTGGTGATCGCTGCGGAACTCTGGAGCCTGCGCCAGCGTCGGAAGGGACTGACCTCGGAGACCGAACCATGAAACCCCGTACCAAACGCGCGCTGGCGATCGTCGCCGGCATCGCCACGCTGGGCATCGCTTCGGCGCTCGTGCTCAATGCGTTCCAGAGCAACCTGGTGTTCTTCTTCAGCCCGACCCAGGTGGCCAGCGCCGAGGCGCCCAAGGACCGCGCATTCCGCATCGGCGGCCTGGTCGAGAAGGGCAGCGTCAAGCGCGAGGCCAACGGGCTGACCGTGACCTTCATCGTCACCGATACCGCCAAGGCGGTGCCGGTCACCTACACCGGCATGCTTCCCGACCTGTTCCAGGAAGGCAAGGGCGTGGTCGCCCAGGGCAAGCTGCGCGCCGACGGCGTGTTCGTGGCCGAGCAGGTGCTGGCCAAGCACGACGAGAACTACATGCCGCCCGAGGCGGCCGAGGCGCTCGAGAAGGCCAAGCACGGCCAGATGCCGTCGCTGGGCAAACAGATGAAGGCGGTCAACCAATGATTCCCGAACTCGGTCACTTCGCGCTGATCCTCGCGTTGGCAGTGGTGCTGCTCGCGCAGAGCGTGCTGCCGCTGGTGGGGTCGTTCCGCGGCCACGCCGGCTGGGTGGCGCTGGCGCGCCCAGCGGCCTTCATGCACTGCGCGCTGATCACGCTCGCGTATGTCTGCCTGACGATCTCGTTCGTCAACAACGACTTCTCGGTCGCGCTCGCGGCGAATCACTCGAACTCCGCGCTGCCGCTGCCGTATCGCATCGCCGCGGTCTGGGGCAACCACGAAGGCTCGATCCTGTTGTGGGCGCTGATCCTGTCGGGCTGGACCGTCGCGGTGGCGCTGTTCTCGCGCCAGCTGCCCGATGTGGTAGTGGCGCGCGTGATCGCCGTCATGGGCCTGGTCAGCGCGGGCTTCCTGTTGTTCACGCTGTTCACCTCCAACCCGTTCGAGCGGCTGCTGCCCGCGGCCGACGATGGCCGCGACCTGAACCCGCTGCTGCAGGACCCCGGCATGGTGTTCCACCCGCCGCTGCTGTACATGGGCTATGTCGGCTTCTCGGTGGCGTTCTCGTTCGCGCTCGCGGCGCTGATCTCGGGCCGGCTGGATTCGACCTGGGCGCGCTGGTCGCGGCCGTGGACCACCGTGGCGTGGGTGTTCCTCACACTGGGCATCGCGCTGGGCAGCGCCTGGGCCTACTACGAGCTCGGGTGGGGCGGCTGGTGGTTCTGGGATCCGGTGGAAAACGCCTCGTTCATGCCCTGGCTCGCGGGCACCGCGCTGATCCATTCGCTGGCCGTCACCGAAAAGCGCGGTGGCTTCAAGATGTGGACGGTGCTGCTGGCGATCCTTGCGTTCTCGCTGTCGCTGATGGGCACCTTCCTCGTGCGCTCGGGCGTGCTGTCGTCGGTGCACGCATTCGCCACCGACCCGGCGCGCGGCATCTTCATCCTCAGTTTCCTTTCCGTCGTGATCGGCGGCTCGCTCGCGCTGTTCGCGTGGCGCGGCCCGAGGGTCGGCGTCGGCGGGCTGTTCGAGCCGGTATCGCGCGAGGGCATGCTGCTCGCGAACAACGTGCTGCTGATGGTGGCCACCGCGGCGGTGATGCTGGGCACGCTGTATCCGCTCGTGCTCGATGCCTTGAAGCTCGGCAAGATCTCGGTCGGCCCGTCGTACTTCAACGCCGTGTTCGTGCCGCTGATGGTGCCGGCGCTGTTCCTGATGGGCGTGGGCCCGATCGCGCGCTGGAAGAAGGCCTCTGTGCCCGAACTCGCGGTGCAGCTGCGCTGGGCCGCGGCAGCGAGCCTGGTCACCGCCCTGATCGCGCCGTTCGTGCTCGGCCAGTGGACGCCGCTCGTCGGGTTCTTCCTGTTCCTGGCCGCCTGGATCCTCGCGACCTCCGCCAACACGCTTTGGCAGCGCGTGGCCGGCCAGCCCTTCGCCGTCTGGGGCCAGCGCCTGTCGGCGCAGACCGGCAGCTGGTACGGCATGCTGCTGGCGCACAGCGGTGTCGCGGTGTTCATCATCGGCGTCACGCTGGTGGGCGGCTACCAGACCGAGCAGGATCTGCGCATGGATGTCGGCGCCACCGCCAACGTCGGCGGCTACGACTTCAAGCTGGTGGGCCTGCGCGACGTGCGCGGCCCGAACTACGACGCCGTGCGCGCGACCTTCGAGGTCAGCAAGAACGGCAAGCGCATCGACACGCTCTATCCCGAGAAGCGGATCTACCGCGCCAGCCGCATGCCGATGACCGAGGTCTCGATCGATCGCGGCATCACTCGCGACCTGTACGTCTCGATGGGCGAGCCGCTGGACGGCGGCGCGGCCTGGGGTGTGCGCCTGTACGTCAAGCCGTTCGTCAACTGGATCTGGGGCGGCTGCGTGCTGATGGCCCTCGGCGGTCTGCTGGCGATCGTCGACCGGCGCTACCGCGTCACCAGCCGCCATCACGCGAGCCAGACGCTGCCTTCCGGTGCCGCGACCCGATGAACAAGCGATACCTGATCCCGCTGGTCGTCTTCGTGCTGATGGCCGGCTTCCTGGCTGTGGGCCTGAGGCTCAATCCGCGCGAGGTGCCCTCGCCGCTGATCAACAAGCCGGCACCGGCGTTCAACCTGCCGCAGCTCAACGACCCGGCGCTCAAGTTCACGGCCGAGCAGATGAAGGGCCAGGTCTGGGTGCTCAACGTCTTCGCGTCCTGGTGCACGCCCTGCCTGGCCGAGCATCCCTACGTGACGCAACTGGCCAAGCAGCCGGGCATCAAGCTGGTCGGCCTGAACTACAAGGACCGCCCCGAGGATGCCAAGGGCTGGTTGCGCAAGCACGGCGATCCCTACGCGACGATCGTCGTCGATGCCGACGGCCGCGTGGGCATCGACTACGGCGTCTATGGCGTGCCCGAGACCTTCGTGATCGACAAGCAGGGCGTGATCCGCCACAAGCAGATCGGGCCGATCACGCCCGAGGCGCTGAAGGACGACATCCTGCCCATGCTGGCCAAGCTCAATGCATAAGCTGCTGATCGCCCTGGCCTGCGCGCTGGCCGCCCTGTTCGCGGCCGCGCAGCAAGCGCGCCCGATGGCCGAGGACCCGGCATTGGAGGAGCGCGTGCTCGCGATCGCCAACGAGCTGCGCTGCCTGGTGTGCCAGAACGAGACCATCGCCGCCTCGCGCGCGGACCTCGCCACCGACCTGAAGAACCAGATCCGCGAACAGCTGCGCGCCGGCAAGGGCGAGCGCGAGATCCTCGACTACATGGTGCAGCGCTACGGCGACTTCGTGCTGTACAAGCCGCCGGTCAAGCCCACGACCTGGCTGCTGTGGATCGGGCCGTTCGTGTTGTTGCTGGCGATGGCCGCGTGGCTGTGGCGCACGCTGCGTAGGCGCCGCGCGCTGGAGGTGGCCGCGCCGTTGACCGAGGCCGAGCAGCAGCGCGCGCGCGCGCTGCTGGAGCGGGAGCGCACATGACCCTGTTCTGGTTCATCGTCGCGGTGCTGCTGGTCGCGGTGCTGGTCGTGCTGCTGCGACCGCTCGTGCGCGCGGCCGCGCCGATCTCCGACGACACCGCGGCGAGCAACCTGCGCATCCTGCGCGCGCAGATGGACGAGCTCGACGCCGAACGCGAGGCCGGCCGGCTCGACGATGAACAGCACGCCGTGGCGCGCGCCGAGCTCGAGCGGCGCGTGCTCGAGGAGGCTTCCGCGCCGGCGACGCCCGCGCGCGCGGCGTCCGGGCGCACCAGCGCGATCGCGCTCGCGCTCGGGCTGCCACTGCTCGCGGTGGCGCTGTATTGGCACCTGGGCAGCCGCGACGGGCTCGACCCGTCGATAGCGAGCGCGCCGCAGGGTGATCCGCATGCCGCCGGCGCGATGGACATGGAACAGGCCGTGCAGCGGCTGGCCGAGCGGATGAAGGCCGAACCCGACAGCGTCGAGGGCTGGGCGCTGCTCGGCCGTTCATACGCGCAGATGCAGCGCTTCGAGCAGGCGCGTGACGCCTATGCACAGGCGATGGCGCGCAAGACCGATGATCCGCAACTGCTGGCCGACTACGCCGACGCGCTGGCGATGACGCAGGGTCGTCGCCTCGAAGGGGAGCCCGAGAAGCTCGTGCTGCGTGCGCTGGCGATCGACCCGGACCACGTCAAGGCGCTCGCGCTCGCAGGCACGGCGGCGATGGCACGCCGCGACTACGCCAACGCGGTCAAGCACTGGACCCGTGCGCGCGGCCTGGTTCCGGCGGACAACCCGCTGGCGCAGGGGCTGGATTCCGGCATCGCCGAAGCGCGCGCCGCCGGGGGCATGCCCGCTGCCGCGGCGATGGCCGCCGCGCCGGGCGCCGGGCCACGTGCGACCGCGCCGGCGGCGCCCCCTGCGGCGCCCCCTGCGGCGACACCGGGTGCGGCCGCGCTTCGGGTCACGGTGTCGCTGGCACCGGGGCTTGCGCCCAAGGTGCAGCCCGGCGACACGTTGTTCGTGTTCGCACGGGCGGCCGAGGGCCCGCGCATGCCGCTGGCGATCGTGCGCATGCCCGTGCCGCCGATCGACAAGCAACCCGTGACGGTGCAGCTCGACGATTCTTCGGCGATGTCGCCGCAGATGAAACTGTCCGGCGCGAGCCGCGTGGTCGTGGTGGCACGCGTGTCGCGTCAGGGTGGCGCCGCGCCGGTGGCAGGCGACCTCGAAGGCGAGAGCGCGCCGCGCGAGCCCAAGGGCGACATCAAACTCGTGATCGACCGCGTTCACCCTTGACCTTCGACAAGCCCGGTTGGGCGGCTGCGGCCTAGCCTTGCCGGACCGAAGATCGAGGGGATGTCGATGGCCGCCTTTCCGATTCCAGTGCGTGCGATCGGCCCGGGCTCGCAACCGCCCGAGGACGCCGAACTCGCTGTGATGCCGATGCCCCAGGCCATGAACACCTTCGAGATGCCGCGCGTGCCAGAGCGAGTGCCGGCCTCCGTGATGCGCGAGTCGGCCGCGATGCTCGAGCGCATGGTCCAGGCGCTGTCGCAATGGGACGCCGCGAGCCCCGGGCCCGTGATCGCACTGGACCACCTGTCGAGTGCCGCCCTGGAGGTGACGAACCAGGTGCTCGGCGAGGGCGAGGTCTCGATCCGCCTGGCCGGCGAGCCCGCGGTGCGCATCCAGGAGAGCGTGTTCGCCGGCCTGTGGTGCTGCGGCGAGTTGGCCAGCGACGGTCGCCTGGTTCGCTACTGGCTCGAGGCGGGCAGCGTGCCGCAGGGGGTGCTGGCTGCCGCCGCGCGGGCCACCGGCGCGGTGGTCGACCCTACGCCCTGGCCGGCCGGTGCGATGAACTCGCCCGCGCTGCTGGCCGAGTTGCGGGCACGCCTGGCCGACCGGAGCGAGGGGGGCCGTGGCGGGCAGATCAACCTGACGCTGCTGCCGCTCAGCCCCGACGATCGCCAGGTGATCGACGCCGCGCTGCCCGTGGGGCCGGTGGCGATCATCTCGCGTGGCTTCGGCAACTGCCATGTCGGCTCGACCGACGTGCGCGGCGTCTGGCGCGTGCAGTTCTTCAACAGCATGAACACGCTGATCCTCGACACGATCGAGATCAGCGAGATGCCCGAGGCCGTCACCGCGTCGCCCGAGGACCTCGACGACAGCCGCAAGCGGCTGGCCGAGCTGGTGCAGTGGATGCGCGAGGCCGCTGCCGATGAGCTCGCGCACTGACGACCCGGGGCACCACGCGCCACGCCACCAGGGCTTCGGTCACGCGCCGGAGATCGGCCCCGCCACACGGCTTGAGTGCAAGATCTGCTGGACCGTCTACGACCCGGCCGAGGGGGACCCGCACTGGCAGATCCCGCCGGGCACGCCATTCAACCGCCTGCCGCCGCACTGGAGCTGCCCCAACTGTTCGGCCACGCAGGACCAGTTCATGGTGCTGCTCGACGAGGACGGGGCCTGAACCGCGTCACTTGGACTGCGCCGCGGCAGAGCTGGACGGCCCCCTCGTGCCCCTGTGATGGCACGGGCGCATCAGGTCAACGGCGGCGCGCGCCATGGCGTTATCGATAGCGCATGGTGGTTTCCCTGGCCATTCCTGACCGAGCGCAGGCTGGTATGGGGCTGGGTTCGGTAGCATGATTCGAGTTCGCGCCACGTGCCGACCGCGGAAATCGCGGTGTATTGCCTCAACCCAAGAAGGAGTTCTCATGAAGCGTGTTCTGATGGCCACGTTCATTGCGACCGGCGTGTTGTTCGCTGGCGCCGTCCAGGCCAATCCCGAGCTGGCCAACGCCAACTGCGGCAAGTGCCACGAGATGGACAAGAAGAAGAAGGGCCCCTCGTACAAGGACACCGCGGCCAAGTACAAGGGCAAGGCCGATGCCGAGGCGACGATCCTCAAGTTCATCAGCGATCCGAAGGGCGACCACCCCGAGATCAAGGTCAAGCCCGATGACGCGAAGACCGTCATCAAGTGGGTCCTGCAGCAGTAAGCGATCCGCAAGAACCTTGATGCGAAGCCGGCAGATGCCGGCTTCGCCGTTTTTGCGGCAGCGCGCCGTTCACGCGTCATCGGGCCGGCGCCCCGCTGGGTCATCGCCGCGCCTTGCACGAGATCAACGATCACTGCGCCGACGGCGAATAGAGTGACTGCATCTTCACAGTCAAGGGTTCGCCTGCGCAGCTTCTGGTGTGCCGACGCACCCGGTTTGGCGGCGTCATGAAGGCGATCATGGGCATCCCGATCATCAGTTCTGCGCCGACCGTGGTGCGCTGGGCCCTTGTGATCGCATGTTCGTTGGCCGCAGTGGCGCTGCCTGCCTCGGCCCAGACCAGGCCGGCCGAGGCCATCAAACCGGACACCAAGGCCCGTTGCCTGACGTGTCACGACGATCCGCAGATGAAGGCCGACGACGGCAAGTCGCTGGCCGTGCTGGCCGACGATTTCGCGCGCTCGGCGCACCGCAAGCTCGACTGCGCCGAATGCCATGACGCCGCGCTCACGGTCAAGCATCCGCGCAATCCGCTGGGTGCCGTCAAGCCGCAGGTCTGCCAGGACTGCCACGCCGACGAATTCAAGGCCGTCGCCGGCAGCATCCATGGGCGGCGCGCCAACGGCGAGCGCGCGATCAAGGATTGCAACGGCTGCCACGGCAGCCTGCACACCGTGCACCGCAGCGGCGACCCGACGTCGCCGTTGTCGCCGGTCAATCAAATCAAGACCTGCGGCGGATGCCATGAGGACGTGCTCGCCAACTACGAGATAAGCGAACATGCGCGCGCGCTGCTGAAGGCGGGCCTGGTCGCGGCGTCGCCGTCTTGCTCGAGCTGCCACGGCAAGCACGACGTGCATGCGAAGGACGACCCCAAATCGACGACGCACCGCACCAGGATTCCCGAGACCTGCGGCAGTTGCCACAAGGCCATCCTGAACGAGTGGCAGGACAGCGCGCACGCTGCCTTGCTGCGCGCCGGCAAGGACGGTCCGGTGTGCACGAGTTGCCACACGCCGCATGCGATCAAGCGACCGGATACGGCGACGGTCCGGCACGAGGTGGCCGATCGCTGCGGCAACTGCCACAGCCAGGGCGGCCGCAGCTTCCACGACAGCTTCCACGGCAAGGCCAGCCAGGTGGGCAATCTGAAGGCGGCAGCCTGCGCCGATTGCCACACCCCGCACGCCAACCTGCCCAAGTCGAACCCGAAGTCGAGCATCCACCCCGGCAACCTGGCCAAGACCTGCGGCACCTGCCACCAGAACGTCAATGCATCGTTCCTCACCTTCGACCCGCACGCGAACCCGAGCGACCCCTCGCGCAACACCTACGTGTACTGGATCTGGGTCGGCATGACGGGGCTGCTGCTGGGCGTGTTCGGCTTCTTCGGCCTGCACGGCTTGTTGTGGATGCAGCGTGCGCTCGTCGGCAAGCTGCGCGGCGAGTTCCCTGCCCACGACCGCAGCGGCCCGCACGTGCGCCGCTTCAGCGGCATGCAGATCGCGATCCACGTGACGATCGTCATCAGCTTCCTGCTGCTGGGGGCCACCGGCCTGCCGCTGAAGTTTGCCGAGGCCGCGTGGGCGCCTTCGTTGATGAAGCTGCTCGGCGGCGCGCAGACGGCGGGCTACCTGCACCGCTTCGCCGCGATCGTGACCTTCGGCTATTTCGCCTGGCACCTCGGGATGGTCGCCTACGACCTGCTGGTCAAGAAGGAACGAGGCTTCTTCTGGGGGCCGCGCTCGATGGTGCCGCAGCCGCGCGACGTTGTCGACCTGCTGCACATGTTCAGGTACTTCTTCTACCTGGGGCCGCGGCCGAAGTTCGACCACTTCACCTATTGGGAGAAGTTCGACTACCTGGCCGTCTTCTGGGGCGTGGCGATGATCGGGGTCTCGGGCCTCGTGCTGTGGTTCCCGACCGCCGCGACCGCCGTGCTGCCGGGCTGGGCACTGAACGCGGCCTACGTGATCCACAGCGACGAGGCGCTGCTGGCCACCGGCTTCATCTTCCTGTTCCACTTCTTCCACACGCACCTGCGCCCGGAATCCTTCCCGATGGACACGGTGGTGTTCACCGGCCGCATGCCGCTCGAAGTCTTCAAGGAAGAGCGCCGGCTCGAATACGACCGCCTGGTGGCCGCGGGCAAGCTCGAAGAGCGGATGGTGCCGCCCCCGAGCACGGTGCAGTTGCGGGTCGCCTACGTGTTCGGCACGGCGGCGGTGCTGGCGGGCATCGCGCTGGCGGTGTTCATCTTCGCGGCGCTGCTGTCGGGAGTGATGCACTGAGGCCGGGCCCGGGGAGGCCGTACGGCATCGGCACAGCGATGCCGCGGCCTGGTCGGTGGGGCGCGGGATGAGCGACTCGCGCGCTTGCGCTTTGTCAATGGCCCACGGGACGCAAGCGTCATATTCGACCACCGTGAGCACTGCATGAGTGCATTGTCGCGATGCCGCGCAGCGCCTCGGCACATGCAGCGCGGCGAGGACTGGAGGGTTGCAAATGCCCAAACACGTCGTGCGACTGCTGTCGCTGATGGCCGGTGGCCTGGTCTTCGCGCTGGTTGCCAGGTGGTACCTGACACCCGATTCGTTCTACGAATTCGGCCACTACCGCGCCAACTCCGTCACCGAGATTGCCAAGCTCGAGCCGGTTCACCTGACCGCTGGGTATTGCGAAAGGTGTCACGACGATCGGCACGCCGAGTGGTCCGCCGGCAACCACAAGAGCGTGTCCTGCGAGAACTGCCACGGGCCGGGCCAGGGGCATCCCAAGGGCGGCAAGAAGAAGCTGCCGATCCCCACCGACACGGTCCAACTGTGCACGCTGTGCCACGAGTCCACTGCGGGGCGACCCGCGACCCAGCCGCAGATCGTGCTGGCCGACCACAAGAAGGGCGAGGCCTGCGTGCCGTGCCACAACCCGCACGCACCGAAGATCGCGGGCAACGTGGCGCTGACCGGCAAGGCCGAGAACGGCAAGCTGCTGGCGGCCAGGGCCTGCGCGGAGTGCCACGGCGCGGCGGGCATCAGCCCGAACGGAACCTGGCCCAGCCTGGCCGGGCTCAGCGCGACCTACCTGGTGAGGATCACCGCGGCCTACAAGAACGGCGACCAGAAGGACGTGGCGATGACGCCGCTGGCCATGAAGCTCTCCGATGCGGACATCCAGGATCTCGCGGCCTATTACGCGAGCCTGCCCTGCGGCAGCGCCAACACGGCCAATTTCCAGGGTGACGCCGCGCAGGGACAGGCCATCGCCGGGCACTGCGCGCGCTGCCACGGCGAGACGGGCATCAGCCCCATTGCCTCCTGGCCGCTGATCGCGGGCCAGGCCCCGGGCTATCTGGTCAACGTCCTGAAGGCCTACCGGGCCGGGCTGCGCAAGGATCCGCTGATGGCCAACGCCAACGGGGCGGGCAGCCTGAGCGACACCGACATCACCAACCTCGCGGCGTTCTACTCCGCGCAGAAGTGCCAGGCCGACAAGTAGGGGAGGCAAGGACCATGAACAACGACACCGACCTCGCGTCTGCCGCACGGCGCCGCTTCCTCAACGGGATCGGGCTGGCGGTCACGGCCACCGGAGCGGTTGCCGGTGCCGGCGCGCTCGGCCTGACAGGCATCGCCTCGGCGAAGACCGACGCGGCGGCGACAGGCGGCTCGTTCCCGACCGAGAAGTACGACTGGAACAAGCATCGCTGGGGCTTCGGCGTCGACGTCAGCAAGTGCATCGGCTGCTTGCGCTGCGTCGAGGCCTGCAAGGCCGAGAACCACGTACCGCGCAATGCACATCAGTTCCGCACCTGGGTCGAGCGCTACGTCCACATCGAGGGCGAGGAGACGACGCGCGTCGACAGCCACCAGGATCCGGTGAACATCAAGGCGTCGGGCTCCGAGGCGCAGTACCGCTTCGCCGATCGCTACAAGGGCGCCAAGGTGGACAAGGCCTTCTTCGTGCCCAAGCTGTGCAACCAGTGCAGCAACCCGGCCTGCGTGCAGGTCTGCCCGGTCGGCGCGACCTACAAGACGGTCGATGGGGTGGTGCTGGTCGACGAGACGCGCTGCATCGGTTGCCGCTACTGCGTGCAGGCCTGCCCCTATGGCGCGCGCTACTTCGACGAGAAGCGAGGCGTGCCGGACAAGTGCACCTGGTGCTACCACCGCATCACCAAGGGGCAGCAACCGGCTTGCGTCGAGGCCTGCCCGACCGGCTCGCGCGTCTTCGGCGACATGCTCGACCGGCAGAGCCCGATCAGCCTGTTCGTGCGCAACAACCGCGTCCAGGTGCTCAAGCCTGAGTCCGGCAATTCCCCCAACGTCTTCTATGTCGGCCTCGACAAGGAGGTGAGTTGATGGAACCGGTCATCCACTTCGCTCCGTACACCGGCTGGGTGTTCCCCAACGAGACCGTGTTCGAGTGGACGGTGCTGCTGGCCGTCTACCCCTACCTGACCGGGCTCGTGGCTGGCGCGTTCACCGTGTCGAGCCTTTACCAGGTGTTCAAGTTCGAGCGCCTCAAGCCCGTCGCGCACCTCGCGCTGCTGACGTCGCTGGCCTGCATGCTGTTCGTGCCGCTGCCGCTGCTGTTGCACCTCGGGCACCCCGAGCGCGCGTTCAACGCGATGATCACGCCGCATCTCACGTCGGCGATGGCGATGTTCGGCTTCTTCGCGACGTTCTACGTCGTGCTGCTGATGCTCGAGATCTGGTTCGCCTACCGGCCCTACATCGTCGAGCAG
>Ga0209798_10001070_pt1 | contig 16750 bp, 11 predicted proteins | sample DOMMetBare3Fresh_FD_187475 | JGI IMG/M metagenome (GOLD analysis project Ga0209798, IMG submission 187475) | Wetland sediment microbial communities from St. Louis River estuary, USA, under dissolved organic matter induced mercury methylation -... | ecosystem: Environmental > Aquatic >...
TATCCAGCTCAATGGTTCCAAATGGTTCCAGTTCTTTTATAATTTCAATGAGTTGCATATCATTGTCGATAGTAAGTGAAATAGCAACTTCAGATGTTGTAATCATATCGATGGATGTACGGTATTTTTCAAATACTTCAAATACCTTTCTTAAAAAACCATAAGCCAGTAACATGCGGCTGCTTTTTATTTTAATGGCAGTAATGCCGTCTTTTGCTGCTACTGCTTTTACTCCAACACTTCCGGCATCTTCTGTAATAATGGTTCCTTTTGCATCGGGCTGCATGGTATTCAACAACCTTACAGGTATATTATATTGTTGTGCAGGCCATATTGAAGCAGGATGTAAAATCTTTGCACCAAAATATGCAAGCTCTGCAGCTTCATCAAAACTTAACTGTTCAATAGCCAGTGTTTTCTTTACGATACGTGGATCATTATTATGCATACCATCTATATCAGTCCAAATTTCACAAACACTTGCATTAATAGCAGCAGCTATTAAAGATGCACTGTAATCACTTCCGCCACGTTTTAAATTATCAACCTCGCCTCTTGCGTTGCGGCTAATGTATCCTTGTGTAATAAAATATTTCTTGTCTTTATTTTGTTGAAGTAATTGAGTGAGCTTTACTTTAATACTACCAATTTGTGGTTCATCATAACTATCAATGCTCATAAAATCAAGGGCAGGTAAAAGCAAGTGATCAATTCCAATTTCTTCAAGATAGCAACTGAACATTTTTGTACTCATTAATTCTCCCTGTGCCAGTATATCTTTATTCAATGCTTCATTAAAAGAAATTTTTAAGATAATATTCAAAAATTCAAAATGCTCGGCAATAAGCTTTCTGCATTTTTCACGGGCTTCATTTGTTTGTAATAAATTTTCAATAAAACTTTGATAGTGTGCTTCCAGTTTATCTATCTGCTGTTTGGCTGTAGAACGTTCACCATTTGCCAATGAAGTTCCAATTTCTACCAGTGAATTGGTAGTACCGCTTAAAGCACTTAATACAACAATTTTTGCTTCTTCATCACGGGTAATCAGTTTAGCAACATCATGCATTCTTTCAGGCTTTCCAACTGAGGTGCCTCCAAACTTCATCACTTTCATAATTCAAAATTTTTATTTTCTTTTTACTTAATCTTCTTGTAAAACTTTTATTTTACCTGCAATTCTAATGCTGTAAATCTTTTGTTATGCCTGCCATGCAAATAATTTGCTGCATGATGGCACACTTCTTTAATTGTATCTTTATTCATCATCCCCCACCATTTTGCAATTTGGATAATCAACCGGTTCTTCCTTAGAGCGGAATTACCAAACCTGATCATTGGTGCAGACAAACAAAGATTTCTTTTTTTGAATGAGCAGGCAATCGATAAAAGGTATGCGAAATTAAAGATTGAGATTGAAATTATGAGCTAATTCGTTTAAATCTTCAACAACTGATTGCATCAACGGAATTCCATCTTTCATACGTGTTTGTTCAAACGCTCTTTCAGGATCACCGGGAACAAGCACCTTATTTAACTCATCAATAGGTTTTGCTTCTCTGAATCGTTTAATCCATAAATCCATATCCTGTTTAAAATCGTCAGCTTTTCTAAATGCATCTATCCTCATTGCACCAAGAAAATGGCCTAATCCCTTTCCTGGTTGATTTACAGGCATAGGCACATAAGCAGGAAAGGGAGGAACCCAGGGTCCAAAATTTGCTCCACTTAAAACTGCCGAGAAAATATCAACTATTGATCCCATTGCATATCCTTTATGGCTTCCATGTTCCCTGTCGCTTCCAAGAGGTAATAATGCACCCTTACTTTTTAATGCAGATGAATCCTTTGTTGGATTTCCATCTTCATCCTGTATCCAACCTAAAGGAGCCTCTTCATTTTTGCGTTGTAAAATTTCAAGCTTTCCGTTTGCTGCAGTTGTAGTAGCAAAATCAGCAACAAAAGGCGGTTCATTTCCTGCAGGCACTGCCACAGCAATGGGATTGGTACCCAGCATTCTTTCTTTTGAAAAAGTAGGAGCCACTAAAGCGCTAGCATTCGTCATAGCCATTCCTATCATTTCATGTTCCAGTGCCATCATTGCATGATATCCTGCAATTCCAAAATGATTGCTGTTTTGTACACTTACCCAACCTGTTCCAACAGCTTTTGCTTTTTCAATAGCTATGGTCATTGCAAATGGTGCAACAACTAAACCCAAACCTTTATCCCCATCTATTACAGCAGTTGAAGCCGTTTCATGTATAATGCCAATATTAGGTGTTGTATTAATTCTTCCGGCTTTCCATAAACGAACATAGCCACTCAATCGTGCAATACCATGGCTGTCGATGCCTCTTAAATCAGCAGATAATAAAACAGTTGTTGCAATATGGGCATGCTCTGTACTGCAACCAATTGCCAGAAACATTTTTTTAGTAAATGAAAATAAATGCTGATAAGAATACAGTTGGTCCATTGATTGTTTGAATTGAAAACAGAACGTATTTCGTTTTGAAAGTATTTAAAACTTAATACTTATATATTGATTTAAGCTTGTGCGGTAGGACCACCAAAATTCAATGGAATTTGCATTTCTTCCAAATCACGGATATTACCATTTGCCTGTTCAAAACGTTGCACATTTTCAGTGAGCGCTTTCATAAAACGTTTAGCATGTTGTGGCGTAAATATGATTCTTGATTTTACCTTGCTTTTGGGAGTACCCGGCATTACATTCACAAAATCAATTACAAATTCTGCATGGCTATGGGTAATAATAGCAAGATTTGCATATTCACCTTCAGCTACTTCTTCAGTAATTTCAATATTCAGTTGATTGGGGTTTACATTTTGCTGATCACTCATAAAAAATTAATTGAGCGCCAAATATACAATTGAAAAAGGCAGGAATAGGTAAAACACATTCAGTCCATTTCAAAAAATTACCAAAAAAAAGTTTTTCATATAAAAGGCAAAAGACCCTATCTTTGCCGTCCCAAAAAAGGGATAAGGATCGGTAGTTCAGTTGGTTAGAATGCCGCCCTGTCACGGCGGAGGTCGCGGGTTCGAGTCCCGTCCGGTCCGCAAAAAGCCTGGCATTTTAGCCAGGCTTTTTTGCTTTCCTTAATTTCTTGTAACTGCCTTGGTTATATTTGCTTACTTAATATTTATTGATGCTCAAAATAGCCATATTTGGAACCGGTCATCTTGGAAAATTTCATCTTAATAACTGGAAAGAAATTGAAGGTGTTGAATTGATAGGATTTTATGATCCCAATGAACGAACTGCCAAATCTGTATCAGAAAAATATCAACTAACAAGATTTAGCAGTGCTGAAGAGTTAATGGCCCTTTGTGATGCTGCAGATATTGTTGCTCCCACGAATGTACATTTTGAATTATGCAAGCTGGCTGTAAAAATGGGTAAACACGTCTTTGTTGAAAAACCGATGTGTAATACCATGGATGAAGCCCATGAATTAGTAAAACTGATAAAAGAAGCAAACATAAAATTTCAGGTAGGACATGTAGAACGATTTAATCCGGCTTTTCTTGCAATTAAAGATATTCCGTTAAACCCGATGTTTATTGAAGTACATCGTTTATCTCAATTTAATCCGAGAGGAACAGAAGTAAGTGTGATTCTTGATTTGATGATTCATGACATAGACATCATACTCAGCCTTGTTAAGAGCGATGTGAAGAATGTTTATGCTAATGGTGTATCTGTTATGACCGACACACCTGATATTGCTAACGTTCGAATAGAATTTGACAATGGTTGTGTTGCTAATTTAACCAGCAGCAGAATAAGTATGAAGAAGATGAGGAAAATAAGACTTTTTCAAAGAGATGCATATATCGGAATAGATTTTCTTGAGAAGAAGGCAGAAATTATTAAAATGAAAACACAGGATGAGAACAATGCATTTGATTTTGATATCGAAACAAAAGAAGGCGTAAAAACTATTTCTATTACAAATCCGGCAATAAAAGATGTGAATGCCATAAAATTGGAACTGGAAATGTTCAGAGATGCAATTCTTGAAAACAAACCCGTACCAGTTTCTGAATTTGATGGATTGCGTGCAATGGATACTGCACACCAAATTCTACAGAAAATTCAAAGAACTCATGTAATGTAACCTTATGATATTATCATCCCGATTAAAAATTGGCTGGTATGTTTTTGCAGATTGGTTGGCGGCTACGCTGTCATGGGGTTTGTTTTACTTATTACGCAGAATGATTCTTGGCGAAACCAGTACTTTGTTTTCACAGGAATTAGATACAACATTTTTTATTGGCATAATCATTATCCCTTTTTTCTGGTTAATCCTCTACCATTTATTCGGTAGTTATAAAAATTTGTATAATAAATCAAGGCTTCAGGAATTAACCACTACTTTTTTCAGCATTATTTTAGGTTGTTTAATCTTGTTCTTTGCCGTTTTACTTGATGACAAAATTGATTCCTATATTTTCTATTATAAAGAAGCCCTCTTGTTATTTGGCTTGCAGTTTGGCATAACCTGGCTTTTCAGATGGTTGATATTGAATTGGATTAAGCATCAGTTCCTCAAGGGTAAAGTTCAGATTAATACGCTCATCATTGGTTCAAAAAAAAATGCAATACAACTTTATAAAGACATTAAAAGTTCTGAAGAAACAAAAGGTTTTTATTTTACTGGTTTTTTATACCCTAACGAACCCTCTGCAAATGGATTGAGTAAATACCTTAACCCTCTGGGTACACTAAAAGATTTATCAACAGTAATTCATAAAAATAATATTGAACAAGTATTGATTGCAACTGAAGAAAACGAAAGCCAATCGCTTGAGCAAACACTCAGCATGCTAAGTGAACAGGATGTAACAATTAAGCTGCTTCCTAATACTATTGATATTCTTTCAGGTTCAGTGCGTACAAGCAACGTGTTGGGAGCTTTGTTGATTGATTTGCATACAGACATGATGAGTGAATGGCAACAAAATATTAAACGCTTAATTGATATCCTTTTTTCTCTATTTGCTATGATTCTTTTATCACCGTTGTTCATCATTGTTGCAATACGAGTAAAACTTTCATCAAAAGGACCGGTTTTTTATTCGCAGGAAAGAATAGGGCTAAAAGGAAAGAAATTTTTTATACATAAGTTTCGTTCTATGTTTATAGATGCAGAAACAAATGGCCCTGCGTTATCATCAGAAACAGATATCCGGATTACCAAATGGGGAAAGACTATGCGAAAATGGCGATTGGATGAACTTCCGCAATTATGGAATATTTTTATAGGAGAAATGAGTCTTGTTGGCCCCAGGCCCGAACGTAGATACTATATAGATCAGATTATTGAAAAAGCGCCGTATTACCGATTTTTGCTTAAAGTAAAACCCGGGCTTACTTCCTGGGGAATGGTAAAATTTGGCTATGCAGAAAATGTAGACGAAATGATTGAGCGTAGCAAGTATGATTTGGTATATATTGAAAATATATCATTGGGACTTGATATAAAAATAATGATCCATACAATAAGGTTGATTTTTTTAGGAAAAGGCAGATAGAAATTATCTTCACCTATAAAATTATTAATTCCTTAATGCAAGCTTTTAATTTTAATAAAACACAATCCTTGAAATATTACATACTTTTTATTCAATTATTTATTTCATTTTCCGGCACCACTCAAAACATGTACTGGCAGCAACAGGTAAATTTCAAAATAGATGTTAAATTGAATGATAAAGAGCACAGCCTGGATGCATTTGAAAAAATTGAATACATCAATCATTCACCCGATACATTAACGTTTATATGGTTTCATTTGTGGCCCAATGCTTACCGTACTGATAAAACAGCATTTAGTGATCAGTTATTGGAAAACGGGAGAACTGATTTTTATTTTTCAAATAAAGAAGACAGAGGTTACATCAATCGATTAGATTTCAGGGTTAATTCAATACTTGCAAAAACAGAAGACCATCCACAGCATATAGATATTATAAAAGTTCTTTTACCTCAACCATTATTACCGGGAGCAACCGTTGAAATTACAACACCCTTTCATGTTCAGTTACCAAAGAATTTTTCAAGAGGTGGCCATGCAGGTCAGGCCTATCAGGCAACACAGTGGTATCCTAAACCGGCAGTTTATGATCAACATGGTTGGCACCCTATGCCTTATTTAGATCAGGGCGAATTTTATAATGACTTTGGAAACTATGAAGTAAAAATTACAGTTCCTGCTAATTATGTTGTTGCGTCAAGTGGCAAACTACAAAATGAAGATTTTAGCAAAACAGATACAGTAGTTCCTAAAATTAAAAAAGAAATAAAAATAAAAACATCTTCTACAACTATTAAAACAAAGAAAGAAGTATTTCCAAAATCTTCTCTAGATACAAAGACTTTAATTTATAAACAATCCGGAATTCATGATTTTGCATGGTTTGCTGATAAACGATTTATTCTTAAACATGATACGCTGCAATTACCCTCTGGTACAATTATAGATATCTATGCATACCACTTTTCAAAAAATGAAAAAGTATGGGGCAAAAGTTTACAAATGATCAAAGATGCTGTTTTGTTCAGAAGTAAATCCATTGCTGAATATCCGTACAATATTATTTCAGTTGTAGAAGCTCAAATGGGATTTAAAGGTGGAATGGAGTATCCCTGCATTACAGCTATAACTCCTATGAAAACAGCTAAAGATCTTGAAAATATTATTGAACACGAAGTAGGCCATAACTGGTTTCAGGGAATGCTTGCAAATAATGAACGTAAATATGCCTGGCTCGATGAAGGAATAAACACATACTACGACAATCGGTTTGATAAAGAAATAAGCCGATATCAACCTAAACCAAAAACTAAAAAAAGCATTCATCTGAATATAGATGACAACCTTTTCCTTAAAAGTTATGAACGCTGGAAAATTGATATGCCGTTAAATACAGCCAGTGATAGTATGACTGAAACAAATTATTATTTAACAACCTATACAAAAGGGGCTGAGTTTATGCAATTGCTTGAAAAAAAGCTGGGCCGTCCAGAATTTGATATAGCCATGCAAGCCTATTTTAATCAATGGAAATTAAAACATCCTTATCCTCTTGATTTAAAAAACTCATTAGAAACATCAACTGGTAAAGATTTGGGGGCTGCATTTTCATTACTTAATCAAAAGGGGCCATTAAGTAAAGATCCAAAAAGAAAATTGAAATTTGTACCATTTATAGGGACTAATGATAGTAGTACGAATGTGATAATGGCAACTCCAATTCTTGGTATTAATTTATACGACGGATTAATGATTGGAGCAGCATTTACAAACTATACGCTCCCTGATACAAAATTCCAATTTCTACTGGCTCCAATGTATGCAACAAAAAGTAAACTATTCAATGGGGCAGGAAGAATCTCTTATACTTTTTATCCGAACAATATTTTTAAGCGTATTATAACTTCAGTAAGCGGTCTGAAATTTAATACAGATGACTTTACTGATACTGCAAATAATAAATTCATCACAGGTTTCAGAAAATTAAGCACTTCTCTGAAATTTGTTTTAAGAGAAAGTAATCCACGAAGTTCAAGAGAACGGTTTTTTCAATGGAGAACATTTTATTTTAATGAAGATAATCTACGCTTCAAATCAGATACTTTTCCTAACGGGAATCGTTTTCTTACTATTACTAAGTATAAAACTGACAGATATCTGAATCAATTACGCTTTGTAATTGCTGATTCAAGAATTTTATACCCGTATAAAGCAGAAATTATGGCCGAACAAGCTGCTGATTTTATCAGACTTGCATTAACCGGTAATTATTATCTTAATTACAATGAAAACCTGGGATTAGACGTACGGTTTTTTGCAGGAAAATTTATTTACCTCGGCGAAAATACAAGCAGCAAACAATTTGATACAGATCCCTATCACCTGAATCTTTCAGGCCCTAAAGGTTATGAAGATTATACTTACAGCAATTATTTTATAGGTAGAAGTGAATTTGAAGGAGCAGCAAGTCAACAAATCATGATGAGAGATGGAGGGTTTAAAGTACGTACAGATTTACTTGCTGATAAAATTGGTAAAACAGATGACTGGTTAATGGCAATGAACTTTGTTACTGATATCCCCGATCAGATTAATATCCTGAAACTACTGCCTGTAAAAATTCCATTAAGGATTTACGCTGATATTGGTACCTATGCAGAGGCGTGGAAAGCCGATGCAACAGGGAATAAAATACTTTTTAATGCAGGTTTACAATTCTCTTTTTTAAAGAATACAATAAACGTATACATGCCATTATTTTATAGTAAAGTGTATAAAGATTATTTTCAAACAACCATTTCAGACAAAATATTTAAGAAAAACATCTCCTTTAGTATCGATATACAAAACTTTAGTTTAAAAAAGATTGACAGACGATTCCCCTTCTGATGAATGATTTGCGTTATATACAGCAGAAAGATATTAATAAGATTCAATGGGATGAGTGTATTGAAAAATCATCCAACGGCCTGATTTATGCATATAGCTGGTATCTTGATGCAATGGCTGAACACTGGGATGCATTAGTGCTTGGTAATTATGAAGCTGTAATGCCAGTTACATGGAACAAAAAATATGGAGTCTATTATTTGTTTCAACCTTTCTTTTGTGCGTCTCTGGGTACTTTTTCAAAAACAACTCCTGATAAAAATCTTGTTGAACTATTCTTGTCACACATTCCTGCAAAATTCAAGTACATTGATATTTACCTCAATCATCAAAACTTATTTACAATATCAGGATACCCTTTAACAGAACGACGTAATTATGTTTTATCCTTAAATGCTACCTACAAAGAAATAAGTGATAAATACCGTTCTAACCTCAAAAGGAATATTAAAAAAGCGGAAGCAACAGGGTTAATTGTAAAAACTGATGTTGATCTGCAACAAATCATGATCCTTGCAAAAGATACCATGCAAAGGGTTTCACCTATTTCTGATGAAGAAATTAAAAGGTTTGATGATTTATTTAACAATGTAAAAAGAAAGAAGTCTGTATGTACGTATGGCATCTATTCAAAAAAAGATGAACTTTTAGCTTCAGCCGTATTTTTCTTTTCACACAATCGCTGGTATTACATTCTTGTAGGTAATCATCCAAATGGAAAAACAATAGGGGCATCCCATTATTTAATTGACCGGTTTATAGTTGATCATGCATCAACAAATACCCTTCTTGATTTTGAAGGCAGCGATATCCATAACCTGGCATTTTTTTATAGCAGCTATGGAGCAACAGAAGAGAAATTTCCGGCATTACAAATGAATAAATTACCTGCTATTCTTAAATGGTTAAAGAAATAAAGCCTTTAATTAAAAGCAAAAATTAAATCTCTGCTTCACTTAAATATTTTTCTGCAACAATTAAATCAATTGGATTTGTGATTTTGATATTTGTTTGTTCTCCATCAACAAGGTAAACCTTTAAACCAAACGCTTCCACCACATTTGCTTCATCAGTAAACCGTTCTTTATAATCTATTTGAAATGCAGGTAAAAGAATCTTACTATGAAAAGTTTGTGGTGTTTGAACAAGCCTCAGTTTTCCACGATCGATCGGATCATTGCCAGATTCTGTAATCATACGCACACTATCCTTACATTCTGTTACCGGTACTGCACTTCCGTTTTCAATTGCACAGGCATAACAACGGCGAATAAGATCGGAACTAACTAAACAACGCACCCCATCATGTACAAATATGATAGATTCTTCTGTAACTAATTTAAGTCCGTTCTGTACTGAATGAAAACGTGTTTCGCCGCCTGCAGTTAATTGAATCCGTTGTTTATCAAAATACCCATCAACAATTTCTTTTCCCATTTCAAGATATTCTTCAGGCAATACAATAATGATTTCAATATCCTGATCGGCTTTAATAAAAGCATTGATTGTATAATAAAGGATAGGTTTTCCTTTGATTAGAAGAAACTGTTTAGGCAATAATGAACCCATTCTTTTCCCGGATCCTCCTGCTACAATAATTGCATATTTTCTCATCGTTCCTTTTTATGTTTGCAAAAATATTGTTTCCATCCCATTCTTCAAGGATTGTGATACAAATAGAAAATTTATTTTAAACTGATTAATCGTTTATTTACTTTTCTTTAAAAATTTTTCAGAATAACGAAATGAGCTGTATTGAGTAAATTGTAACTATAGTTAACAAAACAATAAGAAAGGAGTAAGATTGAAAATTATAAATGGACTATTAAAAAAATGAAAAAATTAGCAAAAACGTATTATACCTTTCTCTAAAAATAAACTTAATCATTAACGGTAAATTGCAGTTAGTTTTTCACCAAGAGAATTTTGCATTCCTCTGTACATTCCTTCGCTGTTAAACAACATGGCAATGTTTCCGCTTGCATCTGTTCCAATCATTCCACCCTCTCCTTTTATTTTTACTAATTTATCATTAACTACTATCTCCATTGCCTGTTGTAAATGATATCCTTTATATTCCATCAGGCAGCTTACATCAAATGCTGCTACAGCTTTCATAAATAATTCACCATGTCCTGTACAGGAAATTGCACATGTTTTATTATTTGCATAGGTTCCGCATCCTATTAACGGAGTGTCCCCCACTCTGCCAAATTGTTTATTAGTCATTCCCCCTGTACTGGTTGCTGCAGCAATGTTTCCATGAATATCACATGCTACTGCACCTACTGTTCCGAATTTTTTTTCTATTTGAATATTATGATCAAGTTGTACCGTGTCAGAATTTTTTACAGCTATCCATTGATCATACCGGAATTGTGAAAAGAAATAGTTATCCGGTTCAAAAGTAATTCCTGCTTGTTTTGCAAATTCCATAGCGCCTTCTCCGCTTAATAATACATGGTCTGTTTTATCCATTACTTCTTTAGCTAACAGTATAGGATTTTTTATATTATAAACACCCGCAACTGCTCCTGCCGCCAACGTACTTCCATCCATTAATGAAGCATCCATTTCATGTTTCCCGTTTTTTGTAAAAACAGAACCCTTACCTGCATTAAAAAGAATATTATTTTCAAGTGCTACTACTGATGCAGCAACTGCATCTATTGCAGATCCGTTTTTTTCAAGTATAGAATAGCCTTCTTCTAGTGCTTCATCTAAAGCATTCAAATATTTTTTTTCTAATTCCGGTGTAAGTTGATTTTTTGTAATTGTTCCTGCACCCCCATGTATAGCTAAAGAAAAAATGGACATAACTTTTATTTCAATAATAATTTACATTCTTTCATTAATTTTTCCCTGTTAATAGCTACCGTACCTACTTCTTCACACACAAGGCCACCTGCAATATTTGCAACCTCAGCCATTAATTGAGCATTGCCTGTAACTTTATAAATCAATGCGCCTGTAGCAATAACTGTATCTCCAGCTCCACTCACATCAGTAATATTTCGGAAGTGTGATGGTACAATTCCAGATTGGTTTTCATCCTGAAAAAAAACACCTTTCTCTGATAATGTAATAAACGAAATCTGATGATGAAGTTTTTCTTTTAAATCATCATGTATAGACTGCAGAGATGCCAAATCAACATCTGCAAATAATAAATTCAAACCTTCTTTTACTTCTTTAAGATTTGGCTTAAAAATATCAGCCTGGTTATATGCAAAGAAGTTTTTTCTTTTTGGATCAACAGCGGTTAATATTTTATGATGTTTACAAAGGGAAATTATTTTCTCAATAACAAGCTCTGTTAATACACCTTTATTATAATCTTCAAAGATGATTATATCGGGTTTTTCCTGTGAAATATAATTCTGAACCGCCAGGATCAATCTGTTTTCATCTTCATATCCAAGATCGGCAGTGGTTTCTGTATCTAAACGCATCATTTGCTGATTACGGCTGATTATTCTTATTTTATTTGTCGTAATCCGCTTTGTACTCGTTAATAAAAAATCGGTTTTAATTCCTTTTTCAGTTAACAAATTTGTTAACTGTTTACCATCCTCATCATTACCTAAAACAGAAATTATACTTGCACTGGCGCCTAATGATTGGATATTTAATGCCACATTTCCGGCGCCACCAATTCTGAATTCTTTTTGATCAAGTGTTACAACTGGAACAGGCGCTTCAGGTGATATGCGTTCTACATGTCCCCACATATAGGTATCGAGCATTACATCACCTATAACCCCTACTTTCAACTTTGATAGATGATCAAATAATTCATCAAAATTTACTGCATCCATAAATTAAACAGTTTTCTTTTGAGATGTAACTGCAAAATAATAAACAGGAATACCGAGTAAAACTATTCCGAAACCTGCTCCTGCATAAACAGGCTTCATGATGATTAGAAAGAAACAAAAAGTTAATCCAAGTAGTATATAAATAACAGGGAGAATTGGATATCCAAATGCCCTATAGGGCCTTTCTGCATCTGGTTTCTTTTTTCTTAGAATTATAATACCTGCAATGGTTAGTACATAGAATATTACAACAACAAACGAAATCATGTCAAGTAAATCACCGTATTGTCCGCTTAAACAGAGCAATGAAGCCCAGATACATTGTGCCCAAAGCGCCCATTGCGGTACAGCATTTTCGTTAAGTTTTGATGCCTGTTTAAAAAACAAACCATCTTGTGCCATTGTATAATAAACCCTGGCGCCTGAGAGAACAAGCCCATTAATACAACCAAATGTTGAAATCATGATCATCACCGCAATAACATAAGTACCAATATTTCCGAATATTTCGTTTGCTGCTGTAACTGCTACCCTGTCTTGCTTTGCAAATGCTATCTCATTTAATGGCAAAACACTTATATACATGATATTGGCTGCTATATAAATTAGTGTAACGATTAATGTTCCCAAAAACAAACTCAAACCTATGTTTCGTTTTGGATTTTTTATTTCTCCTGCAATAAACGTTACATTATTCCATGCATCACTGCTGAAAATAGAACCAACCATTGACGCTGCAATTGCACCTAAAATAGCGGTACCAAAAACTCCTGTAATCACTCCTCCGGCAGAAAGTTGTTTCATATCCCATGCGTTTGTCCAATTAGCATTCCACACATCTGCTTTTGCAGCTAATAACAAACCAAAAACAATCAGCCCAAATAGCGAAAGAAGTTTTGTTACTGTAAATATTGATTGAATACGTTTGCCTCCTTGTATTCCTCTTGTGTTAATATAAGTAAGCAGTATAATTACAAGTATGGAAATGATTTGAGCAGGATAAAGTTTAAATACGCCCAATTGAAAAAGGATATTTTCATCTTTAATATCTAATGCCGGTAAAAAATATCCGGCAAATTTTGAAAAAGCTACACCAACTGCTGCTATTGTTGCAGTTTGAATAACAGTAAAAAAACTCCAGCCATATAAAAAACCAAATAACGGATTATAAGCTTCTTTTAAATAAACATATTGGCCACCTGCTTTTGGATACATGCCACTTAATTCACCATAACTCACTGCAGCTGTAACTGTCATAAACCCGGTTAAAAGCCATACAAGCAACAGCCAGCCTGCACTTCCAACATTTCTTGTAATATCTGCACTAACAATAAAAATACCAGAACCAATCATTGAGCCTGCAACAATCATAGTAGCATCAAATAAACTTAATGATGGTTTAAATTCAGTTTGTGAAGTCATATGTAAATTTTCATTTCAGAATATGAAATGAAAGATAAGAATTTAATTGTAACCTTATTTCTTCTTAGATAATTCGTAGGCAGAGTTAAGCCCTTTTACCACGTCTTTTGTGATATTGAAAGCAGAATCTTTATAATACAAAGTAAGATTGCCTTCACCTGTAGAAAATATAAAATTGTACTTAGCGGTTTTATTATAGTCGTTTAAATAATCGTTGATTCTTTTCTGAATATCATCTAATGCCTTAGCCTGGTTGTTAAGATGTTGGTTTAACAGGTTTTCTCTTTTAACACCTATTTGCTGATATCTGTTTTGATATTCCTGTTGAAATTTCTCTGCTTCAATCTGAGTAATAGCTTCACCCCTTTTTAAAAAATTAATACGATCTTTTTCAAGTTTACCTAAACCACTTTGCACTTCACTCTCAATTTTCTGCTTTTCATTTTCTATTTCATCATTCTTTAATTTGAAATAGGTATAATATTCTTTAATAGTATCCAGGTCTATGTAAGCAACTCTTAACTGCTGAGTTACTAAAACATTGCTATCTTTTGAATTATGTTTTGTTGATGATTGTGTTCCTTTTTTTCCTGAAAACTGGAGAAAAAAAAGTACAGCTACTGCTATTGAAAGAAGTATTAAAAGTATCGATTGAAATTGTTTCATAATCAGGTGGGCAAAGTAAACGATTCTTACTGATAGAATAAAATTGAAATGAAATTTAAGATTGCATTAACACTGAAAAAAAAAAGACTGTCATTGCTGACAGTCTTTTTAAAAATATAATACTTGATTTATTCTTCTTCATCAAAGCTCATAGCTTCCTTTGAAGTAACCAATAATTCATATTCTTCTTTGCTTCCAACTACCATGTTTTCAAATTCACGTAAACCAGTACCTGCAGGTATTGCATGCCCTGTAATTACATTCTCTTTCAATCCTAACAGGTAATCAGTTTTGCCTTCAATGGCTGCAGTACTCAACACTTTCGTTGTTTCCTGGAAGGAGGCTGCTGATATCCAGCTTTGAACACCCAATGAAGCCTTGGTAATACCAAGCAACACCGGTTGAGCAGTTGCAGAATGAGCGTCTCTAACTTCAACAAGCTTCTTATCTGCACGGCGTAACAGACTGTTCTCTTCACGGTATTCACGAACAGTAACAATTTGTCCTGGTCGGAACTTGTTGCTGTCTCCCGGATCAGTAACTACTTTCTTATCAAAGATTCTGTCGTTCTCTTCATTAAATTCAAAACGATTCACAAGATCTTCTTCAAGAAACTTTGTATCACCGGCATCAATGATTTCAACCTTCTTCATCATTTGTCTAACAATCACCTCAATGTGCTTATCATTAATTCTTACACCTTGTAAACGATATACTTCCTGAATTTCATTCACTACATATTCCTGAACAGCAAATGGACCTTTAATGGTTAAGATATTTACCGGCGCAATCTGACCATCACTAAGAGGAATACCTGCTTTTACAAAGTCACCTTCCTGTGCAAGAATCTGACGGGTAAGTGGTACAAGATATTTCTTAACAACATCATCTTTACTTGTAACAATGATTTCTCTGTTACCACGCTTAATGCTGCCAAAAGTAACTACACCATCAATTTCAGAAACAATAGCCGGGTTACCTGGATTTCTTGCTTCAAACAATTCAGTTACACGAGGAAGACCACCGGTAATATCACGAAGTTTACCAAGTACACGTGGAATTTTAACTAATACATGACCGGCAGCAACTTCTTCACCTTCTTCAATTACAATATGTGATCCGATAGGAAGGTTATAAGTTTTTACATCTTTACTTCCTTCAACTAATAAAGATGGAATCTTTGTTTTATCTTTTGTTTCAATAACCACTTTTTCACGGTGGCCTGTTTGCTCATCAGCCTCATCACGGTATGTAACACCTTCAATTACATTATCAAACTTAATCTTACCATTGATTTCAGAAATCACCACATTATTAAACGGATCCCATGTACAAATGGCATCACCTTTTTTAATTTGCTGTCCTTCTTTTACATTTAATGTTGCACCATATGGAATGTTGTTGGTAATCAATAACCGATCATTTTTAACATCCATAATTCTTGCTTCACCTGTACGGCCAATAACTACCTGAACTTTATTTCCCTCTTTGTTAACAGTAGTTACAGTACGTAATCCGTCGAACTGAACAACTCCATCAAATTTTGAGTAGAGTGAAGATTCAACTGATGCAGATCCTGCAACACCACCTACGTGGAACGTACGAAGTGTTAACTGTGTACCTGGTTCACCAATTGACTGTGCTGCAATAATTCCTACTGCATCACCTTTTTGTGTAAGTGTTCCTGTTGCCAGGTTCTTTCCATAACATTTTACACAAACTCCTCTTTTAATTTCACAGGTTAATACAGAACGTATTTCAATGGTTTCAATACCACTGTCTTCAATTCGTTTTGCAACTGCTGCTGATATTTCTTCACCCTCTTTAATGATGAGCTCTTCTGTTACTGGATCATATACATTATGTAATGAAGTACGTCCTTCAATACGATCGCTCAATGGTTCAATGATATCTTCATTATCTTTCAATGCACTTGTAGCAATACCACGCAATGTGCCACAATCTTCATCATTAATAACTACGTCTTGAGCAACATCAACCAAACGACGGGTTAAGTAACCGGCATCAGCTGTTTTCAGGGCCGTATCAGCCAAACCTTTACGGGCACCGTGTGTAGAGATAAAATAATCCAATACACTTAATCCATCTTTAAAATTACTCAATACAGGATTTTCAATAATCTCACTTCCTGTTGAACCCGATTTTCTTGGCTTTGCCATCAAACCTCTGATTCCGGCAAGCTGTTTTACCTGTTGTTTACTACCACGGGCACCACTATCCAACATCATAAACACAGAGTTGAACCCTTGTTTATCATTTGCCATTTCACGAATCAATGTTTCTGTTACACGTGTATCAACACGGCTCCAGATATCAATGATCTGATTATAACGTTCATTGTTAGTAATTAAACCCATATTATAA
>Ga0209798_10001071_pt1 | contig 16739 bp, 18 predicted proteins | sample DOMMetBare3Fresh_FD_187475 | JGI IMG/M metagenome (GOLD analysis project Ga0209798, IMG submission 187475) | Wetland sediment microbial communities from St. Louis River estuary, USA, under dissolved organic matter induced mercury methylation -... | ecosystem: Environmental > Aquatic >...
GTCGAGGTCGTCGACGGTGTAGCGGTCGCGCGTACCCGAGATCTCGGTGTGGAACAGCTTCGGGTTGGCGATGCGGTAGGCGTAGTTGCCGAAAGCGCGCAGCCGCACGGCGCCGAAGTCCTTGTCGCGGATCGTCACCGGCTGCGTCGTGCCCCAGCGGCGGTCGATCTGCTGGCGCGTGCTGAAGAAGTACACATCGCTCTTGAACGGCGACTGGAACAGCTTGTCCCAGTTCTTCAGGTAGGTCAGCACCGGCAGCGTCTGCGTCGTCAGCTTGTACATGCCGGGGCCGAACACGTCGGCGACCTTGCCCTCGTTGACGAACACCGCCATCTGGCTTTCGCGCACCGTGAGCGAGCCACCGTACTGGATCTCGTTGCCCGCCATCGGGAAGCGCCAGGCGAGCGTGCCGTCGCCGGACTCGGTCCACTCCAGGATGTCGATGAACTGTTTCTTGATGAAGTCCATCAGCGCCATGGCCACGTCCTCCAAGGAAGGCAGCACCCGCGGTTCGCGGGCGCGCGGATGATACGGCGCGCGTTTCCCGTTGTGCGGGTCCGGGTTCGGGGGGATCATCAGCCGATGGCGCGCGTCTTCTTCACGCCACAGCTGCAGCGGTTCACGGCCACGCCGGAAGTCGAGACCGGCGCGCCGACGCTGCGCGGCGCGCTCGAAGCCGCGTTCGCGGTCAATCCAAGGCTGCGCGGCTACGTGCTCGACGACCAAGGCCACCTGCGCGCCAATGTGGTGGTCTTCATCGACGGCCGGCGCTGCAGCGAGCGCGTGGCGCTGGCCGACCCGCTGACCGCGCACAGTCGAATCCATGTGCTGCAGGCACTTTCCGGAGGATGACCCCATGAGCTCCAACGACCGCGCCTGGGTGGCCACGAAGAAGGGCCTGTTCGAACTGCGTCGCCGCGGCCCGGGCTGGGCGATCGAGCATGTGAGCTTTCTCGGCGAGCCGGTCAGCATGTTCCTGCCGCCGGCGACCGCCAGCTCGCGGATGCTGGCGTCCTTGACCACCGGGCACTACGGCACCAAGCTGCACGCGAGCGACGACGCGGGCCGCAGCTGGACCGAGGTCGCCACGCCGACCTATCCCCCGCAGCCCGAAGGCGCCGAAGGGCCCGAGTGGAAGCTCGTGCTGATCTGGGCACTCGAGCAGGTCGAAGGACGGATCTGGGCTGGAACCCTGCCCGGCGGCCTGTTCCTCTCGGACGACTTCGGGGGCTCGTGGCAACTGGTCGAGTCGCTGTGGAACCGCAGGGAGCGTCTGGGCTGGTTCGGCGGCGGCTACCCCGTGCCGGGCATTCACTCGATCTGCCCCCATCCGAAGCACGCGGCTGAGTTGCTGCTGGGCATCAGCTGCGGCGGCGCGTGGACGACACGCGACGGTGGCGCGAACTGGGAACTCACCGCGAAAGGGATGCGCGCGAACTTCATGCCGCCCGAACTGGCCGACGATCCGAACATCCAGGATGCCCACCGCATCGTGCGCTGCGCGGCGGCGCCGGACGTGCTCTGGTGCCAGCACCACGGCGGCATCTGGCGCTCCACCGACGCTGCGGCGTCGTGGCACGAGATCACGACCGCGCCGGTCTCGAACTTCGGGTTCGCGGTGGCGGTGCACCCGGGGGACCCCGACACGGCGTGGTTCGTGCCCGCCCAGGCCGACCAGTGCCGCGTGCCGGTGCGCGCGGCAATGATCGTCAACCGCACGCGCGACGGCGGCAGGAGCTTCGAGACGCTGCGCGCAGGCCTGCCGCAGGAGCACGCCTACCACCTCGTGTACCGCCACGGCCTGGCGGTGGCGTACGACGGCGAGCACCTGTTGATGGCGAGCACGACCGGCGGCCTGTGGTCCAGCGCCGATGGCGGTAACAGCTGGCGCACGGTGAGCCCTTCGTTGCCGCCCGCGGTGGCGGTGAGGTTCGGCTGAAGCGGCTCGCCGGGCTGTGGCGAGGAGCTCACAGGTCCCTCAACGTGGGGATGTCGCGCGCGGCGTGACCCGCGAAGAATGCGTGTCACACGGGCTCCACATGCTGCGAGGGGTCTGCGGCAATTGGAGGTCCACATGCCACATGTCGTCGTCGTCGGTGCCCGCACGCCGTCGGGCAGGCTCACCCGCCTGGTCGAGTCCGCCCTGGCGCGCCTCGGATGGCTGTTCGGCCGGGTACCTTGGGGGGTGACGCCGACGATTGCCACGTCACGCTGGTGGCGCTGAGCCGCTGCCCGTGCGGCCGGGAATGACGAAGCCCCGCCATCGGCGGGGCTTCCTTCTTTACGGGTCAGGCGGCGCGCTCTTACTTGGCCTTGAGCACCCAGGCGACCAGTTCCTTGGCTTCGGCCTCGCTGACCTGCGGGTTGGCCGGCATTGGCACCGCACCCCAGGCGCCGGAGCCGCCCTTGAGGACCTTCTGAGCCAGCTTGTCCACCGCGTCCTTCTGGCCCGCATACTTGGCGGCCACGTCCTTGTAGGCCGGACCGATCAGCTTCTTGTCGACCGCGTGGCAGGCCATGCAATTCTTCTTCTGCGCCAACTCTTGGCTGGCGAAGGCAGGGCCCGCGGCGACGGCGGTCAACGCGGTGGCAAGGATCAGCAAAGATTTCATGACTTCCTTCCGATGGTGAAGAAACCGCGACGGTACGGCGTTACAGTTTGCTCAGAACGCGATTGTAGGTAATGCCGTTGACCGGCCAACGTGCCTTCCGGGTGCGGGAGAGTTGACATGTGGTTCATCGTGCTGGGTGTGCTGCTCATCGGGCTCAAGCTGGGCGACATCGGCCCGGTGGCCGCCTGGAGCTGGTGGGGGGTGCTCGCGCCATTCGCGGGGGCCCTGGTCTGGTGGGCCTACTCAGACGCCAGCGGCATGACCAAACGGCACGAGATGAACAAGCTCGAAGATCGCAAGGTCGAGCGCCGCCGCAAGGCGATGGAGGCGCTCGGGATGGACCGTAACCAGCAGAAGAAGGACGAAGCCGCGGCGCGGGCGCGTCGCGAAGCGGAGAGCCGCGTCGAGAAGTCGCGTGCCGCTAAGCGCGAGCAGAACGAGAAGGTCATCCGCGACAGCGTGTTCGACAGCAAGAACAGCACCGGCCACGGTGCATTGTCCGAACCGGAACCGAAGTCCCCCAAGCGTTGAACCGCGGGCGGTGCGCGCGCCTTAATCGAAGCGGTCGAGCACGGCCCCCGCGCTGGCGCTCGCGGCGTTGAACGCGAACTTCGCCAGCACCCCACGCGTGTAGCGCGGCGCCGGGCGCCGCCACGCCGCGCGTCGGCGCGCGAGTTCATCGTCGCCGACATCGAGCTCGAGCTTCAGACGGTGCGCGTCGATCGTGATCGAGTCGCCCTCGTGCACGAGCGCGATCAATCCCCCCTCGAAGGCCTCGGGCGCGACATGACCCACGACCATGCCCCACGTCCCGCCCGAGAAGCGACCGTCGGTGATCAGGCCCACGCTTTCTCCCAGCCCCTGCCCGATGAGGGCGCCAGTCGGCGCCAGCATCTCGGGCATGCCGGGACCGCCCTTGGGGCCCAGGTAGCGCAGCACCATCACGTCGCCAGGCCTGATCCTGCCGGCCATGATCGCGGCCAGCGCCGACTGCTCGTCGTCGAACACCCGCGCTGGGCCCGTGATGACGGGGTTTTTCAGGCCGGTGATCTTGGCCACGCTGCCCTCGGGGCTCAGGTTGCCGCGCAGGATCGCCAAGTGTCCCTCGGCATACATCGGACGGGACAGGGGCCGGATCACGTCCTGGTTGGCCCGAAGCGGCGGCACCTCGGCCAGGTTCTGCGCCACGGTCTTGCCGGTGATGGTGATGCAATCGCCGTGCAGCAGGCCGCCTTCGAGCAGGGTCTTCATCACCGCCGGGATGCCACCGGCGTGGTGCAAGTCGATCGCCAGGTACCTGCCGCTGGGCTTGAGGTCGCACAGCACCGGCACCTTGCGGCGCACGCGCTCGAAGTCATCGATCGTCCACTCGACGTCGGCGGCATGAGCGATCGCCAGGAAGTGCAGTACGGCATTGGTCGAGCCACCGATGGCCATGATCACGGCCACCGCGTTCTCGATGCTCTTGCGGGTGACGATGTCGCGCGGCTTGAGGTCGCGCTTGACCGCCTCGACCAGGGCCCGCGCGGCACGCCGGGTGTGTTCGACGATCGGGTCTTCCACGTTGGCCATCGTCGAGGCGAACGGCAGGCTCATGCCCAGCGCCTCGAACGCCGAACTCATCGTGTTGGCCGTGTACATGCCGCCGCAGGAGCCGCTGCCGGGGATCGCGCGCCGCTCGATCTGGCAGAAGTCTTCCTCGCTCATCTTGCCGGCGCTGAACTGACCGACGGCCTCGAACACGCTGACAATGTTCAGGTCCTGGCCCTTGTAGTGGCCGGGCAGGATCGTGCCACCGTAGACGTAGATCGCCGGCACGTTGGCGCGCAGCATGCCCATCATGCCGCCGGGCATGTTCTTGTCGCAGCCGCCGATCACCAGCACACCGTCCATCCACTGGCCTCCCACGCAGGTCTCGACGCAGTCGGCAATCACCTCGCGCGACACCAGGCTGTACTTCATGCCCTCGGTGCCCATCGCCATGCCGTCGGAAATCGTCGGGGTGCCGAAGACCTGGGGGTTGGCGCCGGCAGCCTTCAGTGCTTCGATCGCGGCATCGGCCAGCCGCTGCAGGCCCGAGTTGCACGGCGTGATCGTCGAATGCCCGTTGGCCACGCCGATCATCGGCTTGCCGAAGTCCTTCTCCGTGTACCCCATCGCGTAGTACATCGAGCGATTCGGCGCACGCGCGATGCCTTCGGTGATGTTCTTCGAGCGGCGATTGGATTCGGTCATCGGCGGGCCCCCGTTCGGCCAACAATGCGGTAACCGTCAGTATGCACGGGGCTGCGGCCGGACCGGGTGATGCGGCGACAATGGCTGCGAAGCAGCCGGAGTCTTTCGATGCTCGTGCATCCGCAGTTCGATCCGATCGCCATCCGCCTGGGGCCGCTGGCCATCCACTGGTACGGCCTCATGTACGTGGTGGCCTTCGTGCTGTTCCTGTGGCTGGCCAGGCGCCGCACCGCGCAGCCGCATTGGGCGCAGGCGGGCTGGAGCGCGCGCGACGTCGAGGACCTGCTGTTCTTCGGCGTCGTCGGCGTGATCATCGGCGGCCGCCTCGGCTACGTGCTGTTCTACAAGCCCGGCTACTACGCGACCCAGCCGCTCGAGGCCCTCATGGTGTGGAAGGGCGGCATGTCGTTCCATGGCGGGCTGCTCGGCGTGATCGTGGCGCTGGCGGTCTACGCACGGCGGCGCGCGCGCGCATTCCTGTCGGTGACCGATCTGGTGGCACCTTGCGTGCCGACCGGGCTGGCGGCTGGCCGCGTGGGCAATTTCATCAACGGCGAGCTGTGGGGCCGGGCGGCCGATCCGTCGCTGCCCTGGGCCATGGTGTTCCCGCAATCGGGCAGCTCGATGGCGCGGCATCCGTCGCAGCTGTACCAGGTGGCGCTCGAAGGCCTGCTGCTGTTCGTCGCGCTGTGGTGGTACGCAAGGCGCCCGAGCGGCCTGGGCCAGGTCTCGGGCGCCTTCCTCGTGGGCTACGGCGTGCTGCGCTTCATCGCCGAGTTCTTCCGCGAGCCCGACCGATTCCTCGGCACGCTTGCGCTGGGCATGAGCATGGGTCAGTGGTTGTGCGTGCCCATGGTGCTGGCGGGCGCGTGGCTGTTCGCCAGGGGGGCACGGGCATGACGATTCGGCAGATCTTCCTCGACACAGAGACCACCGGCCTGTCGCCCGAGGCCGGCGACAGGTTGATCGAGATCGGCTGCCTCGAGATGATCAACCGCCGGCTCACCGGGCGCGACCTGCACCTGTACGTGAACCCGGAGCGCCCGAACAGCGAGGATGCGTTCAAGGTGCACGGCATCTCCGACGAGTTCCTCGCCGACAAGCCACGTTTCGCCGAGGTGGCCGAAGAACTGCTGGCCTACCTGGCCGGTGCCGAGCTCGTCATCCACAACGCGCCGTTCGACGTGGGATTCATCGACGCCGAGCTTGCTCGCCTGAACAAAGGTCTGCTGCGCGAACACGTGGCGCGCATCACCGACTCGCTGCTGATGGCACGCGAGATGTTCCCCGGCAAGTCGAACTCGCTGGACGCGCTGTGCAGGCGACTGGAAGTCGACAACACCCAGCGCACGCTGCACGGCGCGCTGCTCGATGTGGGCCTGCTGGCCGAGGTCTACGTTCGAATGACACGTGGCCAGGACTCGCTCGTGATCGAAGCCGGCACGACGGGCGCGGGGCCGTCGGCGACCACGGCTGCGACAGCGGTCGACTACACGGCGCTGGCCCTGCTCGCGGTCGAGGTTTCGGAACGGGAGCGCTCCGCGCACGAGGCCGTGCTGGCCGATCTCGACAAGGCCAGCGGCGGTGCGACGCTGTGGAGGCGTCTGGCATAATCTTTTGCTCCGGAAACGGGTGGTTAGCTCAGCGGTAGAGCACTGCCTTCACACGGCAGGGGCCACAGGTTCGATCCCTGTACCACCCACCAGAAACATCAACGACATGCGGCGCCTTCGGGCGCCGTTTGCATTGCATGGCGCCCGACAATGCAGGGCCGAGAAGACAGCCGCCGCAGCGCGTGCAGGAGCGAGATGAAGACTTGCATCGTGGGAGTCGGGGCCGTCGGTGGCCTGATCGGGACCCGGCTGGCCGCCGCGGGCGATGCCCGCGTCAGTGCGTTCGCGCGCGGGGCCACCTTGTCGGCGTTGCGCACGCACGGGTGGCGCGCGCGCACGGCCGATCGCCTGCTGCAGGCGCCCGTGGCGGCCGCGAGCGACGTTGCCGAAGACCTGGGACCGCAGGACCTCGTGATCGTGTGCGTCAAGGGACCCGCGATGCCGGCTATCGCTCGTGCCATCGAGCCACTGCTGGGTGGGCACACGATCGTGTTGCCGCTGATGAACGGCGTGCCCTGGTGGTTCGGCTCGGGCGTGGCGGCGCTCGGCAACGAACCGTTGCGCACGGTCGATCCCGATGGTGAAGTCGAGCGCGCCATTGCAACGTCGCGCGTGCTGGGCGGAGTGGTGCACTTGTCGGTGCAGGCACCCGAGCCGGGGCTGGCGGTCCATCGCATGGGCAACGGCCTGATCGTCGGCGAGCCTGGGGGCGGTACGTCGGACCGCGCGGTGCAGGTCGGCGCTCTGTTGACGAAGTCGGGGTTCGACGTGACCGCATCGGATTCGGTGCGCCGGGACGTCTGGTACAAGCTCTGGGGCAATCTGACAATGAACCCGGTGTCCGCGCTGACTGGCGCGACGGCCGATCGCATCCTCGACGACGAACTCGTGCGCGCGCTGAGCACCGCCGCGATGCGCGAGGCCAGGACCATCGGCGCCTTGCTCGGATGCCCGATCCAGCAGGAGCCCGAAGAGCGCCACCAGGTCACGCGCAATCTCGGCGCCTTCAAGACCTCGATGTTGCAGGACGTCGAGGCTGGCCGGCCGATCGAGCTCGACGCGATCGTCGGCGCCGTGCGCGAACTGGGGCAGCGCCTGGGCGTGGCCACGCCGACGATCGACGCCCTGTACGGCCTGACGCGTCTGATGGCGCGCACCCGTGGGCTGTATCCACCGGCCGCATGAGTGGCACGGTTCGTTGCGCGCCGGATTGGCGGACTCGCGGCCACGCAAGAACCTTCGAAGGGCTTGCGGATCGAACCGATTAATGGTCGATCGATATCGGCCGGAAGATGTTGGGCTTTCCGCGACCGACCTTTCAAGGAGTACACCATGATCACCAAGCGACTGTTCTCGATCCTCGCCTTGTCGATGCTGACGCTGGGTGCCACCCCCGCGCGGGCCGATGCATACCAGGACACGATCGAGATCTTCAGGAAGGCCGAAGAGAGTGGCAAGTTCTTTGCCAACGCGCAGGGCTATGCCGTCTTCCCGACGATCGGCAAGGCGGGCGTGGGCGTCGGCGGTGCCTATGGCAAGGGTCGCGTCTACGAGAAGGGCCGGTACATCGGTGACACCACGATGACGCAGCTGTCGGTGGGCTTTCAGCTCGGCGGGCAGGGCTTCAGCCAGATCATCTTCTTCGAGAACCCCACGGCGCTGAAGACGTTCACCGATGGCGAGTTCGAGTTCGGCGCCGAAGCCTCGGCCGTGGCGCTCACGCTCGGCGTCGGCGCCAAGGCGGGCTCGGGCGGCGCAGCCGCCGGTGCCAGCGTGGACAAGAACAAGGCCAAGGTGATCGGCACATACAACAACGGCATGGCCATCTTCACCGTGGTCAAGGGCGGGCTGATGTACGAGGCCGCGATCTCCGGCCAGAAGTTCAAGTTCAAGAAGCGCTGATTCGGTCAGCGTCACCGATGCGCTGGGCGCCGCTCAAGAGAGTTGCGCGTACCGGCGGCGCTCGGTCAATCGATCAGAACGGTGATCACGACGCGGCGGTTCTGTGCCCGGCCCTCGGATGTCGTGTTGTCGGCCACCGGGCGCTCGGCGCCGAAGCCGCGGCGCTCGATCGACAGGGCGGGCATCCCGCCGCGGATCAACTCCTGTGCCGCGGCTTCGGCACGGCGCAGCGACAAGGCGGCGTTGTGGCGCGGCGATCCGGTGCTGTCGGTGTGACCGTCCACGCGTACGCGCCCGACGCCCACGCGCCGCAGCGATTGTGCAACTGACGCAAGCGCCGCCTTGCCTTCGGCAGACAGCGCGTCTTCGTCGGGGTCGAACAAGAGCTTGGTTCCCAGGCTGAGCTCCCACTCGTCGCCCTGCGGCTTGAACCCCGCGTTCTGCAGCGCTGCGGCTCGCGCTGCCTTGGCATCGGCGGGCGGCGGGGTGGTCTGGCAGCCGAGCAGCAAGCCGCCCGCCAGGGCCAGCAGGATGCCTCGCCGGTGCAGGGCTGTTGGTGCTGAATTCATTCTCGTGTTCCCATGTCAGGCCGCCTCACGAGGGCGCGTGGGCTCGTCACTGCGCTCGTCGAAGACCACGATCGAGCCGCGGCGCTGCATCTTGGCGCGATACATGGCCGCGTCGGCGGCGGCAAGCAGTGCCTCCACGTCTGCACCGTGCTCGGGTGCAAGGGCCATGCCCATGCTGGCACTCGCGCCAAGGGTGCCGAAGTTGCTGCTCTCGAGCGGTCGCCGCACCGCATCGGCGATCTCCTCGGCGATGCGCATGGCATCTTCTGCGCTGCGCACGGGGGCCAGCAGCACGGCGAATTCGTCACCACCCAGGCGGCCCACGACGTCGCCTTCGCGCAGCGATGCGCGCAGGCGAGCAGCCACCGCGACGAGCAGTTCGTCCCCAGCCGCATGGCCGAGCCCGTCGTTGATCGCCTTGAACCGGTCGCAGTCCAGGTACAGCACCGCCGAGAGTTGACCGCGCCCCCGGTGCAACTGCAGCACCGTGGCCGAGCGCTCGAGGAAACTCGTGCGGTTCGGCAATCCCGTCAGCCCGTCGTGAAAGGCCAGGTGGGACAGCGATTCGTTGGCCGTCAACAGGCGGTCGTGCGAGGCCACCAGGCTGGCCTCGCGATTCTGGATCTCGGCCAGCAGTGCGTTGAAGTCCTCGCCAAGGTCGTGGATCTCCTTGACGACCGCCGGTGGCGCACGCATTTCGAGTGCGCGCTCGATGCGCGCGGTGCGCGTCAACGAGGCCAAGCGATTCAGCGGCCGCACGATGTCGTGTTCGATGCGGCGCGACAAGCGAGACACGCCCCAAGCCGTGGCCGCCGTGCACAGCGAAATCGCGGCAAGCACCTTGAGCAGGAACAGCAGGTAGACGACGCCGTTGCCTTGCACGACGACGACGCCGTACTCGCGCCCTTCGTGCATGACCGGTGCGGTCGCCTGCGTCGAGAAGAGCAGTGTGGCGACACCCACCAGCACGGTGTCCATCGCCCGATCGTTCGCGGCCCGGTAGGTCGCGAGCGAGCGATCCCTGCGGTCGACGATCCGTGCCGCAAGCAGGTCTTCCCGGGTCGCGATCGGCACCAGGACATCCTGTGCGGCGCCGGCGTCGCCGAACACGGTGGCGGCCTGGGCCGCGTACGAGATCGAGCGCGCGACCAGCGTCAGGTTCTGGTCGACGTAGCCGCGCAGCGTGATGACCGACACCAGCGTGAGGATTACGCCGGCCACGATCACCGCGGCAAGGCCGAGCCGCAGGTGCGCCGTGCGCAGCGCTTCGAGCAGGGGCTGGCGCGTCGTCATGAGCCCGGCCCTTCGCTGCCGCGTGCAATGCGCAGCACCTGTGGATTCACGCGCAACCCGCTGCGCGCCACGGCATCGAGGTTGACACCGAACCGAGGCACATCGGCGGCAGGCTCGACGCAGAACATCCCGCCGTCGGAGCAGAAGTCCTGGCCTTCGCCCAGCATCAGCACGGGCCGACCCGCAAACAGGCGCACGGCCTGACGCGCGTCGGATCCGCTCGAGCGGCCCAGGTATACGGCGTCGCAGCCTTGTTCGGCCGACACCAGGTTGGCCACGGGCGCGACCGTCACGGCGCGGCCTGGCGAACCGAGGTCGGCCCCGTGCTGCAGCGCATCGACACCGGGTCCGCGGCCGATCGTGCACAGACGAATCACCGGTGCCGCATTCGGCCAGCGCGTGTAGCTCATGATGCCCGCGACGACCCGGGCGACCATCGGCGACGGGACCGGCATCGCCTCCGCGCGCGCCTGTGCGTCGGCCGTCAGCGGAGCCGCGGTGATCGCCACCGCGACAACCAGGGCGAGCCGCGCGGCCGACAGCGGTGCGCGATCGGCGGACGTCGCCGGGGCCCGCACAAGTGGTGGGAGTGCGCGCACACCGGCGGCAGCCGCACCGTCCATGGGGCGGCCGCCGGAGAGTTGATGACTTGTGTCATCCATCACGCGTCCGATCCTCGCTGCGGGGCCTTTGCGAGTATCTGGGGCAGCCCGGCCGACGGCGCGCGAGCAGTCTCGGTAACCGCCGTTGCCCGTGGCAAATTGCGCGCCGCCATAGGTTTGCACGACGCTCCGCAGCAAGGAGCAAGGCCAGCGACCGGGCCTATGGGGTGATCACACGCGCCGCACGCACTTCTCGTACAGGCCAAGCAGGCGGTGGGCGGGGTCGTAGCGGGCCTTCAGCGCTGCATACCGGTCCATGCGATAGGCGCGCGCGAACTCCTCGGGCGTGAAGCAGGACTCGGAGTACAGCGACTTGATTCCGCCGGCCTCGATCACGCGCCGTTCGACGAGGCGGTTGAAGTGGCCCTGCCCGAGGCGCTCGCGGCGCTGCACCACGTCCCAGAATCCGAAGTTGACATGGCGCGTGCCCGGCGCGAGCGGATACAGCGTGAAGGGCAGCGCCGGATCGCTCGCGCGGATCGGGCAGATCCAGATCGGCACGATGCCGATCTGATCGAGCAGGAAGGCCAGGAAGTCGGCAGCTTGTGGCAAGGGCAGGTCCACGTCCTGGATCACCGATTCGACGTGCCGCAAGCCGCGCAGGGACGCGAGCTTGCGCGTGACGCCCCAGCGGGCGTTCCAGCGCATCCACCGGGTGTAGGTGCGCGAGTTCAGGCGCTCGCGGCCCAGCAGGCGTCGCACCCAGCGGTGCCCGGCACCGAAGTTCCTCGAGCACCAGAACCAGTCGGTGTCCCAGCGCCAGAGCCAGTCGCGGATCGTGAGCGTGTCCTGCGCCTTCTCGCGCAGCGACTGCCAGTACGGATCCAGGTACGTGTAGTCGCTGGGTGCGGCGGCGATGTCGACGCAGCGTGCCACGTTGAGCACCAGGTCGTCGGCGGCGAACGCCACGCCGTCGACGAAGTCCGTGCCGGCGTCGTCGCAGGCGTCGTCGAGCGCGGCGAAGAACTCGCGCGCCGAGCGGTAGCGCTGGTGCTCGACGGCGACGAAACGCTTGACCGGCTGCGTGCGCAGCACCAGGCGCAGCGCGTAGCCGAGTGTGCCGTAGGAGTTGGGCAGGCCGAGGAAGAGCTCGCGGTCGGCGTTGTCGGGCCGGCAGGTGACGATGCGCCCGTCGGCCAGCAGCACGTCGGCCTCGAGCAGCGTGTCGTGCACCAGGCCGTGCCGGAACGAGGTGGCCTCGATGCCCACGCCGGCCACCGCGCCGCCAGCGGTGATCGTCTTGAGTTGCGGCACCACCGCGGGCATCAGGCCGTGCGGCAGCGTCGCATCGACCAGCGCCTCGTAGGTCACGAGCCCCTCAGTCTCGACCATACCCGAGCGCGTGTCCACCCCGATCACATGATGGAACTCGCGCAGGTCGAGCCACTGCTTGCGCGTTTCGCGGCGATCGCGAAACAGGTTGGACGTGTCCTTCACCAGGCCGATCGGCAGCACACCACCCCCGCGCAACTGCGCGGCGGCCCTCTCGGCACGCGCCACGTGGTCAGCGCGCGTACAGGTGCTCGCGTCCCATCGGGTAACTGTCGCGTGTGACATTGCCCTTGCTGAAGACGATCTGGAACAGGTGCGTGTAGCCGGTGGGCGAGCGGAACATCTCGGCGCAGCCCATCAGGTAGGCACGCCACACGCGCCGGAATCTCTCGTCGAAGCGCCCGGGATCGAGTGCCCGGATCTGTGGCCACTGCGCCTCGAAGCGGCGTGCCCACTCGTCGAGCGTGGGCGCGTAGTGGCGGCGCAGGTTCTCGATGTCCACGACCTCGAGCCCCGCGCGCTCCATCTCGACGACCACGTCGGCCAGCGCCGGGATCCAGCCGCCCGGGAACACATGCTTGCGGATGAACAGCTCGGTGTCGTAGCGGCCCACATGGCCGATGAAGTGCAGCATGCCCAGGCCGCCGGGCTTGAGGAAATCGGCGTGCGCGCGCACCACCTCGGCCAACTGGTCGCGCCCCGCGTGCTCGAGCACGCCGATCGAGACGACCTTGTCGAACTGGGCGTCCACGTCGCGGAAGTCGGCCTCGCGGACTTGGAGCTGGCCGGCCAGGCCGCGGCGCTCGATCTCGGCGCGCAGCCATTGCACCTGTTCGGTCGTGGTGTTGAGGCCGACACCGGTGGCGCCGGTGGTCTGCAGGGCGCGGAACATGAAGCCGCCAAAGCCGCACCCGATGTCGATGAAACGCTCGCCCGCGGCGAGCCTGATCTTGCCGCACACATGGTCGATCTTGCGCTGCTGCGCTTGTTCGAGCGACGTGGTACCTTCGGGCCAGTAGGCGCAGGTGTACATCTTCAGCGGCTCGTCGAGCCAGAGCCGGTAGAACGCCTCGGGCAGGCCGTAGTGCGCGCGCGCGTTGGCCTTGGCCTGCTCGGCGCTGCGGTTGGAAAAGCGCAGCTCGTGCAGCTGGTTCTCCACGCGCCCGATCATGTCGAACCGGGGATCCAGATCGACGCTCAGCCCTGCGGCGAAGGCGGCGCCGACATCGCCCTCGACGTCCAGTTCGCTGTCGAAGTAGGCCTCGAGCAGCCCCATGTGGCCGCGCATCGCCGTGGCCAGCAGCGCCGGTTCGCTGCGGAACGCGAGCGTGAAACGCGGTTCGCCCGCGCCGGTGCGGCAAACCTGGCCGTCGGGCAGGCGCACCGCAAAGGCGCCGCCGGCCCGCTCGGCCAGCGAGTCGATCACGCGCTGCAGGAATGTGGCTTGCATGGCCCGATGCTGGGCGCATCGGCAGGCGCAGACTTGAGCGCGCGCAACGTCTGGCAAGGGCAGCGGCTTCACAGTGTGACCATGAACGCTATGCCCAAGAAGCCCAGACCGCTGCGCCGCAAGGGTTCGGCCAAGGTGATCCCCGAGGCCAAGTCCAGCGCGGAAGACGCGATCGTCGAACGTCCCGATGGGTATTACTGGGTCGGCCCCGATGGCGACCAGGAGTTCGGCCCGTTCGACAGCCGGCTGGCCGCGCGTGCGGACCGTGACCGCTTCAACGAGGAGGCACCGGTCGAGGGCGAGACGGTCCAAGAGGCCGAGCGCGAGATCGGCATCGGCGACTGGATCGACGCCGAGACCGGCGAGCCGGCCGAGGGCCAGTCGCCGCCGCACCTCGAGGAGCCGTGAGCGCTTCGTCACGGCGGGCGCGCTGCGCGCCTGGCGTGGCAACCGCGCATGGCGCGCAGGGGCTTGAATGACCGATGCGCCTGCGGCCATCGAGCGCCAGCCCTTCGCCGGCCGCTTGGTGCTGCTGGGATTCGGCTCGATCGGGCAGGCGGTGCTGCCGCTGTTGTCCCGTCATCTGGCCGTCTCGGCATCGGACATCGTCGCGATCGACGCCGACCCGGCGCTCGCGCAGTGCGCACGCGACCAGGGTGTGTCGTTCGTCCATGAACGCATCACCGCGCACAACCTCGATTCGGCGCTCGGCAAGCGCCTGGCCGCGGGCGACTTCCTGCTCAATTTGTCGGTGGACGTCAGCAGCCTGGCCTTGATCGAGTGGTGTCGCGAGCGCGACGTGCTCTACCTGGACACCTGCATCGAACCGTGGGCCGGCGGTTATGTCGATGCGCGCCTGACGCCGGCCGCGCGCAGCAACTACGCGCTGCGCGAGGCGGCGCTTGCGCTGCGCCGCGACGGTGCGCCCACTGCGGTGCTCACGCAGGGGGCGAACCCGGGCCTCGTGTCGCACTTCGTCAAGCAGGCTTTGCTGCACATCGCCGCAGCCAGCGGCGTTCCGGCCGAACCACCGACGGCGCGTGCGGGCTGGGCACGCCTGGCGCAGCGATTGAGCGTGCGCACGATCCACATCGCCGAACGCGACACGCAGGTCGGCGCGCGCCGCAAGGCGCAGGGCGAATTCGTCAACACCTGGTCGGTCGACGGCTTCATCAGCGAGGGCTGCCAGCCGGCCGAGCTGGGATGGGGCACGCACGAGCGCCACTTCCCGAGCGACGGACGGCGCCACGACAAAGGCTCGCGCGCCGCGATTTACCTGTTGCGCCCCGGCGCGTCGATTTGGGTGCGCAGCTGGGCGCCGCTGGCCGGGCCCCAGCATGGCTTTCTGATCACGCATGGCGAAGCGATCTCGATCGCCGACGCGCTCACGGTCGGTGACCCGGCCGCGCCCGAGTACCGCCCGACGGTGCACTACGCCTACCACCCGTGCGACGACGCGGTGCTGTCGATGGTCGAGTTGGCCGAACGGCAGTGGCGCCCCCAGCCGCGCAAGCGTGTGCTCAAGGACGAGATCGAGCGCGGGATCGATGAACTGGGCGTGCTGCTGATGGGCCCGTCGCGCGGCGCCTACTGGTTCGGCTCGCAACTGTCGATCGAGCGAGCGCGCGCCATCGCGCCGCACAACAGCGCCACCAGCCTGCAGGTGGCCGCCGGCGTGCTGGCCGGCGTGGTGTGGGCGATACGCCATCCGCGCCGCAGCGTGGTCGAACCCGACGACCTGCCTTACGACGAGGTACTCGCGCTGGCCCGACCCTATCTGGGCGACATGGTCGGCGTGTTCACCGACTGGACACCGCTGCGGGGCCGCGACACGCTGTTCGAGGAGGACCTCGACCGCGCCGACCCATGGCAGTTCAAGAACTTCCGCGTGACATGAGCGACGACAAGGAGTTCAGGATCCTCGCGCTGTCGGGCGGGGGCTACCTCGGCCTGTACTCGGCCGCGGTGCTCGCGGCGCTCGAATCGGAGATCGGCGAGCCGATCGGCCGGCGCTTCGACCTGGTCGCCGGGACTTCGGTGGGCGGCATGATCGCCGCCGGCGTGGCCTTCGAGCGGCCGTTGTCGCAGCTCGTGGACTTCTTCCGCGACCATGGCATCGAGGTGTTCTCGCCGCGCGCGATGCCCAGCGGCACGGTCGGCCGCCTGCTCGACCTGAGCCGATCGGTGCTGGGGCCGAAGTACGGCAACGCCGCGCTGCGCGCGGCCCTGCACGAGTGGCTTGGCGAATCGACGTTCGCCCAGGCGCAGCACCCGCTGTTGCTGCCCGCGGTCAACGTCACGCACAGCCTGACCAAGGTGTTCAAGACACCGCACGCGCGCGCCTCGCGCGGCGATGAAACGGTGCGCGTGGCCGATGCCGTGCTCGCCGCCTGCGCCGCGCCGGCGTACTTCCCTTCGGTACCGATCGGCGACTCGCTGTATGCCGACGGCGGGCTGTTCGCGGTGGCGCCCGATCAGGTGGCGCTGCACGAGGCCGAGCATTTCATGGGCATCGACCTCGCTCGCGTGCGCATGCTGTCGATCGGCACGGCCACCGTCGGCTACCAGCCGGCCGAAGGGGTGGACGCCGACGCCGGCGCAGTGGGCTGGCTGTCCGATGGGCGCCTGATCCTCACGCTGATCGCGGTGCAGCAGCAGCATGTGCAGGCGATGGCAGAGGATCGCCTGGGCGCGCGCTACCTGCGGCTGGACGCGCCGTGGCCGGCCGGTGCAGGCCTGGGTATCGACATCGCCATCCCCAAGGCCGCGCACACGCTGACCGATCTGGCCGCGCAGACCCTGCGCGAGGTCGACCGCAAACGCCTGAAGGCCTTCCTCTGAAGGGGCGCAAGGCGCGGCGCATGCCTGGCCCAGGCGAGCCATCGTGACCCGACGGCAGGGCCGTCCGGCCGCGTTGCGCTGACTCAATCGGCGCCGCGCGCCGCGGCCACAGCATCGAGCCGTGCACAACCCCGAGTGAGGGCCACGATGGCTGCCAAGCAACTGCTGTTCCACGATGCCGCACGAGAGCGGATCCAGCGCGGCGTCAATGCGCTCGCGCAGGCGGTCAGGGTCACGCTGGGCCCGCGCGGCCGGACCGTGATCCTGGAGCGCGATTACGGGCCGCCGCA
>Ga0209798_10001073_pt1 | contig 16732 bp, 15 predicted proteins | sample DOMMetBare3Fresh_FD_187475 | JGI IMG/M metagenome (GOLD analysis project Ga0209798, IMG submission 187475) | Wetland sediment microbial communities from St. Louis River estuary, USA, under dissolved organic matter induced mercury methylation -... | ecosystem: Environmental > Aquatic >...
CGACGACGACGAGGAAGAAGACGACGGCCACGAGCCACCAGCCCAGCCGCGGCGGCCACGGCAGCGGCTCGGCCCGGGCGAGGACGAGCCGGCGCACCCGGGGGGAGCCGGCCGCCCGGGCGATGGCCGCGAACGGGTTGACCGGGCCGGTGAAGTCGCCGAGGAGCCCGACGGCCAGCGGCAGGACGACCCAGACCACGAGCCAGAACGTCACCGGGAGGATGTTCTCGGAGACCTCCTGCGTCCCCGCGGACCCGGCGAGCACGCCGAGCCCGAGGACGGCGACGGACCCGGCCGTCGCGACCCTGCCGGCGCGGGGCGGGACGACGACGTCCGCGTCGTGGTCCGCCGCGACGCCGGCGTCGCGGCGGGACACGAGGGCGAACGACAGCAGCACGACGAAGGCTCCGCCGAGCACGAAGAGGCTCAGCGGTACCGGGCTGTCGTACCGCTGGCCGAAAGCGTGTCCGAGCACCCCAGGAACCTAACCGAGGGATCGGACGGCCCGACAAGAGTTCCCCGGAGTGTCATCCGGCCGGGCGTCGTCGCTCCGGCGGTCACGATCCGGCGGAAGCCCGCGTATCCGACGCTCACCTGCGGCACTCTTTGCGACGCGGTCCCAGCCGGACCGGCCTCGCGAGGGAGCGACCATGCAGCTCGGCGCCGTGCTCGACACCGTCATCGGGATCGCCTTCGTGTTCTTCCTGCTCGCCCTCGCGAGCGCGGCCGTCGCCGAGTGGCTCGCGACCGTGTTCAAGAAGCGTGCGAAGTACCTCCTGCGCGGGCTGGCGGACATCTTCGGCGAGCAGTCCGGCTCGGTCGACGGGGCGGACCGGCTCGAGGCGTGCGCGCAGAGCGTCCGGACCGAGCGCGGGCTGTACCAGCAGGCGATGCGGTCCGTCGCCAACCCGACCCGGTCGACCGACCGGCGGCTCGACCGGTCGACGTTCCTCGCGCACCCGCTCGTCGCCATCCAGGCACCGACCGTCGCCGGCGGCCGGGCCACCCGGCTGCCGTCGTACATCTCCGCCCGGACCTTCGCGAGCGTCGTGCTGGACGCCGTCGTGCCCGACCCGGACGGGACGACGAGCCTGACGACGCTGCGCGAGCGGATCGCCGCGGCCCGCCTCCCGGCGCCGGTCGAGGGCGTGCTCCTCACGGCGACCCGGACGGCGGCGACCTCGCTCGACGACGTCCGCACCGAGCTCGAGCACTGGTACGACGCGACGATGGAAGGGGTGTCGGGCTCGTACAAGCGCTGGGTGAAGCGCTGGCTCGTCGTCATCGCCACGGTGCTCGTCCTGTCGCTCCACGTCGACGCGCTCCACGTCGCCCGGACGCTCTACACCGACCCGGCCGTCCGGGCCGCGGCCGTGACGGTCGCGGAGGGCACCCGCTGCGAGGGCGACCGGGCGGCGATCGAGAGCTGCCTGGACGACACGCGCGCGGCCCTGGAGTCGGCCGGCCTGCCGTTCGGCCCGCCGCAGGGCTGCTCGTGGCGCGAGCCCGGCACGTGCCTCGTGGGCCGCCCGGACGGCGGTGCGGTCAGCGCGGGCAGCGCGGTCCTGACCCTTCTCGGGCTCGCGCTGTCGGTGCTCGCCGCGACGTTCGGCGCCCCGTTCTGGTTCCAGCTGCTCACCCGGGCGGCGAACCTGCGGAACACCGGACGGCGGCCCGAGCCCGGAGACGGCGCGGCGGCGTGAGCGGCCCGGGCGCGGTGCTGCCTTCGGACGGCACACTGACCTCGTGCGCATCGACCTCAACGCCGACGTCGGAGAGTCCTTCGGCCGCTGGCGGCTCGGCGACGACGAGGCGTTGCTCGGCGTCGTCACGAGCGCGAACGTCGCGTGCGGCTTCCACGCCGGCGACCCGTCGACGCTGCGCCGCACCTGTGCCGTGGCCGCCGGGCACGCTGTCGTGGTCGGCGCGCAGGTCTCCTACCGCGACCTCGCGGGCTTCGGCCGCCGGTTCATGGACGTCGCGCCCGAGGACCTGCGGGACGACGTGCTCTACCAGCTCGGCGGGCTCGCCGCCTTCGCCGCGGCGGCCGGGACGGCGGTCCGCTACGTCAAGCCGCACGGCGCGCTCTACAACGCCGTGGTCGACCACGAGGAGCAGGCGGCGGCGGTCGTCGAGGCGGTCGTCGAGTTCGGTGCCGGCGCGGCGCACGGGCCGGACCGGGCGGGCGGCGGGCCGCTCGCCGTCCTCGGCCTGCCCGGCTCGGCCCTGCTCCGGCATGCTGCCGCGGCGGGCCTGCGCGCGGTCCCCGAGGCCTTCGCCGACCGGGGCTACACGGCCGCCGGCACGCTCGTCCCACGCGCCGGGCCCGGCGCGCTCGTCACGGCCGCCGCGGACGTCGCCGCGCGCGCCGTCCGGATGGCCGTCGACCGCGAGGTCGTCGCCGTCGACGGCTCCGTCGTCCCCGTCGACGCCGAGTCGGTGTGCGTCCACGGCGACTCCCCGGGCGCCATCGACCTCGCCCGGGCGGTCCGGACCGCGTTGGAGGCCGCCGGGGTCCAGGTTCGCGCGTTCGTCGGGTGAGCCCGATAGCCGCTCCGGAGGAGATCGACCGGACCGACCGAAGTCCTTCGCAACGGCTCGCTCCGGGTGGCACAGTGACTGGCTCGAGGCGATCGAGCGTTCGCGTCGACGTGAGTGACGTCTGAACCGGGGTGTGTCGTGTCCTTCCTGTCCAGAGCCAGGAGAGCCTACGCACGAGGTGGCCTCCGGGCGTTGTCCGACGCCGCCCGGCGTCGGCTCGCTGCCGCTGTCGCACCTCCGGTCGGGCCCCCGGTCGTCGCTGTCGCCACTGCCCCGCCGGCCGCCACTGCCCCGCCGGTCGCCCGGGCCACCGACGTGAGCAGCGTCGATGCCGTCGCGTGGTTCGACCGCAGACTGCCGACCTACCGCAGGCTCGCCGCCGCCGCCGGGCCCTTCGTCGAGCAGGACGGCGTCATCTTCGACATCGGCGCGAACATCGGCTACTTCACGACCGTGCTCGCCGAGACGACCGGCTTCCGCGGTAGGGCCCACCTCTTCGAGCCGTTGCCGCACCTCGTCGACCTCTGCCGGGAGCGGATGGCGACCTATGACCTCGACGCCGAGATCCACGGGTTCGGGCTCAGCGACGAGGACACCGACGTCGACCTCTACGTGGCGAGCAGCGGCAACCTCGGCTGGAACACCATCGTCGCCGAGAAGGCGAACGCGACGATGGTGGCGACCCGTATCGAGGTCCGGCGCTTCGACACCTGCGGCATCGCCGACCGGCCGTCCTTCGTCAAGATCGACGTCGAGGGCGCCGAGTACAAGGTGCTCACCGGCATGCTCGAAGCCCTCGAGCGCTGGTCCCCGCGACCGGCCATCCTCTGCGAGATCGGCTGGGGGAAGCAGCACCCGGCATGGGCCGACGAGCTCGAGGTCTTCGCCCAGCTCGGGAAGCTCGGATACACCACGACGGACCTCGCCGGTTCGCCCATCGACCTGACCACGCTGACACGCACGACGGACGTCCTCTTCGTGCCGCCGCGCTGACGAGAGCGTCACCCGCCAGGCCGGCTGCCGCTCGACGCGGCACCCGTCGAGGTGAGACGGTGCGCCGGCGCGTCGACGGCGCGTCGACGGCGCGGTCCGCGAAGGGGCGATTCGATGACTGTGGTGAGTGATCGTCGGACACGACCACCCGCACCACCCGTGGTGCGGGCGCAGGTCGTGCTGTGGGCCGTCGTGCTGACGAACCTCGCGGTCGTGGAGCTCCTGTTCGTCACCTCCGGCGCCGGGAAGAACTCGGTGCTGACCGTCGCCAAGTTCTTCGGGCTGCACGTGGCGCTCGTCATGATGGTGCAGCTGGTCCTTGTCGCCCGGGTGCCGTGGCTGGACCGCCGGATCGGGATGGACCGGCTCACCAGGTGGCACCGCTGGGTCGGCTTCACCCTGCTGTGGACGGTCCTGCTGCACGCGACGCTCGTCGTGCTCGGCTACGCGCGGCTGGACGGGGTGTCGATGCCGCGGACCTTCCTCGCGCTGGCCGGGGTACCGGCCTCGCTGCTCGGGATGTGCGCCGCCGCCCTCGTCGTGACCGTCGGGGTGCTCTCGGTGCGGGCCGCCCGGCGTCGGCTGTCGTACGAGGCCTGGCACGGCCTGCACCTCGCGCTCTACGTCGCCCTCGGGCTCGGGCTGGTCCACCAGGGGCTGGAGACGACGACCATGACGTCGTCGGGGTTCGCGACCGTCTACTGGTGGTCCCTGTGGGCGCTCGTGGTCGGGGCGCTGCTCGCCGGCCGGTTCGTGCTCCCGTTGTGGCGCAACGCCTATCACCGCTTCAGCGTCGCCGCGGTCGTGCCGGAGTCCGACGACGTCGTGTCGGTCCACGTGACCGGCCGCCACCTCGACCGGCTGCCCGCCCGGGCCGGCCAGTTCTTCATCTGGCACTTCCTCCACGAGGGGCGGCGGTGGCAGGCGAACCCGTTCTCGCTGTCCGCCGCGCCGGACGGCCGGAGTCTCCGGCTGACCGCGAAGGCGGTCGGGACGGGCAGCGCCCGGCTGCGGCACCTCCCGGTCGGCACCCGGGTCTTCGCCGAGGGTCCGTACGGCGCCTTCACCAGCCTGCACCGGACCCGGGAGGCCACCCTCCTGGTCGCCGGCGGCGTCGGGATCACCCCGGTCCGCGCGCTGCTCGAGGAGCTGACCGGCTCCGTCGTCGTGCTGTACCGGGTCCGCACGACGGCCGACGCCGTCCTGCTCGACGAGCTCCAGGAGCTGGCCCGGACCCGCGGCGCGCAGGTGCACGTGCTGACCGGACGCACCGGGGCCGGGACGCCGCCGACGTCGCCGTTCGAGCCGGCGAACCTGCTCGCGACGGTGCCCGACATCGCCGACCGGGACGTCTTCGTCTGCGGCCCGCCGGCGATGACCGCGGCCGTGCTCCGCAGCCTGCGCGCGCTGAAGGTGCCCCGCCACCAGGTCCACGCGGAGCGGTTCAGCCTCGCCTGACCCGCCATGATCACCGCTGAGCAGAGGACATGCCCGCTCCAGGGGGCAGATCCTCTGCCTCTACGCGATCACGGCACGATGGGGTGATGGTCGAAGAGCTCGGCCCGGGCGCTCGCGTGACGCGGCAGCTGCACGCGTGCGGCGACGTCGGCGTGCTCGTCGACCTGGTCGTCGACCTGCGCGGCGCCCGCGGTCCGGCCGGCGGCTCGGGCGACGGCTCGGGCGACGGCTCGGGCGACGGCTCGGGCGACGTGCTCGACCACGTCCTCGCGGTGCACGCCGGGCTGCACCGCGCATGGGCTGCAGGAGCCGCGCCGGACGGCGTCCTCGACCTCGTGCCGGCCGAGCGCTCGCTGCTCGTCCGGCTCGACCCTGCCCGCACCGACGTCGCGCAGGTCGCCGCCTGGGTCCGGGCGACGCCTGCCGAGCCGCCGGCCGCCGACGCCGCCGACGAGGTGAGGCTCGACGTCGTGTACGACGGCGAGGACCTGGACGCCGTCGCCGCACACCTCGGGCTGACCCGTGACGTGGTCGTCGCCGCGCACACCGCGACCCCGTGGCGGGTCGCGTTCACCGGCTTCGCACCCGGCTTCGGCTACCTCGTCGGCGGCGACCCGCGGCTCGCCGTGCCGCGGCTGGACACCCCGCGGGTGCGCGTCCCGGCCGGTGCGGTGGCGCTCGCGGGCCGGTACTGCGGCGTCTACCCGCGGCCGTCGCCGGGCGGCTGGCGGATCCTCGGCCGCACGGACGCCGTGCTGTGGGACGTCGACCGCGACCCGCCCGCGCTCCTGCGGCCGGGGCTGCGGGTCCGGTTCCGCGCGGTGCCCGGGTGACGGCGTCCGCGGGGCCCCCCGGGTCCGGAGCGTTCCTCGAGGTCGTCCGGGCCGGTCCGGCGACGACGGTCCAGGACCTCGGCCGGCCGGGCCTCGCCGCGCTCGGCGTCACCCGGTCCGGGGCCGCGGACCGCCGGTCGCTGCGGCTGGCGAACCGGCTCGTCGCCAACCCCGAGGCCGCCGCCGGGCTCGAGGTGACCCTGGGCGGTCTCGCCGTCCGGGCCGGCCTCGACCTCGACCTCGCCGTCACGGGCGCCGCCTGCCCGGTCGACGTCGACGGTCGTCCTGCTGGGCGCAACGCGGTGCTCCACGTGCCTGCGGGACAGCTCGTCACGCTCGGGCCGGCGCCTGCCGGGCTGCGGGCCTACGTCGCGGTCCGTGGTGGGATCGACGTCGCGCCCGTGCTCGGCTCACGGGCCCGGGACACCCTCGCCGGCCTCGGGCCGGATGTCGTCCGGGACGGCGACCGGCTTCCCGTCGGGCGGCCGCCGGACCTCCCGTGGCCCGGCGTCGACCTCGCCCCGGTAGCGGACCCGCCGGCCGGCGACGTGCTGCTCGACGCGGTCGCCGGCCCGCGCGAGGGGCTCGTCCCGGACGGCGTCCGCGCCGCGATGTGGTCGGCCCGTTGGGTCGTCGACGCCGCGAGCGACCGGGTCGGCGTCCGGCTCGCACCGTCGGACGGCGGCATCGTCCCGAGCTCCGGCGGGTCGAGCGGGTCGAGCGGGTCGATGGCGAGCGAGGGCGTCGTGCGCGGCGCGGTCCAGGTGCCGCCGTCCGGGTTGCCCGTCGTGTTCCTCGCCGATCACCCGGTGACCGGCGGCTACCCGGTCGTCGCGGTCCTGCTCGACGCCGCCGCGGACCGTGCCGCCCAGCTGCGCCCCGGCCAGGGCGTCCGGTTCCGCCGGGTCCCGCCGCCGCGCCTGGGGTAGCAGGTCCCGGCGAGGAGACGCTCGCGGCAGCCTGCCGCGGACGTCTTCACGTTCACCCGATCGGACCAGCCCGACATCCCACGCTCCACCCCGCCTGATGACCTAGATTGTCACGCAGTGCAGTCGGCCAGTTACTCACTGACATCTCGGCGAAGCGGGAGGCATCATGACTCGACGTCTCCGGCCGACCGCCGGGCGGACGCCTCCGGGCGAGGTCGCCGTCACCGCGGACCTGACGACCGACGGTGCCCGCGTCGACCTGGCGACCGACGAGACCTGCGTCGACCTGACCGGCGAGACCTGCGTCGACCTGACCGGCGAGACCGGCGAGACCTGCGTCGACCTCACCGACGTCGACGCGGCCCCGGCGCCGCCGGTCGGCGACGAGCGGTTCCGGGCCCTGTTCGAGCACGCCCCCGTCGGCGTGGCGCTCTGCGACCCCGACGGCCGGTTCGTCGACGTGAACCCGACCTTCCGTGACCTCCTCGTCGGCACGGGCATCGACCCGGACGTCGGGTGCCTCGCCGACCTCGTGCGGCACAACCCGCCGGGCGGCGACGAGGCCGCGCGCTGGCACGACGAGCTCGCGCAGGTCCGTGTCGGCGGCAGCAGCGTCGCGCGGGCCGAGCTCTCCGTCGCCCCTCCGGACGCCTCGCCGCGCTGGCTCGAGGTGACCGCGGTCCCGGTGGCCCTCGGCGACCACGCCTACCTGCTCACCCACATCGACGACACGACGCGCCGCCGGCTCGAGGAGCAGCGGCTCGTCCGGCTCGCGCTCCACGACGGCCTCACGGGTCTGGCCAACCGCACGCTCCTGCACGAGCGGCTGGAGGCCGCGGTCGCCCGCTCGGAGCGGTCCGGCCTGCCGGTCGGCGTCATCTACCTCGACCTCGACGGCTTCAAGACGGTCAACGACACGTTCGGCCACGCCGCCGGTGACGAGCTGCTCGTCGCGGTCGCGGACCGGCTGACCCGGGTCCTGCGGGCCGGCGACACCGCGGGCCGGCTCGGCGGTGACGAGTTCCTCGTCGTCGCGGGCGACGTCGTCGACGACGCAGCCCTCGCCGAGATCCTGCGCCGGGTCGAGGCCGCGCTCGCGACGCCGTTGGTGGTCGAGCAGGCCGAGGTCCTCGTCGGCGCGAGCTGCGGGGCGGTGCTGTCCCGCCCCGGCGAGTCCGCCGACACCGTCGTCCGCCGGGCGGACGCCGCGATGTACGCCGCCAAGCGCGCCCGACGTCGCGGCCCGCGCCCCCCGGTGCCGGCCGCGGACGCCGTCCAACTCACCCTCCTGCACGAGCAGGCCGCCGTCGCCGGACCGAACCCGCTCGCCCACGTCCCCGGCCAGCCGACCCGTTCGCGCAACAGCTGATCGCCGGGACGCACCGTTCTGCCCCGCGGAGGGGGTCCGGACCCTGCCCCGTCGCGATCATGGCGGCCCCGGCGCGCGCCGAGACCGTCCGGTGCCGCACGCTGTCCGGGTGACCGCGACCCCCCTTGCCGGCCCGATCGACGTCGACGTGGCGGTCGTCGGTGCCGGCGGCGCCGGGCTGTCCGTCGTCGTCGCGCTCGACCGGCTCGCCCGCGACCGCCGCGCCGCCGGCCGCGAGGTCACCGTGCCGAGCGTCGCGCTCGTCGACCCGGTCGTCCGGGCCGGCGCCGACCGAACCTGGTGCTTCTGGGACGCCGGGCGCAGCGACGTCGAGGAGGCCGTCCACCGGCAGTGGCGGCGGGTCGTCGTCGTCGGGCCGGACGGCGACCGCCGGGTCCACGACCTCGACCCGCTGCGGTACGTCATGGTCCGGTCGGCCGACTTCTACGCGCTCGCGGACGACGCGGCGCGGCGGATCGGCGCGGTCCGGGTCCTCCGGCCCGTCGAGTCGGTCGCGGACGACGCCGACCGGGCCGTCGTCCGCACGCCCGACGGCCCGGTACGGGCCCGCTGGGTCTTCGACTCCCGCCCGGTCGTCCGGCCGGTCCGGCCGGCGAACACCGCCTGGCTGCAGCACTTCCGCGGCTGGACGGTCGGCCTCGACCCCGCCGCGACCACGGGTTCGGCGCTGGACCCGCACCTCCCGGTCCTCATGGACTTCACGACCCCGCAGCCCCGCAACGCCGTGAGCTTCGGCTACGTCCTCCCGCTCGACGCGACGCGGGCGCTCGTCGAGTACACCGAGTTCTCCCGTGCGCGGCTGCCCGGCCCGGCGTACGACGAGGCGCTGCACCACTACCTCGAGGCGACGTTCGGCGCGGCCGGCCGGGCGGCGCGGGTCGAGGCGGTCGAGGACGGGGCGATCCCGATGACGGACGCCGTCCTGGCCGCCCGGACGGGCCCGCGGACGTTCCGGATCGGGACCGCCGGGGGCGCGACCCGGCCGTCGACGGGCTACACGTTCGCCGCGATGCAACGGCAGGCCGCCGGGATCGCGCACGCCCTCCTCGACGGCCGCACGCCGCTACCGCCCGGGGCGTACCCGGCCCGCCACCGCTGGATGGACGCCGTCCTCCTGCGTGCGCTCGACCGCGGCCACGTCCGGGGCGCGGACCTGTTCGCCGACCTCTTCACCCGCAACCGCCCCGCCGACGTCCTGCGGTTCCTCGACGGCGGCTCGACGCTCCCGGCGGACCTCGCGCTCATGCGGACGACGCCCATGCTCGCGATGACCCGGGCCACCGTCGGCGACGCCGCCGCCCGGCTCCGACGCCGGCTCGTCGTCCGCCCGGAGCTGCCGGGCGGCCCACCCGGCCCGGACGGGGGACCTGACCGGGACCTCTGACCCGAACGGGCGAACGCCTGACCCGGACGGGCGAACGCCTGGGACTTCCGGCTGCAACGGCGCGATATGTCTGTGTTTCAGTTGACCCATGCGGTTCGACCATCTCTCGTACGCGGCGGAGCACGACGGTCTGCGGGCCACGGCGTCCCGGCTCGGGGAGGCGATCGGCGTCGACCCGGTCGACGGCGGCGTCCATCCCCGGTTCGGCACCCGCAACGTCGTCCTGCCGCTCGCCCGTGGGCACTACGTCGAGGTCGTCGAGGTGCTCGAGCACCCGGTCGCCGACAAGGCGCCCTACGGCCGCGCGGTCCGGGCCCGGTCCGAGGCCGGTGGCGGCTGGCTCGGCTGGGCGGTCGCCGTCGACGACCTGGCGCCCGTCGAGGCCCGGCTCGGCCGCGAGGCCGTCCCCGGAAACCGGCACCGCCCGGACGGCGTCGAGCTGCGCTGGCACCAGATCGGCGTCAACGGCCTCATCGCCGACCCGCAGCTGCCGTTCTTCACCCACTGGGAGGTCGACACCGGCCTGCACCCGTCGGTCGACGCGGACGGCAGCGTGCGGCTCGGCGGCCTCCGGATCGCCGGCAGCCCCGAACGCCTCTGCGCGTGGCTCGGCGAGCCGCGCGACCACCCGCTGGACGCCGTCGAGGTCGAGTGGATCGCCCCGCACGGCACCCCCGGTGTGCTCGCCGCCTGGTTCGACACCCCGGCCGGCCGGGTCGAGGTCTGAGAACGGGCTCGCAGGTCTGACGCCGGTCCCCGGGCGGTCAGCGGCGCGGGCTGAACCCGCGCAGCCGCAACGAGTTCGTCACGACGAAGACGCTGCTGAACGCCATCGCGCCCCCCGCGACGAGCGGGTTGAGCAGGCCGAGGGCGGCCAGCGGCAACGCGGCGACGTTGTAGGCGAACGCCCAGAAGAGGTTGCCCTTGATCGTCGCGAGCGTCCGGCGGGACAGCGCGATCGCGTCGGCCGCCGAGCGCAGGTCCGACCGCACGAGCGTGAGGTCGCCGGCCTCGATCGCGACGTCCGTGCCGCTGCCCATCGTCAGCCCGAGGTCGGCCTGCGCGAGCGCCGCCGCGTCGTTGACGCCGTCGCCGACCATCGCGACGACCAGGCCCTGTGCCTGCAGGTCGCGGACGACCTCCACCTTGCCCTCGGGCGCGACGCCGGCGACGACGTCGGCGGGGGCGATCCCGACCTCGGCCGCGACCGCCGCCGCCGCGCGCGGGTTGTCGCCGGTGAGCAGCATCGGCCGCAGTCCCAGCGCGCGCAGGGCTTCGACCGCAGCCCGCGACGTCGGCTTGACCGTGTCGGCGACGGCGAGCATGCCGCGGCCGACGCCGTCCCAGCCGACGAGGACCGCGGTGCTGCCGCGCTCCTCGGCGGCGCCGAGCGCGGCGTCGACGTCGGCGGGCACCGCCAGGCCGGCCTGCGCGAGCCAGGCCCGGCTGCCGACGACGACCCTGCGCCCCGTGCCGTCGGCGCCCGCGCCGTCCCGGACCGTTCCCTCGACGCCGCGGCCCTGGGTCGACCGGAAGCCGTCGACGGCGGGCAGCGCGCCGAGCCGCTCGCGCGCCGCGTCGGTGATCGCCCGGGCGACCGGGTGCTCGCTGCCGGCCTCGACGGCGCCCGCGACCCGCAGCACGTCGTCCGTCTCGGCCCCGGCGGACGCGACGACGTCGACGAGCCGCATCCGGCCCTGGGTGACGGTGCCGGTCTTGTCGAGGACTACGGTGTCGGCGCGACGGGTCTGCTCCAGCACCTCCGGACCCTTGATGATCAGCCCGAGCTGGGCGCCGCGGCCGGTGCCGACGAGCAGCGCCGTCGGCGTCGCCAGGCCCAGCGCGCAGGGGCAGGCGATGACGAGGACGGCGACGGCGGCGGTGAACGCGGCGGTCACGTCGCCGGTGAGCACGAGCCACGCCGCGAGGGTCAGCACGGCGAGCGCGAGCACGACGGGCACGAACACCGCCGAGACCCGGTCCGCGAGCCGCTGCACCGGCGCCTTGCCGTTCTGCGCGGCGGCGACCAGGCGGCCGATCTGGGCCAACCGGGTGTCGGCGCCGACCCGGGTCGCGCGCAGGACGAGCATCCCGGAGGCGTTGACCGTCGCGCCGGTGACCGTCGCGCCCGGCCCGACCTCGACGGGCACCGGCTCCCCGGTGAGGAGCGACTCGTCGAGGGCGCTGCTGCCCTCGACGACGACGGCGTCGGTGGCCACCTTCTCGCCGGGCCGGACGACGAACAGGTCGCCGACCGCGAGCCGCTCCACCCCGATGCGCTCCTCGACCCGGGTGCCGTCCGGGCGGGTCCGCAGGACGGCGACGTCCTTGGCCCCGAGCTCGAGGAGGGCGCGCATCGCCGCCCCGGAGCGGCGCTTGGCGCGCGCCTCGGCGTAGCGGCCGGCGAGGAGGAACACCGTGACGACGGCCGCGACCTCGAGGTAGAGGTCGGCCCCGCCGGCCGCGCGCATGGCGGCCATGTCGGTGTCCATCCCCGTGCCGACGTCGCCGCTCGGCGTGAGGAGCAGCGCGTACAGCGACCAGCCGTAGGCGGCCGTGACGCCGATGCTCACGAGGGTGTCCATCGTCGTCGCGCCGTGCCGGGCGTTGACGAGGGCGGCCCGGTGGAACGGCCACGCCCCCCACACGACGACCGGGGAGGCGAGCGCGAGACTGATCCACTGCCAGCCGTCGAAGGCGAGGAACGGCACCATCGACAGCAGCAGCACGGGCAGCGCGAGGGTGGCGCTGACGAGCAGCCGCTGCCGCAGGTCCGTGAGGTGCGCGTCGTCCGCGGCCACCGCGGGGTCGGCGGCCGGTCCCGGGACCGCCTTCGGCGGCGGGGGAAGCGCGGCGCCGTAGCCGGTGCGCTCGATCGTCGCCACGAGGTCGTGCGGGTCGAGCGTCCCCGGGAAGGCGACGTGGGCGTTCCCGGTGGCGTAGTTCACCGACGCCGTCACGCCGTCCATCCGGTTGAGCTTCTTCTCGATCCGGGCCGCGCACGACGCGCACGTCATGCCGGTGACCGGCAGGTCGAGCGTCAGCAGCGGGAGGACCGTCGCGGCCGGCGCGGCGTCCGGACCGCGCTCAGTCGTCGACGACGGCATAGCCGGCCTCGTCGACGGCTGCCCTGACGGCCGTGCCGTCGAGCGGCTGCGCGCTGGTCACCGAGACGGTGGACGTGCCGCCGGCGACGAGGTCCACGGTCACGTCCCGGACGCCGTCCAGGGTCTCGAGCTCGTCGGTCACCGCGCCGACGCAGTGCGAGCAGGTCATCCCGGCGACGCGGACGGTGGTGATGGTGGGGGTGGTCACGACAGGTCCTCCAGCAGCAGGGGTGGTCAGAACGGCGCGGTCAGAACGGCGCGGTCAGAACGGCGCGGTCAGGTGCGCACGAGGCGGGCGATGGCGTCCGCGGCCTCGCGGACCTTGGTCTGCGCGGCCTCGTCCGACTCGCGGGCGGCGTCGACGACGCAGTGGCCCACGTGGTCCTCGAGGAGCCCGAGGCTGACCGCCTGCAGCGCCTTGGTGACCGCCGCGACCTGGGTGAGGACGTCGATGCAGTACGCGTCCTCCTCGACCATCCGGTGGATCCCCCGGACCTGACCCTCGATGCGCCGCAACCGGCGCAGGTAGTCGTCCTTGCTTCCCGAGTAGCCGGCCAACGTGTCCTCCTCGACGCGGGCACCCCGCGGTGCCGTTCCGAGAACACCATACCCCGGCAGGGTATTTCAGGCACCGCCGGGTGAGGCGGTGCCGGGCGGGACCCCGCCCTCGCTCGTGGGCCGGGCGCTGCGCCCGGGTCGGGTCTACTGGACGTACGACTGGACCTGGAGCGACGGGCGCTGCTCGACGGCGTCCGGGTCGAGCCCCGCGGCCCGCATCGCGCGGCGGCGGCGCAGGGTGTCCCAGAGCTGGTCGAGGTTCTCCTCGAGCTGTTCGAGCCGGCGGACCTCGACGTCCTCGCTGAGCAGGCCGCGGTCCCGCTGGTCGCGCAGCCAGTGCTCCTCGGCGACGAGCCCCCGGATGCACTCCAGGATCTCCCGGTCTTCCATGTCGGCCTCCTCGAGGTGCTGGCCCTCGGCCCGGATCCGGCACCCACGCGCCGTGACCGCTGCCTCGACGCTAGGTGCCGATCAGGTGCCGCCGGCGGGCCCGAGGTCCCTGGCGCTCCCGTTCACGTCGGCCCGGGTGACGCGGCTCACCCCCGACCAGGACGAGCCGGAGGATGCCGGGAAGATGGCCGACCACGGCGTCGGCAGCCGACGCTGGGGAGTCAGCGGTCGAGGTGGTCCACGAGCGCCGCGGCGAGGCCGGTGTAGGTGCCGGGGGTGAGGTCGAGCAGGCGCTGCTCGGCGTCCGCGGGCAGGCCGAGCCCGAGGACGAACTCGCGCATCGCGGCGGCGTCGACCCGGCGGCCGCGGGTCAGCTCCTTGAGCCGCTCGTACGGCCGGTCCAGGCCGTGCACGCGCATGACGGTCTGCACGGCCTCGCCGAGCACCTCCCACGTCGCGTCGAGGTCACGGGCGAGCGCCGCCGGGTCGACGTCGAGCCCGGCCAGCCCGGTGCGGGCGTTCTCGATGGCGAGCAGCGAGTGGCCGAACGCCGTCCCGATGTTGCGCTGCATCGAGGAGTCGGTGAGGTCGCGCTGGAGCCGGGAGGTCACGAGGGTCGCGCCGAGGACGTCGAGGAGCGCGGTGCTCACCTCGAGGTTCGCCTCGGCGTTCTCGAACCGGATCGGGTTGACCTTGTGCGGCATCGTGCTCGACCCGACGCTGCCCTGGCCGCGGACCTGCACGAAGTAGCCCAGCGAGATGTACGTCCAGACGTCGGTCGCGAGGTTGTGCAGGATCCGGTTGAACCGCGCGACGTCCGCGTAGAGCTCGGCCTGCCAGTCGTGGGACTCGATCTGCGTCGTCAGCGGGTTCCAGGTGAGCCCGAGGTGCTCGACGAACGTCCGCGAGACCTCGACCCAGTCGGTGCCCGGGGCGCCCGCGACGTGCGCGGAGAACGTCCCGGTGGCGCCGTTGGTCTTGCCGAGGTACTCGGCGGCCGCGACCCGGCGGAGCTGGCGGCGCAGCCGATGGGCGAGGACGGCGAGCTCCTTGCCGAGCGTCGTCGGCGTCGCGGGCTGGCCGTGGGTGCGGGCGAGCATCGCCACCTGCGCGTGCTCGCGGGCCAGCGCGGCGACGTCATTGACGAGCGCGGTCGCCGCGGGCAGCCAGACCTCGCGCACGGCGCCGCGCACCATGAGCGCGTAGGCGAGGTTGTTGACGTCCTCGCTCGTGCAGAAGAGGTGGACGATCTCGCCGAGGTCGGCCAGCGACGTGCCCTCCATCCGCGCCTTGACGAAGTACTCCACCGCTTTGACGTCGTGCAGCGTCACCCGCTCGGTGGCCGCGAGCTCGGCCACGCTCGAGGCGTCGAACGACGCGACGACCGACCGGAGCCGGGCCACCTCGGCGTCGGTGAGCCGGCGCAGCCCGGGCACCGCGCCGGTCGCCGCGAGGTGGACGAGCCACTCGACCTCGACCCGGACCCGCTCCCGGTTGAGCGCCGCCTCCGAGAGGTGCTCCGCGAGCGGTGCGACGGTCGTCCGGTAGCGACCGTCGAGCGGTCCGAGCGGGGCGTCCCGCAGGCCCGGGGTCACGGGTCCACCGGGGGGCGTGTCGGGCGTAGCGGCCTGGCTCGTCGACGGGGTCGCAGTCACGTGCTCGATGGTCCCACGGGCACGCGCGCCACAGCGCAGGCAGAAGTGGCCTTCGGCCGCACGAAGAGGTCGCGGGGCGGGGTTCTGGTTGCGCTGTGGCGCGGGCGGTCAGGTCGCCAGGCCCTCCGCGGGGACGGCGGCGGTCGGTCGCGGCGCCCGGGCGAACTCGGCGAGCACGATCCCGGCGAGCACGACGACGGCACCGGCGACCTGCCAGCCGGTGAGGGTCTCGCCGATCGCCAGCCAGGCGACGAGGCCTGCGAGCGGCGGTTCCGCCGTGCCGACGAGCCCGACCCGGGTCGCGCCGATCCGTTGGAGCCCGGCGAGCACGAGCGAGAACGGGACGAGCGTGCCCATGACGACGACCCAGCCGACGAGCAGCCACGTCGTCGCGAGCGGGCCGGCCCCGGTGCCGCGCAGCCCGACGTCGACGCCCAGCTGGTCGAACGGGAACGTCCACCACGGCTGGAGCAGCGTCCAGAACGCCGCGGCCGCGCCGAAGCTCCAGGCGGCGAGCGACCACGCGTCGCGGTCCGCCAGACCCCGCTCGCCGAGGAGGTAGTAGGCCGCGAGCGAGATCGCCGCGAGGCTCGCCGCGAGCACGCCGACGGAGTCGAGCGTCAGCCCGGCCCACACCTGCGCCACGAGCGCGAGCCCGCCGATGACGAGCACGAGCGCGACCCAGATCCGCCCGCTCACCGGCTCCTTGCGCACGTACCGGACCCACAGCGCGATGAGCAGCGGCGCGGTGAACTCGATGAGCAGGCTGATGCTCACCGGCATCCGGGTGATCGCGAGCAGGTACAGCCACTGCACCAGGGCGAGCCCGACGACGCCGTAGACGGCCACGAACCCGAGCTCGCGCCGGCCGATGCGCAAGGACGCCGGACGGCGCCACGCAGCGATGGCCGCGAAGAGCAGGGCCGCCCCGAGGCAGCGGATCTCGACGAGCCGCAGGGACGACAGTCCGGCCGCCATGACGAGCTTGCTCACGGTGCCGTTCACCGAGAACAGCGTCGCCGCCAGCAGGATGTAGCCGACGCCGATCCACGAGCGCGCCCGATCATGGGATGAATGCACGGAAGCGAGCGTAGGGCTTGCTGCGGACGCGACGGCCGACAGGGACCGGCCGCGGCGGCGCCGCCGGGACGGGCGCCCCCGCGACAGGCCGGTCCCGACCGACTACGGGCGTGGGGCCGGCGGCGCCGCGTCCGGGTCGTCGCCGGGCGGGGCTGCTCGCTCGGCGGGACCAGCGGCAAGCCCGGTGCAGGCACGGCCGGATAGCCCTGCTGCGGCGGGTAGTCCTGCTGCGCCGGGTAGCCCGGCTGGCGCGGCCCGGCCGGGCGGGGCGTGGGGCTGCTGGTCCGCCGGGTACGGCTGCTGGTCCACCGGGTCTCGATGATCGATGTCGTCAGAGTCCAGTTGGCTTCGGGTCGCTCAACGCCGCTCCAGAGGTCCCACTCGCACCGTCGGGAGGGAACTAACCCGACGTAT